>Ga0182740_1000926_pt1 | contig 22560 bp, 19 predicted proteins | sample eDN5th37CKraftBY_FD_128872 | JGI IMG/M metagenome (GOLD analysis project Ga0182740, IMG submission 128872) | Enriched backyard soil microbial communities from Emeryville, California, USA - eDNA 5th pass 37_C Kraft BY (version 2) (version 2) | ecosystem: Environmental > Terrestrial > Soil >...
ACACCGGCGATCTGGTTGCGGTTGGCCCGCGCTGCTTGGACTGCTAAATCGCGAGCTTTCCGCCAAACGCCATTGCTGCCGTTGCGGTTGGCCCGCGCTGCTTGGACTGCTAAATCACAATCCTCGATCAGATGCCGCGTACCCTTGTTGCGGTTGGCCCGCGCTGCTTGGACTGCTAAATCGTGAGCGTGCCCGTGCCCGTCTCGCTGTCGGTTGCGGTTGGCCCGCGCTGCTTGGACTGCTAAATCTGGTCGCAAAATCAGCCTTGCGCGTTAGTCGTTGCGGTTGGCCCGCGCTGCTTGGACTGCTAAATCGAGGATCATGGCTTGGGTCTTGTCAGAGGCGTTGCGGTTGGCCCGCGCTGCTTGGACTGCTAAATCTCGGCAAGGGCAAGCGTGGTTCGCTATTTGGTTGCGGTTGGCCCGCGCTGCTTGGACTGCTAAATCTTTCGAAGATTCGTATACGGCCCCATGATGGTTGCGGTTGGCCCGCGCTGCTTGGACTGCTAAATCCTTCGGGGTTTTCGTAGTGATCGAACAAGTGTTGCGGTTGGCCCGCGCTGCTTGGACTGCTAAATCTGTAGCGTGGCAACTGGCTGGAAGGAAAAGAAAAATTCTGCTTCCTGCCGTATAAAAGTGGGCTGGCTCTTCCTAAAACAGGAGGAGCTGGCTCGGTTTTTCCCGGCTCGATTCGCGTGTTCGCCCGCGGAAACAGATGATATTTTCATACTGGCGATCCGTGAACTGGAGGACATCGATCTTGCCTTCCGCTGGAACCGCAGCCTCGATCCGGCGGATATAGGCCGATGCAGCTTCTTTGCCGGGTGTACATCGCAGATACACGGAAAACTGCGCCATTTCAAATCCTTCATCAAGAAGGTAGTTGCGAAAACCGGTGGCAGCCTTGCGTTCTTCCGGTGTTAGCACGGGCAGATCGAAGAGCACCATGATCCACATGATTCGATAGCCGCTCAGGTGGCTCACGCCTGCAGGTCCAGCGGGGATGGCCGGCCAGGAAGATCGAGCTTGTCGGATTCCCCAACGCAGATTTTCGCCCAAGAAAGCGCAAGCCGGTCGAGCCAGATCTGAATGGGAGTCACGCCGTCCTTGCCGGGCAGATCGAGGGTGAGGACTTCGGCCAGACGGGCTTTCGATTCGCCGGTCAGTTCGATGACCGGAGCATGCCGTGCCAGTCGCCAGACGAGGACATCGAGATAGGGGCGGAACGGCTCCATCAGGTCATCGGCCAGGCGCAGCGCGTCGCCTCTGCTGGCATGATGGATCGAAAGCGACGGATGCAACCCCGCTGCCAGTATGGACCGGGCGGTTCCGGCGCGCAGCACGGTATAGCCATAATTCAGGGCGGAATTGATCCCCTCGGCCTGCCGATCACGCAGAAAATCGGGTCCGAACAAGGCGCTCCAGTAGCGACGGGCCGCCTGCGCCTCCAGATTGTCGCCGTCGCCCGATTTCACCTCGCGCGCCATGCGGGCGAGCCGCGAATCCGCGCCGGTCGTCGCTTCAAGAGCGGACGCCTGCGCCGCGATCTTGGCCGCGACCAGATCGCGCCAGGTCCGCTTGAGCAAGGGGCGCGAAGCCGCCGCCTGCGCCTCCATCCGGCGCCCCTGCTCGAAATGCCCGCGTACCGGCCATAGCAGAGAGGACGGCGACTGGTTTGAACCGCAAATCACCAGCGGCGCACCGGCATCGGACAGGCGTGTGCATAGATTGACCGACAGCGTCGATCCGTGGCCGCGCAGGATAATGGCGGTAATATCGGCAAAGGGCACTCGGCCCAATTCCTCGTCCTGCCGCGAAATCTTCATGAAGCCGCGGAAGGCGGAAAGATGGACGCCATCGCTGGCGATCTCGACAATGCGCTGCTGCATTCGGCGCACTCCCCCCAAGAGAGTGCCGCCGGTATCGCAGGCTATAGTTAATAATCCGTTAGGACGGTGGGCCGCGATCGATCAACTGGCCGTCGGGGGTGACGCGCACCAGGCGCGCCTTGCGAGATTTCAGCCCACCTATTCCCGCCAGATCCCAACGGAAATCATCGTCCGGATCATCGTGACGCCGCTGGTAATCTCCCGCTTCATTCGCCGCGGCAAGATAGATGCGGTTGCCCGAAGGGTTAAGCCGGACCACCCGCATGACCTTTTCCTCCCCGTCATGATCGAGCTTGATCAAATCACCGTTACGCACCCGCATGACCAGCCTCGCATCGGGATGAACCTTGCGCCAGTTTCGCTGCCAGTCAGCCTTGTGCGCCTGAAAGCGGCTGACGGCCACACCGTGCCATTTGCCGTCGGGCGTTTCGACGATATCCATGCAATAGTTGTCGCCGGGGATCACGGCGCGGATGTGGCGCTTGCCCTTGCTGTCCGGCCCATGCTCGATCCGCTCGAAGCTGGCCTGTACCTTGTGGACGCGCACCCGCTTATGGCCGGTGCGCTCGCAATATTCGAGCAGCGCCTGCTTGCGCTCCTTGTCGCCCAGCCCCTCGGTCAGCGCGACAAGCTCGCGCCGGATGCGATCATCGCCGATATTCCTGATCTCGCCCGGCGTCAGGCCAGTAATCGGCTTGCGGGTGGCAAGCCGGGTTTCGCCCGTCTGTGTTCGCACCACGCCATAATTGGTGTCCTCGTGCAGCTTGCCCTGAATGCCGTGATCGGGCTTGTGGCTCACGATGATCCTGCCGACGGCTTCCTTCACCGCCAGCAGATACCCGTCGAACGGATCGGGGATGCCGGTGAGCAGGCGGCGATCCTCCCGCCGCCCGGCGGCGAGTTCGTCCTCCACCTTGCGCGCTTCGTCCGCCGCCGCCTTGACCATAGCCCGATCGGTACAGGCGATGACGAAAGCGTCCACCGGGTGATGGCGATGATCGTTGCGGTTCTTCTTCACTTCTTCCGCTTCGCTATCCGCCGGTGCGCGATTATGGCCGGCTAGAACCGCGTTCAGCCCCCAGTGATGGCGCAGATCGGCGGTCAGCCGCCCGTTGATGACCCAGACATCCGACCCCAGGCTCCGGAGATATTGTGCCGCCAACCGCGAAATATATTTGTTGTCGTTCAGTTGCCGGTCCAGGAAGTCGCGCTCCTCGTTCTCGAAGCGGTCCATCGCGTCGGGACCGAAACGCCAGGCCTTGGCAGGCGGAAAATCGCGCAGGGAATGCTCGATCGTCTCCCGGTCGAAAATGCCCCGCGCAACAGCCTCCCATGGGGAAAGGCTTCCCTTGCGGCGATTGGCCTCTCGCAGGGCCAGCACCTTGTTGTTGAAACTATCGTCCAGGGTGCGGGAAAAAGGCAGGATATGCTCGATTTCCAGTTCGCCAGACCCTCTCATACTGCGGATCAACAGATCCTGGGACAGATGCTCGCCGCTGAAAGGGCATTTACGCCCCAATGCGTCCAGCTCATCCCACAGGCGCAAAAACAGGCGATTATTGTAATTGTTAGCCACACCAAATTCGGTAAGTCTCTCCGCGCGCCGTTTGTTTTCCTGGCGATTGTCGCGCTGGCGCTTTTCCAGCCTGTTCTTCTCGACCGCGCCCAGCGGCAGGTCGCGTGACAGTTCCACCACGATCTGCTCGGGCGGCCCGAAGCGGTCGATCAGCGCGTTGACGACTTTGCGAAGCTGGTTGAGCGCGACATGGACCGTGGGATTGGCCAGCTTGCCGATCCGCTTTTCCTCGATGTCTTCGGGGTCGCCGGTGCCGAAAGCCACCGATTGTTCCAGCACCACGCCATAATAAGGCAGGCGCTCGAATATCTCACCGGTGCCGCGCAGACTATGATGGCCGTATCCGGCATCGGGCACGGCCCTGTCGTAGGTCCGCAATTGGCCGTTTTCGTCCGGCGCTTCCAGTTGGGCGAGTATTTTCGCACCCGCCGTCCGGCTCAATCTGCCGTGCCCGTCAGGCAGGCGCAGCGAGACGATCCGTGCGGCCCCGCTCCATTCGAGTCCATATCGTTCGGACAGGAAGGCGATCAGGGTTTCGTCGTCTTTCGCTTCCAACAACTGGCGGGCGTGATCTTCGGTCAGGCCCAGCCCTTCGGCGATGCGCGCGACGACCCGCTCATGGGTTTTGACCACGGCCGGATGGCTCCCCTTGTCAGGCGCGACCCGGCCCAACAGGACTTCCACCAGCGCCTCCTGTTCGTGGGGCAAAAGATCGGCCCAACCCGGCCAGTTGCCGCCATTGGATTTGCGGTTGGCGGTGATGATGTCGTGTGTCTTGTCGCCATCCAGATAGTCGCGTCCGCCCGCCTCGATGCTGAACGTCGCCGTGGAAGGCAGCCCGAGCGCCTTTCGCATCTGGGTGAGGCTGAGCTTCGGCCGGGACAAGGCGCTCTCGGCCAGCTTGTCCCGCTCATCTGGCGTCAACGGCAAGTGCGGTTCACCCGGATGCCGGGATACGCGCAAGTTGTTCAGTTCCTGATAGATGCGCAGCCGTTGTACGGAAGGTAGCGCACTGGGCGCGCGCTCTTCCTCGCTTTCGAACGTGCAACGCCCCACCGGCTGCGGCTTCAACGGACGCTGGAATGACAGTATTCCCCGCAGGGACAAGCGCGCCGCATCGGTCATCGCATCCGGGTGGTGGCGCGCCTGGGCTTCCCAGATGGCGTCGAACTCCGCCTCAATCATCGAACGCAGCGGATAGTAGCTGTAAGCGAGCTTCGACCCTTCGCTTTCGGCACGGACACGGGCAAGCGGCATGGCTCGGCGCGCGCCCTTCGGCAGTTCGCGATTCTCTTCCTGTACCGACTGGCGCGGGCGGCCTTTCAACTCGCCCAATGTTTCCGCGCCGCGCGCGTTCATTTCTTCCCGCGCGCGTTCGGCCCCGCTTTCCACCGCGCCCTTCTCATCGCTGCCCCTGTCGGTCAGCCTGTTGGACTTGAAGCCCCGCCGCTGCTGGAGGTGGAACAGGGCACGGCCGACCTCATGCAGGGTTAGCGGCTCCGATAGAGCGCGGGCGCGCAGGATCCACGGATCGGTCTTTTCCAGCGCGTGGCGCCCGGCCTCATCCGCGGGAAGCAGCCCTGTTTCGATCAGCGCGCCCAGGAAGCTGGCACGCCGTAGCAGATAGCGGCCGCGGTTGCGGCGGGCGCCGCGCGGACCGCGCCGCGTGGCGGCGTTGGATTCCTTGCTTTGCGGATCGCGCGCATCAGAAAAGATTCGCACGCCCATGTCGAGCAGGCCATCGCGGCGCGGAGGATTTTCACTATTGAGGGAAAGGGCGGCCCATCCAAGCGAATTGGTGCCCAAATCCAAGCCCAGCCGCCACCTCAACGCGCTTACCTGTAAAGATCCAATCGCCACATCACACCCCCTTGCCAAGCCTATCGCTCCGATTCGATCGTTGCTCCAATCATAGCCTCAAGTTTGCTAGAATAACGGAGTTTGACATCCCTAGCAAGGGGCGATATACGGCACGCGATCACGCAGCTGCTGCTCGCGACAGCGGCCTAGGAGAGCGTCCAAACCTCTTGGCCTGATCGGCAATGGAATGAGGAGTTCACAGGGCTTCCGTTATTCTAGTTGCGGCTGGCCCAGGCTGCTTGGACTGCTGATTCTCGTAGCGGTCCGGGCCAGTTTCCGCCGACAGCTTGACGCTGTCCAGCTATATGCTAATTAAGCTCTGCTTGATTTAGCAGTCCAAGCAGCGTGGTCTTTCCGTTAACAAGGATTAGTCCACAAAATCAGGCCGGCCCCTTCGGGGGTCGGCCTTTTATGTCACCTCCCGATAACATTGGCCATCGCAAACTGGCCTGATTCCAGATCGATGGCGAAGGCGCCACGGCCAGTCGGTTGGCAAACGGCGCGACGTCGGCACTGTCGCAAAGCACAACACCATGGGCGGAACGGTCCCCACAGGTGTCCGCCAGCGCGCGCAGCCCACCGGGATCACGGAATTTCACCGTGGCGGACGCCTCGACCTCCGCACCAACATGACGTCTACCATACACATCTGCTGGTCACGACAGGGATAGGGCGTCAGTCGCGAGGTCATCGGCAATGATCTTGCAGGCGATCGCCATATAGAGTCCGCCATGGCGCGAGAATATCGTCTTTGTCTTGCATCTGTCGGCACGCGGTAGACTATTGGAGCCGAGTCGGGGGCAGGGGGATCAATTGCGCCTTCAAGTTTCGATATTTCTGGCGTGCGTGCTCGCGCACGGGGCTGCCCATGCCAGTGTGGACCAGATTTTGCGCGGGCCCGCGCCGAGCTGGGTTGTTCCGTCGGAACTGATGCCCATTCCCAAAGACGCGAGCGGGCTTGTCTTTGTCCGCCACCAGGACATCCTGGTCCATCTTGGCGAACATGGGCAGGAACAATATCTCGGCTACCGCATCAAAATTCTTCATTCCAAGGCGCTTCAGCTCGGCTATTCGTCGTCGGTAGCTTGGAATCCGGCGGCGGGCACGGTCACGGTGCACGCCATCAGGATATATCGCGATAACGGGACGATCGACGTTCTGCGGGACGCATCATTCGAGATATTGCGGCGCGAGGGCCAGTTGGAAGCGGCCCGGCGCTGAGAAGGGAGAGAGTGATGTATATCCGTCTGGGTGCGCGCGGGGAGCCGGTGCTGGAGGAGGCGCGGGATTTCGGAGGGTTCAAGGTCGTCGTCGAGGGCGGCGAGGGGGCGCCGCTGGACGAGCGCCTGGCGCCGTGCGGCCGCCTCGACCCTGACGGCTGCCATGCCTGGATCGCCGAACGGTGGCTGCGCGCTGCCGGCCCCGCCGAGCCCGCGTGGCGCGAACAGCTCGACGCGATGCTGGCCTATGCCGACCGCAAGGGCTGGCGCGACGGCGCGGGCGCGATCCGCGCGCATCTGGAGACCGCCGGGGCCTGAGCGGTTCGTGTCGTCAGACCTGTGGCGTGAGCGTGGCCGTCGGATCGATCGGCGAGGACCTGCTTCCGGAAGGCCCGGGGTGATATCCCGTACCTGACATTGAATGCCCGGCTGAAGTGAGCCGAACTTCTGAAGCCATGCTCGAAGGCGAGTTCGGTGAGGGTGACCTCGCCCGAGGCCCGCTCGATAATCTGCTGGCGGCAAGCCTCCAGGCGTTGCGACCATATGAATTGACTGACCGTCTCCTGGCCTTCGAAGAGCTTGTGGATATAGCGGCGGGAGCACTTCATCGCGTCCGCGATCAATTCGATCGACAGATCGGGATTGGTCAAATTTCTGCGGATATAAACGCGCACTCGCTGCTCGCTGGTTTCGCGGATGCTGCTGCGGATTCGGGCGTGGGCGTGACGGGCGATGATGACGCGAAACATGTCGAACATCGTCTCGCCCAGCATCTGGTCGGTCGAGGTCCGCTCGTCTTCCAAATCCTCAATGACCAGACGTAGGCAGTGGTACAGCAGATGGCCGACACTCCCGGTGGTAGGGAATGGACCACGAAGCTGACAGACCCTTTCGAATTCGGAATCCGGCAACTTCGATCGGGGAATCTGCAAGGAAATCTGGCTAATATCCTCTTCGCTTACAATGCAATAAGGATGTGATCCGTCGATCACGGACCATTGACCGGCGGCTATTCGGAAATGCTTGCCATGTTGTTTGATCACACTGGTTCCGTTCCGCTGGAAGCGGATGCGGACGAAAGATTCACGGTCGCGGATATGATCGTGCGTCCAGTTGATGCGGTGCGGGCCAGCCTCAAGCCCGAAGACGGTCAGCGTACCCAGGTCTCGAAGCGCTACTTTTCCCTGAAAACCGCTATTCTCCACTGCGGAGACCTCGACGCCGCCGATACGATGAGAGCCTGCGCGCCAGAATGAGAGGCGCTGCCGCTCCTCGATCAGATCAGTCGATTCCCGATGGACATGACTCATCGTCACCAAACCTCTCAAAGCCCGTTGCCGGTGAATCGAGAGTATCAATCGCGCCGGGAACGCTGCTTGCTTGGCAGCGTCCCTTTCCCGATAGCTGGAGAGAACGCACGAACTGCCCGCGTATGGCTGGGCTGGACCAGAATATTCGATTCCATCTGTTTCGAAGCAAGCCTTGGCGTGGCGGCCAGTTTCCCGCTGATTTTTGACGGCACATGACGGCGTGGCCGAGTGCACATTCAGTCAAATCAGCGATCAACTGGCGCGATATACCGTCGTCTCGTCCTCCGATAGTCCGATACGGACGTCCCGGTTCACCGCAGGGGCGGGAATGGGGCTCTTGGGAGGGGCGCAGTGAAAGTCGATCGTCGTAAATTTATCGCCGCTGGTTCGGCGGCACTATCCGGCGCAGCGTTGGCACAAGCGGCGCGCGCCGCGCCTGCGCCGCGCCGGCTGCGCGATCAGCGACGGATAGCCACCGAAGAGGCGTTTACGACGCCTGAACAGGCCGCCGCGCTGATTGCACTCGCTGGCAGCAATTGGCGGAGTCTTGACCTTGGTCTCTGGGCCGACCGTACAGTCGAGGGCGCCGTTGGTGGTCACCTCGCGCTCGAAGGCGAGCGAGTGCGGATCATGGACGAGAACGGCGTCGCGATGCAGGTGTTGTCATTGACGTCGCCGGGCGTTCAGATGTTCAACGCCGATCTCGGGACCGAGATAGCAATCAACGCCAATGATCGGCTGTTCGAGACGATACAGCGCTACCCGGGCCGTTTCGCCGGCCTCGCGGCGTTCGCGCCGCAAGATCCGGCGCGCGCCACCAAGGAGATGGAGCGGGCAATCTCGAAACTCGGTCTCAATGGCTTCATCAGCAATTCGCACACGAACGGCGAATATATGGATGATCCGAAATATTGGCCGATTCTTGAAGCGGCCGAGGCGCTGGATCGCCCGATCTATATCCACCCGCGTTCTCCTTCGGACGCTATGATCGATGCTTATGGCCATTATGGCATGGAACTCGCCGTCTGGGGGTATCAGGCCGAGGTCGGGCTTCACGCGATGCGCCTCATCCTTGGGGGGATTTTCGATCGGTTTCCTAATCTCAAGATCGTTATCGGCCATATGGGAAAAAATATTCCTTTTCACCTGTGGCGGACCGACAATAAGCACCGATCAGAACGGAGTCCGTTGAAGCGTAAACCAAGTGAATATTTCGTCGATAACTTCGTGATTACGACCAGCGGAGTCCGTGATCATATGCCTCTTGATTATTCCGTCAAAAAATTAGGCGCGGATAATGTGCTGTGGGCTGTGGACTTCCCTTACGAAGATACGCGACTGGCGGTGGAGGCCATGGATAGCGCTCCCTTCTCACAAGAAGTCATAAACAAGATTTATTATGAAAATGCAGAAAGAATTTTCAAGATTAAAAATCTATAAATTCTAAATCTGGAATAATTACTAAAGATAAAGAGGGATAAGATATATGTCGTACGTTTCTGATCCGGCTTCGCATCAACGGGCCATGCTCAGCGCGCTGCGCGCGGGGGTGGCAGTGATGGCCTTCACGCTGGCGCCTGGCGCCGTCGTTTATGCGCAGACGGCTGACTCTATCACCAACAATGCGGGGGCCGTGACCTCGGGTGACGGCGAGCGGGGGAGTGATATCATCGTCACGGCTTCGCGCGTGAATCGCACGGGCTTCACAGCGGCGACGCCGACGGTCGTGCTCGGCTCCGATCAGATCGAACAGCGCGCCGCGACCAACGTGTCGACCATGCTCTACGAAGTGCCGAATTTTCGGCCATCGGTGGCGGGTAGCCAGGCGTCCGCTAATCCTGGCGCCGCGTTGGTCGACCTCCGCGGCCTCGGTAACGGCCGCACACTAACGCTGATGGATGGACGGCGGCTGCTGCCAAGTGCGCGGGTCGATCTCAACCAGATTCCGTCGAGTCTTATCTTGACGTGACCCCCTGGTTTCCACCAGCCGGGATTAGAGCCCAGCAGCTTTGTTGCGCATGAGCGCGGTTGAAGCAATGGCCTGCGTAGCGGAGCCCGTAGGGCGGAGCGAAGCAGGCCATTGCTTATCCAGTTCGGCGGCGAACGCCGCCGGGGTTGCGTAGCCAAGGGATGAGTGTGGTCTCTCCCGGTTGTAATCATCCACCCAAGCAGCGATCTCGACCCTGGCATGGGCGAGGCTCATGAACAGCGTCTCGTTGAGCAGTTCATCGCGCATCCTTCCGTTGAAGCTCTCGACGTAGCCGTTCTGCATTGGTCTTCCCGGAGCGATGTAGTGCCACTCCACGCCGATCTCCCCGCACCATGCCAGCACAGCATTACTGGTGAGCTCGGTTCCGTTGTCGCTGACGATCATGCCGGGCTTGCCACGCCGGGCGATCAGCTCGGTCAGCTCGCGCACGACACGGCGCCCCGAGATCGAGGTGTCGGGCACCGCTGCCAGGCACTCCCGGGTCACGTCATCGACCACGTTGAGCACGCGGAACCGCCTGCCAGACGCCATCTGATCATGGACAAAGTCGAGGCTCCAGCGCTGGTTCGGCAGCGCCAGCACCGGAGCAGGTGCTCGGGTCCCGACAGCACGCCTGCGGCTGCGTCGTCGTCTGACCCCGAGCCCTTCCTCCTGGTAGATACGCTGGGTCTTCTTGCGGTTGATCATCACGCCCTCCCGGCGCAGCAGGATGTGCAGACGGCGATAGCCGAACCGGCGACGCTGGTTGGCCAGCTCGCGCAGCTTCTCACGCAGACCGGCATCATCGTCCCGCGTGGAACGGTAACGCACGCTCTTGCGATCGGCATTGATGACACGACACGCCCGCCGTTCGCTCATCCCGTGGCAGGCCTGGAGATGAGCCACAGCTTCCCGCTTGGCGGCGGGCGTCAGAACTTTTTTGACAGGAGATCCTTCAACGCAGCTTGGTCGAGCATCGCATCGGCCAGCAGCCGCTTAAGCTTCGCGTTCTCGCTCTCGAGCTGCTTCAGTCGCCGTGCCTCGGATATCTCCAGCCCGCCATACTTCGACTTCCAGTTGTAGATCCTCGCTTCCGACACACCGTGCCGCCGGGCCAGGTCCGCAGTCTTCGCGCCCGCCTCAGCCTCCTTCAGCACGCCGATGATCTGCTCTTCCGTAAACCTCGTTCTCTTCATCTCGTCCGTCCTTCCATCAAGGCCGGACTCTAATCGAGCGTGGAGGAAAATCAGGGGGTCACGTCAATGGGCATTGGCAGCCCAGCGACAATGAACCCGGGTTGACTCGCCATATTTGGCGCGGTGGTGGCCATGATCTGTCTCCTCGCCATTTCCCGCCGCCGCGAAAACGCGGCCGACACGCGATCCATAGTAAGAAGCAGCAGGGGAGGCCGCAATCTTCGCCTTGGCGCCGCCGCTCTTGCTTCGGTCAGTGGCCGGCGGAGAGGGTGTCCCAATCCTCGTTGGCGCGGTGGATCAGATAGGCGTGGATCGCCTTCGCGTCGGCCGTGCCGATCGTGTCGGCGAAGCTCGCCATGCCTTGCTCGCGCCGCGCGCCGCCGATGACGATGTCGAGAAATTCGGCGTGGGTCTCGGGCGTCATCCGGCGTAGATCCTTGATCCCGCCGCGCGCCTGCTCGCCATGGCAGGCCGCGCAGTGGGCGGCGTAGAGCGCCTCGCCATGCGCGATCGTCGCCGCGTCGGCGGTCGAGGCGGGCGGGCGGGCAAGCGCGGGCCCGGCAGCCGCGATCGCCGGTAGCTGGGCGGTGCCGTCGAGCCGGAACACCAGCAGGCGCGGCGATGACAGCGGGAAGCCGAGCGCTTTGGCCGAGGTCGAATGGGCGAGGCCGCCGCCCCAGCCGGCGTTCACCGCGATATATTGGACGCCGTCGACGCTGTAGGTGATCGGCGCCGCGATCGGCACCTGCTGGACCGGCATCTCCCACAGCTTGCGGCCGTCGTCGGCGCGGTAGGCCGCGAAGGTGCCGTTGACGGTGCCCTGAAAGACGAGGTTGCCGGCGGTGGCGAGGACGCCGCCGCTGCCGCGCTGCGGATAGGGCACCCGCCACCGCTCCTTCTGCGCGACCGGGTCCCAGGCGGTGAGCCAGGTCTTGTTGTGCTTTTCGGCATATTCGGCGGCCGCCTTGCGCGTCAGCTCATAGCCGGTGGTGGAGATGCCGAGCTGGCCCATATTGCCCGGCGTCTGCCGGAAATCGGGATTGACCGAATAGGCCATATACATCTCGGTTACGGGGAAATAGACGAGGCCGGTTTTCGGGCTGTAGGCCATCGGGTTCCAGTTGTGGCCGCCGCCCGCGCCCGGCGTCAGCAGCACCGGCACCTCGCCATAGCGCGCCTCGGGATTGACGATCGGCCGGCCGCTGGCCTTGTCGATCCCGCTTGCCCAGTTCATCGCGACATAGGGTTCGGCCGAGATTAGTTTGCCGGTCGCCCGGTCGAGCACGTAGAAGAACCCGTTCTTCGGCGCCTGCATCAGCACCTTGCGGCGCTTGCCGCCGATCGTGAGGTCGGCGAGGATCATCGGCTGGGTCGCGGTGAAGTCCCACTCGTCGCCGGGCACCGTCTGATAATGCCAGACATAGGCGCCGGTATCGATCCTGAGCGCGACGATCGAGGACAGGAACAGATTGTCGCCGCCGCCGGGGCTGCGATATTTCTGCGGCCACGGCCCGCCATTGCCGACGCCGATATAAACGAGGCCGAGCGCGGGATCGTAGACGATCGAATCCCAGACCGTGCCGCCGCCGCCGTGCTTCCACCAATCCCCGGTCCAGGTCCGGGCGGCCATTTCCAGCGCCTTGTTCGGCTGGCCCTTCGCTGGATCGCCGGGCACGGTGTAGAAGCGCCAGAGCTGGCGCCCGGTCTCGGCGTCATAGGCGGTGACGTAGCCGCGCGCGGCGCCCTCGGCGCCGGCATTGCCGATCAGCACCTTGCCGTCGAACACCCGGGGCGCGCCGGTGATCGTGTAGGGCCAGACCGGATCGAACGTGTTGACGCTCCAGCGCGGCTGGCCGGTCGCGGCGTCGAGCGCGATCAGGCGCCCGTCGAGCGTCGCGATGATGATCTTGCCGTTCCACGCGGCCAGCCCGCGGCTGACGATGTCGCAACAGGCGAGCCGCCCCTTGTCGCGATCGACATGCGGGTCGAACCGCCAGAGCTGACGCCCGGTCCGGGCATCATAAGCGGTCGTCACGTTCCACGGTTCGATATTGTAGAGCACCCCGTCGATGACCAGCGGCGACGCTTCCACGCCCCGGTCGATCGGGAGATCGGCGTACCAGGCGAGGCCGAGACCGGCGACGTTGCCGTCGTTGATCTGGCTAAGCGGGCTGTAGCGCTGCTCGTCATAGGTGCGGCCGGGCGCCATCCACGCGCCCGGCGAGCGGTCGGCGGCGAGAAGGCGGGCGTGATCGACCTGCGCGGGCGAGAGGGTCGCGGCGGCGGCGCAGGCCGCGACGGTCGCCAGACCGCCCGCCACCGCCCGTCTGATCAGCTGGATTGTCATGCCATGTCGTCCTTGTTCGATTCGGTCGCGGGGGTGGTCAGTCCGGGGGGAGGCCCCCGGCCGGGGGCGCCTCCGCCGGCGGCCGGCCCGCCATCAGGCGCAGATGGAGGCGGAGCAGGCCGCGCCGGTTGCTGATCCCCAGCTTGCCGTAGGCCCGCCGCCGATAGGTGACGACACTGCCGTAGGAAAGCCGTTTGCGACTGGCGATTTCGTCCTGGGTCTCGCCGAGCATCATCGCGGCCGAGATTTCTGCCTCGCGCGTGCTGAGCCCGCAGCGCAGCGCCATCAGCGATTGGGCGAGTTCGGCCTCGTTGAGCATCGGCCGGGTCGCGGCGCTGGCGCCGGCGCGGGCGTGGCGCTCCAGCGCGGCTACGAACAGCGGCGCGTAGCGGTCGAGCCGTTCGATGTCCGCCGGCCCCGGTCCGTCGCCGCCGCTGAACCGATAGCCGTTGGCGATGATCGCGGGCGGCCCGCTCGCGACGATCGAAATCCGCTCGGCGACGTCCGCGCTCTCATAGCAGGCGGCGCGCCAGGCGGGATCGGCGATGTCGGCGGCGGCGGTGCGGACCACGATCGGCGCCTTGCGCGGCTGGCGGGCCAGCGCGGTGAGCCGCCGGTCCGACCGCCAGAAGGCCCGCGAATAGTCCAGCGAGGCGCGTAGCGAGAAGCCGGGGATCGCCGGATGCTCGCCCTCGGCGAACAGCAGCCGGAGCGGTTCGCGCCGGTCCCGCAGGAACGCCGAGCAGAGGTCGATCCGGGCGAGCCCCGAAAACGCCCGGTGAAAACGCGCCGGGAAATCGGCCGTGCCGATTGCGCCGACCAGGTCGGCCAGCGCACCCGCGACGGCGCGCTCATCGGTCATCGCGGACGCGGTATCGTCACGGCGCGAGCAGCCCCTTGCGCCGGCTCCAATCGACCACCGCGCCGATACATTGGGCGAGCAGTTCGGGCTGGCCGAGATAATAATGGGTCGCGCCCTTGAGGCTGACATAGGCCTTGTCGGGGGTCGCCAGCGCGTCGCGGATCGCCGGATTGTGGGTCGCCGGCACCGCCTCGTCGGCGGTATTCTCGATCTGGAGGACAGGCGTGCGCCGGATCTTGGCGGCGTTCAGCGGGCCGCGCGCGTTCGACAGATCGTAGCTCCACTGGCTGAGCCACGAGCGCAGCGTGGTGTAGCGCGCGAGGCCGACCGGGCCGACGTTCACCGCTCTCGGGTGGCCCATAGAGGTCCAGCCCGGGGGGCGGTCCAACGGATCGATCGCGGGGTCGAGCCAGCGCACGTCGCACAGCGTGCGGTGGACGATGACCGCGCGCTCCTGCTCGGGCGAATCGATGCTCCGCAGCCGGGCAAGCTGTGCCTGCGCCCAGGCTGTGATCTTGCGGTTGCGCGCGCGCTGCGCCTCGCGAAACCGCGCGACGAACGCGGCGTCATAGGGCGGCTGATGCGGGCAGTCGGCGGCGTAGATGTCGAATTCGCGGTCGCGCGTGTCGGGGTCGGCTTCGTCGATGACCGAGGGGTCGAGCCATTCGGTCAGCGTTTCCGCGCGCGAAAGATGTGCCGCGATGAAAATGACGCCGTCGGCCGGCCGCAGCCCGGCGGCGACGAGATCGACCGGGTCGCCAGCGGGGGTGTGGGTGATGTCGGGCGCCTCGGCCTGCGCCTGATAGAACAGCGCCAGCGAGCCGCCGCCCGACCAGCCGACCAGCACAACCTTCTCGTAGCCCAGTTCATAGGCATGGGCGACCCACTTGCCGAGGTCGATCGCGACCTTCTCGAAAATCAGCGCGCTGTCGTTACGCGGGTAGCGGCTGGCCGCGCAGAGCACATGGAGCCCGGCATCGGCCAGCGCGGTCGGCATCGGCAGCAGGTGCAGCACCGAGGTCGGGTGCATGAAGACGTAGACGGTGGCGGAGGGCTTCGCCGGATCGCGCAGCAACTGCCCCTCCAGATTTACATGGCCGGAATTGCCGGCGAAACCGTAGGTCTCGGTGAATTTCGGGTTGTCGGCGAACGACACGATCAGCGGCGTGCGCGTCCACGATCTTTCGGTGCGGCTGGCGGGCATCGCGGGCCGTTCCGTCAGGCCGCGACCGGGTCGCGGTCGAGCGGCACGCGGGTCGCGTCGTAGCGGAACAGCCACTCATAGCGCTTCACGACCTGATCGGGCGCCCACTCGGTATCGACATAGTGCTGCGCCCTGGCCGGATCCGCCAGCGCCTGATTGTGAAAGCGGCTGGTGTTGGCGAACGCGCCCTGCACCGCGCGCGTCGCCCGCGGGATGCGCGCGCGCTGATAGCGGTCGAGCGCCTCGGCGATGGTATCGAACTCCGTGAAGGCGCGCGCGAGGATGCAGGCGTCCTCCAGCGCCATCACCGCGCCCTGGGCGAGGAACGGCAGGGCAGGATGGCAGGCGTCGCCGAGCAGGGCGACGTGGCCCTCGACCCAGCGCTGCATCGGCGGCCGCGCGATCAGCGCCCATTTGAACGGGCGCGGGATCGCCTCGATATAGGCATGAACGTCGGCATGCCATCCCGGATAGTCGGCGTGATATTCGGCGTTGGTGCCGGCGGCGGACCAGGATTCGACCTGCCAGTCGCGCCGCTCGACGACGCTGGTGAAGTTCATCAACTCGCCGCGCCGCATCGGATAGTGGATGACGTGCCCGCCCGGGCCGACCCAGTTCACCCCGAGCGGCCGGACCAGTTCGGCGGGCAGCAGCTCCATCGGGATCACGCCGCGCCATGCGACGATGCCGGTGAATTGCGCCGGGCCGGAGCCGAACAACTGTTCGCGCAGGCTGGAATGGACGCCGTCGGCGCCGATCACGACGTCGGCGGTTGCCGAGGGCTGGTCGGCGAAGGCGACCGTCACCTTGTCGTCATTACGCTCGACCGAAACGAAATGATGGTTGAGGTGGACGGCGTCGGGCTTCACGGCGAGAACCGCCTTCAGCAGCACCTGGTGCAGGTCGTTGCGGTGGGCGGTGATGTACGGGAAGCCGAAGCGCGCCACCGATTCGGCGCCGAGATCGAACAGTTTCCAGCTCTCGCCGGTGTTCCACAGCCGGATTTCCTTGCCCTGCGGCTCGAAGCATATCTCCATCAGCTCGCGCTCGATACCGAGCGAGGCGAGCACGCGGACGCCGTTGGGGCTGATCTGGAGGCCGGCCCCGACCTCCTGCAACTCCGGCGCCTGCTCGTAGACCGACACGTCGAACCCCTGACGCAGCAGCGCAAGCGCCGCGGTCAGGCCGCCGATGCCGCCACCGATGATTCCGATCCGCAGATTGTTCTTCAAGACACACCTTTCTCTGTCGTCCATCGCATAATCATGACGAATGATGTTCGTCAATATCAAATATAAGCCAGAGCGGACCCGTCGCCCCGGCCACGGCCGGGATGGACAGCGCAGGCGGCGGCGGGCAGGAAAGGCGGCAACGAGACCCAACAGCGAAAATGGTGCAGGCAGCTATGGCCGATCCCCAGCGATCCCGTCGGCGGGTGCAATCGATCGAAGTCGGGTTCCGCGTGATCCGGGTGCTGCGCATGGCCGAGGGGCCGTTGCCGCTGCGCGAGATTGCGAGCCGGGCCGGGATGCCGCCGAGCAAGGTCCACCTCTATCTGGTGAGCTTCGTGCGCGAGGACATGGCGTTTCAGGATCCCAAGACCGGCCATTACGGATTGGGAAAATTCGCGATCCAGCTCGGGCTGGCCGCGATCCGCCAGCTCGATGTCGTCGAACTGGCGTCCGACGTTCTGACCGACCTGCGCGACCGAACCAATTGCGCGATCTATCTCTCGTTATGGGGCGATCGCGGCCCGTGCATCGTCGCCAAGGCGGACGGCTCGCTTCAGGGCGCCTTTTCGGTGCGGCTGGGCTATATCCTGCCGCTCACCACGACCGCGACCGGGCTCGTGTTCCTCACCTATCTGCCGGCCGCCGAAACCGAGAAGGCGCTCGGTGCGGTGACCGCGTTCGAACGCCGCCGCAAGACGACGCGCCGCTCGGGCCGGGCGGAGTTCGAGCCGCTGATCGCCGAGGTGCGGCGCCGGGGCTATGCGTCGACGGTGGGCATGCTCCACCGCAATTTCGCCGGCGTCTCCGCGCCGGTGTTCGATTACAGCCACCGGATCGCGGCGACGATCACGCTGCTCGGCCCCGCCGAATATATGCGCGACGAAAAGCAGGAGGAGCTTTCCGGCCTGCTGCTCGAAGCCACCGAAAGCGTCTCGCTGCGGCTCGGCGCCTCGGGCACCCCCGCCGCCGGCTGACGTATCACGCCACCGGGTTGGCGAGCAGGCCGACCTCCTCGATCTCAACTTCGACGCGATCGCCGGGCTTCAGGAACACCGGCGGATCGCGCCGCGAACCGACCCCGCCCGGCGTTCCGGTCAGGATCACATCGCCGGGCGCAAGCGGCGTGAACGTCGAGATATAGGCGATCAGGTGGGGGATATCGAAGATCATGTCGCCGAGATGGGCGTCCTGCATCACGGTGCCGTTGAGCCGGCACTGGATACGCAGCGGCCCCAGCGTGCCGATCGCGTCGCGCGTCACCAGCCACGGGCCGAACGGGCCGGTCGTCGGGAAATTCTTGCCCGGTGTCATCTGCGTCGTGTGCTTCTGCCAGTCGCGCACGCTGACATCATTGTAACAGGCATAGCCGGCGACGTGCTCCATCGCCGCCGCGCGCGGGATGCGGCGCCCGGCCTTGCCGATCACCACGGCAAGCTCCGCCTCATAGTCGAGCTTGGTCGTCTCGGGCGGGGTCTCGATCGCCGCGCCGTGGCCGATCTGGGTGTCGGCGAACCGCACGAACAGGGTGGGATAACCCACCGTCGGGTTGTGCGATTCGATGCGGTGCTCATGATAGTTGAGGCCGCAGCACAGGATCTTGCCCGGATCGGGGATGACCGGCAGCGGCCGTACCGTCTCGCCGGCGAGCAGCGGCGCCGACGCGGCCGCATCCCGCGCCGCGTCGAGCGCGTCCGCCGCGAGCAGCGCCTTGATCGAGCCGATGCCGGGCAGGGCGGCCGTCATATCGCGGACGCCGCCGGCCTCGACGATGCCCCAGCCCGGGCGGCCCTGATGTTCGAAGCTCTGCAAGCGCATCGTTCGGATTCCTCGCTGAAATGAACTGGAGTCAGTCGGCGCCGCGCACGAAATCGGGCGCGCGCCGGCCGGTGGCGGCGGCGGCGAGTCGGAGCCGGCGGGCCTCGGCGCGCTGGTCCGGCCCGAGCCAGCCGCGCTCATGGCCCCACAGGCTCGGCCCGTAATCGCATTCGTGGGCCTGCCAGGTGGCGGGGTCGATCGAACGCCCGCCCCAGCCATATTCGATCAGGAAGCCCGAGGGCGAGCGCGCGTAGAAGGAGGTCATGAAATCGTTGGTGTGGCGCCCGAGCGTGACCCCGACCCGGCCGTCCTCCAACTGGGCGAGGTCGTAGCCCTGGCCGACATCGTCGAGCGCGTTCAATTCGAGCATCAGATGGTGGAAGCCGTCTGCCCCGGTCTCGACCACGGCAAAGCTGTGATGGCGGCGGTTGAGGTGGAAGAAGTAGGCCGGAAACGGGCGCAACGCGTAGTCGCTCAGCCGAAAGCCGAGCAGGTCGGTATAGAACGGACGGATCGCCTCGACCGATCGCACGGTCAGCACCGCGTGGCCGAGACCGAGCGCGCCGGTGCGAAAGCCGCTGATCGCCCGCCCCGGCGCGAACGGAGTCGGGGCGTCGGCGGCGCCGTGGAAGAATTCGAGCCGGTTGCCGAGCGGATCGTGCGTCACCACCAGCGCGGCGACGTGCCGCCGCGCCGCCAGCGCCGCCGATCCGGGCGAGACCGGATGGCCGGCGTTCGAAAGCCGCGTGGCGAGCGCCGCCAGCGCGTCGGCGTCGCTGACCTCCCAGCCGATGAAGCCGACCCGCTCGCCGCCGCCTTCCTCCACCAGAATCCGCGCGGCGCGGGCGTCGGCGCGCAGTCGTAACGCGCGCCCGGCTGCGTCCGGCGCCGCCTCGAGGCCCAGCAAGCGCGTCGCGAAGCCGGCCCATTCGTCGAGCCGCGCGGTTTCAACGCCGATATAGCCCAGCGATTGCAACACGATGTCTGTCCTCACCCGCGGCGAATCGGTGCGCCGTTCAAAGACCCTTTTACAGGTTTTTGCGCTGGGGATCGTTGGCGACCGGTGCCAGCGGATCGTCCGCGACCACGGCGAGGCCGCCGCCGCGATCGGAGCGGGTGTTGACGAAGCTGCCGGCCTCCTTGCGGCGCAATCCGAAGCTGCGGACCTCCTCGATCTCGTCGGGCTTCAGCGCCGCCATCCGCGGCTTGCGCGCCAGTGCCTGCGCGATAAACGGCGCGAGTTCGGCCTCCTTGCGCGCCAACGCCTCGGCCTCGCCCTGCTTGAGCCGGGGCATCACGTCGCTCGCGAACAGTTTGAGCGATTCGCAGATGTGTTGATGGTTGGCGGGGCCGGTCTGCTGGACGAAAATCAGTTGATCGACGCCGACATCGGCATAAGCCTTGCAGTGCTCGTAGACTTCCTGCGGAGTGCCGATGCCGCCATTGCCGTGATTGTCCTCGATCGACGGTTCCGCCTTGAGGAAATTCTCCCAGACAGTCGAATAACCGGGCTTCGTCTTGCCGAAGGCGGCGTAAAATCCGAGCGAATAGCCGAAATATTTGAAACCCTGCGAACCGCGCCGGACCGCCTCCTGGCGGTCGTTGTGAACCGACAGCGCGGTGACGATCGCGAAGTTGGCGTTGACCGCATGGCCGAGCGGGACGCACGCCTTGGAACGGATGATGTCGTAATATTCCTCGACCCATTTGCCGGCCTGCTCGGGCGCGGCGAAGCCGAACACCAGCGCGCCCATGCCGTTGCGGGCGGCATGCAGGATGGTGTCACGACGCGAGCAGGCGACCCACAGCGGGGGGTGCGGGGTCTGGAGCGGCTTGGGCACGATGTTGCGGGTCGGCATCGAGAAATGCTTGCCCTCGAAACCCGGATAGGGGTTCATCGCGAGCATGTTGGCGCATTGCTCGGTCGCCTCCTGCCACATCTCCTTCTTGGCGCCGGGATCGACGCCGAAGCCTTCGAGTTCCATCGCGGTGCCGCTCTCGCCGGTGCCCCAGTCGACCCGGCCGTTCGACAGCAGGTCGAGGGTGGCGATGCGCTCGGCGACGCGCGCCGGGTGATTGATGCGCGGCGGCATCACCGCGATGCCGTGCCCGAGCCGCATCCGTTTGGTGCGCTGGCTCAGCGCGCCCAGAAAGACTTCGGGGGCCGAGGAGTGCGAATATTCCTCAAGGAAATGGTGCTCGACCAGCCACGCATAATCATAGCCGAGCCGGTCGGCCAGTTCGAGTTCGTCGAGCGCGTTATGGAAGGTCTGACAGTCCTTCCCGGCGTTGAACGGCGCGGGCGACTGATGCTCGTAGAACAGTCCGAACTTCATGGTTTGTCCTTCTCGATGGCACCCCGGGGCACCGGAATGCCGGGGATCGAAAGCCTGATGCGATGGAGGCTGCGTGAGCCGGTGAAGTAGAGCGTCCGCCAGTCGGCATCGCCCCAGTTGAGATTGGAGGCCCGGCCTTCGATGAGGATCGTGCCGAGATGCTGGCCGCGCGGGTCGAGGATCCAGATGCCGCCGGGGCCGGTGCAGTAGACGTTGCCGACGATGTCGACCTTCATGCCGTCCGGCCCGCCGGGGCGGTCATGGCCGCGCATGTCGCAGAACAGCCGGGCGCTGCCGAGGTCGAGCATGCCGTCGGCCTCGACATCATAGGCCATGATCAGGAGGCGGTGGCGGTTGCTGTCGTTGATGTAGAGGATGCGCTCGTCGGGGGAGAAGCATAGCCCGTTGGGGTTGATCAGATCGCGCGTGACGAGATTGATCCGCGAGAGGTCCGGCGCGACGCGGTAGACCCCGGCCATGTCGAGTTCGGGCGGATGATCGACCGGGGTGAACGGCACCTTCGGCGGCGGATCGGTGAAATAGATCGCGCCGTCCGATTTGACGACGACATCGTTGGGCCGGTTGAGCTTCAGCCCGCGATAGGTGTCGGCGATGACAGTCACGCTGCCGTCGGTCTCCTCGCGGTCGACGCGGCGGCTGAAGTGGTGGCAGACGACGAGGCGGCCCTCGCGGTCGAGCGTCTGGCCGTTGCCGTTGGCGGTATCCTCCTTGTCGATGGTGATCCCGTCGCGCGGATGCCAGCGCATCCGCCGGCTGTTATGGATGTCGCTGAACAGCAGATAGCCGCCGTCGGCGATCCACACCGGTCCTTCGGCGGGGCCGGTCGGGCCGCCGAAGCCACGGCCGAGTTCCTCCGAATCGGTCCCGGCCGGAAGGATGGCGTCGAGCGCCGCGCTGAGCCTCTCGATCGGCATCGCCTGGCATTCTCCCCTCTCGCTGTCGACCATGTAGCAGCTTAGCTGATAACAGCATTGCTGACATACCGGGCGGCGGTTGTAAAGGGGTATTCGCGAGGCTGCGATTCAGCCCCGCGATTCAACCTTGCAATTCAGGGGGCGGGCAGGGGCGTCCAGCCGAGCAGGCGCTGCACGGTGCCGCCGAAGATCGCAGCCTTGGCGTCGTCGTCGATCGCGTCGCTGTGCAGCAGCATGTCGCGCGACTCGCTGTAGAGGCACCCGCGATTGCGCGCGGGCCCGACGGCGTCGGCCATGCGGAGCCGGGTATAGTCGCTGGCCCAGAGCAGACGATCCGGCCCGAAGGCGTCGAGGACGCGGTCGAGGTATGGCCAGACGTCGGCGAAGGGATAGGCCTCGCGCGACAGCAGCGGCAGCCCGCACAGCTTGACGTGGACGTTGGCCAGATCGGCTAGCGCGAGCAGGCCGTCGAGCCGGTCCCACGGGTCCGCGCGCGGCGGCGAGACCGGGTGCTGGCTGACGCCGAGGTGGTCGATGATCACGGTGAGGCCGGGGTGGCGCTCGATCACCGGCCGCATCGCCGCCGCCTGACCGTGGGTCGAGAGAAACAGCGGCATGCCGACGCGCTCGGCGGCGGCCAAGCCGGCGTCCATGCCGCCCGAGACGAAGCCGGCGGAGAGTTCGGTGGTACGGAAATCGCTGACGAGCAGGCGCCCCGCGACCAACCGGGCGTCGCCGCGCGCGCGCTCGACGGCCGCGGCGAGTTCGGCGCCGGTCGCGGTGAAGGTCTCGACGCCGATGAAGCGATCC
>Ga0182740_1000927_pt1 | contig 22519 bp, 25 predicted proteins | sample eDN5th37CKraftBY_FD_128872 | JGI IMG/M metagenome (GOLD analysis project Ga0182740, IMG submission 128872) | Enriched backyard soil microbial communities from Emeryville, California, USA - eDNA 5th pass 37_C Kraft BY (version 2) (version 2) | ecosystem: Environmental > Terrestrial > Soil >...
GCCGAGCCGAAGCCGGGGCAGGTGTCGGTGACGGCCAGGTCGTTGTCGATGGTCTTGGGCACGCCCAGGCAGGTCAGCGGGTAGCCGAATTCCTTCGCCAGCTGCGACACCTTCAGCGCGGTGTCGGCCGAATCGTTGCCGCCGTTGTAGAGGAACCAGCGCACGTCGTGCGCCCTGAGCACCTCCAGCAGCCGCTCGTACTTCGCCCGGTCCGCCTCCAGCGACTTGAGCTTGTAACGGCACGAGCCGAACGCCCCGCCCGGGGTATGGGCGAGCGCGGCGATGCTGGCGGCCGCTTCCTTCGAGGTGTCGATCAGCTCCTCGCGCAGCGCGCCCAGGATGCCGTTGCGCGCGGCCAACACCTTGATTTTCTTCGCCCTGGCCTCGGTGATCACGGCAGAAGCGGTGGCGTTGATGACGGCGGTGACGCCACCGGACTGGGCGTAGAGCAAGGTGCCTTGGGACATGGGGAGACTCTCCGGGCGGGGGACATTTCCGGGACATTGGCCGGATGCGGTAAGCTGCGATATTGCGGTGCAGCGTGAATGAGCTCACAGGGGGCCCCTGAGTCTAACGCCGCTGTCCGTCCCGTTTCCTCAACATATTGGGAGTCAGGAATGCGATTGGTTCTGTTGGGACCGCCCGGTTCGGGCAAGGGCACGCAGGCAACCCGCCTGAAGGAAGAACTGCGGATTCCGCACATTTCCACCGGCGACCTGCTGCGCGCCGAAGTGGCCGCAGGCACCGAGCTGGGCAAGCAGGCCAAGGCGGTGATGGACGCCGGCAACCTGGTGTCCGACGACATCCTGCTGGGCATGCTCGAAGCGCGCCTGGCCCAGGCCGACGTCGCCAATGGCTTCATCCTCGATGGCTACCCGCGCAACGTCGCCCAGGCCAACGCGCTGGGTGAACTGTTGGGCCGGCTGGACCAGCCGCTGGACGCCATCGTGCAGTTGGACGTGCCGACCGAACTGCTGGTCGAGCGCATCGCCGGCCGTGCCAAGGAACAGGGCCGCGCCGACGACAACCCGGAGTCGGTGCGCCAGCGCCTGCAGGTCTACAACGATTCCACCGCGCCGGTGATCGATTTCTACGCCGGCAAGGGCACGTTGGCCCGGGTCGATGGCGTGGGCGCGCTGGACGAAGTGCTGGCCCGCATCCTGGTCGCGATCAAGCGCTGATGCCGTCGCCGCTCCGGCCCGGCCGGAGCGGTCCGGGTTGGGCCCGGGCACGAAAACGAACGCCCCGGACCAGTGCATGGTCCGGGGCGTTCGTCTTGTAGGGGCCAGCAGGTGGGCGTGCTCAATGCCCCGCAGCATGAGCTCCCTGGGGATGGGCCTCTTGGGGAGTAGGACCTGAGGGATGCTGCGGCTGGCCGGGCCATTGTCCGGATCGGACACCGCGACGGGTATAGGAATTTTCCCTACACGACAGTGGGGAAAAGCGGACGCCGGGGCGCCGCATCGGTGACAATCGCCGCATGAGCAAGATCCACATCCTCGGCATTGCCGGTACTTTCATGGGGGGCGTGGCCGCACTGGCGCGTGAACTGGGGCATCAGGTCGAAGGCAGCGACCAGGCGGTCTACCCGCCGATGTCCACCCAGCTGGAGACGCTGGGCATCGCCCTGTCGCAGGGCTATCTGCCCGGCAACATCGGCGACGATTGCGACGAGGTCGTCATCGGCAATGCGCTCTCGCGCGGCAATGCCGCCGTGGAGGCGGTGCTGGACACGAGCCGCCGCTACACCAGCGGCGCGCAGTGGCTGGCGGAAAACGTGCTGCCCGGCCGCGACACGCTGGCGGTGGCCGGCACCCACGGCAAGACCACCACCACCACGATTCTGGCGTATTTGCTGGAAGCCGCCGGGCGCGAACCGGGGTTCCTGATTGGCGGTGTGGCGGAGGATTTCGGGGTTTCCGCAAGATTGGGGCGGGCTGTTGCCGCACCCTCTTCCGCCCCTGCGGGGCACCTTCCCCCGGCGGGGGAAGGAAACAAGGAGTCGATCCTGCCGGATCGACCGCTTTTTGTGGTGGAAGCCGACGAATACGACACCGCGTTCTTCGACAAGCGCAGCAAGTTCGTGCATTACCGGCCGCTGGTGGCCATCCTCAACAACCTGGAATACGACCACGCCGACATCTTCCCGGACGTGGCCGCGATCCAGCGCCAGTTCCACCATCTGGTGCGCACCGTGCCCGGCCGCGGCCGGCTGGTCGTCAACGGCCATGACGCGCACCTGGCCGAAGTGCTGGCGATGGGCTGCTGGACGCCGGTGGAGCGTTTCGGCTTCGACGCCTCGTTCGAGTGGAGCGCGCGCAAGCTGGCCGACGACGGCAGCCGGTTCGCGGTGCTGCGCGGTGGCGAGCCGCTCGGCGTCGTGCAGTGGCCGCTGTTGGGCGACCACAACGTGCTCAACGGCCTGGCGGCGCTGGCGGCGTGCGCGGCGGTGGGGGTGGATGTCGCGGCGGTGATCCCGGCGTTGGCCGGGTTCCACAGCGTCAAGCGCCGGCTGGAAGTGATCGGCGAACACGGCGGCATCACCGTCTACGACGACTTCGCCCACCACCCGACCGCGATCGCGACCACGCTCGCCGGCCTGCGCGCGAAGGTGGGCGGGGCGCGCATCGTGGTGGCGATGGAACCGCGCAGCAACTCGATGCGGCTGGGCGCGCACGCCGATGCGCTGGCGCCGTCGCTGGATGTCGCCGACGCGGTGGTGTTCCTCGCGCGGCCGGAACTGCCGTGGGAGGCGGCCAAGGTGATCGCCGCGGTGTGTGGCGATGCGCAGGCGGTGGCCGATACCGATGCCCTGCTGGCGCGGCTGGGCGAGGTGGCACACGCCGGCGACCACGTGGTGTTCATGTCCAACGGCGGCTTCGATGGCGCGCCGCGGCGCTTCCTGGCGCAGTTGCAGGGCGGTCGATGACGGTGCAGGCGCTGCCGCTGTTTCCGCTGCACGCCACCTTGCTGCCCGGCGCCGCGCTCGGCCTGCGCGTGTTCGAGGCGCGTTACCTCGACCTGGTGCGCGAATGCGGGCGGCAGGGCAGCACCTTCGGCGTGTGCCTGATCCTGGAGGGCGAGGAAGTCGGCGCGCCGGCCACGCCGGCGGCGTGGGGCGTGGAGGCGCGCATCGAGGATTTCGACATGGGCGCCGACGGCATACTGCAGCTGAAGCTGCGCGGTGCGCGGCGCTTCCACGTGCTGAAGACGCATGTGCGCGACAACGGGCTGGTCATCGGCGAGGTCGAGTGGCGCCTGCCGGACGATGACGGCGAACTGCAACCCGAGCACGCGCTGCTGGCGGTCCTGCTGGAACACATCCTCGAACAGGCCGGCAGCGAACTTGCCGGCGCCGGACAAGCGCAGATGGACCAGGCCGCATGGGTTGGCTGGCGGCTGGCCGAACTGCTGCCGCTGGAAGAAGAACAGCGCCTGCTGCTGTTGCAGGAGGACGACCCGTGTCGGCGGCTGGACCACCTGCTGGCATGGATTCCCGAATTCGACCCGCCCCCGGAAACCGATTTGTAGGGGCTGGCCCGACCGCATCACGCGGTGCCGGGCTTCATCGGGAAGGCCCCATGCGGGGCGAGCTCCGCATCTACGGAAGGCAACGGCCGCATGTCGTAGGTGCCGGGCTTGCCCGGCACGGGGCTTCACCGGGAGGGCTCCATGCGGGGCAAGCCCCGCATCTACGGTTCGCTGCGGATCATCAACAGCGGCACCCCGCTTTCCGGCAGCACCTGCTCGCGTGTTTCCGCGCCATCCAACGCCTGCCGCAGCGCCGCCAGCGCCGGCTCGGTGCCGGGCAGCGGACGCCACAGGCCGAACAGCCTGAAATGGCGCTTGTAGTGCAGGGTCTGCGCGCTTCCCAGCCACAGCGGTGCCTGCCCGGGTTGCAACTGCGCCGGGGCCGGCCACAGGCGCAGCGCATACAACTCGTCGGCCCGGCTGCCGGGGCGCAGCATCAGCAGCGATTCGACGTGGGTGTCCAGCGTGGCCGGCAGCACCGGCACCTGTCCGGGCGCGGCCTTGCTGTCGAGCATCGCCAGGGCCTCCTGCCAACCGGCTTGGGCCTGCAGCTTCCAGCCGTGGCGTTCCAGTTGATGCTGCAGCGGCGCCAGCGGGCCGGCCACCTGCACGTCCAGCGGCCAGCGCAGGTCGTCGTCGAACTCGTTGCGGCGCGCCGGCAGTTCGCGCCAGCCGTCCTGCCACCAGTGCGCGGCATCCATCATCCGCGGCGCCTCGGCCACCGGCTCGAACTTGGCCAGCTTGCTCGGCACGTTGCGCGGCGCGTACCAGAACCCCGCCAGCAGGAAGACGCCATAGAACAGCCACGCCACCGGCTTGACCCAGAACGAGCGGTTGAAGCGGCGGCGGTAGGCGATGCCCAGCACCAGCAGCCAGAAGATGCCGAACAGCATGCCGCCGATGACGTCGCTGACCCAGTGCGCGCCCAGGTAGATGCGGGCAAAGCCAATCACGGTGGCGACGATGCCCGACAGCAGGTAGGGCCACACGCGGGTGCGGCCGGGCAGTTCGCGGCCGATCAGCACCGCGAAGAAGCCGAAGGTGATGGTCGCCATCGTCACCGACACCGACGGGAAGCCGAAGCCGCTGCTGGCCGCCGGCGGCCGCACCACGTCCACGGTGGCGCCGAGCAGCTTGGTCAGCGCCAGGCCGAAGGCCAGCGCCGCCAGCCAGTGCGCGGCGGCCATCCAGCGCCGGCGCCACATCAGGTAGCCCATGCCGGCGGCGATGGCCGGCAGCAGCACCTGCCAGTCGCCCAGCGCGGCCAGCGCCGCCATCGGGTAGTCGGCCAGCGGGTTGCGCAGGGTCAGCATGAAGCGGTGCACGGCCAGGTCCAGCGCCAGCGGCTCGCCGTGGCCGACCACCACCATCAGCAGCGCGAACCAGCCCCAGCCCAGCAGCAGCAACATCAGCGCCAGCATCGCCAGCGGCACCGACTCGCGCCGGCGCGGGTCGAACAGGTCGTTCCACCAGCGCCCGAGCAGGTGCGGGTGGCGCTGCGACCAGTGCAGCAGGCGCGCCAGCCAACCGTCCATGCGCGCGGCCGACCAGCGGTAGCCGTACAGCACGGTGGCCCATACCAGTGCCAGCACCGCGCCGAGCAGGCCCACCACCAGGAACAGCCGCCCGGCCACCGCCGCCACCGCGTCGTAGGCCTGTCCCAGCGCCCAGCCCGGCAGCAGGAACAGCACCGCCCACGACAGGCAGGCGATGCCGCTGGCCTGCGCATAGCGCGCCAGCGGCATGTGCGCCATGCCGGCGATGGCCGGCACGAACGGGCGGATCGCGCCGACGTAGCGGGCCACGAGGATGCTCTTGAAGGCATTGCGCCGGAACAGCAGTTCGCCGCGTTCCAGCAACTGCGGGTAGCGGCTGAACGGCCACACCCCGCGCAGCCGTTCGCCCCAGCGCCGGCCGACCCAGTAGCTCAGGCCGTCGCCGGCGAACGCACCGAGCGTGGCACAGGCCACCGCGTAGGGGCCGGACAGCTCGCCCATGCCGATCAGCACGCCCACCGCGATCATCAGCGGCAATGCCGGCACGATCGCGCCGAGGATGATGACCGCGTCGCTGAAGGCGATGGCGAAGACGACCATGCCGGCCAGCGCGGGGTGTGCGGCAATCCAGGCCAGCAGGGAGTCGATCCAGGAAGCATTCATCGTCGGATTATAAAAGGGCGGCGGTATCGATCCGGTGGCAGGCGGCGATGATCCAGTCAGCGCACGTCTAATAAAATGCCGGGGTGATGAACCGCGACGACGACACCCGCATCCTCAAGTCCGACAGCTTCGGCCGCATCCTGCTGGTGCGCGACGGCGGGCGCCGTTTCGTGCGCCGCGACCTCGGCGCCACGCCGTGGTGGCTGCGCCTGCCGGCATGGTGGCTGGCCCGGCGCGAGGCGCGCGCGCTGCGCAGGCTCGACGGCATGGCGGCGACCCCGCGGCTGCTCGGCTGGGACGGGCGCTGGCTGGACCGCAGCTACATGGAGGGCGCGGCCATGCACCAGCGCCCGCCGCGCGGCGACGTGGCCTGGTTCCGCGCCGCCCGGCGCCTGCTGCAGCAGGTGCACCGCAAGGGCATCGCCCACAACGACCTGGCCAAGGAAGCCAACTGGCTGGTGCGCGCCGACGGCTCGCCGGCGCTGATCGACTTCCAGCTCGCCGTCTGCGGCAACCCGCGCTCGCGCTGGATGCGCCTGCTCGCCCGCGAGGACCTGCGCCACCTGCTCAAGCACAAGCGCATGTATTGCCGCGACGCGTTGACGCCGGTGGAGCTGCGCCTGCTCAAGCGCCACTCGTGGGTGCGCGAGCTGTGGTTCGCCACCGGCAAGCCGGTGTACCGCTTCGTCACCCGCCGCATCCTGCATTGGGAAGACAACGAGGGGCAGGGGCCGAAGGCGTGATGGCTCCCGCAAGACGGGAGCCATCACCCCAAACGTTGCTTCGCAACTTCGGGCCCCGGCCTTTGCCTTGCCTATCCCCTTAACAAAGGGGCTCCACACCAGGAAGTAGGTCGGGGCTACGCCCCCGACGCTCCGGGCACCGCAGGAAAAGCACGTCGGGGACGTGGCCCCGACCTACGGTTGCTACTCTTCGCATTCCCTGTTGCCACGGTTCCCATGCCCATGTCCCTCGCCGGCAAAACCCTGTTCATCACCGGTGCCTCGCGCGGCATCGGCCTGGCCATCGCGCTGCGCGCCGCGCGCGATGGCGCCAACGTCGCCATCGCCGCCAAGTCGGCGGTGCCCAATCCCAAGCTGCCCGGCACCATCCACAGCGCGGCCGAGGCGGTGACCGCGGCCGGCGGCACCGGGCTGGCGCTGAAATGCGACATCCGCGACGAGGACCAGGTGCGCGCGGCGGTGGCGGCCACGGTCGATGCCTTCGGCGGCATCGACATCCTGGTCAACAACGCCAGCGCGATCTGGCTGCGCGGCGCGCTGGACACGCCGATGAAGCGCTTCGACCTGATGCAGCAGGTCAACGCGCGCGGCAGCTTCCTGTGCGCGCAGGCCTGCCTGCCGCACCTGCTGCGCAGCGCCAACCCGCACATCCTCACCCTGGCGCCGCCGCCGTCGCTGGACCCGAAGTGGTGGGGGCCGCACACCGGCTACACCCTGGCCAAGATGGGCATGAGCTTCGTCACCCTCGGGCTGGCCGCCGAGTTCGGCCCGCAGGGCGTGGCGGTCAATGCGCTGTGGCCGCGCACGGTGATCGCCACCGATGCGATCAACATGATTCCCGGCGTCGATGCCGCCGGCTGCCGCCGCCCGGAGATCATGGCCGATGCCGCCCACGCGGTGCTGACGCGCCCGGCCGCCGGCTTCGGCGGGCAGTTCCTGATCGACGACGAGGTGCTGGCGCAGGCCGGCGTCACCGACCTGTCCGGCTACGCGGTCGACCCGTCGCGGCCGCTGCTGCCGGACCTGTTCCTCGACTGAGCCGGGTTGCCCGCCGCGGGTTACGGTTCCAGCGGCTCGGGCAGCCCGTACCCGCAGCGGTTGCAGAAGCGTGCAGCCGGCTCGTGGCCCTCGTGGCCGCAGGCGGGGCAGCCGCGGTTGTCATGGCGGTGCCGTTCCGCCTCGGCCTCGGCCCTGCGCATGCCGCTGGCCAGTTCGGCGGTGTAGATGCCGGTGGGCACGGCGATGATGCTGTAGCCGATCAGGATCAGCACCGAGGTGATGAAGCGGCCCAGCGTGGTCTGCGGCACGATGTCGCCGAAACCCACCGTCGCCATCGTCACCACCGCCCAGTACATGCTGGCCGGGATGCTGTTGAAGCCGTGGCCGGGCCCCTCGACCACGTACATCAGCGCACCGGCGATGATGGCGATGGTGACCACCATCGACAGGAAAAGCAGCACCTTGCGGCGGCTGCGCCACAAGGCCTGCAGCAGCAACCCGCTTTCCTCGATGTAGCGGGTGAGCTTGAGGATGCGGAACACGCGCAGGATGCGCAGCGCCCGCACCACCAGCAGGCTCTGCGCGCCGGGGACGAAGACCGACAGGTAGGTCGGCAGGATGGACAGCAGGTCGATGATTCCCCAGATGCTGAGCGCATAGCGCAACGGCCGCCGCACCACCGCCAGCCGCAATGCATATTCGGCGGTGAACAGCACGGTGAAGGCCCATTCGACCATGTAGAACCACGTGGCCCAGGCCTGGTGGATCCGTTGCACGCTGTCCAGCATCACCACCGCTACGCTGGTGACGATGGCGTAGACCAGCAACAGGTCGAAATTGCGCGAGGGGCGGGTGTCGTGGCGGTGGATGATGTCGAACCAACGCTTGCGCCAGCCGGTTTCGCTGGCGGGGTTCAGCTGGGGAGCGGAGAACAGGCGCATGCCCGGCATTGTGCCGCAGCCGTCGCAATGGGGGACAATGCCGGCTTCGCCCGCAACCACCCACTCGAACGCCATGACCGCCGTCGCCGAACCGTTGCTGTCCCTGTCCCGGTACTACCTGCCGGTGTACCGGCCCCGCCAGCTGGTGCTGGAGCGCGGGCAGGGCGCCCGCCTGTGGGACACGCAGGGCCGCGAGTTCATCGACCTGGCCGCCGGCATCGCCGTGTGCAGCCTCGGCCACGGCAACGCCGAACTGAAGGCGGCGCTGGTCGAGCAGGCCGGCAAGCTCTGGCACACCAGCAACATGTTCTACAGCGAGCCGCCGCTGCACCTGGCGCAGGAGCTGGTGGCGGCCTCGCGCTTCGCCGAGCGCGTGTTCCTGTGCAATTCCGGCGCCGAGGCCAACGAGGTGGCGATCAAGCTGGTGCGCAAGTGGGCCGCCGCACAGGGCCGGCCGCCGGAGCGGCGCGTCATCGTCACGTTCCGCGGCAGCTTCCACGGCCGCACGCTGGCCACCGTCACCGCCACCGCGCAGCCGAAGTACCAGGAGGGCTACGAGCCGTTGCCGGGTGGTTTCCGTTACGCCGACTTCAACGACGTGGCGCAGCTGGAAGCGGCGATGGCCGGCGGCGACGTGGCCGCGGTGATGTTCGAGCCGGTGCAGGGCGAGGGTGGGGTGATGCCGGCCACGCCGGAGTTCATGCGCCGCGCCCGCGAGCTGTGCGACCGGCACGACGCGCTGCTGGTGCTGGACGAAATCCAGGTCGGCATGGGCCGCACCGGCGAGTTGTTCGCACACTGGAACTGGGGTGTGACCCCGGACATCGTCACCCTCGCCAAGGCGCTGGGCTGCGGCTTCCCGGTCGGCGCGATGCTGGCCAGCCCCAAGGTGGCCGAGGTGATGGGCGTGGGCGCGCACGGCAGCACCTTCGGCGGCAACCCGCTGGCCGCGGCGGTGGCGCGGGTGGCGCTGCGCAGGCTGGCTTCGGATGAAATCCGCGCCAACGTCGTCCGCCAGTCGGCCGCGCTGCGCGCCGGGCTGGAAGCCATCGGTGCCGAGTTCGGCGTGTTCGAGCAGGTACGTGGCATGGGCCTGATGATCGGCGCGGTGTTCAAGCCGGAATATGCTGCCGATATCGGCACCCTGCTGGACCTGGCCGCCGAGAAGCAGGTGCTGATCCTGCAGGCCGGCAGCAGCGTGCTGCGCTTCGTGCCGCCGCTGAACATCACCGACGAAGAGCTGGCCGAAGGCATCAAGCGCGTGCGCGAGGCGATCGCCGCGTTCGTCGCCGCGCGCTGATCGCAGGAGCAGATTTTCGCAGGAGCGACGCCAGTCGCGATGGGGCTTTCCGGTGAAGACCCCGTGCGGGGCAGACCCCGCATCTACGCAAGGCCCGGCGGATTCAGAACATCCGGTAACGCCGCAGCACGCGTTGCAGCGACTGCGCGTGGAAGGCGGTGTCCGCGTGCAGCCCGGCGTTGCGGGCGCCGCGCACGTTGCGGAACAGGTGGTCGATGAACAGCGTGCGTGCAGGCTCGCCGCCGAGCCGGGCGGTGGCGGCGAGATAGGCCTGCGGGTCGGGTTTGCGCACGCCGAGCGTGGCGCTGTCGAGGAGGACGAAACCGGGCAGCAGCGCAGCGATCGCGGCCACGCTCAGTGGGCCGTTGTTGGTCAGCACGGCGATGCGGACGTCGGGGCGGACCTGCTTCAGCACCGCCAGCGCGTCGCGGCGCAGCCTGCTGGCGGCGGTGCGTGCGGCGAACCAATGCCGTGCATGCAGCTGGCTGCCGAGGCGGATGTTCAGTGCATGCAGCAGCGCGTCGCCGTCGAGTTCGCCGCGGGCATGGGCCAGTTCCAGCCCGTCGCCACGCAGTGCCGCATCCACCTGTGCCGGGGTGCAGCCAGCGGCATCGGCCAGATGCCGCAGGTGGATGCGGTGATCGTAGTCGGCGAGCAGACCGTCGAAATCGAGCAGCAGTGCGTGCAGGACAGGAATCATCGGGGCTGTTCGTAGGAGCGCACCTTGGTGCGCGATGGGGCTTTATCGATAAGGCCCCGTGTGGGGCATGCCCCACACCTACAAGATCGCTTGGGCGACGGCTTTGAACGCTTCGCGCGCGGCCGCCAGCGTGGCCTCGATCACCGCATCGTCATGCGCGCTGGACAGGAAGCCGGCTTCATACGCCGACGGTGCCAGGAACACGCCGCGCTCCAGCATCGCGTGGAAGAAGCGGTTGAACGCGGCGGTATCGCAGGCGGTGGCCTGTGCATACGTCTCCACCTTCTCGTCGGTGAAGAACAGCCCGAACATGGCGCCGACGCGGGTGGTGGTAACGGCCACGCCGGCCTCGCGCGCGGCTGCTTCCAGTCCTTCGCACAGGCGCGCGGTGGCGGCGCTCAGGCGCTCGTGGAAGCCGGGCTGCTGGATCAGCTCCAGCATCGCCAGCCCCGCTGCCATCGCCACCGGGTTGCCGCTCAAGGTGCCGGCCTGGTAGATCGGGCCGGCCGGGGCGATCTGCTGCATCAACTCGCGACGGCCGCCGTAGGCGCCCACCGGCATGCCGCCGCCGATGATCTTGCCGAAGGTGGTCAGGTCGGGCGTGATGCCGTAATGCGCCTGCGCGCCACCCAGCGCGACGCGGAAGCCGGTCATCACCTCGTCGAAGATCAGCAGCGCGCCGTGCCGCGTGCACAGCTCGCGCAGGTGTTGCAGGTAGCCCTCGCGCGGCGGGATGCAGTTGGCGTTGCCGACCACCGGTTCGATGATCAGGCCGGCGATCTCGCCGCCCTGTTGCTCGAACAATGCAGTGGCCGCGTCGAAGTCGTTGTAGGGCAGGGTCAGGGTGAGTTCGCTCAGGCCGGCCGGCACGCCCGGCGAGGTCGGCACGCCCAAGGTCAGCATGCCGCTGCCGGCCTTGACCAGGAACGAGTCGCCGTGGCCGTGGTAGCAGCCTTCGAACTTGACGATCTTCATGCGCCCGGTGGCGCCGCGCGCCAGCCGGATCGCCGACAGCGTGGCCTCGGTGCCGGAGTTGACCATGCGCACCATCTCGCACGAGGGCACCAGCCGGGTGATGGTTTCGGCCATCGTCACCTCGGCCGCGCACGGTGCGCCGAACGACAGGCCATTGCCGATGGCTTGTGCGACGGCCTCGCGCACCGCCGGGTGGTTGTGGCCGACGATCATCGGGCCCCACGAACCCACGTAGTCGATGTAGCGGTTGCCGTCCACGTCGTACAGGTAGGCGCCGTCGGCGCGCTGCACGAAGAACGGCTCGCCGCCGACCGACTTGAACGCGCGCACCGGTGAGTTGACGCCGCCGGGCAGCAGCTGCTGCGCGCGGGTGAACAAGGCGTGGGACTGGTCATGGTTCAGGGACATGGCATCGGTGCGTGCGGGGAATTGCGCCCATTGTCCGCTTTCGCGCCGGGGCCTGCCACGCGCACCGGAATCCATGACCTATGGCCTGCATGGCGCGTCCGCACCGCGTGCCAGAATGCCGGAGCCATCCATCCCGAAGGGAGAGCCATGAAGTTCGTTGCGACGTTCAAGACCGGTGCACTGGCGAGCGCGCTGCTGCTGGCCGTTGCCGCCGGCGCACAGGCCGGCACCGGCCCGGCGGAGATCTCCGCGCATGCCCGCGCGCTGCAGGCGCAGGCGATCAACCTCGACACCCACCTCGACACGCCGGCACTGTTCTCGCAGCCGGGCTGGAAGATCGGCGACCGCCATGCGTTCAAGGACGACGGTTCGCAGATCGACTACCCGCGCATGGTCGAGGGCGGGTTGGATGGCGGTTTCTGGGTGATCTACACCGGGCAGGGCGCGCGCGACGAAGCCGGCAACCTGAAGGCGCGCGACGCCGGCCTGGTGCGGCTGGCCGAGATCCGCGAGATGGTCGCGGCCAATGCCGACACCTTCGAGCTGGCCACCACCGCCGATGACGCGGCGCGGATCAAGGCGGCGGGGAAGAAGTCGGTCTACATCAGCATGGAGAACGCCTACCCGCTGGAGCACGACCCCAGCCTGCTGAGTTTCTACTACAGGCAGGGGCTGCGGATGATCTCGCTGGCGCACATCGGCCACAACGATTTCGCCGATTCGGCAGGCATGGGCATCGCGCCCGAGGGCGAGCATGGCGGCCTGAGCGCGAAGGGCCGCGCGCTGGTCGCGCAGGCCAACCGGCTGGGCATCGTCCTCGACCAGTCGCACGCCTCCAACGCCGTGTTCGACCAGATGCTGGAGCTGAGCAGGGCGCCGATCATCCTCTCGCACAGCGGTGCGTACGATGTGTTCGCGCACTCGCGCAACATCGACGACGCGCGCATCCGCGCACTGGCGAAGAAGGGCGGGGTGATCCAGGTCAACTCGCTGGGTGGCTACCTGATCGACACCGGCGCCACGCCGGAGTACCGCGCCGAGCGGCGCAAGGTCTACGCGTCCTTCGGCGACCGCCACGAGCTGACGGCCGAGGAACGCGAGCAGGCCAAGGCGAAGCTCGCCGAACTGGATGCGAAGTACGGCATCCGCAAGGCCGATTTCGACGACTACATGCGCCACCTGCTGCACATCATCGAGGTGGCCGGCTGGGAGCACGTCGGCCTCGGCGCCGACTGGGACGGCGGCGGTGGCGTGGACGGCTACGAGGACATCACCGCGCTGCCGAAGGTGGTGCAGGCGCTTCTGGACGCCGGCTACGACGACCGCCAGGTCAGCGCGATCCTCGGCGGCAACACCGTGCGCCTGATCCGCGAGGTGCAGGCACTGGCCGACCCGGAAGCGGTCAAGGCGGCACTGGAGTAACCCATGCGCTCCTGCGGGAAGCATGGGTAGGTCGGGGCTACGTCCCCGACGTGCGGAACCGGCGATGTGCGTCGGGGGCGTAGCCCCGACCTACGCAAAACAAGCCTGGTAGGCGCGCAGCGCAGCCACCGGGTCCTCGGCCGCGAACACGCCGCTGATGACCGCCACCAGATCCGCGCCGGCCTCGACCAGCGGCGCGATGTTGTCCACCGCCAACCCGCCTATCGCCACGCGCGGCACGCCCAGCGCGGCGGCATCGCGCAGCAGCTGCGGCTGCGCCCGCCGCGGGGTGGCCTTGCTGCGGCTGGGGAAGAACGCGCCGAAGGCGACGTAGCTGGCGCCGGCGGCCACCGCGCGCTGCGCCAGTTCCAGCTGGTCATAGCAGGAGGCGCCGATGATCGCGCCGGGCCCGAGCAGCGCGCGCGCGGCGGCGATGTCGCCGTCGTCCTCGCCCAGGTGCGCGCCGGCCGCGCCGACCTCGGCGGCCAGCGCGGCATCGTCGTTGACGATCAGCGGCACCCCGGCTTCGGCGCACAGGACCTGCAACGCATGCGCCTGTTCGCGGGCGGTGGCGGCATCGACCGCCTTGTTGCGGTATTGCAGCCAGGTGGCGCCGGCCAGCAGCGGGCGCACGCGGGCGAGCAGGCGCGCGGTGTCGGGTTCGTCCGGGGTGATCAGGTAGACGCCGCGGGGCGCGTGGAAAGCGTGGGGCATGCAATGGCTACCTGTGCGGCGGCGGGAGTGGGACAATCGGCAACCGTCCCGTATTGCCGTGATTATCCGATGTCCGATGCCTCCGCCTCCACCTTCCGCACCTGGATGTGCGTCGTCTGCGGCTTCATCTACAGCGAGGCCGACGGCCTGCCCGAAGAGGGTATCGCGGCGGGCACGCGTTGGGCCGACGTGCCGGATACGTGGACCTGCCCGGATTGCGGCGCGACCAAGGACGATTTCGAGATGGTGGAGCTGGATTGAGTACGTAGATGCGGGGCCTGCCCCGCATGAAGCCTTCCCGGTGAAGCCCCTGTGCCGGGCAAGCCCGGCACCCCCGGTCGTTGCGCCGCGAATTTCGTGAGTACGTAGGTCGGGGCTACGCCCCCGACGGCGGTACGCACGAAGCGTCGGGGGCGTGGCCCCGACCTACGGTTGGCAGTTGTGGATGCGGGGCCTGCCCCGCATGCAGCCTTCCCGGTGAAGCTCCCGTGCCGGGCAAGCCCGGCACCCACGGTCATTGCGCCGCGAAGTGGCGGTAGCCGGCGGCGTGCCCGGTATCCGCATCGCCTTCGCAGGAGACGCCCCGGCCTTCGACGACGTGGCCGATGCGGGTCAACGGCAGCGCCAGCCGCGATGACAGTGCCTGCAGTGCGTCGCGTCGTTCCGGTGCGGCGGTGAAGCACAGTTCGTAGTCGTCGCCGCCGCGCAGGGCGCAGTCGCGCGCGGCATCGGCGCCGAGCGCGTCGCGCAGCGCCGACGACAACGGCACGCGCCCGGCCTGCACCACCGCGCCGACGCCGCTGCGCGTGGCGATGTGGCCGAGGTCGGCGAGCAGCCCGTCGGACACGTCGGCCGCGGCACTGGCCACGCCGTGCAGTGCCTGCCCCAGTTGCAGCCGCGGCGTCGGCCGTTGCAGGCGCTGGCGCAGGATTTCGTGGCCGGCATCGGCCGCGGGCGCGCGCACGTCCAGTGCCCCGCGTTGCCACAGGCGCAGTGCGCCGGCTGCCTCGCCGGGCATGCCGCTGATCCAGATGTCGTCGCCGACGCGGGCGCCGTCGCGGCGCAGCGCCTGCCCGGCCGGCACCGCGCCCATCGCGGTGATCGACAGCGACAGCGGCCCGCGCGTGGTGTCGCCGCCGACCAGGGCGATGCCGCTGGCGTCGGCCAGTGCGAAGAAGCCGTCGACGAAGCCCTCCAGCCAGCCGGCATCGGCCTGCGGCAGGGACAGCGACAGGGTGCACCACAGCGGCGCGGCGCCCATCGCGGCCAGGTCGGAGAGGTTCACCGCCAGCGCCTTCCAGCCGATGTCGGCCGGCAGGGTTTCGGCGGGGAAATGCACGCCGGCATTGAGCGTGTCGGCGGTGACCGCCAGTTGCCGGCCCGGCGGCGGTTGCAGCAGGGCGGCGTCGTCGCCGATGCCCAGCACCACGTCGGCGCGCAGGCGCGCGCGGCGGGCGATGTGGTCGATCAGGCCGAATTCGTCCATGGGGCGGGGAAGTGAAGTGGAGGAAGGCGGGAGCGGCTTGCGCTCAGGCCTCGCTCCTCACTCCTTCGCTTCGACCTTGCGCCATTCCAGCGCGGCGCGGTCCAGCACGCCGTTGACGTAGGTGTGGCCGTGCTCGGAGCCGAAGCGCTTGGCGGTTTCGATGGCCTCGTTGATGACCACGCGGTACGGCACGTCCGGGCGGTGGTGCAGTTCGTAGGCGGCCACGCGCAGCACCGCGCGTTCGATGGCGTCGACGTCCTCGACCGGGCGGTCGACGAACGGGGCCAGCGCCTCGTCCAGTGCGCGGCGGTGGTCGAGCACGCCGCGCAGCAGGTTCTCGAAATAGGCCAGGTCGGCCACTTCGTGCGCCTGTTCGTGGGCGAACTGGGCCAGCAGAGATTCGGCGCTGCCGCCGGAAATCTGCCATGCATAGACCGCCTGCAGGGCGCGGCGGCGCGCGCGCGAGCGCAGCACCGGGTCGATGCCGTCGTGGCGGCGGGGCTTTCCGGCAGGCTTGCCGTGGTGCTTGTTGTTCATGGCAGCTGCTCCAGGAGGTTGACCATTTCCAGCGCCGTCAATGCGGCTTCCTCGCCCTTGTTGCCGTGGCTGCCGCCGGCGCGGGCCTCGGCGTCCTCCACGCGTTCCACCGCCAGCACGCCGTTGAGCACCGGCACGCCGAAATCCAGCTGCACGCGCATCAGGCCCTCGGCGCAGCGGTCGGCCACGTGTTCGTAGTGGCGGGTGTCGCCGCGGATCACGCAGCCCAGGGCGATGACGGCCGCGTGCTTGCCGGTGGCGGCCAGGCGCGCGGCGACCAGCGGGATTTCCCACGCGCCGGGCACGCGCACCACGTCGATGGCGTCCTCGCCGATGCCGTTGCCGGCCAGGCTCTGCCGCGCGCCGGTCACCAGCACGTCGGTGATGCGGGCGTTCCAGCGGCTGGCGATGATGACGAAACGGGCCGATTCGGCCGGGCGGAGGTCGCCTTCGTAGTGGCTCATGGGGTGTGGCGGGGCAAAGGGTGCGCCAGTTTAACGCGTGGGCGTGCCGGCGGCTTTTGTTCTGACGCTGCTCGGGGTTGGGCGCCCCTCTCTCATCGGGGCGAGACCGCACGGCTTGCGCGCCATTGGCGCGCGTGCGGTTGAGCGCCCACGCCGCTGGAGTGGGCCGGGGCGCGGAGCGGGGGTTGGGGTGAGGGGCAAGCGAAGTCCAGATGGTTAACCATCATGGACTACGTTTGCCCCTCATCCGCCCTTCGGGCACCTTCTCCCGAAGGGAGAAGGGCTCAGCCAATCAGTGCAGCCGCGGGCGCCCGCTGCCCAGTCCGACCAGCCTGTCGCGCACCTGGGTGGCGTCGTCGGCGTCGGGTTCGCGCTGGAGGTAGCCGGCCAGGTCGCTGCGCGCGCCGGCGTCGTGGCCCAGGTGCAGGTAGGCCATGCCGCGGTCGCGCAGGGCATCGTTCTGCCCGGGGGCGATGGTGAGGATGCGGTCGGCGCTGCGCGCGGCGCGGTCCCATTGCCCGGCCTCGGCATAGACGCCATGCAGGTTGCGCAGGATGCGGACCAGGATGGCGCGGTGCGGGGCGGGGTCGAGTATCCGCGCCAGTATCTGGTCGTCGGGGGTGCGCCCGCCGAGGTTGCTGCGCGCGCGCTCGCGCAGTTCATCCACGCCCAGCGGGCGGCCGCCGTTGAACGGGTCCATGACCAGCACGCCTTCCTCCACCGGCAGCCGCACGAGGAAATGGCCGGGGAAGGAAATGCCTTCCAGCGGCAGGCCGAGCCGGCGCGAGACCTCCATCTGCACCAGCGCCAGCGAGATCGGGTTGCCGAGCCGGCGCGCCACCACTTCGTTGAGGTAGCTGTTGCGCGGGTCGTAGTAGGCGTCGTGGTCGCCGCTGTAGCCCAGTTCGTTGAACAGGTGGTGGTTGATGGCGGCCACCTTCAGCGGCCATTCGCCGATGGCCGAGACTTCGGTGCGCAGGTGGTCGGCGTGGGCCTGCAGCAGGCGGTTGCAGCGCGCCGGGTCCAGCTCCGGGTATTCGTCGCGGGCGATCAGCAGCGCGGTGGCGAACAGGGGCAGGTCGGCGTCGGCCAGGCCGGCAAGGGCATCCCAGTGTGGCAGGGTGAAGCGGGTGTCGGGCATGGCCCAAGACTGGCGGCAAAGCGCAGTCTATTCAAGGCACGGCGGGCCGCGGAGTCATTCGCCCTTGGGAATGCCGGGACCGAAGGTCAGCTCGGCGCCGTTCTCCAACTGCAGCTTTGCCGCCTGTCCGGCGTTGAGTTCCAGCACGTAGCGCGCCGGCTTGAAGCTGGGGTAGGGCGGGCAGGCGTCGCCGGCCGAGCAGGGCGGCACGTCGCGCTGCTGGCTGACCAGCCGGCGGGCATTGTCGAAATAGAGGATGTCCAGCGGGATCCTGGTGTTCTTCATCCAGTACGCCTGCGGTTCCAGACGGTCGTGGACGAACAGCATGCCGCGGTCGGCGTCCATGTGCTCGCGGAACATCAGCCCGCGCGCGCGGGTGGCGTCGTCCTGCGCCAGTTCCACCTGATAGCGGGTGCCGGCCAGTTCCACCCAGTGGCCGCCGGCGCTGGCGCAACCGGCCAGGAGCAGGAGCAGGGAAAGGCAGGCGGCGCGGCGCAGGGACATGGCGGTATCCGGAAGGTGGGGACGGCGCTGCGCACCTTCGGGGATGCGCCAGGTGGCGTCAAGCCGGGAAGGTCGCCGCCGTGGTGCAGGCGGCAAGCATCCGCGCGAACAGGTGGCGGGTTTCGGCCTGCAGATAAGCGCGTGCGATCGGTGGCGCCTGCACGAACAGCTGGCAGGAAAGCGCCAGCGCTGCGGCGCCAAGCCCCTGCGGGTCGGCGCTGTTGTGGCCGAGCAGGACGAAGCGGTCGTACAGCTGCAGCCTGCTTTCCAGCAGTGGCAGCAGGCTGCGGCCGAGCACGCGCTCGATGTCGAACCCGGAGGCATGGCGCGGCAGCGGCCAGCCTGCCGGCGGTTGCCGCTGTGTCGGCGTATCGGTGTTGCCGGCATGGGCGTGGTGGTGTGCGCGGCAGGCCAGCCAGAAGCGGAACAGGCACAGTTCGGCGATGGCCTCCGGTGGCGTGGGGACCATGCGCAGCAATTCGGCGTAATGGTGGCGGTAGTTAACCCGCATGTAGCCGTCAACAGGGTTCAGTGGCGGCCGGGGTGCGGTGTCCTGTGGCATTTCCATGCATGTCCTTTGACGGGCGGCCGGCGAGCGCTGGCCGACGAAATCCTTTCGTCAATGAAAGCAATAAGTTGTTTTGAATGGAAGTGAATAGTGAGTCGGCCACGGACACGGTCCGTAACGTTGCCGGCCATGAGCGAAGAACGCTTCGAATTTTCCCGGCGCCTGGCGCAGGCAATGAGCATGGCCGGCTACGAGCCGCGTCCGGCGGTGCTGTTCCGCCTGTTCAACGCCCGCTATCAGGGGCGCTCGGTGAGCTTTCAGAGTGCTTCGCGCTGGCTGGGCGGGCGTTCGATTCCCGAGCAGGACAAGCTGCAGGTGCTGGCCGAGCTGTTCGGCGTGGAGCCGCACCAGTTGCGTTTCGGCGGCGGCCAGCGGGTGGCCGAGCCGCGGCAGCCGTGGCAGGTGATGGGGGTGCGCGAACGCGAGGTGATCGATGCGTTCCTCGCCTTGCCACAGCGCAAGCGCGAGTTGGTCGGGGCACTGGTGGAAGCGCTGGGCGCGGAGGAAGAGCACAAGCCGTAGGGGCTTTGCCCCACGGCCGGATGGCGAAATCCCCGCCATAGGGCGGGGACTTCGTGTGCGGTGGGCTTACAGCACCTGCGGTGGTTGCCCACCGACGATCACCACGTCGGCCGGGCGCCGCGCGAACAGGCCCACGGTGACCACGCCGGGGATCTGGTTCAGTTCCTGCTCCAGCTTCACCGGATCGGTGATGGACAGGTTGTGCACGTCGAGGATCAGGTTGCCGTTGTCGGTGACCACGCCGTCGCGCCACACCGGCTGGCCGCCGGTGAGCGCGAGGATTTTGCGGGCGACCAGGCTGCGCGCCATCGGGATCACTTCCACCGGCAGCGGGAACTTGCCCAGCACCGGCACCTGCTTGCTCGGGTCGACGATGCACACGAACTTCTCGCTGGCCTCGGCGATGATCTTCTCGCGGGTCAGTGCGGCGCCGCCGCCCTTGATCAGGTTCTTGCGCGGGTCGCATTCGTCGGCGCCGTCGACGTACAGCGACAGCCCGCCGCTGTGGTTCAGGTCCAGCACCTCGATGCCGTGCCCCTTGAGCAGGGCGGTGCTTTGTTCGGAGCTGGAGACGGCGCCCTCGATCCGGTCCTTGATGCGCGCCAAGGCTTCAATGAAGTAAGCCACGGTGGAGCCGGTGCCGACCCCGACGATCATTCCCTTCTCGACGTATTCGATGGCTTTTTCGGCGGCCAGGCGCTTGGCTTCGGACATGGTGGGCTCGGTGGATGGGTGATGTGGGGACGGTAGGAGCGACGTCAGTCGCGACCAGGGGGCCTTGCCCGCAATGCATCGGTCGCGACTGGCGTCGCTCCTATGGGAATACGGGGTATCAGGCCGGCTTCTTTTCCAGCGACAGCAGCAGCTTCCACTGCGCGGCGGTTACCGGGAACACCGACAGCCGGTTGCCGCGCGCGGTCAGCGCGAAGCCTTCGCCCAGCTCGTCGGTGTACTGCTTGATCTCCTCCAGCGGGATCACCTGCGCCAGCTTGCGCTCGAATGCCACGTCGACCAGATGCCAGCGCGGCTGCTCGCGGGTGGCCTTGGGGTCGTAGTAGGGCGTCTTCGGGTCGAACTGGGTGTCGTCCGGGTAGGCCTGGCTGGCCACGGTGGCGGTGCCGACGATGCCCGGCACCTTGGTGTTGGAGTGGTAGAACAGGATGCCGTCGCCGACCTTCATGCCGTCGCGCATGAAGTTGCGCGCCTGGTAGTTGCGTACCCCGTTCCACGGCTCGGTGCCCACGCGTTGCAGGTCGTCGATGGAAAAGGCGTCCGGTTCGGACTTCATCAGCCAATAGCGCTTGCGGGCGGTCATGCGTGCAACGGTTCCGGGTAAAGAGTGGCCTGCTCGGTGCAGATCGCGTCCACCGCCACGTCCCAGTCCTCGACCGGCAGCGCCGGCACCTGCTGGGCGGCGAAACCGACGCCGACCAGCCACGGCGGCGCGCTGCGCCGCTGGCGGAAAGCGAAGCTGCGATCATACCAGCCGCCCCCCATGCCGAGCCGCCGGCAGCGCGCGTCGAAGCCGGTCAAGGGCGCGACGACCAGCGCCATTTCCTCGGGTCGCAGGGCCTGCGCGGGGTCCACGTCCGGCTCGGGGATGCCGTAGCGGTTGGCGACCAGCGGTTGCCCCGGCCGCCACGGCGCGAAGCGCAGCAGCTTGCCGTGCAGCACCGGCAGGCAATAGGCCTGCTGCGGCGGCAACTGCATCTGCCAGCGGTGCAGCGCGATCTCGCCGTCCATCGCCCAGTAGCCGGCGACCGGGCCGGCGACGTTGGCGAAGGGCAGCGCCAGCAGGTTCGCGGCCAATGCCTCGGCGGCGGCGATGCGCGCGGCGGCGGGGATTTCGCGGCGGCGCTGGCGCAGGTTCTGGCGCAGGGCGTGGCGGTGGTCGGAAGTCATGGACGGGAAGTATGCCCCTCTCCCTCTGGGAGAGGGGTTGGGGAGAGGGTTGGGGGCGAAGCCCTCGCAATGTTTGGCTGCACGAGGCTTCGCCCGTACCCTCATCCGCCCCTGCGGGGCACCTGCATGCGGCACATCCCTGTGCCGCCCCCTTCGGGCGGCTTCGCCGTGCAATTCGGCAGTCCTGCCGAATTGTCTCCCAGCGGGAGAAGGAAAAGAGTCGAACCCCCGCACATGGATGTGCGGGCCGTTGCGAGGGACTCGCACAAAGAAACGGCGCCTTGCGGCGCCGTTCCGGAATGATTGCATTCTCCGCCATGACGATGCGTGCGAAACGACCTTGAACCCGGGGTTCAAGTGGGGACGTTGGGGAACCATCGGGCTTCCCGCTGCAAGGCGGACCTGCACACCCGGTACCGTCGCGCCCCCGTGGTCGTCATTAAGGGACAAGGCGAATGTTTGCACACGCCGTCGTTCACGGCAGAGAACGCGCCGCCAGTATAGCCATGTTGGGTGCGCTTGCCAGCCTGTTTTCCACGGTTCCGGATGAATGCGGCGAATGCCCGTTCATGCGCCGCCGCCGGCCGTGTCAGTGGCCGTCGTCGAGGGCGCCGTCGAGGCGCCGGTTGAGGCCGTCCAGGGTGGACTGGAAGCGCTGCTGCTGCCGCGCCAGTTCGTCGCGCACCAGTTGCAGTTCGTGCGCCAGGTTCAGCGCCGCCAGCACCGCCACCCGGTCCACCGCGGCCATGCGGTTGCTGCCACGGATCTCGCGCATCCGGGCGTCGAGCATGCGTGCGGCGGCGGTGAGGCTGTCGCGCTCGGCCGGCTCCACGCCGACGGTGTACTCGCGGTCGAGGATGTGGACGCTGACCGGTTCGTTCTGGCTCACGTGTGCTGCTCCAGCGACTTGAGGCGGGTGATCATCGCTTCCACCCGCGAGCGCGCCTGCTCGTTCTTGGCCAGCAGTTGCGCACGCTCGCCGACCAGTTGCTCCTGCTGCTGGCGCAGGCTGCGGTTCTCCTCGGCCAGCCGCCGGTTGCGTTCGAACAGGGCGTCGAGGCGGGTGGCCAGGGCCTGCAACTGGGTGGCGGGGTCGAAGGAATCCATTGCGGCACGATAGGCATGGGGATCGGGGGTGGTCAAGATGGGCGCACGCGCGTGGTTGCTACACTGTGCGGCCGTTGCCACGCGTTGTGCGGGCGCGGGTTTTCCCCGTTGCAAAGGCCAGTGACATGACCGAACTCCCCGCCGTCCACGACATCCTCCAGGCCAGCCGCTCGCTGGGCCTGGCCGCCACCGCGGCCGAACTGCACGGCGGGCTGTGCGGCTGGCTGGCGGCCGGTGGCACCGACCTGCCGGAATGGCCGGCCAGGGTGCTGGCCGACGATGGCCTGCCGGCGCCCGAGCCGGGCAGCGCGCTGGACCAGCTGCGCCAGGCCGTGGTGGCGCAGCTGGAGGACCGCGACTTCGCCTTCGAGCTGCTGTTGGCCGAACCCGGCGCGC
>Ga0182740_1000931_pt1 | contig 22368 bp, 19 predicted proteins | sample eDN5th37CKraftBY_FD_128872 | JGI IMG/M metagenome (GOLD analysis project Ga0182740, IMG submission 128872) | Enriched backyard soil microbial communities from Emeryville, California, USA - eDNA 5th pass 37_C Kraft BY (version 2) (version 2) | ecosystem: Environmental > Terrestrial > Soil >...
AACAATGCGATGCGCTCGGTGATCGACGCGAGGCCCGCCGCCCAGGTGAAGGTCTCGAACGACCATTCGCGCACATTGGTCGAGCCGCCATAGCCGCGCCACCGCGCGATCGGGAGAAAGAAGTCGAGCCCGCCGCGATCGGCGATCTTGCATGCGGCCGCGATGTTATCCCACTCCGCCTTCCAGGCTTCGGGTACGGTGGTGAAGGTGAGCCCGCGATCGGCATTCGACGAAAACACGCCGAGCTTGAACCCGTTGTTTGTAGGGTCCGACATCGGGTTGACGACTTGCGTCGGATCGACAGCCAGCATACCCAGCTCCATGTCCATAAACAGTATACTGTATCCAGTCTATCGGGAGGCGTTAGCGAGTCAAGGAAGTGCTGAGTTCATTCCGTAGTCAGTGCGGCTTCGAATAGGTCCGATAGGCCCGCACCGCGGCATCGACATGTTCGCGGAACAGGTCTCCGACCCGCTCGGCATCACGGTCCCGGAATGCGTCATGGATGCTGCGCAAGCGATCCATCACGTCGTCGCGCACCGTGCGCTGGGACAGCGTCACCAGACGAATGACTTGCACATGATCGATGTAGCGGGCCAGAGCCGCGATCAGCTGCGCATTCGGCACCTGGTCCATCCAGGCGCCGCGAAACGCCGCATTGGCGCGGAGGAAAGCGGTGAAGTCGTCCGCGTTGCTCGCCTTGATTCCGGCATGGATGGCATCGTCCATGATTTCAAGCGCAGCATCCGTCATCTTGGTCGCGGCGATCTGCGCCGCCGCGGGCTCCAGCAGACGGCGGATCTCGAAAATATCGGCGATCTCCTGATCGCTGTAGCGCCGCAGGATGAACCCGCGCGTCGAACTCTCGATCATGCCGTCATGCACGAGCTGCATCAGCGCCTCGCGCACCGGCATACGCGACACGCCGAACTCGTCCGCGATATCGACATCGACCAGCCGGTCCTCGAAGGTGAGCTGACCGCTCTGGATGCGTTCGCGCAGATGCTCGTAAACCTGCTCGCGCAGGCTGGCGGCCTTCAGCACCTTCGCACCCGGCTTCACCTTGGTCGATCGACCATTCATCGCAACGCGCTCATCGCGGAATCGGTGGCCAGAACCGGCGGCCACGGACGATCTGCATTGTCGGGCGGAACGGCATCAAGCAACGCCTTCGTATAAGGGTGCTGCGGATTCGAGAAGACGGCTTCGGTCGGCCCCTCCTCGACGATTTCGCCCGCATGCATCATCAGAATGCGGGAGCACAGATAGCGCACCACCGCGAGATCATGGCTGATGAACACCATCGTCAGCCGATGCTTGCGGTTCAGATCGAGCAGGCAGTTGAGAATGTGCGCCTGCACCGACACATCGAGGCCGGAGACGATCTCGTCCGCGACGATGAGCTTCGGCTTCGCGCCCAGCGCGCGGCCGATATTCACGCGCTGACGCTGCCCACCGGACAATTGCGAGGAAAACCGCTCGAGACAGTCGGGTGGCAGGCCGGTATCGCGCAGCAAGGCTTCAGCCACCGGCCGCCGCTCGCTTTCGGGAACATAACTCTCGCCCACTTCGAGCGCCTGGGTCAGCAGCCGCATCACGCTGCGCCTCGGATTGAGCGCCGATTGCGGATCCTGGAAGATCAACTGCGTGTCGCGATGCGTGAGATGGACCGCGCCGGTCGTGCGTTCCTGTCCGTGAATGCGGATCATCCCCGCGCTCGGCCTCTCGAGGCCGACGATCAGCCGTCCGATCGATGTCTTGCCGCTGCCGCTCTCGCCGACAATGCCGAGGATCTCACCCTCCTGCACCGAAAAGGTCGCGGACTTCACCGCATCGAAGCGCGAACGGCGCAAACCGAGAAATCCACGCGAGGCGTGATAACTGAGCCGCACCTTGTCGAACGCAACCGCCGCAGGAGCATCCGCAACACTGGCAGGAAGCGAGATCAGATCGCCGAGTTGGGCATTGCCGGCGGCTTCGCAGCGCTCCGCGCAACGCACCCAATGCCCTGCGCCGACCATGCGCGGCGGCAGACGAGTCGCGATACAACTCGGGTCCTTGGTCGCACAGCGCGGCGAGAATCGGCAGCCGCCCAGTCCGGCGAATGTGCCAAGTCCCGGCATATGGTCGGCCAGCGCCGGCAGCACGCGCCGGGGACCGGTCAGTTCCGGAATCGCTGCGAGTAGGCTCTTCGTATAGGGATGCGACGGGGCTTTCAGCACGGAGGCAGCCGGTCCGAATTCCACCATGTCGCCCGCATACATCACGCCAACATTGCGGCAGACATGACCGGCGAGCCGCAGATCGTGCGTGATGAACAGAAGCGCGGTGCCATGCTGCTTCTGCTGCTCGGCGATCAGCCGCACGATATGCGCCTGCGTCATCACATCGAGCGCCGTGGTCGGCTCGTCGGCGACGACAAGCGCCGGCTCTCCGGCAAACGCCATCGCGATCAGGACGCGCTGACATTGCCCGCCGGACAATTCATGCGGGAACCGCTGCAGCGCCTCCTCGGCATTGCGCAACTGCACCTGCGTCAGCCGTTCGATCATCAGCGCGCGATGACGGCTTCGTTCGATCCCGATATGGCGCAGATGCTCGGAGAATTGCGAGCCGATGGTCCGCACCGGATTGAGCGCGCTCAGCGGCTCCTGCGGGATGAACGCGATGCGGCGGCCGAGCAATGCCCTCCGTTCGGACTTGCCGAGCGCCAGGAGGTTCTTGCCGTCGAATGAGACCTTGCCCGCGCTGACGGAGAAATTATCCGGCAGCAGACCGGAAATGACCCGCCCGATCATGCTCTTGCCGGCGCCGGATTCACCGACCAGACCGACAATATCGCCCTGGCCAAGCGAGAACGAAATGTCCCGCAACACGTCGATGCTGCGACCGCTCATTCGGGCGGTCACCGTCACGTTGTCGAAGGAGAGTACGTCCGTCATCAGATATTCCGCTTTCGCAGCCGCGGGTCGAGCGTGACGCGCAGGCCCTCGCCGAGCAGGTTGAATCCGAGCACGGTAATGAACATCGCGATGATCGGCAGGATGATGCCCCACGGCGCCTGGTACATGTAATTGCGCGCCTGCGCGATCATCTGGCCCCAGGCCGGCACGCCGGCCGGAACGCTCAGGCCGACGAAACTCAGGATCGCCTCGACGATGATGCCGATGCCGACCTGCAGCGTGAACAGCGTGATGATCAGCGGCGCGACGCTCGGCAGGATCTCCCGCAGGATGATGCGGACATTGCCGAAGCCGAGAAGCTTCGCGGCCGAGACAAAATCCTTGCGTGCGACCACCATGACTTCGGAGCGCACGACGCGGCAGAACCTCGTCCAGTCCACGAGGACGATCGACAGGATCACATTGCCGACGCCGGTACCGAAACCAACCATCAGCGTCACCGACAGCACGACGGGCGGCAGCGACATCCACAGGTCAACCAGATGGCTGATGACACGATCGATCCAGCCGCCGAAATAGCCCGAGATGAGCGCAAGCGTCGTGCCGAGCAGGGTCGCGCCGATGGCGGCGACGAAACCAACGAAGAGCGCGACCCGCGCACCGAAGATCATCTGCGAGAGAATGCAGCGTCCGAGACTGTCGGTCCCGAACGGGTAATCGATGCTGCCGCCCTCCGCCCACATCGGCGGCAGCAGCATGTTGAGCAGATCCTGCTCCGCCGGATCGTTCGGCGCGATCTGCGGCGCGAACACCGCGCAGATCACCATGGCGAGCACGATCGCGCCGCCGATGACGACCCGCGGCGAGCGGATCGCCTGCCGCAGCGCCTCGGCTGTCGCCGAAGGCGGGCGCTCGCGCTTAAGCGCGGCGGAGCTTGGGATTGAGGACGACATAAAGGATATCCACGACCGTATTGATCGCCAGCGTCGTGACGCAGAACACCAGCGCGACACCCTGGATCACCGGCAGATCATGATTGCGCACGGCCTGCACCATCAGGTTGCCGATGCCCGGGTAAGAGAAGATGGTTTCGACCAGCAGCGTACCGCCGAACAGAAAGCCGAATTGCGCGCCGATCAGCGTGATGGTCGGCAACACGGAATTCCGCAGCATATGCGCGAGGATGATCTGGCGCTCGCTGAGGCCGCGCTGGCGCGCCACGGTGACGTAATGGTCGTCCGACGATTCCAGCAGCGAGGAGCGAAGCACGCGGATGACGAGCGGCGAGAAGCCAAGCGCCAGCGCCATGGCGGGCAGGATCAGATGCGACAGCGCATTCTGCCAATAGCCCCATTGCATGGTGACAAGATAGTCGATCAGCAGGAACCCGGTGCCGTCCGGAATGACGATTCCGGATTCGACACGGCCGGAAAACGGCAGCCATCCGAGCATGACGCCGAAGCCAAGCAGCAGGAAAATCGCCCAGAGGAAGGACGGGATCGACAGCATGCAGACAACGAGGACATCGAGGATGTTCTCGAGAATCGTGCCGCGCGCGCCGTAGAGCAGAAGTCCGCCGGGAATGCTGATCAGCAGGGCAAGACCAAGCCCGACAAACGACAATTCGAGCGTCGCGGGCAACGAATTCGCGAGAAGGCGCGTCACCGGCTCACGAAACGCAATCGAATTTCCGAGATCACCGGACAGCGCGTCCCGCAGCCAGATCAGATATTGGATGACGATGGAGCGATCGAGGCCGAGCGCCTTGCGCACCGCTTCGGCATCGGCCTGCGTGGCGTTCGGCGGCAACAGCAGCGCGAGCGGATCCGCCGGCAGCGCCCGCAGCACGATGAACACCACCATCGACAGCAGCAACACGGTCGGAATCGCACCTGCGAGACGCCGCGCGGCTACATTGATGAGAGACTTGAACATAAATCAGTCGTCCCCGTGGAAACGGGAACCCCCGCCCGTCATTCCGGGGCGCGGGCGCAAGCCCGCGAACCCGGAATTCAGCGACACAAACTCGAACACCTGACCGGATTCCGGGGCCGCGCGTTTCACGCGCGTCCCGGAATGAGCCCTACTCACGTCCGCTTCGCTTCGGCGGGCAGCACATAGCCCTGCGAATAGGTCGGCATCGCCACGTTCTTCTTGGTGACGATGTTGGCCACCGGCTGCAGCAACGGAATGCTCCAGGTATTTTCAGAGGCATCCTTGTTGAGCGCGCGATAGCCCTCCAGCCGCTCGTCGCCGAGCTTCATGGCGAACAGCTTCGCAATCCGCTCGCCATTGGCCGGCTCCTTCCAGGCCGAGAAGCGCAGCGCCGGATTGAGAATGCGGCCGGAATAGTTTTCCGGGTCGCCGGTCGCATTGGCCCAGCTGTAGAGCATGACGCCCGGCAGCTTGGCGGCGTGGTTGAGTTCCAGATACTTCGCGATCGTGATTTCCTCGATCTTCACGTCCGCGCCGATCTGGCGCCACATCTGCGCGATCGCCTGCGCGATTTCGTAGTCGTTCGGGAACGTGCCGTTGGTGGTGCACAAGGTCATCTGCAGCGGCTTTTGCTTGCTGAACCCGGCCTTCGCGAGCGTCTCGGTCGCTTTCTTGCGGTCGAACGGAAAGGTGTAGCCCGGCACGTCGCCGCTCGATCCCGGCGTCGCCAGCACCTGCAGGGGCTTTGCGAGATTATTGAAGAACGCCTTGGCAAGCGCCGCCTTGTCGATTGCCATGTGCAGCGCCGTGCGGACGTCCTTGTTCTGGTAGGTGTCCACATAGCTCGGAATCTGCATCATGTAGATCTCGGCCTGCGGGTACATGCTGACCTTGAGCTGCGGATTCTTCTCGAGGCGCACGGCCTCGCGGAACGGCAACTGCACGGCGACATCGACGCGGCCGGACTCGATCGCGGCGACACGCGTCGAGGATTCCGGCATCACCTGGAAGGTCACGCTCTTGATTGCGGGCACGCCGCCCCAATACTTGTCGAACGCTTCCATCACGATGCGCGAGCCGCGCTGATAATCGACGAGCTTGTAGGGGCCCGCGCCGATCGGCTTTGCGAGGAAGCCCTCGTCGCCGACCTTCTCGTGATAGGCCTTCGGGATGATGTAGACGCCGAGGAAGCCGAAATAGAAGTCCGCGGACGGCGACGGCTTCGAATAGACCAGCACCGCCTCGGTCGGCGACTTGATCTCGACATCGATGAGATCCTGCAGCATGCCGGCGATCGCGAGGCGCTTGTCCTTCTTGCGGGTCAGCCAGCTGTATTTGAGGTCCTCGGTCGTCATCTTCGAACCGTCATGGAAGAAGATGTCGTCGCGCAGCGTGACTTCGAGGCGCGTCGAGTTGTCGTCCAGCCATTTGCGCGAAGCGATCTGGCGCGGCTGGAGCTGCTGGTCGGATGAATAGGTCAGCGGCGAGTCATAAATGCACTTGAAGATCGACTGGCCGACCGGGAACGTGACCGCGGTCGGGTCCCAGCTCTGCACGTCGGCCATGAACGCGATGTTCAGCGTGTCGGACGATTGCGCACCGGCGATGTGCGGAAGAAAGGTCGTGGCCGGAAGGCCTAGCATCAATGATACGAATTCGCGCTTGGTCAGTTCCATCTTCGCACTCATCGTGGTTCCCCTGTTCTTGTGATGTCACGTTTTTGGCCGGTCCGCGGCCGCTATGGGCCGCAGATTGATCTCTTCGTTGTCAGGTCGGCAAGTTACCTGTTTGCAAGCTGCCGATCCGGAAGGCTCGTTCGGAAGGTGCAGGGACGCCGCGCGGTTCTGCTGCGTTGTGGCGAAGAGCAAGAGCGGTCACCATCGGTCGACCGCCGCGTACACGTCACACCCCGCCCTGCCTCGCATCCAAGACTCCGCGCATTAATTGCAAGTCCGATGCTCAAGGATCGGGCTTGTCTGAAATAGTATACTGTATGTTATTGTTCGGCCGTCAAGCGTCGCATCTGTGCAGACGCAGCGGCCCGATACCCGTTAAATAGGCACCATGCGCGCGATCGAATTCGACAGTTACGGCGGCCCGGAAGTCCTGAAATTGCAGGATATTTCGCCGCCCTCACCCGCCGACGGCGAGATCCTGATCGATGTGCACGCGGTCAGCGTGAACCCGATTGACTGGAAAATACGCTCCGGCCGCATGGCTGGAGGCAGTCCGCTGGCCTCCGCGATGATCACCGGCCGGGACGGCGCGGGCGTGGTCGCCGGCGCCGGGACCGGCGCCGATTCTTCACTGGTCGGGCGGCGTGTCGCCTTCCTCGCCCCGCGTGGAAAAGGCACCTGGGCCGATCAGGTCGTTATGCCGCAGGATAATTTCGCGGTCGTTCCGGACGGCGTGTCCCTCAGTGATGCAGCCGCGGTGCCGCTTGCCGGCACCAGCGCATGGGTGCCGTTGGTCGACATCGCGCAGGTCGGACCCGGCGCGCGTGTGCTGATTCATGCCGGCGCCGGCGGCGTCGGCTCGCTCGGTATCCAGATCGCAAAGGCGCGCGGCGCGCATGTGATTGCGACCTGCTCCGGCCGTAATGTCGATTTCGTCAAGTCGCTCGGTGCAGATGAAGTGATCGCCTATGACCGCACGCCCTTCGATCAGGCGGTGCGCGATGTCGATGTGGTGTTCGACACCATGGGCGGCGAGGTTCACGACCGCTCCTATCAGGTGTTGAAGCGCGGCGGCCTGATGGTCTGCCTGATGGCGGAGCCGTTCAAGGATCGTTCGGCGGAGTTCGGCGTGAAGGTCGAGCAGGCCCCTGTCCTGCCGCGGCGGGACATTCTCGACGCGCTGATGAAGATGCTCGCGGACGGATCGATGCGCGTTCCGATCGAGGCGGTGCTTCCGATCTCTGAATTCCGGAAAGCGCACGAACTTTCGCAAACCGGCCGCACCCGCGGCAAGGTCGTCCTGCAATTGCGCAAGCCGGATGGATCCCTCGCCGCATGACCGCGGCGCCCTATCAGGGTGTCGTGATCGCGACGCCCGTCAGCATTCCCTATGTGCGTTATTCGACCAAGGATGCGCACTGGTTTCTGGCGCGCGCCCTTTCCGCGCTGCTGAAAACGTCCGGACTGAAAAAGAGTGATCTCGATGGCCTCGGCGTTTCGAGTTTCACGCTGTTTCCCGACACCGCGGTCGGGCTCACGCAGCATCTGGGCCTGAGCCCGCGCTGGCTCGATCACCTGCCGTTCGGCGGCGCAAGCGGCGTGATCGCGCTGCGCCGTGCCGCACGCGCCGTGCAATGCGGTGACGCCAGCGTCGTGGCCTGCGTCGCAGGCGACGCCAACCACGTCGATTCCTTCCGGGCCAATCTCGCGAACTTCTCGCGGTTCGCGCGCGATGCGGTCTATCCGCTCGGCTCGGGTGGACCGAATGCCAGCTTCGCGCTCCTGACCTCGCATTATATGCAGTCGACGGGCGCCGAGCCGGCCGATTTCGGCAAGCTCTGCGTGGCACAACGTGCCAATGCGCTGCGCTTTCCGTCCACACTGTTCAAGAAGCCGCTGACGCTCGACGAATATCTGAACGCGCGCCCGATCGCTGATCCCCTCAAGCTGTTCGACTGCGTCATGCCCTGTGCTGGATCCGAAGGCTTCCTCGTGATGGGCGAGGACCGTGCGAAGCGGCTCGGCATTCCCTATGCCCGCATTCTCGGCACCATCGAGCGGCACAATGCCTTTCCCGAGGACCCGATCCAGAATCGCGGCGGATGGGCGATGGATCAGGATCACCTCTACAGCCAGGCCGGTTTCGGACCGCCGGACATCGACCTGTTCGAGGCCTATGACGATTACCCCGTGATCAACTGCCTGCAATTCGAAGGCCTCGGCCTGTGCCGTGAGGGCGAGGCGCCGGCCTTCATCCGCAAGAACACCTTCACCATCGACGGCTCCCTGCCCTTCAATACATCCGGCGGACAGCTTTCCGTTGGGCAGGCTGGCGCCGCCGGCGGCTTCCTCGGTCTCGTGCAGGCGCTGCGTCAGGTCACCGGCCAGGCAATGAAGACGCAAGTCGAGAATGCGCGGCATGCGCTCGTCAGCGGCTTCGGCATGATCAATTACGACCGCGGCCTGTGCACCGGCGCCGCCATTCTCGGGCGGGCATAGCCATGACCGATGCGCTGAAACGCGCGGCTCCGCGCAATCCGATCCTGCCGCTGCGTGTGCCGACGCTGCCGCCTGGCCAGCGCAGCCGTGCCGCGCTGCGCTGGACCGCGTCGGTCGCCGAAGGCCGCTTCGAATTGCAGAGCTGCCACGATTGCGGACAGATCCAGTATCCGCCGCGCGATGCCTGCACCAATTGCCTTTCGATACGCCTGACATGGAAACCGGTGAGCGGACGCGGCGATCTGATTTCCGAGACGCTGCTGCATCACTCGAACGAACTTTATTACCGCGCGCGCGTGCCGCTGCGGCTCGGCCTCGTGCGACTCGCCGAAGGCGTCACCGTGCTGACGCATCTGCATGGCGACTGCCCGGTCGCAAAAGCCAACGAATCCATTCCGGTGCGCGTGCGCGCGCATCTCGACAAGGCCGGTCAGGCCGCGCTGATCGCGCTCCCCGCAACCGACACGCCGAATATGGCCGACGACAGGATGCTGCGTGAGATGACCTCCGATCCGAAATTCAGGAAAGTCCTGATCACCGACGGCAAGAGCGCGACCGGACAGGCGCTGGTCAAAGCGTTCGTCGATGCCGGCGCCGACATCGTCTGGGCGGGCTTGTCCGAGCCGTGGAAGCAGCCGCCCGGCTTCGACGCGATTTCGAAATTGCCGAACGTCACCGTAGTGCCGCTCGAACTCACCGACCCGCGATCCGTGGAGGATCTCGCCGGCTCGATCGGCGGCAAGGTCGATATCCTCGTCAACAACGCCGAAGTGCATCGCGCGCACGGCATTGGCGATCGCCGCGGCACCGAGACCGCACGCGCCGAGATGGACATCAACTATTTCGGCCTCCTCCGTCTCGCGCAAAGCTTTGGCCCGGCGCTGCGCGCGCGTGCGGCGGACTCCGCTGTCCCCTCCACCGCCTGGGTGAACATCCTTTCGATCTACGCGCTCTCGGCATTGCCCGGACAGGGCACGTTCTCCGCATCGAAGGCCGCCGCCTTCTCGCTGTCGCAGACGCTGCGTTCGGAAATGCGCGGCGCCGGCATTCGCGTGGTCAATGTGTTCCCCGGCCCGATCGACGACGAGTGGACGCAAACCCTTCCACCGCCGAAGCTTGCGCCGGCAGCGCTCGCGAAGGCCGTGGTGAAGGCGCTGAAGGACGGCGTCGAGGACATCTATCCCGGCGATGTCGCGCAGGACCTGTTCACCAAATGGCAGGAAAGCGCGAAGGTGCTCGAGCGCGAGATGTGGGATCAATGAGCGCATCCGACTCGCCCGCGCATGTGCTGTCCGGCGTACTGGACGCGCTCGCCTCGCAGAATCTGCGCGTTGTAGACCTGTCGCAGACCCTGTCGCCGCGCTTCCCGCAGATCGTGCTGCCGCCGGAATTCGATCAATGCGCGCCGTTCCGCATGGAAGAGATCTCGCGCTACGACGGTCGGGGACCAGCCTGGTACTGGAACAACATCTCGTTCGGCGAACATACCGGCACGCATTTCGATGCGCCGGTGCACTGGATCACCGGACGCGACCTGCCGAATGCCGCGACCGACTCGCTGCCTGCGCGCTCCTTCATCGCGCCGGCCTGCGTGGTCGATTGCTCCGCGCAGGCCGCGCAGGATGCGGATTTCCTGCTCACCGTCGACCGCCTGCGTGCATGGGAAGTGCAGTACGGCCGCATCCCCGAAGGATCATGGCTGCTGATGCGCACCGACTGGTCCAAGCGCACCGATCCGGTCGCCTACCAGAATTTCGACGCGGCCGGTCAGCACACGCCGGGCCCGGATGTCGCCGCGGTGGAATTCCTCGTGCATGACCGCGGCGTCATCGGCTTCGGTTCGGAGACCATCGGCACCGATGCCGGACAGGCCGCGCATTTCCGCCCGCCCTATCCGTGTCACGCGATCATGCACGGCAACGGCCGTCTCGGCCTGCAATGCCTTTGCAATCTCGATCTGTTGCCGCCGACCGGCGCGATCGTGATTGCAGCCCCGCTGAAGATCCTCCACGGCAGCGGCAGCCCGGTGCGGGCTATTGCGCTTGTGGCGGGGTAACCTTCGCGGTTACGAGCGCCCCACAAGGGCGCTACGCGCCAAACTCGACAACGACCTGACTTGCGTTATCGCAACGCCGGAGATCGTGAGCAGCCCGCCGACAATCAACCTTGACGTCACCGGGTCGCCAAGAAACAGCACGCTGGACATCACGGCGAACACCGGAAGCAGCAGGCCGAATGGAGCGACCCGGTTCATCGAGCACTGGCCGATCAGCCAGAACCAGAGGCCAAAGCCGGCAATGCCGCCGACGAAAATCGTATAGGCGAGCGCGAGCCAGCCCTTTTCATCCGCCGTGAAAAGGCTCGCCAGCTGTCCTTGCTCAAGGAGCAACGAAATCAGCATGACCTGCGGCACCGTGAGCAACGATGACCACCCCATCAACATCAACGGATCGAAGGGGCCATAGCGTTTCGTCAGAACGTTGGACACCGCGAACGCCAAGGCTGCCCCGACCACAAGCAACAGCGGAAGCGCGTTTGCCGACAGGCCCGGCCCCGCTGCCAGCACAACTACGCCGACGAATGCGAGCAGCACGCCGACCGACGTCGTGAGAGACGGCCTCTCCGCAAGCAGCGGCCAGGCCAGCAGGATCGTGAAGGGCGTGGCGAGTTGATAGGCGACGGCCGACATGCTTCCCGAGCCGAGCCCAAGGCCGACATAGAACAGCCCGAAGTTCAGCCCGCCAAGGAAAACCGAAATCGCCGCGACCGGGACAAGCTGCTCGCGCGTCGGCCTCCTGACGAACGGGATGAGCAGCAGCGCGATAGCGAGAAAGCGCAGCGCGAGAAAGAAGAGCGGCGGAAACTCCAGAACGCCCACCTTGATGACCACAAACTGGAAACCCCAAAGCAAGGGTACGGCCACCGCGCACGCGATCTGAAGGAAAGACATGAAAACCCTCTTTTCAGACCGTTCGGTCCAGATATGGGCACATGCCGGCCGGGACTTGGTCCATGAGATTTGCTACCTGATGAAGCGGTCCAGAAGAGCGTCGGCCGTGGCTTGCGAGGAGGCTCGCGTTGGTGCCGTCTTGCCGGTCACGCGAAGCCCCTCGACGAAGCAAACGAGAATTCTGGCGGCACTTGCAGGCTCAACGCCTGTTGCCAGCTCGCCCGCCTTCTTCGCGCGCGAGAAGGCGCCTGCGAGCTTGGTCTCCATGGCTTTGAAGAAACCGCGGATGCGCGCTTCAACTTCGGCGTCGTGGCCGGCCAATTCCATGGCTGTGGCCACCAGCAGACATCCGCGTCGGCCACGGGCGCCGCTCGTGCGCTCGACGTAACCGGCAAGAAAGGTCCGCAAGCCATCGACCGGCCCGTGTCCGGGCCCAAGCTCGACGTCGATCCGTGCCAGTGCATCGGCGATGTAGCGATCGAGCGCGCGCAGGAAGAGTGCGTGCTTGTCCCCGAAGGCCGCATAAAGGCTCCCGCGCGATAGCTTCGTCGCGCGAAGCAGGTCCGGAAGTGCCGTGCCATGATAGCCGCGCGACCAGAATACATCCATGGCGCGCTCGACAGCGGCTTCCGTGTCGAAGCTACGCGGTCGGCCACGCGGTAACTGCATCGGGGCTTGGCGTGCCATGACCGCATTATAGACCAATCGGTCTTGAATTGTAAATCGGGCATCGCATCCGGCCACGTTACGCGCGGCGCGGCCGATCTGTCTTGCCGGACATTTCAGGCGCGCCGACACATGGTTATGCGCGATGCCGGCTCAGTAGTGACTGAGCCTTCAGATACAGCGACCGTCGACAAATCGTCGACCTGCCGCACATCGCGCGGCCTGTCGGCGAGCCGGAGTGCGAACGCACGCAGCTCCGACACGGTGCATTCCCGGTCCGCACGCTTGACGAGCGGGAACGATGAAGCTGTCCGGTTCGATCGGGGCGACAGGGAGCGCCTGAACCGATGAGGCGACAGCTAAAGCGAAAGCCAGTCCGATCAGCCTGATCATTGTTACCTCCCTTGCTCTTCGTCTTTGCGATCACACAACAGCCGATGACGGGAACACGTTCCCTAGCAGAAACGCATCACTATACGTTCGGATAGCGCCCGTAGCTGAAAGACATCAAACGGACGCTTGGCTCCTGTCACTCCGCCCGCTGCAATTATACGTCGCGCATGTTCTGCAGCGTCGAAAACGCTGGCGTTCGAACTGCATTAAGATATCGTGCAGCAGCTTGGTTGGGCTCTGGGGCTTCAGACACTTCGGAGGATCCAATGGCGAACATTGCTGGAATCGGCGCAGCAATATTTCTGGTGACCGCATCCCCTGTGGCCTACGCACAAACTGCTGTGATGGAGTCGCCGACACGCCTCAGCACAGCCGAATGGAATGCGCTGACGGATTTTCGTATCGATCTCGTCAAGACGGCGCTGCAACTCACGCGCGACCAGGAAAAGTATTGGCCGGCCGTTGAGGCTGCGATCCGATCGAGGGCCAAGAACAGACAAGCCCGGATTGAAAAGGTGATCGAGACAACAGGTGCCCGTGCGCAGGAGTCCTCAATCGAAACCTTGCAAAGCCGCGATCCTATTGCATTCCTGAATCGAAGGGCCGATGCGCTGGCGCAGCGATCCGCTGATCTCAAGCAGCTCGCAAGCGCGTGGCAGCCGATCTATGCAACGCTCACTCCTGAACAGAAGCGGCGCATGGCCGCCGTTACGCTTTTCGTTCTTCGCGATATGAGCGAGGCCGCAGAGCAGCGCCGTATGCAGCTTGAGGAAGACGAATAGCAAACGTCAAGGTGACGTCGCAGATGTCCAGACGGTGGACCATTCACAGGCGCCGACGCGCCTCAACTGGTCCGCCTGTCGAAACACGGAGGCTCCAATGAGAAAGCTCAATGTGTTCGCAATTGCAGCCGGCGTGATCACGCTGACAGCGGTTCCCGTCTCGCTGGAATGGTCGAAAAATGCCGTCTCGATCTCGATCGATCGGGCGGAAGCTCGAATCGGCCGCCCGGCAACCGCGCTGAGCGTCGCGGGGGTACATCGCAGAGCGTATCGTCGCGCCTACCGCGGCGCTGTTTACGGTGGCCTGGCAGGAGCAGGCGCGTACGGCATCAGTGCTTACAGCGGATACCGCTATCCCGCTTACAACTATGGTTATGCGAATAGCTACTGGAACGATGACGTTCCCACATATGCATATGGAAGCTACGCCAACTACGGATATCCGGGCTTCGGGTATTCCAATTACGGCTACTCGGGCTATGGCTATCCGAGCTACGGCTATACCGGCTACGGCTATGGCGCGTCTTACGGATATCCGAGCTATTCCTATGCTGGCTATGGATATCCACGATACTACCCGGGATATCGCGCTGCCCGACGCGTAGCGATCCATCGCGCTCGCTGGCACTGAGGTGCATCGCTCCGAGAGCGCGCACCGATATCGTGCGCGCGATTGTCTTTGTAGCAGATGAAGGTCTCTCAAACGCTCGTCCCCGCGAAAGCGGGGACGAGCGCGCCCGCGCCGACTTGTCTCTCAATCCCGCATCGTCGCGCGATGCTTCTTCCACGCCGCGATCAGCCCGCTCACATCGGCCGGATGGCCGTCATGGATCACGCTGCCCTCCGCGATCGTCACCCAGGGCTGCGCGCTTCGCGTCCAGATATGCCCGACAGGATGCAGCCAGCTCGTATCGTCGAGCGTGCCGGGCTTGACGACCGATATCTTGTCGTTCGCGCTCGGATGATTAACCGGACGCACGCCGCAGACCTCGCACATATCGCTTTCGATCGTGCGACCGCTGTCGGCCTTCCGCTTCCAGCGCCGCGGCGTACCCTTCACATAGACCAGTGCCGGACGCGGCACCATCAGCGACATGCCGAACGCCGCGCCCGACTGGCGCTGGCATTCCGTGCAGTGGCAGACATAGACCGACAGCGGCTCGGCGCGAATTTCGTACCGCAGCGCCCCGCACTGGCAGCCCCCGGTCAACGGAAGTTTCATGCGCGCACCTCGCCGGTTGTCATGCGGCGGTCAGGATCGTCCCCGCTGGAAGATCCAATGAATGAAAACACAATACCAAGTCAACGCGCCGGCTATTTCACAAAAGTATGCCGGGAGCGAGCACCGCGCCACGTTCATGGCGATCGCGATCCATCCCTTTACCAGAGCCCGGCCCTTCCGCATCGGCCCGCTCGAGCGTATCTAGCGGCGTGGGCCGCCGCATAAGGAAGACGCTGATGTTTATCGCCATGAACCGCTTTCAGGTGAAGAAGGGCTCAGAGGCCGATTTTGAGAAGGTCTGGCTGACGCGCGACACGCATCTCGATGAGGTGCCCGGCTTTGTAGAATTCCATCTGGTGAAGGGACCGGAAGCCGAGGATCACACGCTCTACGCCTCGCATACGGTCTGGCGCGACCGCGATGCCTTCGAGGCCTGGACGAAGTCGGAAGCTTTCCGGAAGGCCCATGCCCGCGCCGGCAACGAGAGCACCGGCTCGCTCTATCTCGCGCATCCGAAATTCGAAGGCTTCGAGGTGCGGCAAACTGTCAGGCCAAGCCGCGCGGCCTGATCCTGCAGACCGAAGCGCGCGTCCCGGTTAACCTTGTGCCGGATGCGGCATCCGCAACCGCGCGTTGGCACGCGATTGGAACAACGCCGACGCTGAACTGCAGAGGCGTTTTCATACCGTGATGCAGTGCCGCAAACGCTCAAGACGCGAAAATCGTATCGATCTTTGTTGCTTTGGTTAATTTCACGGACGCTTCGCGCACAAACACGCAGTTGCGTAAGTTGCACGTAACTCGCTGCGATCTTTGACAAAACGATCGATCCCGTGCGTCCGATCAGCAGTTCCAATTCACGCGAGCGCAACGTAGTCGGCAAATTTACTTGGCTACGCGTATAGGTTAACAATTCCTTACCTCAAATGCGGTGGGGCAGTAACCAAAATGGCGTACATGTCTGTTGCGTCGCCGGCTCTTGTTCAGAGCCCGCGTGAACGATCGCGCTCCGGTCGACTTCGGCATCTCCTGAGCGCACGAGACCTCACAATCGATGATGTGGACGATTTCTGTCAGGCGGCGGACGACTTCGAGTCCGGTCTTGCGCCCCGTCAGCAATTGTTCGGACGTACCGTTGCGCTACTGTTCTTTCAGTCGAGCACGCGCACGCGGCTCGGCTTCGAGTCAGCAGCCGTTGCCCTCGGCGCGCATTGCATCGGCATGGAGGACATGTCGGCCTCGCGCACCAATGCGAGCATCGGCGAATCCCTGGAGGATTGCGCCGCTGTTGTGTCGCGTCTGGCCGACGCGATCGTCGTACGGCATCACGAATGCGCGGCAGCGGCGCGGATGGCTGCGACTTCGGTCGCACCGGTGATCAACGCCGGCGACGGATGGAACGAACATCCAAGCCAGGCCCTGATCGATATCCACGCCATGCGTCGCGGGCTTGGGACGCTGCGCGGCAAGAGCATTGCGTTCGGTGGCGACCCGCGCGGCCGCGTGGTTCGGTCCCTCGTCCAGTTGCTGCGTTTCGAGGCGCCGCGGGAGATCGTCTTCTGCCCGCCCCCGCACTACCCGGTTCCGGAGGATTTCGAATCCACCCTGGCCGAATACCAGATCCGGTTGCGCGTCGTCAGCGATATCGATACCGCGCTGGTCGAATGCGATGCGGTCATGATGGCGCCTTACGACATGTCTGCCATCGGCGAGCCGCCGGCATCGGGTTATGTGTCGCCTCATTTCACGCCGAAGCACTTTGCGGTCACGGCGGAAAAGATCCAGCGGCTCGGATCGAGCGCCCAGCTCTATCACCCTCTGCCGCGCTTCGATGAGATCGATCCGTCATGCGACATGCTGCCTAATGCGATGTATTTCGAGCAGGTACGCCTGTCGAAATTCATGCGGATGGCGGTCCTTGAACGGCTCCTGACCGCCAACTAGGCGGACGAACGCAAGGTCGCTCCGACTAGGATGCGACCTTGCGGCGCGGCCGTTGACCGGGGCGCTCCTGCGTGAGGGTCGCCGAGACCGGGAAGATCGGCTCCTTGATCAGACTGCGAAGCTGCCGCGCCGGCAGCGGCTTGCTGAACAGATAGCCCTGAATCGCGTTGATGCCGAAGCTTCGCAGGCGCTGAAGCTGGATCTCGGTCTCGACGCCTTCTGCGATACACTCCATGCGAAGCTCGCGCGCGATCTGCGCGGTGCCGTTGACGATTGCCGAGGTGCGCGGCGATTCATCGATCTTCTGCGAGAATTTGCGGTCGATCTTGATCTTGGAGAACGGGAAGTCGTTCAGATAGGCAAGCGACGCGAAGCCGGTCCCGAAGTCGTCGAGAGAAATGCCGATCTTCATGCTTCGCAATTCATCCAGAATGCCAAGGGTCGCCGCATTGTCGTCGATGAAGACCGATTCGGTGATCTCGAGATCGAGCCGGTTTGGCGCAAGTCCGGATTCGGAAAGCGCGGCGCTGACCCGCTCGATGATTTCGCGACCGTGACGGAACTGAACCGGCGAGAGGTTCACGGACACCTTGATGTCCGGGCTCCAGTGGGTCGCTTCGACGCACGCCTTCGTCAGGACCCAGGACCCGATCGAGACGATGAGGCCAGTCGCTTCTGCGATCGGGATAAAGACATCCGGCGCGATCGGACCGAGTTCCGGATGGTTCCAGCGCAACAGGGCTTCGCAGGCAATCGCACGTCCGGAGCGCGGATCGACGATCGGCTGGTAGACGACATCCAGCTCTCCCCTGCTCAGCGCCCGCTGCAGGTCATGCTCCAGTGCGACGCGGCTTTCATACTCGCGCGAAAGCTCTCCGGTATACTCGACGATCTGTCCGCGACCGCATCGCTTGGCTTCATAGAGCGCGAGGTCGGCGTTCCGAAGCAACGCATCCATCGTGGATTCACGCTGCGCAAGCGCGCAGCCTATGCTCGCACCACAGACGCTTCGCGTCATTTCAACCGTGAACGCATCCGTGAATTTGTTCAGGATGTCGCGTGACACAGCCGCCATATCGAGCGCGCGCGGCCCGACCAGCAGGACGAGAAACTCATCGCCGCCGACACGCGAAACTTCGTCGCCCGGCCGAAGCGCAGCACGAATACGATCCGCAGCCTCACGCAGGACGGCGTCGCCGACGGGATGACCCAACGTATCGTTGATGTCCTTGAACCGGTCGAGGTCGATCGCAATGAGCGCAATCTCACCGCGGACGGGCGCAGAGAACCGCCCTTCCAGCAGACTGAGGAAGGCGGCACGATTCCAGAGGCCGGTCAGCGCATCGCGCTGTGCGAGCGTTTCGATCCGCCGGAAGGCCTGATGGCGCGACACCAGATTGTCGTAGACGCTTCGGCAGATGACGATCGTTCCAAGATACAGCGCACCGATGAATGTCGCGAGCACCATATGCGCGACGTCGGCGCGCATGATCAGCGCCAGGGTGAACGGCACGCATGTGAAGCTGACCTGACCGATCGTGATCAGCGGACGGCTGGCGTTACGTGACGAAACGCCGGCGATGTAGCCAATGACGCAGCAGCCAACGAGAATCTCGATGTCACTGCCGGGATGAGCGGTGACAGCATAGGCCCCTGCTATCCCGACAAGACCGGAGAACGCCCACGCGCCGAGCAGCGCGATCAACTCCCAGCGCTTCAGGGCTGCGATATCATCCGGATCATGCTCGACGCGATGATAGAAACTGGCGGCAGCGCTGCGCGCGACCCCGATCAGCAGGAATCCTGCCGAGATCAACCCGAAGACGAGATCTCCGCTGAGCGCCCAGGCAACGGCGGTCACAGCCGCTGCAGCAGCGGTCGCGATAAACAACGGCTTTGCCGTGCTCGTTGCGCCGTAAAGCGCGCGCACGAGTTCGAAATGCAAGACCGGGTCGGGGACCGATCCGTTCACGCGGTCGACAAAGCGGGATATGGCTGCCGCGAGCCCCATGAAAGCGCGTTCCGATCGGGCAGTTTTGCCCGCTTCTCACCGGCATTGTGCGGTGAACTTGTTAAGGAACAGGCCTTTCAGAGCGGTAAAGACCGCATTCCAGCGTTACACGGCCAATTGTCGATCAATTCGGAAAACAGAATCTTAGCGCCGGAACCATTACACAGCGCCAGTGCAGGGCCTTGATCAGTCCGGATAGAGAAAATTAACCATCGCGCGCAGGTTTCGATTAACGATACCGGCGTGGCGCGACATGCGCGTCTCAAGATGGAACAAGATCAATTGCCGGACGGCGCGCGGTGTTTACCTGGTGTCCAGCCGGCGGGCGAAGACCAAAGCCACAAGGCTGATGGCACTCGCGAACATGAGGTAGAATGCCGGAGCGAGCTTGCTTCCGGTAGCCTCGATCAGCCATGCGTTGATGAACGGTGCAAAGCCGCCAAAGATCGCGACGCCGAATGCGTAGCTGATCGACAGCCCCGTGGTCCGCATCCGGGCCGGGAACAACTCGGACATCATTGCGCCGAGCGGCCCCATATATGCTGCCGACAACACACCGATGACACCTTGCGCGATCAGAAGCGTTTGCAGGGTCGGCGCCGCCGCGAGCCACGAGAAAAGCGGATAGACCAGTACCAGCGTGCCCAGGGCCGCCGGGAACGCGATCGGCAATCGGCCGACGCGATCCGACATTGCGCCGAAGACCGGAATCAATGCCACCTGAATGACGCCGGTCAGCAGTCCGCCGAGGAAGCCGCCTGAGGCGGTCAAACCGAGTTGCCGGGTCGCATAGGTCGGCATGAAGAGCACGGTGTACATCGCGACGGTGCAGAGCACGACGGCGCCAAGTGAAACGAGGAGCCGCTTCTTGCTGTCGGACAGAGCTTCGCGAAGCGGCGAAGTCGAGACCTGCATCGACTGGAATTCCATCGTCTCATCGACGTGCCGCCGGATGTAATAGGCCACCGGTCCGATCAGCAGGCCGATCAGGAAAGGAACACGCCATCCCCAGCTCTCGATCTGCGCTGTCGACAGGATCGAGGTCAGAGAAACGCCTATGGCGGTGGCGAGAATTGTCGTGATGCCCTGGCTCGCGAACTGCCAGCTCGCGAAAAGCCCTCGCTGCTCCGGATTTTGCTCCGCAAGGAATGCGGTCGCACTCCCGAATTCACCGCCCGCGGAAAAGCCCTGGATCATCCGCGCAGCAACGATGAGCAGCGGTGCAAAAACTCCGATGGCCGCATAGGTCGGAGCAACGGCGATGATCGTCGTACCGATCATCATCAGGAAAATCGTGAGTGTGAAGGCCGCCTTGCGTCCGTTGCGATCGGCGTAGTTGCCAATCACGATCGCACCAAGCGGCCGCATGAAGAACGTCACTCCGAACGTCGCGAGTGCAAGCAACAGCGACACCGTCTCATTCACGGTCGGGAAAAAAAGCTTCGCCATGGTACCGGCGAAGAAGCCGTAGATGACGAAGTCGAACCACTCGAGTGCGTTACCGACAGAAGCCGCCGCCACAGCGCGCCAGCGCGGTACCACGTTGATGGGTTTGGTCATTGTGGCCGCCGTCATTCGCAACTTCTCCGTGCGCCCCTCGATCAGGACGTTGCTGTGACGATTCATAAGTGAGTCGGGGCCTCCACGCCGCAACATTAAGGCAAATCAAAGCACTGAAATTCGAAGGCTTTTCCGGCCCGGAGCACACCAATTTTGGCGCGCGCGCAGAAAGCGGCACAATTTTGACTATGGCGGCGATCCGGAAGCAGATAATTGAGAGAAGATCCTCAGATGCTTAGAGGAGGATCGCCCCTTCGTCAGAACCTGAGCGCGGTGCCATGCAGTCTTTCGTCTACAACGCCCTCCCGTCCCGCGTGATTTTCGGAAGTGGGACGATCTCCCGGCTGAAATCCGAGATCGAACAGGCCGGATGCAATCGCGCCTTGCTTCTCAGCACACCGGAGCAGGCGGAAACACTGGCGCCGATCGCGGCCTCGCTTGGTTCACTGGCAGCGGGAACCTTCACGCAAGCGGCCATGCACACCCCGACCGACGTGACCGAACGAGCCCTGAACAAGGTTCAGGAATGCGGGGCGGATTGCACGATATCGTTTGGCGGCGGATCGTCGACCGGCCTCGGCAAGGCGATCGCGCTGCGCACCGACCTCACCCAGATCGTGGTCCCGACCACGTATGCCGGTTCGGAGGTGACGCCGATCATTGGCGAGACCAAGAACGGGGTGAAGGTCACCCAACGCACGCTGAAGGTGCTTCCGGAGGTCGTCATCTACGACGTCGATTTCACTCTCAGCCTGCCGCAACGCCTGACCGTGACATCAGGCACCAACGCCATCGCGCACGCGGTCGAGGCGCTCTATGCGGAAGACCGCAACCCGGTCATCTCGATGATGGCCGAGCAGGCCATCGCTGCCATGGGGCGCGCTCTGCCCGCAATCGTGAACGATCCAACGAACCTCGATGCGCGCTCTGAGGCGCTGTATGGCGCCTGGCTGTGCGGCGTATGCCTTGGGTCCGTCGGCATGGCGCTGCATCACAAGCTTTGCCACGTCATTGGCGGCGCGTTCGATCTGCCGCACGCGGACACCCATACGGTCATCCTGCCTTACGCCATGGCGTACAACGCCAAAGCCGCGCCTGATGCCGACGCCGCCGTCGCGCGCGCACTCGGCGGACAGGACGGGACATCCGCGCTGACCGCACTGGCCGCCCGGCTCGGCAGCCCGCGCAGCCTGAAATCGCTTGGCATGCCGGAATCCGGGATCGACCGCGCTGCAGATCTTGCGGTCCAGAATCCTTACTGGAATCCGAAGCCGATCGAGCGCGGTGCCGTCCGTGCACTCATTGCAGCAGCGTGGGCCGGCGAGGCGCCGAAGCCGCTGAACTAGATGCGCGGCGTCGAAGACGGGACAATCGCGGAAGCCTTCGACTTGCCAGTGGCGGGCCGTTTCCGTGGTGACGGGCCGACTGCGACCTTCATGATCTTTGCAACCACAAGGTCATGCAGTTTTTCCGACTTGTCGATGGTGCCGTGCCCGATGCTCGCGTCGCCGCTCAGGTCCATGTTGACGAGCTCACCCTTGTATCCCTTGGGCGCCGACACCTTTCGTCCGAACCCGTTGAGCTGATACAGGTTCAGCACATGCTCGACATTCTTCGATATGTCGTGCGAGATCGTCGGATCGAAGAACACGGCGAGCCGGACCGGTACGCCGTCCTTCTCTAAACGCTCCGCGAGCTGAAAGAGAACATCGGCGCCGAGCGAATGCCCGATCAGGACGACGGCGCCGGTTTGACCATTCCCGTGGTCCCTGGCGATCTTGTTCGCGATCGTGATCCAGGCGTTGTGATTGTCGACCACGGCGTCGA
>Ga0182740_1000932_pt1 | contig 22358 bp, 20 predicted proteins | sample eDN5th37CKraftBY_FD_128872 | JGI IMG/M metagenome (GOLD analysis project Ga0182740, IMG submission 128872) | Enriched backyard soil microbial communities from Emeryville, California, USA - eDNA 5th pass 37_C Kraft BY (version 2) (version 2) | ecosystem: Environmental > Terrestrial > Soil >...
CCGCGATTGCAGCGGCCGAGGCGGTGAAGGGCTGAGGCGGTTTGCGAGGTCATTCCCGCTGCCGTTATCTCGTCCGTCATTGCGAGGAGCAAGGCGACGAAGCAATCCACTCCTTGCTTCGTGGCTTTCTGGATCGCTTCGCTTCGCTCGCAATGACGAGAATTGAGAGCTTGGCGGCTTCTTGATGGACCTACTTGCTGTTTTAGAGCGTTTTTGGTTTCGATAGAACTGCTTGCCACGAAACGATGCGCGCTCCCTCTCCCATAGGGAGAGGGTTGGGGTGAGGGGTTACAGCCTCAATGGCGAAGGATCCCCCTCACCCTAACCCTCTCCCCGCCGGGGAGAGGGAATCCTTCCGCATCCGTGACGATTCAATTCAATCCAAAATAGCTCTAGTCTGGCTCAAAAATGTAGATAGCCGGGACAGAAGCGAGCGAAGCGACGCCGTTCTTCGAACGGCTATGCCCGGCCATGACGACTGATGGTGTGCGTGATGCGGGCGTAAGCTCTTGCCTTGTCCACACCCACCGACGCGCTTCGTGGGCCGTGGCCAGGGTTTGGCAGTACGCGCCAACTCAAGCGAATTGAGCGATGCCGTTTCCGACGGACCAGTTTTCCTTGGCAGATTCCATCACGTTCACAAACACATCCTCGGCACGGATGCCTGGGCTTTCGCCCAATAGCTCGGCGGTTCGCCGGAAGAACGCTTTCTTCTGCTCGACGGTGCGCGTGTTGAATACGATGATCTTGATGTAGACGAGATCGTCGCTCCGGGTGATTCCGAAGGCATTGCCATAGCGGAAGTTCGCGGCGTCATGCTCGCTGATGGTGATGAATTGATCGTCTTCCGGCACGCTCAGGGCTTCGCGCATTGCACGATAGAGACTGTCCAGGATGGCTCGCCGATAGGCTTCGGGCTTGCCGGCGCGCAGAGAGACATGAACGAGCGGCATCGCGGTTCCTTTCCATCTTGTTCCGTCTCGACATTAGGTCCCCTCGTGCTATTTTCATACGAAATGGATATTGATTTCAGAGATAACGATCGGAAATGATAGAGCGCCCTCTCGATCTGGATGCGGTCAGCGCTTTCGTCCGCATTGCAGAGCTTGGCAGCTTCACGCGAGCGGCCGAAGCCATGAGAACAACCCAAAGCGCGGTCAGCTTGAAGCTGAAGCGGTTGGAAGACAGGCTCAAATGCCGGCTTGTTGAACGAACGCCCCGGTCGGTGCAGCTGTCGGCGCGCGGGGCGGCCTTTCTCGATCGTGCCCGCGAACTCGTCGACGCGCACGATCGCGCGCTTGCGGTCCTCGCCGCTGGCCGGGAACGTCTCACCATTGGCATCAGCGACCATGTCGCGGGGCCTGAACTGCCAGCGCTGATTGCGCGCATGAATGCACAAGACCCGAATCTGGTGATCGAGATACGGATCGGATCTTCGGGGGATTTGCTTCAGAGCTTCGACCGGCGCGAACTCGACACCGCGATCGTGCGTCTGCACGCGGAGCGGAGCGATGGCGAAATCATCGCGGATGAGCAATTTGGCTGGTTCGCATCGCCGAACTGGAAGCCGCGTGCGGGTGAGCCGCTACCAGTCGCCACGATGCCCGAACCTTGCGGCGTTCGGGTCATGGCGGGCCGGCTTCTCGATGAAGCCGGAGTGCCCTGGACGGAGATTTTCGTCGGCGGCGGCGTTGCGGCGGTTTCGGCGGCCGTCGTGGCGGGGCTCGGCGTCGCCGCGCTGGCATCCCGCATGTTGCCGATGGGCGCGGTCGATGTCGGTGCGAGGCTGGGGCTTCCCGAACTGCCGCGTTTGCCGATCGTCCTGCATTCAAGGGTGAAAGATGGTCGTCCCCGCGATGCGCTGGCGGCGCTGTCGGCAGCCTTCAGGCGTGCCGTGCGCGGATGAGCCGACCGTCCGCCTTCGCGAACGATGATGGTGAAGTTGCTGAGACGGCTTGCGACGTTATTCCCGCTGCCGTCATCTCATCCGTCATTGCGAGGAGTACCCGGATCAGTGCTTCGCACTGTCCGGGCACAGGCTCTCGCGACGAAGCAATTCAATCCTTGCTTCGCAGCTTTCAGGATTGCTTCGCGGAGCCTGTCATCGGGCCGCGCTTGCGCGGACCCGTTGGTTCGCGATGACGTGACGAGGGCAGTACCTAAAAACGTGGATGGCCGGGACCATAGGCGAGCGAAGCGACGCCGTTCTTCGAACGGCTATAGGCGAGCGAAGCGACGCCGTTCTTCGAACGGCTATAGGCGAGCGAAGCGACGCCGTTCTTCGAACGGCTATGCCCCGCCATGACGACTGATAGAATTGATAGTGACAGCGGCGTGAGTGGTAGCCGCCCCTCACACCCAGGGGCGCGCCTCGTGGGCCTTGGCCTCGTAGCTGGCGATCGAGGCCTTCTTCTCCATCGTCAGGCCGATGTCGTCGAGGCCGTTGAGCAGGCAGTGCTTGCGGAACGGATCGATTTCGAACTTCACCGTGCCGCCGTCGGGACCGCGGATTTCCTGATTGGCGAGATCGACCGTCAGGGTCGAGTTGGCGCCGCGCTCGGCATCGTCGAACAGCTTGTCGAGGTCGGCCTGCGAGACGCGGATCGGCAGAATGCCGTTCTTGAAGCAGTTGTTGTAGAAGATATCGCCGAACGAGGTCGAGATCACGCAGCGGATGCCGAAATCCAGCAGCGCCCACGGGGCGTGCTCGCGGCTCGACCCGCAGCCGAAATTGTCGCCGGCCACCAGGATCTTGGCGTTGCGATAGGCGGGCTTGTTGAGCACGAAGTCCGGATTCTCGCTGCCGTCGTCGTTGTAGCGCTGTTCGGAGAACAGGCCCTTGCCGAGACCGGTGCGCTTGATCGTCTTGAGGTACTGCTTCGGAATGATCATGTCGGTGTCGACATTGATGATCTTCAGCGGCGCCGCGACGCCTTCCAGCGTGGTGAATTTGTCCATAACCGTTCCCGGGTTCCAGAAGTGCGCCAGCGGGCGCAAAGAGTGCCGGTTTTTAGCCAAATATCGCCCCGGGTCCAAGACCCATTTATGCAAGGCTCGTCCGCGAGACTAGAGCATTTTTGGTTTCGATAGAACCGCTTGCCACGAAACGATGCGTGCTCCCTCTCCCCGACGGGGAGAGGGAATCCCTTCCGCATCCGTGACGATTCAGTTCAATCCAAAATAGCTCTACTCCGCGCCGCTGGCCTCGATGGCCTCCATGTCGTCGTCGGACAGGCCGAGATGGTGGCCGATCTCATGGATCAGGACGTGGCGGACAATGAAACCCAGGGTTTCGTCGTGGCCTGCCCAGTAATCGAGGATCGGGCGACGATAGAGCCAGATCATGTTGGGCATCGGCGCGATCTCGTCACGGCTGCGGAACGGCAGCCCCACGCCCTGAAACAGGCCGAGGATGTCGAATTCGCTCTCGGCGCCGAGTTCGTCCAGCACCTCATCGGTGGCGAAATCGTCGACCCGGATCACCACGCCCTGGCAGACAGCCTGAAACGGGTTCGGAAGGGTCGCGAGCTGTTCGCGCGCCATCGCTTCGAGCTCGGCGAGCGAGGGGGCCTGCAGCGTCGTCCACGGTATCGCCTGGCCCTGCGGGTTGCTCTCGGATCGGTCTGGCATGTCGCCGGGCTCCGGAATTGTTGCGAGCGGTTGTTCAGGCGGCTGCCGCAAGTGGTGCATTTCAGATCGGCGGCACTGGTCTTGGCCCATTGTACCAAATATAAAGCTGAGGTGTCCTTCCCGGGACAAGCGACCGACACGTCAGGACAAGATCGGCGGGGCGTCATGAAGCAGATCGGCAAAATGATGTTAGGGGTGGCGCTCGCCGCGCCGCTCATCATCGGATGTTGGACGCAGGGCGCGAGCGCGGCCGACAGCTCCGTTGCGGCGCGCGCCGGCGTGCAGGCGCCGCTGTCCGCCGTCACGGAGTTCTCGGCCCAGCGTCGCACACACCGCCGCGCACCGACCCGCGTGCGTGTCCATCCGCGCTATCAGCCTGACGACGTCTATCCGCGCTACAATCCGGGCCCCAATGCCGTGCGCGACTGCACCGCGACCTATGTGCAGGAATTCCGGCCGAGCGGCACCGTCATCGTGCCGCGCATGCACTGCTTCTGGCGTCAGGGTTAAGCGTTTCCGAAACAGCCACGCGCACGCGTCACGTTCACGCCTGCAAGGAACAATCCTTGCGGGCGTGCGTTGTTGTGGCGCGACATCCGTTGATTCCACGTCGTGGATTTGATGCGCGAGTGGATTTGATGCGCGGAATGTCGCAGGGGCATTCATTTTGGGTTCACTTCTCGAAATCTAGCCTGCATTTCGACATCGGCTGCAAACCGGTGCTGATCTTTCACACGCCACCTTGAGGGAGAACATTGATGTTCGTCAAAAAACTTCTCGGCCTGCTCGCCATCGGCGGACTACTCATCGTCGCAGCGCCGACGCCGCAAGCGCAGGCCGCATCCCCGCTCACCCCGGGCGCTACCACTGCGGTTCAGCAGGGTTCGTCCGGCATGGTGACGCAGGTTCAGCACCGGCGGCACTATCATCGCCACTATCATCCGCGGCGTCACTACCATCATCACCGCCGCTATCACTATGTGCCGCGCGTGTATCGCCATCATTATCACCATCGGCACCATCATCATCACCATCGCCGGTGGTGATCGGTCGGACCGGTCAAACGGAAATAGGCTCGCTGCGGCGGGCCTATTTTTTTGGAGTCGGTTCTCGCGGCGGGACGGCATCGGCTGCGGTCGAGGGCCGCGCAACGGCCCGGCAGCCGTGTTGAATGGCGGCGTCGCGCCGGCCTTAATCCAATCTCAAGTTGTCTTCGGTAAAAGCAACCGACCGATATATGTAAAATTGAGGAGTGGCGTCGGTTTTTGACGGGACGCGCATGCGGCGGGTCTCCCGGTCTGGGACCTCTCCATGTCGGCCACTGGCCGCTGATGTCATATTGCCTTTGCTTCAATGATGGCTCCGCACCCCTTCTGGAGTTCCTGCGATGACGTGGGGAAACCGCAAGAATCCGCGAGTCAATTTCGAGCATGCAGTCGCGGTTCATATGATGGCGATCGACGGCACATGGCAGCGCGACTGCGCGTTGCTGGACGCTTCAGCCAGCAGCGCCCGGCTGCGGGTCAGCGGCTCGCTCGAGGGACTCGAGCTGAAGGAATTCTTCCTGCTGCTGTCATCCACCGGGCTGGTGTATCGCCGTTGCCGGCTGGTGCGGTTGCAGAATGATGAGATCGGCATCGAGTTCATCCGGACCGCGCCCGGAAAGTCCAAGATTCACCCGTCCTGAGGCCTGAATCTGAGCCGCTCGTGTGGCGTCCACATTGGGCGCGCCGCATCGTGTCACCGCGCGGAATCCGGGTGGCGCGCGGCCGGCGATGGCGGCAAGATGGCGCGATTCCGAAGCTGTCGATCCATCGGCGGACAGCCGTGATCCGCGTTTCAGCCGGGAGCCGCGCATGACCCAGCATCCGTTCGCCTCGTTCGAGACCGCCATCGGCGTCTGCGGCGTCGTTTGGGGACCGCACGGCATCATCGGCGTGCAACTGCCGATGTCGGGCGAGGGCAGGACCCGGCTGCGCCTGCAGCAGCGTTATGACGCCATCGTGGAAACGCCGCCGCCCGCCGATGTGCAATACGCCATCGACGGCATGATCGAATTGTTGGACGGCAAGCCGCGCGATCTGACGGATATCGCGCTGGACCTGACCGACGTGCCGGACTTTCATCGCCAGGTCTACGGCATCGCGCGCACCATCGCGCCGGGCAAAACCCTGACCTATGGCGATATCGCCAAGCGGATCGGCGGTGTCGAGCTGTCGCGGGATGTCGGGCAGGCGCTGGGACGCAATCCGTGTCCGATCGTGGTGCCGTGCCATCGCGTGCTGGCGGCGGGCGGCAAGCCGGGCGGCTTCTCCGCCAATGGCGGCGTCGCCACCAAGCTGAAGATGCTGGAGATCGAAGGCGCGCTGGTCAACTACACGCCGTCGCTGTTCGATTAGATGTGCTTGTGGTGGAGCGGCAGATCGTCCAAAGCGCCACCGTCCTGCCGCGCCGCGCGCTCGTCTACGCTTTCGGCGGCACCGAGATTTTGACTGACGGCCGTTCCATCATGATCTGGTTGAAGGCGGCGAGCTTCGGAAACGCGGTGTGCCAGTCCTGATCGGGGAGGGCAAATGACGAAGCCGGGGAAAATGTGAGCTTCATCGGGAGCCCCTTGAATAACATCTTTGAAAACAAGCCGGACGGCAAAGCTGCGGGACGCGATGCCCCGCAGCTTTGCATGTCGCGCGATCAGGCCGCGACGATCTTCTGCCGCTGCTCGCCGAGCTTGGCGATACCGAGCGTCACCACGTCGCCGACGTTGAGGTATTGCGCCTCCGGCTTCATGCCCATACCGACGCCGGGCGGCGTCCCCGTGGTGATCACGTCGCCGGGCATCAGTGTCATCATGCCCGAGAGATAGGCGATGATCTGCGGCACGTTGAAGATCATCGTCGCGGTCGAGCCGGTCTGACGGCGCTGGCCGTTGACGTCGAGCCACATGTCCAGCTTGTGCACGTCGCCGACTTCATCCGGCGTCACCAGCCAGGGGCCGAGCGGACCGAACGTGTCGTGCGACTTGCCCTTGGTCCACTGGCCGCCGCGCTCGATCTGGAAGTTGCGCTCGGAGACGTCGTTGCAGACGGCGTAGCCGGCGACATGCTTGAGCGCGTCGGCCTCGCTGACATATTTGGCGCGGGTGCCGATCACCAGCGCCAGTTCGACTTCCCAGTCGAGCTTGGTCGAGCCGCGCGGCTTTTCGACATCGTCGTTGGCGCCGCACAGCGAATTGTTGCCCTTCATGAACACCACCGGTTCGGCGGGGATCGGCAGACCGGATTCGGCGGCATGGTCGGCGAAGTTGAGACCGATGGCGATGAATTTCGGGCTGCCGCCGACCGGCGAACCGAGGCGCGGCGTGCCGCTCACGGCAGGCAGCGCGGCGGGATCGAGGGCCGCAAGCTTGGCCATGTTGGCCGGCGAAAACGCGTCGCCTGCGAGGTCTGCGATCTGTCCCGACAGATCGCGCAGCTGGCCGGATTGATCGATCAGGCCCGGCTTCTCGCTGCCGACGGCGCCGTATCGCACAAGTTTCATCGAGATCTCCTCACGGTCTTGGGGTGGGGGTGTCATGGAGCAATGCGCGGCCGAATTCAACCGCGCGTCCGTAGAAAGGGCAAAGCCGCCGGAGGTTATACCTCGAGACGGAAGGCGTCACCGTCACGTTTGATGCGGCCTGCGCCAAAATGTCCGCCGATCACCAAGGTCGGCGTATCGGCAAAGCGGCCGAACAGCGTGCGGCGGCTGTCGGTGGATTGCACTGGATCGGAATCGAAGCTCGACGACCAGTCGAGATGCGCCATCTGACACGGATGATGCGCGACGTCGCCGGTGAGCAGCGCCTCCTGGCCGCCGGAGCGGATCAGGATGCTGACGTGGCCCGGGCTGTGGCCGGGCGTCGGGATCAGCGTGATCTCGTCGGAGAGGCGCTGGTCGCTGGCCACCAGATCGACCAGCCCGGCGTCCACCACCGGTTGCACGGAATCCGCGAACACCGCGCGATGCTCGGCGCTGTCGCTATGGGCCGCCCAATAGTCGTATTCGGTCTTGCCGAACACGTAGCGCGCCTTCGGGAAGGTCGGCACCCACTGCCCGTCCTTGAGCCGGGTATTCCAGCCGACGTGATCGACATGCAGATGCGTGCAGAGCACCATGTCGATGCTCTCGGGCGGATAGCCGGCTGCCGTCATCGTCTCGAGAAAGGGCGTGTTGCGGCCATTCCATGTCGGCACGCCGCGGCCCTGCTTGTCATTGCCGATGCAGGTGTCGACAACGATGCGCTGTGACGGTGTTTCGACGATCAGCGAATGCACGCTCATGCGTAGCCGGCCTTCGCCATCGGCGAAATGCGGCGTCAGCCATGGCAGTTGCTGGATACGCTCGGGCGTCGCCTGCGGCAGGACGAAACGGGTATGCCCCACCGTCTCCATCTCGACGACTTTGGTGATCTTGGCCCGTCCGACCGTCCAGCTCATTCCGTGCGCTCCCGCGTCTTGGTCTTGTTACCTGGGTTTCTGCCGCCGGAGGATGAAGCTTCCGCGCCCCCCGCGCAATGGATCATCTGCCGGTTTTTGGCGTTGTCGTGCCGGGGCGACAGGAGCAAGCGATGCCGGAATTGACCGTTTCCGCCGAGCAGGTCGGCTATCTTATCGAGAAGGCGCGCGAATTCGACGCCAAGGACGAGACGACGGACGTCGACTCCGGCTCCAACGCCAGCGACGATCGGATGATCGACGTGCTGGAGGATCACGGCGACGATCCGGTAGTGCGCGAGATCGCTGCCTTCATCAACGCCATGAGCGTGGACGAGCAGATCGATCTCGTCGCCCTGATGTGGCTCGGGCGCGGCGACGGCACGCTGGCGGACTGGAGCGATCTGCGCGCCGAGGCCGCGCGCCAGCACAATGCGCGGACCGCGGGTTATCTCCTGGGCGAGCCGCTGCTCAGCGACTTCTTGGCCGAAGGCCTTGAGGAATTCGGTCTGACGTGGAACGACGAACGCACCACGCCGGTCCGCTAGTCTGATGGGCGCGCGACGGCGTCATCCACGGGTGCGAGTAAGCAAGCCAGAGCAAGTTGGCCTGCCGACTTGCTCTGGCATGGCGTCGCAACGCCTCTCAGGGTAACGGCTGCCGATCTGGATCTCGAACCAACTCGCGCCAGCGCGCCTACATGGTGCCGGGAAATGCGCCGCCATCGAGCAGGAGGTTCTGTCCGGTGATGAAGCCGGATTTGGCGCCGCACAGGAAGGCGCAGGCGAGCCCGAATTCTTCCGGATCGCCGAAGCGGCCGGCCGGATTTTCGCTGGCGCGCTGTTTCATGATCTCCTCAGTGGAGACGCCGGCGGCCTCCGCCTGGTTGGCCGACACCTTGCGGATGCGGTCGGTGTCGAACGGGCCGGGCAGCAGGTTATTGATGGTGACGTTGTGGCGCACCGTCTTGCGCGAGAGGCCCGCGACGAATCCGGTGAGGCCGCTGCGGGCGCCGTTGGAGAGCGCCAGCACGTCAATCGGCGCTTTCACCGCGGCGGAGGTGATGTTGACGATGCGGCCGAATTTTCGCGCGATCATGCCATCCACCGTCGCCTTGATCAGTTCGATCGGCGTCAGCATGTTGGCGTCGAGCGCCTTGATCCAGTCGTCGCGCGTGAAGGTGCGGAAGTCGCCCGGCGGCGGGCCGCCGGCATTGTTGACCAGAATGTCGGGATCGGGACAGGCCTTCAGCGCGGCGGCGCGGCCCTCGGGCGTGGCGATGTCGCCGGCGACCTCGTTCACCTCGATCTCCGGATAGGCCTTGCGGATGTCGGCGGCGGTCTGCGCCAGCGCCTCGGCACCGCGCGCGGTGAGCGTGAGGTGCACGCCCTCGGCGGCCAGCGCCATGGCGCATCCGCGCCCCAGGCCCTTGCTCGATGCGCACACCAGCGCGCGGCGACCCTTGATTCCCAGATCCACGGCTTCACTCCCCGTTTTCTTGATGGTTATCGACGATGGGCGGACCTTAGCCAAAGCGCGCAGCCATGATAAGCTCGCAATGCCCCCTGAAACGCATATCTGCCCCTGCGCGGCGGTGCGTTACAGTCTGTACTGGCGCTTGAGCCGGTCGATATAGGCCGCCACGTCCGGCGGTAGCGACTTGATGTCCTGCGCCGCCGCCCATGACAGCATCGGCCGTAGCGACGACTGGTTGAGAAACGCGGGCTGGCGGTTCGCCGGCATCAATTGATCTACAATCAGCACCAGCGTGATCGCCACCAGAAACAGCCGCACCGCGCCCAACAGCGCGCCGGTGAGACGATCGAGCAGGCCGACATCGGTGCCGGTGATTTCGTCCACCATCATGCGCAGCAGTTTGCCGAACAAGATGCCGGCCGCGAGGAAGACGATAAACAGCAACGAAGGGCCTTCCAGCAGCGAGATTTCGGCCGGACGCAGTTGCGGCGCGATCAGGCCGCTGATCCAGACCGCGACCGGCATCGCAATCAGATAGCCCACAATGGTTGCGGCGCTGCGCAGCAAGCCGACATAGAATCCGCCCACGACCGCGACCAGCAATCCGGCATAGACCGCGATGTCGAAGATGTTCATTGTGCCAAGCGCCTCAATAACCTCAGGGTCGTCCCCGCGCAGACGGGTGGGAACGACGAATCCACTTGCGTCATGGCCGGGCTTGTCCCGGCCATCCACGTCTTTCTTGCCGCATATCGGCCAAGGCGTGGATGGCCGGAATAAATCCGGCGATGACGAGTTGCGACGAATGTTCTCCTATTTTGCGGGCTGTTGTCTGCGGCGCGAATTGCTAGATCACCAGCTACGCCTGCATCTCGGCCTTGATCATATCGGCGGCCTTCTCGCCGATCATGATGGTCGGCGCGTTGGTGTTGCCGCCGATCAGGGTCGGCATGATCGAGGCGTCGACGACGCGCAGGCCGTGGAGGCCGTGCACCTTCAGCGTCGGGTCCACCACGGCCATTGGATCGTTCACGCCCATCTTGCAGGTGCCGACCGGGTGATAGACGGTGTCGACGCGCTGGCGCAGCACGTCGCGGATCGCGTCGTCGCTCTCGATCCCCGTGGTGAACACGTCGGAAGTCTGGATTGCTTTGAGCGCCGGCGCATCGAGCAGCCGCTTCGTCACCTTGAAGCCCGCCACCATGGCGTCAAGATCGGCTTCGTCGCCGAAGAAATTCGGATCGATCGCCGGCGCGCGCATCGGATCGGCATTCTGCAACCAGACGCTGCCGCGGCTTTTCGGCCGCAGCAGGCAGACGTGGCAGGAGAAGCCGACGCGATTCCACGCCGGCTTGCGGCCGTGATCGTCGATCATGCCGGTGCAGAAATGAAGCTGCACGTCCGGCACCTCGAGATCGGGCCGCGTCTTCAGGAAGCCACCGCATTCGGCGACGTTCGACGTCATCGGCCCGCGCCGCTCGCGGCGATACTGCATGATGCCCTTGAAGATGCGCGAGAGGCCGGGGAATGACAGCCCCGCGAAGTGCGGCGCGTCGGAGGTGAAGCCGAAGACGAAGTCCGGGTGATCCTGCAGGTTCTGTCCGACGCCAGGCAGGTGATGCGTCGATGCGATGCCGAGTTTTGCGAGCGCCGCCGCGTCGCCGACGCCGGACAGCATCAGCAGCTGCGGCGTCTGGAAGGCGCCGAGACTGAGAATGACTTCACGCCGCGCGCGGACCTCGAATGTCTCCTTGCCGCGCCGGTATTTGACGCCGACGGCGCGCTTGCCGTCGAAGATGATGCGGGTGGCGTGCGCGCCGGTCTCGACTTTGAGATTGGGCCGGTTCGTCATGAACGGGTGAATATAGCCGCGCGCAGCGCTCCAGCGTTCGCCGTTCTTCTGCGTCACCTGATAGACGCCGAGGCCTTCCTGCTCCGCGCCGTTGAAGTCGTCGCGGATGCGGAATTGCGCCTCGCGCGCGGCTTGCAGGAAGATGTCGTGCACCGGATTGTCGGTCTGCAACTTCGAGACGCACAGCGGGCCGCCCTTGCCGTGATAATCGTCCGAGAATTCGGCATTGTCTTCCGAGCGCTTGAAGTAGGGCAGCACGTCGGCATAGGACCACCCGGTGTTGCCGAGCGCGGCCCAGTGATCGTAGTCGGCGCGATGGCCGCGGATATAGACCATGGCGTTGATGGCGGAGGAGCCGCCCAGCGCCTTGCCGCGCGGCTGATAGCCGATGCGATTGTTGAGCCCGGCTTGTGCGACGGTGTCGAAGGCCCAGTTGTTGACCTTGCCGGACACCATCAACACCAGCGCGCCCGGTGTGGTGACGACCCAGTTGTCGCCTTTGCCGCCGGCCTCCAGCAGCGCGACCGAGACGCTGGGATCTTCCGACAGGCGGCTTGCCACCGCGCAGCCGCCCGATCCGCCGCCCACGACGACAAAATCGAATGTGTCGGTCACTGTTTGCTCCCCCCGCTATTTTTCTTGGAATGGTCTTGAGCCCGGCGGTTGGTCCGCCGTGTCGTTACGACAGGAATCGCAGCAATTTTTCCATACGGGCCATCTTCGCGCCATAGGGCGGATAAAGGTCGGCGAAACGGTTGAGCTTCGAGCGATAGAAGATCGGCTTCAGCTTGCTGAACGTGCGAAAGCCCCATTCGCCATGATAGGCGCCTATCCCCGATGCGCCGACGCCGCCCATCGGCTGGTTGATTTGCGTGAAATGAAACAGGCAGTCATTGATGGTGACACCGCCCGACACGGTGCGCGCCAGAACCTCGTCGCGCGCGGCATTATCGGTGCCGAACCAGTAGAGCGCCAGCGGCCGGTCGCGTTCGTTGATGAAACTGATCGCCTCCCGGGTGCCGGCGCAGTTCACCACCGGCAGGATGGGGCCGAAGATTTCCTCCTGCATCACCTTCATCTCCGGCGTCGCGCCGAGAATGACGGTGGGCGGAAACTTCCTTGGGATCTGCCAGGCCGGATCGCCGGCCGGCGCGGCCTGGATGACGCGGGCGCCCCTCGATGCGGCGTCGCTGACCAGCCCTTCGAGGCGGGCATAGTGCTGGCCGGAGACGATCGAGGTATAGTCCGGATTGGCGGGAGAGGTGCCGTACATTCGCCGCATGTTTGCCGCAACTTTCCCGGCGAAATTTTCCGCGGATTCCTTGGCCACCAGAGCATAGTCCGGCGCGATGCAGGTCTGTCCGGCGTTGAGCAATTTGCCATAGGCAATGCGTTCAGCGGCCTGATCGAGATTCGCGGAAGCGTCGATGATCGCCGGCGACTTGCCGCCGAGTTCGAGCGTGATCGGCGTCAGATTGCGTCCCGCCGCTTCAGCGACAAGACGGCCGACGCGCGTCGAACCTGTGAACAGCAGGTGATCGAACGGCAGCGCCGCGAAGGTTTGGGAGATGTTGCCGTCGATGTCCGTCACCATGATGTCGGAATCGTCGAAAGTGTCCGCAATCACCTGTTTTAACAGGGCTGCGAAGCGCGGCACGACTTCGCTCGGCTTGATCATCACGCGGTTGCCGGCGGCAAGCGCGCTCACCGCCGGCGCGAGCGTCAGTTGCAGCGGATAATTCCACGGCGCAATGATGCCGACGACGCCGAGCGGCTGTGGCAGCAGCCGATTCTTCGCAGGCCAGAACTGAAACTGCGTCGTCACGCGTTGCGGCGCCATCCACGCGGCGAGATGACGCCGCGCGTGCTTGATCTCGCTTTGCACCAGCAGCGTCTCCGCCATCGTGGTCTCGATCGCGGCGCGATGGCCGAAATCCGCCGAGATCGCCTCCTGGAAGCGCTTCTCGTTCGCCGCGAGCATCGTGCTCAGCCTGCCGAGACGTTCGAGCCGCGCATCGTGCGACGGTGCCGGCTCATCGCGCGAAAGCCGGACCATGCGGTGGAAGCTGTCCTCGAGGCTGGCGCCCGGATTCTTGATTGCTTGCTCCATGATGGCCTCGGGGTTGGCTCGCTTCGGCCTGCAATGCTGGGCTTTTGCGAGCGACAGGACAAGATCGTTGCGGATTTGTCGCAGAAAATCGATCAAGGTTTCAGCCCTGTAGGCGGCACCATGCGACTTGGGGACGAGCCTGTCATAAAATCTTGAAAAGTTGGCTCGCGGCCCTTCCCAAAGCCGGCGCGCATTGATACATAGCCCTCGCGCCGGCGGCTCTGGTCCCGGTTGCCTTCTCAGGAAGCCTTCGATCCGGATCGATCGACGCCCAGCGGGCGTTGAACCGGGCCCTGTTCCTGCAGAAAGGCGTGCAACGATTATCGCGGGGTGGAGCAGCCCGGTAGCTCGTCAGGCTCATAACCTGAAGGTCGTAGGTTCAAATCCTACCCCCGCAACCAAATTTCCGAAGCAGGATCAAATTCTTACGCCAACGCCCCGGACCCGCATCCGGGGCGTTCGTTTTTCAACTCGCCAATACCTCGCTAAATTGGGTGCGGCGGAAAGCCTGCCGGCTCTACCAGTGCCGAGGGTTGGCCCTCTTGTGCGTGATCGCCTGCGCGGTCCCGCAAAGCCCGACGAAGTCACAGCCTCCACAGCGAAGATCGGCCCCGTCTCGCACCCTCGGGCCGGCGCGGAAAGCACGATCGCGAATCTGAGCAGCGGTCGCCGCTACGAGGCTCTTCGCATCGGCGATCGCGGCGTCGTCGAGCGGTACCTTCAATTGACCCTTCTCGCCATCGGAGGCATCGAGGTAACGAACCAGGCCTTGCTCGGGCAGGTATTCGAGTTCCTTCTTTGCCGCGACGCCGTATATCGCCACCTGAAGCCGCATCTCCTCTTCATCGAGCTTCTGATGGTTGTCGGACTCCGGGTCTCCGGACTTAAAGTCGATTAGCGTGACACGCGGCGGATCGTCCTGGCGGACGATATCGATGGCGCCCGATATCATGGCTCCCCCGTCGCCGTCCTCATACTCGATCAACGTCTCGAATTCTTTCTCCGGCTCAAATTTCAGTCGGGATAGCTCGTCGGCGTATTGCGCAATGTAGTCTGCAACGATCCGCACGCCTTTCTTGCGCATGTTCTCCGCAGGATCGCCAGTGGTGTACCGCAAGTAGAAGAGACCTCGGTCAACGAGCTTCTGGATTTCGGCTTCCAGCTTGGGGCGGTCTTTCGCAAGCTCGGCCCATTTCTTCGGGTTCGAGTGCACAGCCCGCATTAGATTGTGAACGCCTCGGCCGTAGCCGAACGCCTGGTCGATCGTGGGCGCGAAGCCGAGCACCTTGCGGAGATAGAAATCGTGGGGACACTCAAGGTAGTACCGTAGGTCCGAGAAGGAAGTGCTAAGCCGAACGTCCCGCCGGTGCTCCTTCGGAGCATACTTGAGATCGTGAAGGAGCTTCTCCGAGTCGTCGGTCACGATCCCGCCCGACTGCGGAACAATGTCCCGAAGCTGCTTCACGAAGCGAGATGTTTGGTTCCCAGAGTGGCTAATCAGCAAAAACCGTTCAGCGCGAGTCAGCGCGACGTACATGAGCCGGCGCTCGCCGTCGTAATTGCTGTTATCGGCTAAGCCGGCGACGCCGATTTGCGTCAGAATCTTTCCATCCAATGGGAGTTGCGGTGCTTGCCGTGCCTTGCCGCTCGGAAAGCGGCGTGGCTGCACGTCGGCCAGAAAGATGCCGGCAAACTCCAGGCCCTTGACGCCGTGAACCGTGCTGATCGTCACCGCATCGGGTTGGACCATTAGCGGCTGTTCCTCGACGCGTCCGCTTTCGGCACCGTATTGGCAGAGCCCTATGATTTGCCATTGGTAGTCGTTTGCACTGGTCCAGCCGGGCGTCTCGATTCCGGTTATGAGGCCGCTCAAAGCTCCCAAATGGAACATAGCGGTCTGGCCGCGACCTTCGCACGTGTCCCACGACTCGACCTGAGCCTCGGAAAGAAGGAAGTGAAAGAGCTGCTGGGGAAACACGCGTCGGAGCGGTTGGCGCGCGGTGAGAAAGTCCCGAAGCTTGGGCGTGCGGAGTCCCGCCACCGCATTCGTCGCGAACGAGTAACCTTCCGCGACTCTGCGACGGATCGCCTTGCTTGCGAAGAGAACCCGATCCTCCACCTTCCTGTCGAAGGCTAGGCCGGAGTTCCGCAAGAGCTTCGCGGCGGCCTTCAGCACCGCTTCCGGGTTGGGAGCGCATTGCAAGACCGACTGAATGCGGTTCGGAAGACTTTTCGGGTTGTGCTCCGATCCGAAGAAGGCATCAAGGCCGGCCGTCAGCGCAAGCGCAGCCAGGAAGAACAGGACTTCAGGTTGAGAGAATAGGTCCGGCCCTGCCCGAACGACACACGCGATCCCCGCGCTTTCTAAGGCCTGCATGTATGTTCGCACGTCAGACGACGATCTGACCAAAATCGCCAAATCGGAGAGGGCGAGGCCGCGATGTGCTCCGTCTTTCTTGTCGTGGACGGCGCCTTCATACTCGGAAGGAACGAGTGCACGTACGGCGTCCGCTATCCATGCAGCCTCAGAGGCTCGGCCGGCGAATCCGATAAGCGCCACATGAGAGGCATGCTGATCATTGCGGAGTTTGTTTCCGTGCTTCATCGCCGGAGTTTTCATCGAACGAAGCGGGGAAATGGTGGCCGCCCAGCGATTGGCCAGCTCGATGATCCGCGGCGTTGAGCGAAAGTTTTCTTGCAGGTCTACGACCTCCGAGTCAGACGCCTTCTTAAATCGCTCCCACAGCTGTCCAATGATATCGACCTTGGCGCCGCGAAAACCGTAGATCGCTTGCCGGTGGTCGCCGACGGCGGTCAACTTTCCGGTCTTGCCGACCAGCAGCTCGATCAGCTGTTGTTGCACGGGATTGATGTCCTGGACCTCATCGACGACGAGATGTAAATCCGCCGCGATCGCTGCGGCTTTCTCACGATCGGTCCGCAGTCTGCGGATGAATTCGGTCTGGGAGGTACTGAAGTCGAGGAAACGTCGGCAGCGAATGTAGGCGTAGTAGCGCGCTGCCGAACGGGCGAATGCTTGCGCGGCCGGGCTCGTCCCGACGTTCGTGACCAAAGTGGCGCGCTTGCACCAGTCTTGTTCTTCCGCTCCGAGTTGGAACGGCGGATCGTCCGAGGGTAGCTTCACCTCGAAAGCGTCGTGCTCGTGCAGCTGGTCATAGGCTTGAATGAACGAATCGACGGTCGCGTACTGGCCCATCCCGAGGGCATTTCGAAGCGCCTGCAACCCCAGCAATCCGTTAAAGCCGCGGAGGATGAGAGCGGAGCGTCCGGCTTCGTCGAGAATGTCGTAATTGTGATAGTCGTCCGGCCAGTACTCCCGAATTTTCGCTAAGCAGAAGCCGTGTATCGTCCCGACGTACATGCCGCCGAGAGAGACTTCCTGACCTTCGGGTGTTATCCTCTCGATCCACCCGCGAATTCGAAATTTCATCTCCTCTGCGGCGCGCTCGGTGAACGTGAAAGCGACGATCCGATCTTTGGACACTCCCTCGACGCCGATCCACCACGCTATGCGCCGCGCCATTACCTCTGTTTTTCCGGAGCCGGCGCCAGCAACCACCAGCACTCGTCGCTTGTCGGATCGAGCCGCGCGTTTCTGATCCGCCGTTAGCCCGGCAAGCAGCAATTCGCGGGTGGCCTTGTTCGGCATTGGCGAGCCCTCCGGAGGGCAACATACCACATAATCGCACCGGTTGTGCTCCGAAGGGCATTTAGCCGTGGCGGGCGTCTCCTCGTCCGCCGGTCCGCGAAATCGCCAAGTCGGTTCTCAACTGCTCGATAGTCGGCCATGGCCTTGAACCGTGAAGCATGCGATGACAGTTCGCGCAGACCAGCGCGAGGTCCACGAGCCGAGTTTTGGTGCCTGGCCTAAGCGAAGCGAGCGGCTGAACGTGATGACATTCGATGTAGCCTCGCCCGCGTTCACCGTAGGTCCGAAAAAAGTCGAAGCCGCAGATTTCGCATTCGAGCTTGCCCACCCGGCGAAGGACATCCTTTTTCTTTGCCTGAACGAGCTTCGGGCTACGCTCCTTTGCGCGATGCAAGCGCGTCAGCGTCGCCCCCTCGACCGCTTCCTCGATGTCGTCCAACAGGTGGGCCGCTTCTTCGGAGGCGGGCGCCTCCTGGGCCAGACGTATACCCTGCGCCGTTGCGACGAGCCGTTCACGATCGTCGGAAAAGTCGTCCCAGACCACCCGATCGGTGTGGCCAGCGGCCGACAAGCCCTCGCCCGGATATTCCTCGTCGAAGCTACGAAAATTCATTAGCTTCATGACGACTGCGGCTGGCGATCTATAATTCGCCGGCCGGGCGGCGCCGGTTCGTGCGGCCATGCGGTTGAGTTCTCGGCTGAGCTCGACGATGGCCGGCAGTGTCGGGCCAGGCGTCTGCGGTCGAATACGAAAATAGACGTCAAGCGCGAGAATTAGCTCATCGCGACTCCAGGAGGGACTACGAGGAGGGATCACCGGGACACCGCTTGGGCCGAACCGGCCGCGGATAGAGGATCGGAATGGCTGATACCGTAACGCCCGAGGAACGTTCTCGAATGATGAGTGCCGTTCGGGGCTCCGACACCAAGCCGGAGCTCTTTGTACGGCGTAGCCTTTATGCGAGCGGCTTTCGATTTCGGCTTCACCGGTCGGATTTGCCCGGCAAACCCGATATTGTACTCCCCGCTTACCGGACGGCCGTGTTCGTTCATGGGTGCTTTTGGCACGGGCACCACTGCAAGAGAGGAAAGCTCCCGGAGACCCGCCGGGAATTTTGGGAACGAAAGATTCGAAGCAACGTCGAGCGCGATCGTCGCGCGGGGGCCGCTTTGACGGCCGCCGGTTGGTCGGTTGAGACGATCTGGACCTGCGAGCTTGAGGAACGGACGAAGGAGCTGATTGTAACTTTGCGCCATCGCCGCGCTCAACGGGCGACCGAATTGGCGAGATACTCGGCGTAAAAGGCGGCGAGCCTCGGCGGAACGGCGTTCCCGATCATACGGGCGATCGGCTCGATCTGATCGATCGGATAGAAGACATAGTCCTCCGGAAACGATTGCAGTATCGCGGCTTCGCGAAGGGAAATACCGCGAAGCTGTCGTACGTCATAATGGCCGAATCGGCCGTTCGAGATGCTGTGGCACTTCGTAGTGATGGTAGGCGATGGACGGTCCGGATGCATTCGAGTGTAGACATCCGTGAAACATCGCGTGTCGAAGCGCCGGTTCACATTCCTGTGGCAGTCTAGGGACAGATCTCCGTAACGTGTTTGCTCCATGTAGGCATTGGACGCGCCAGGGCGCGCGGCGGATAGCCTCTTGAGATTCAACGGACTCAATGTGCGAGCGCGATGGTTCGGAACGGTCTCGTGCGTCTCGCCGGCCTTTATTGGAGGAAGATGGCTTATGGCCTCCCGGACGCTCACCAGCGTGGCGTCAGGATCGGAGTCCGGAACCAAAAGTTCAGTGCTCATCAAATCGGCGATCCTGTCGGCCCGAACGATGTCCCGACGGACGGCAATGAGAATCGACCGCTTTCGAAATTGCGGAATTCCGAATTTCGAGGTGCATACAATCTTCGACCCGGTCAGATACCCTAGACGTTCGAGGCGTCGCCGAAAGTTATCCCACACGCCGCCGTACTTCGGGTCTTTGATGCCCGCCACGTTTTCGGAGAGGACCAACTCCGGCTCGAATCGAGCGACGAATTTCGTGGCCTCGGTAAGCAAATTGCTGTCACGCTCTCTTCCTTCCTTGCGCTCGTCGCTCAGTTCTTTTTTAGACAGCTTGGTGAAGGGCTGACACGGTGCGCAGATGGCGAAGAGAAGGGGCACACCTTTGGCTTTTGCTTGGTAGAATGGAATTAGGGACTCCAAATCTGCGAAGAGCGCACGCTGCTGGCCGCCGGGATAGTCGCGCTTCTTCGGGAAGATGTCGTGCTGGAGGAATCGGGGACCGCAATAGTCGATGAACCGGTTCTCGTTGTTGTTCACGAACGTTTCGCGGCAGCGAGGGTCCTTGTCGATACCAGCGATCACGTAGCCGCCGGCGTCGATCAGACCGCGGGTGGTCCCGCCCGCCCCGCAGAAAAAATCGACCGCGAGGAAGCGCGGCTTCGGCGCTCCCTTTCGCTTTTGAGACCGCGGCCTGGTCCTGGTTCTCTTCACGGCTTCCCCCAGCACACTCAGTTGAATTCGTGTTGCGCCCATTCCCGCAGGCGGCGTACGTCGTCCCGACTGAATAGCCGCCACCCGTTGCGATCTCGTTTCACGTCCTGGACCCGCCGTTCCCGGAACCAGCGGAGCAGCGTCTGACGCGAGACGCCGATGGCTCGTGCGGCCTCGTTCGTCCTCAGATATTCTCGGTCCCCGGCCGTTGCGGGCATCGGCGAATCTCCGGCGTGAGTATACTCGAACATACTCGCGCCTCGGCTGATCGCCAACCAACTATCGTAGGTTCTTCACGATTGGCCCACGAGATGTGGGTCGAAAAGGAACACGTAGCAAGCACCGGTGGATCGTACATTCAGCGTTGGTACGCGTTGATTTGCCACATAGACGCGCATCCTTAACGTTGACAAGCGCTCCTTTTCCGTCCATTTTCGAAATGTACGATATCCGTGGGGAGAGCTGGGTGCGCGAAAGCGATAGGCAAAAATTCGTCCGGCTGGCAAACAAGCGCGTGCCGAGTGCGATCAAGGCGATCCAGCTCGTCGCCAATCTGTCGAACAAGTCCAATTACGACTACTCGGACGAAGACGCGTCCAAGATCGTCAAAGCGCTTCAGGACGAGCTAAATTCGTGCCGCAGGCGGTTCGAGCTTGCCGCGAAGGGTAAGAGCAATTCTCAATTCGCGCTCGACTAGGGTGCAGCGGAGGGGGCGATGAAGAACCTGGAAGTTTGTTTGCGGCTGTTGGCAGCCGAGTCGGAGGCCGAGGTCCAGGGGGTTATCGACTCCGTTCCGGAAATGGCGAACCCGAAGAATTGGCGACCGCTCGACGGACGCGAGACGAATTTCAATGTCACGTCTAATCAGGCTTCGGACGGCGGCAAAGCGCTCACCGAGTTGATGACTAATATGGTCGATGCGGTGCTGCTCAAGCATGCACGCCTGAAGGGGGTCGATCCCAAAGGAAAGAAGGCGCCGGCGACTATGTACCAGGCGGTGGACCAGCTAATTAAGCCACTGCGCGGCGGCAAGCTCGTCAATCTCGATCCGACCGATCCGTGGCTCCGGGAGTTTGCCCAAAAGAACCTTGTGATCGGCGTGACCGGCGCGAAGACGAAAAGGACAGGGCTTCCCTGCTACACCTTCGTCGATAACGGCGAAGGGCAAAGGCCGGAGGACTTCGAGGACACATTTCTGTCCCTGAGCGCCGGCAACAAGAAAGACATTCCCTTCGTTCAAGGGAAGTACAACATGGGATCGTCAGGCGTATTGGGCTACTGCGGTCTCAAGTGGTTCAAACTGATCGTGTCCCGGAAGTACGACAAGAAGGGATCGTGGGGCTTCACCCTGATGCGACGGCGCCCTGGCGGAGGCATGCCCGTCGCCGAATATTTTGTGCTCCCGAGCGGCATTATCCCGTCCTTCTCGGCCGACGTGCTCTTTCCCTTCACGAAGGGAGACGGAAAGCGGTACGACGGCGTGCACATCTCATCGGGCACGATCATCAAGCTATATGACTACCAAGTCGGCTCTCGGTTTGCCGGCTTCAAAGGCGCTCGTGAGGCTCTCAATGAAAACTTAGTCGAAACCATTCTTCCGTTTCGTTTGCTCGACTTCCGCCAGACGCCCGATCCGAAGCGCGGCGGCGATCGAGCGGAAGGCATAGACCCTCGCCCGTTTTACGGAATGGAATTCTTGCTACTGCGATCTCATCGGGAGGACGAGAAGGACGAGGAAGAAGAAGACGCAGCCGGCACTCACAGGATCGCGGTCGCAAATATCAACGATCCGGAGCTCGGTCAGATCGGAATCACCGCCATCCCGCTGAAGCGCAAGCTCCCCGGTTGGTTGGAGAAGTCCAACAATCGCGTTTTCCATGCCGTCAACGGGCAGGTCCAATACAAGCAAACGCGAGGCTATGTCTCGCAGAGCTGCGGATTGCCGGCCCTGAAGGACCGCGTCGTCATTATCGTGGACGCGAGCAATTTGACATTCGGAGCGCACAACGACGTTTGGAAGGGCGACAGAGAGCACATTCGAAACACGATAGTGGGCGAGCGCTACAAGGACATCGCTACGGCCGCTATTCGAGAATCGAAAGCGTTGCAGGACCTTCAGGCGCAGATCGCACGGGAGGAGCTTGAGCAGGCGGCGAAGTCGGAAAGGAACGAGCTATTTCAGAAGCTCGTCAATGCGGATCGGAATCTCGCAGCACTGTTGACCAATCGCGACCCGGTAATCCATTTGCCTTCAGCGGGCGGAGACGGAGGAAGCGATAAGGGGCAAGGTGAGTTCGAGGGCAGATTCAGCCCTACCTTCCTTCGGCTCGAAGAGAAGGTCCGAGAGGTTGGATTGAATCTTCCGATCAATCGCACGCGGCCGGTGGCGGCGCGCACGGATGCCGAAAACGGATACTTGCAACGAGCCGACAATCGAGGTCGTCTATTGATTGGCGATGACGTGCGCGAAAAATTCGGCATTCGCGTGCAACTCCATAACGGTAGGTTGACGATCTATTGTCAATCGGCTCGCAAATTTGACCCCGTATCGGCGTCCAATTTTGACCCCTTCGCGCGGCGTGATTTGAGGGTAGCGCTCGACTCGTCGGAGCTGGCCGGGATTGGGGAGACGAGACGAGCG
>Ga0182740_1000934_pt1 | contig 22286 bp, 19 predicted proteins | sample eDN5th37CKraftBY_FD_128872 | JGI IMG/M metagenome (GOLD analysis project Ga0182740, IMG submission 128872) | Enriched backyard soil microbial communities from Emeryville, California, USA - eDNA 5th pass 37_C Kraft BY (version 2) (version 2) | ecosystem: Environmental > Terrestrial > Soil >...
CGCGCCGGCCAGCACCGGCGATCTCTCGGTGGTCGATACCCTGGCGGCCCTGATCAGCTCGTTCGTTGCCTTCGTGGTGATCGCCTACCTGTGCGTGGGGTATCGCGTCTGGCGGTCCTTCCCCGAGGCGACCGCCCGGCTCGGGATCACGAAACCGTCGCTGCGGACGGTGGGGATCGCGGCGGCGGCGGTGATCCCGGCCTTCGTGATCAGCATGATCGGATCGGCGCTGACGGTCGCATTCCAGCCGGGGTACGCCGACAGCCTGCGTGAGACGGTCGACCAGATGACGACCGGCGTCCAGAACCCGGTCGGTGCGATCGTCCTCGGGTTCACCACCGGGGTGGGCGAGGAGGTGCTCTTCCGGGGCGCCATCCAGCCCCGGTTCGGGATCGTCCTCGCCTCGCTGACCTGGACGCTGCTTCACGCGCAGTACGGCCTGTCCTTCGTGCTGGTCGGCCTCTTCGGCATCGGCATCCTTCTCGGCTTCATCCGGAAGTACATGGGCACCACCGCAGCGATGATCACGCATGGCCTCTACAATGTGATCGTCGTGCTGCTCCAGACCTACCTCACGTAGATCGGGGACAGCGACCGGGTTCGCCTGGTGGGTGCATCGGGCGCGATGAGGGCCGGCAGCAGCCGGACCACGCGATGTGAGGGTGAGGGCGCGGTGAAGACGGTCGAGATCAGGGACCTGGATGGCCCCAACATCTTTCTGCTGCGCCCGGCGATCAAGCTGGAGATCGCGTTCGATCCGGATGAGACGCCGAGCGTCAGCACGCTCGCCGAGGCCTTCGTGGTCGGAGAGACCGTCGCGGCGCCCGAACTCGTCGAAGCGGATGTCGACCGCGTGCTGACCGTCCTCGCCGAGGTCGTGAACGTCCTCCACGACCAGAGCGGCGCCGACCGGCCGGAAATCGTCACGCGGGCGATGGAGATGCCGGGTCATCACGTGGTCGCCTGGAGCTGGCAGCGGCGCAAGTTCTCGAAGGATCTCGCCCACATAGCCTTCGACCTCGTCAGTGGCGCGATCGACCAGGCCGATCTGGATGTCCGGATCGGCGCGCTCCAGCACTTCCAGTCCCGCCCGATCGGCCCGGACGACGTGCCCGCCTACGCCAAGGACTCCGAACGCCGGGTGCCCGTGATCGGCATCACCGGCACGAACGGCAAGACCACTACCACTCGCCTGATCTCGGCCATCCTGATGAATGCCGGGCATACGGTCGGCTGGACATCGACCGCCGGCGTCTTCATCCAGGGCGAGGAGCGCATCTCCGGGGACTACACCGGCCCCAGTGGCGCGTCCTACGTGCTGAAGGACCCGGAAATCGATGTCGCCGTGCTGGAGACTGCGCGTGGCGGCATGCTCCTGCGGGGCGTCGGCTACCAGACCTGCGACATCGGCGTGGTGACGAACGTCTCGCCAGACCATCTCGGGCTGCACGGCGTGCTGACGATCGAGGGCCTGGCCGAGGTGAAGTCCCTCATCCCGCGGGTGACGAAGGCCGGGGGCTACATCGTCCTCAATGCGGACGATCCGCTCGTGCTTGCCATGCGGTACAAGACGCCCGCGCAACCATTCCTCGTCACCCGCAATCACACGCATCCGGTCGTGATGGAGCATGTCGCGTCCGGTGGCTGGGCGCTGATCGTGCGCGATGGCCTGGTCCACTGGTATCACGCCGGATTGTCGGATATCGTCGTCAGCCTCAGCGATGTTCCCGTCACCTTCGGTGGCCGCGCCGCGCACATGGTGGAGAATGCGCTTTGCGCGACGGCGGCGATGCTCGCATTCGGGATGCCGCTGGACCAGATCCGGAGCGGATTGGCCTCCTTCGAGCCGGACAGCACCCAGAACCGGGGCCGGCTCAACGTCTTCGAGAAGCAGGGCGTCTCCGTCGTCATCGACTACGCCCATAACGAGGCGGGCCTCGTGCACCTGCTCGCGCTGGGCCGGGCGTTTGCCGGAGAGCGGGGAGGACGCCTCTTCGCCGTGATCGGCAGCGCGGGCGACCGGACGGACGACGCCCTGCGCATCCTCGGCTCGACATCGGCCGAGGGCGCGGACGTGACCATCGTCAAGCGCACGAACCACTACCTGCGTGGCCGTGAGGCCGAGGAGATCAGCCGGTTGATCCAGGAGGGCGTCGTCTCCACCGGCCGGCCGGCCGGGCAGGAAGCAACCGGCGAACTCGACGGCCTGAAGCGGGCAATCGCCCAGGCCGACCGGGGCGATGTGGTCGTAGTGATGTCCACCGAGGAATACGACGACCTCGAGCACTTTCTCACGTCAGACGTAACGATCCTCGACGCCTGACCGCATGCTGGCCGGTGGCGAGGGAAGGGTGACACGGTTCCGTGAACGTTCCCACTGCCAATGCCCTGCTCGGCTACCCGCGTGATGCCCGCCTCCTGATCGTCAACGCGGACGACTTCGGGATGGGCCAGAACGTGAATGCGGCGATCGCCCACGCGGTCGATGCGGGCCTCGTCGGATCGGCAAGCCTCATGGTCCCGTGCCCCTGGGCGTATGGGGCGATGGCTTTCCTCGCCGCCCGGCCCGGCCTCTCGTTCGCCATTCACCTGACGATGCTGCGCGACTTCGAACCCTACCGCTGGGGGCCGGTCAGCCCGGTGGAGGATGTCCGCTCGCTGGTCGACCGGAACGGGCACTTCCAGATCTGGGCGGATCGTGGCGTTGTGCTGCGCGATGCCGTGATTGGCGAGGTCGAGGTCGAGTTTCGCGCCCAGATTGACCGGGTACTGGATGCCGGGCTGGCGCCCAGCCACCTCGACTGGCATTCGCTCGCCGATGGCGGCCGCGAGGACCTCTTCGACCTGACGGTGCGGCTGGCCAAGGAATACGGGCTGGCCATGCGCGTCCACGATCGCCAGCATGGCGAGACGTTGCGTGCATCCGGCTTGCCGACCGTCGACCATCCGGTGCTGGACAGCTACCACATGGACCCGGCGACGAAGACGGAGCGGTATCTCGAACTCCTGCGGACGCTGCCGGAGGGCCTGTCCGAGTGGGCCGTCCATCCGAGCATCGGGAGCGACGAGGCGCGCGCGCTGGAGCCGGAGATGTGGCGGACGCGCCGCGCTGACTACGCCTTCCTCGTCTCGACGGCGGCGCAGGAGGCCATCCAGGCGGAAGGCATCGTCCTGCTGGATTACCGGGAACTCCAGGATGCGTGGAAGGGCGCGGGGGCCTCGTGAGGCCCCCGGCAGGGTCAGCACCTGACCATTCGAGCGTTGACGATATGCCTTACGATTGGTAGCCTTGCCGTACGGATTCCGATGACAGGCGTCGTTCCGGCCACGTTTCGTTCGAGCGAGGGTCGTTCCCCTCGTATCGCCCGTCATCTTCCAGGAAGGCACCTTCATGGCAACCATCGTTCCCCTCTCCTCCCTGCGCCAACCCCCGCCCCGCCCCGTGCCCCAGAGCGACGCGCCCGGCCCGCGCGATGCTTTCGGGCGCCCGATGAACTACCTGCGTATCTCGCTGACGGACCGCTGCAATTTCCGGTGTGTCTACTGCATGCCGGAGCTGGGCATGAAGTTCCAGCCGCGTGACGAGATGCTGACCGATGAGGAACTGATCCGGCTGGTCGGTCTCTTCGCGCAACTGGGGTTCACCAAGCTGCGCCTGACCGGTGGTGAGCCGACGATCCGCCCCCACCTCGTCGACCTGATCCGGCAGATGAAGGCGTTTCCTGGCATCCGCGAGGTCTCGATGACGACCAACGCGTTGCTGCTGGGGCGCATGGCGGCCGACCTCAAGGATGCTGGACTCGACCGCGTGAACGTCAGTATCGACACGATGGACCCGGTGCGCTTCAAGGCGATGACGCGCGGCGGTCGCTTCGATCTCGTCTGGCAGGGCATCGAGGCGGCGGATGCCGTTGGCATGACGCCGATCAAGCTGAACACCGTCGTGCTGAAGGGCCAGAACGACCTGTCGGTTGGGGAGATGGCTCGCCTGACCCTGGAGAAGGACTGGCAGATCCGCTTCCTCGAGATCATGCCGATGGAAGGCGTGGGCGTCGTCTACGACGAGGGCCTGGTGACCTCCGCCGAGACGCAGGCGCGGCTGGAGGCGGAGTTCGGTCCGCTGGAACACGTCTCCGCCGATCCGTCGGACCCGGCGCGGGTGTGGAAGATCCCCGGCGCGAAGGGCACCATCGGCTTCATCTCGCCGATCTCGGAACCCTTCTGCGAGACCTGCAACCGCGTCCGCCTGACCTCGGATGGCAACCTGCGGCTCTGCCTGCTCCGCCCGGACGAGGTCACCCTTCGGGACCGGATGCGCCGGGGCGACTCCGATGCGGACCTGCTGGATCACCTGCGGGTCGGGATCTGGAACAAGCCCTGGGGGCATCGCGTGGCCGAGGGCGACCGCATGACGGTGCGCGGGATGTCGCAGATCGGCGGCTGACGCTTGCCGCACCGAACCTGAACCGGAATGCCCGGGATCGATGGCCGCATCGGTCCCGGGCATTCCGGTTCTTCGCGTCGTGCCTCAACGCGCCCTACGCGTGCGATGATGGGGACACAGGATTCGCAGGGGGAGGGGCACGATGGCGCAGGCGGCAGGCATCCTCGAACGGCAGTTCAAGCTCTCGCAGTTCGGTACCTCGGTCCGGACCGAGGTCATGGCGGGTGTGACGACCTTCCTCGTCATGGCCTACATCATCGCGGTGAACCCGGCGACCCTTACCTTCAACGGCGCCCTGACCACGACGCAGGTCGCGACGGTGACCTGTCTCGTTGCAGGCGTCATGTCGATCGTGATGGGCCTCTATGCGAACCGCGCGGTGGCGATCGCGCCGGGTCTCGGCCTGAACGCGGTGGTGGCCTATACGTTCGTCGGGAGCATGGGGTTGAGCTTTCCGGAGGCGATGGGCATCGTCGTCACGGAGGGGCTGCTGATCACGGTGCTCGTGCTGACGGGGGTCCGCCGCTACGTGCTGGAGGCGGTGCCGCTGGTGCTGAAACGGGCGATCAGCGTCGGGATCGGCCTGTTCATCTTCTTCCTCGGCCTGAAGAATGCCGGGCTCATCACCGTCATCACCGGCAACGATACGCCGGTCGGCTCCTCCGGCATGGTGCTCGAGCTCACGCCGTTGAACTCCTGGCCGCTGTTCGTCGCGATCGCCGGCCTGGCGATCACCGTGGCGCTGATGGCGCGGGGGGTGAAGACGGCGATCCTCTGGGGGCTGCTGGTCGCGACCGCCGTCGCCTTCGTGGTGCCGGGCGACATCACGCACTGGCCGGATCACCCCTTTGCGGGACCGGATTTCTCCCTGGTCGGCCAGTTCTCGTTCGGGTACTGGACGAAGCTGGGTGTCCTCACCTCGATCCTCGCGATCCTCAGTTTCATGCTCGCGGACTTCTTCGACACGATGGGAACGCTGATCGGCGTGGGCCAGCAGGCCGGCTACCTCGACGAGAACGGCCAGTTGCCGGACGCCGAGAAGCCGCTGCTGGTCGACAGCCTCAGCGCGGTCGCCGGTGGGGCGGTCAGCGCCTCGTCCGCCACGACCTACATCGAGTCGGCGGCGGGTGTGAGCGTCGGGGGCCGCACCGGCCTGATGGTCGTCGTCACCGGCGCGCTCTTCCTGCTTGCCCTGCCATTCGTGGCCCTGGTCGATGCGATCCCGACGGTGGCGACGGCGCCTGCGCTGATCGTCGTCGGGTTTCTGATGACCGGCGTGCTTTCGGAACGGGAGGACGTTGGCGCGGACGGACGCGTGCGCAAGACCGGCGCGATCCAGTTCGGGGACATCGAGGAAGGGCTTCCGGTCGTCGTGACGATGATGCTGATGCCCCTGACGATGAGCATCACGAACGGCATCGGCGCGGGATTCATCACCTACGTGGTGGTGAAGCTCTTCCGGGGCAAGGCCTCGGAGGTCCACCCGGCGGTCTGGCTCGTCGCGGCGGCGTTCCTGCTCTACTTCCTGCGCTGGTCGTTGTTCGATGCGTCGTTCTAGGATGTCCGGAGCATCGGGCGCAACGCCGCGTCGTATCGCATCCGCACGCCGTCGTGCCTGATCCCTCCGCACCCTCATCCCGAAGGACCACCACCCCGATGACCGGAAGCCATTCCCTCGCCGCGCCCGCCACCGATCGTGCCCCGATCGAGAAGATCGTCATCCTGATCCCCGACGCCGAGCCGATGCGCGATCGGATCGCAACTGCCTTTCCGGACATCGATGTTTCGCTCGGAGATCCCCGGGAGGACGCTGGCGCGCTGGCCGACGCCGACATGGCGATCGGCTGGTGGATCTCGGAAGAGGCCCTGGCTACCGCGAGCCGGCTCCGCTGGTTCCACATCGGCGCGGCGGGCGTGGAGCACATCCTCAGCGTGCCCGGATTCACGGATCGTGGCCTGATCCTGACGAACAGCAGCGGGATCAGCGCCCCGAACATGGCGGAGCACGCCATCGCCCTGATGCTCACGTTCGCGCGGAAACTGCCCGGCCTCTTCCGCTCGCAGGCGGAGCGGCACTGGCAGGACTGGTACGCGGGCAGGGACACGTTCGAACTCGGGGGACAGACGGTGGTGCTGGCCGGCCTTGGCGCGATCGGGCTGGAGATCGCCCGCCGCGCGAAGGGGCTGGACATGCACGTCGTTGGCCTGCGGCGCACCGTCGGTGGTGCGCTGCCGCCCCACGTGGACGAGGTGATCGCCCTCGACGATCTCGATACGGCGCTGGCGCGGGCGGACCACGTCATCAACGTGCTGCCATTCACGCCGGACACGACGAAGCTCTTCGACGCCGACCGGTTCGCGGCGATGAAGGCCGGCTCATACTTCTACAACCTGGGGCGCGGCACGACCGTCGACCAGGACGCGCTGATCGCGGCGTTGAAGTCCGGCCATATTGCCGGTGCGGGCCTCGATGTGACCGATCCGGAGCCGCTGAACGAGGATTCCGAGCTGTGGGCGATGGAGAACGTCTTCATCACGGCCCACACCTCCGGCAATTCCCCGATGGTGCGGCCCCGCCTGATCGACCTCTGCATCGAGCAGGTGCGTCGCTACCGCGATGGCGAGGACCTGCTGAACGTGGTCGACCAGACGCAGGGATACTGATCTCCGGAAGCACGTGGCAGAACGGCGAGCCCGAATGAAGGGGCTCGCCGTTCGTCGTCACGATGATGGCCGCGGTGTGGTTGGCACTCTGGGCGACAGGAACCCTGCTGTGCCTGTAACTACGGTTCGGTATGCGCGCCCGGGCCGAAGACGCAGACCTGGAATCGCTCGTCGGCGGGCGTCTGCGATGGATTCGCCGCGAAGTACCCCTCAGCGAGTGCCGCGCCGATGGCGTCGGCCTGCGCTCGTTCGATCAGGGCAAGCGCAGGGCCTCCCTCGCCGCCGCCCATCATCCGCGCTCCGAGCACGCCTGGCAACGCGTTGAGGTCCGCGACGAGTTGCTCCACGCGGGGATCGCTGATCGCGTAGTCGGTCGCCGACGAGCGCCCGGAGGCCGTCATCAGGCGGCCAAACGTCTTCCAGTCGGAGGCATCGACGGCGGCGATGCCCTCGCGGACGCGCTGGACCTCGGTCACGACGTGGCGGACCCGCTGGAAGAGCGGGGCGGGCAGCCAGTCCTCTCCATGCGCCTGGATGAGCGTCCATTGCCCCGCATCGATCTCGCCGAGTGAGGGGAGTTCGACGCCCAGCTGCTCCCGCAGGATCGCTAGCGCCTCCTGCGACTCGCGGACGCGCGTCGGATAGGACGAGGTCGCGTTCGAGTGCTGCACGCCGGAGTCCGCGACGGCGAAGGCGAGGTCGCCGAGGTTCGGGTTCAGCTGGTCGAAGGTCGTGGTCGCGCCGTCGAAGAGGATGATCCCGCCGGCGACCGATGCCGACTGGTCCATCGCCCCGACCGGCGCTCCGGCCCGGTGTTCCGCCTCCCGCGCGACGATCACCGTATCCCGCTGGGATAGCTCCGTTTCGGATAGCGCCAGCACCAGCCCCACGCAGAGCGCGGCGGAGGAGCTCATGCCGAACCCGAGCGGCACATCGCCCGCGATGGAGAGGTCCGCCCCCCGTATGCCGATGCCGCGAGCCCGCAACGCGGCGACGATGCCCCGCGCGTAGGCGTCGGGAGAACCTTCCTTTTCGTCCGCATGCCAGTCACCGAGTGTTGCCGGATCGATCTGCCAGGGGGTCGCCGAGACATCGCCGGCGACGGCCCGAACGATGCCGTCCTGGCGCGGGCCGATGCCGATCGCCACCGTGCGATCGATCGCCCCGGCCAACACCGGCCCGCCGTTGTAGTCGACATGGTTCCCCAGCAGTTCCAGCCGTCCGGGGGCGATTGCCCAGCGGACGGGGCTCCAGTCCCCGCCGAATGTCGCCCGGCCGTGGGCGAGGGCGCGGGCTTTGGCGGGAGAGGATGGGGTGGTCTCGGCGGTGGACATGACGGCGGCTCCGGCAGCGTGACGGCGGCGGTCTGGCAGACAGCGAAGCCGCCGCGAACGGGATGTCCGGCGGCGGCTTCGACAGGGACGCGTGTCCTAGCGGCGCATCTTGATCGACTTGAAGGCTTCCGCCAGCTCGAACGGCTGGTCCTCGGCCAGTTCGGCGGCCCGCTCGCGCAGGCGATCCGCCAGGTCGACCGCCTCGCCGACCTGGGACTTGTGTGCCTTCAGCGCGTCGATCTTGGTGTCGAAGGTGTCCGTGATGTCGATGAAGACATCCGGCGACTCCGCGCCGAAGTACCAGATCTCTGCGGTCTTGTGCGGTTCCAGGCCTTCGTCCAGGTGCTCCGGGAAGTAGAGGAAATCGCGGGCGGTCGGATAGACCGCATCATGGGCGGCCAGGCCGGCGGCGCGGTGATCCGGATGCAGGGCGTAGGGCCGGAACGGATCGTGGGTGATGAGCACATCCGGCTTGTACGTCCGGATCATGCGCACGACCTTCTCGCGCAGGGCGAGATCGGCGACGAGCGCGCCGTCCGGCTCGTGGAGGAAGACGAGCTCGCTCACACCCATGCGGCGGGCGGCCTCCTGCTCCTCGGCCTCGCGGGTGGCGATCAGCGTCTCCGGCGTAAACGTGCGATCGGCGGTGCCGCGGTTGCCGGAGGTCACCTGGATGATGATCGTCCGCTTGCCTTCCTTCGCGAACTTGGCGATAGTGCCGCCGGAGGAGAACTCGGCATCGTCCGGGTGGGCGACCACCCACATGAATGTCTGGTATTCGTCGCGTTCGGTCACGTCATGCTCTCCAGAAAGGTGACGCCCCGATCCGGGTCGTCGTGAAGGGTCGGTGGACTAGCGTCCGAGGCTGCGGACAATGTCTTCCCAAAGCACCGCGATGTCAACGGTTCGCTGCTCTCCGGAGGCCAGGTCCTTGACGGACACCTTGCCTTCCGCCAGTTCGGCGCTGCCGGGGATCACCGCCAGCGGGATATGCAGGCGGTCGGCGTACTTGAGCTGGTCGCCGATCGATCGGTTCGGCTGGATCGACTGGTCGGTGTTGATGCCGTGCTTGCGCAGCTCGCGGGCGATGTGGGCGGCGTCGGCGAGGGTATCCGGCAGTGAGACCACGAAGACATCGGTCGTGGTCGGGGGCACCGGGAAGAGGTCGAACTCCTGCAGGACCTCGAGGATGCGCTCCATCCCGAGCGAGATGCCCGTCGCCGGCACGTCGCGCCCGAGGAACATGCCCACTAGGCCGTCGTAGCGGCCGCCGCCGGCGACGGACCCGACCTTCGGCTCGTCGACGATCGCCTCGTAGACGGGACCGGTGTAGTAGTCGATGCCACGCGCCAGGGAGAGGTCGATCGTGTAGGCGTTGTGCGGCACGCCGAGGCTGCCGATGAAGCGCATCAGCTCGCGCAGTTCGGCGACGGCTTCCGGGCCACCCGGGATCGCGGCCAGCTTCGCGTCGGCGAGGTCCAGCAGCTCGGCGGACGTCCCCTGCGTGGAGACGAGGTCGATCACCTGGCGCGCGCTCCCGGCCGGGATGCCGGCCCGCTCCAGCTCGGCCTGCACGCCGTCGGGCCCGATCTTCGCCAGCTTGTCGATGGCGCGGTAAACGGTTGCCGCGTTCTCTTCCTCGACGCCGGCGAGGATCGCCATCGCCTTGAGGAGCTTGCGATGGTTGATGTGGACGACGGCCGAGGTCATGCCGATCGCGTGCAGGGCATCGACGAGGACGCTGATGCCCTCCGCATCGGCCAGCATCGAGGTCGAGCCGACGATATCGGCGTCACACTGCCAGAACTCGCGGAAGCGGCCGCGCTGCGGCTTCTCGGCCCGCCAGACGGGGGCCATGTGATACCGCTTGAACGGCATCACGATCTCGTTCTGGTGCATCGCGACGACGCGCGCCAGCGGCACCGTCAGGTCGTAGCGAAGGCCGATCTCCCGCTCGCCTTGATCGGCGAAGTGGTACATCAGCTTCTCGTTCTCGCCAGCCTTGCCGGTAAGGATCTCCATGTACTCCAGCGCCGGGGTGTCCAGCGGCTGGAAACCGTGGCGGGCGAAGACCTCGCGAAAGGTCGCCGCGACAGCGTCGCGCAGGTACTTCTGTTCCGGCATGTAGTCGCGGAACCCCTTGAGGATCTGGGGCTTGCGGACGCTCATCGAATCGTGCTCCTGGGTGTGCTTGATAGAGTAGAGGCGGCGCTCGAGGCTGTCGCCGTGCTCAGGGTGTCGGCCACCACAACGTCCATGCCTGTGACGATCGGACGGTGACGTTCGCTACTTGGTCATCTCGTAGACGACGTGGGCGAGTTCCGGCGCGATCAGCTTCTCCATGCCGAGCTTGACGGCGTTGCTCGACCCCGGCAGGCAGAAGATGGCGGTATGGCTGGCCACGCCCGCAATCGCGCGGGAGAGCATCGCCGCCGCGCCGATCTCCGGGTAGGAAAGCATGCGGAAGAGCTCGCCGAATCCGGTCAGCTCCTTCTCCAGCATCCGCGCCACGACCTCGTAGGTGGTATCGCGGCGGGCGATCCCGGTGCCCCCGTTCGTGACGATCGCGCGGATGTCCTCCCGGCCGATCCAGGCGTGGAGGATCGTCTCGATCTCCGTCGCGTCGTCCTTCACGATCGCGTAGTCCCGCAGGTCGTGACCGCGCCACGTGAGCTGCTGCTTGATCAGTTGCCCGCTGCGGTCGTCGTCCGGCGTACGGGTGTCGCTGATAGTGAGGACGGCGACGGCGACGGAGGCCGGCGCTTCCTCGCGATGCTGCTCGGTGGAAGCGGAGTTGGCGGCTGGCTGCCGATGGGGATCGAGGGAGAACGGGAGATCGGACATGAACGGCGGTTCCTTGCACGTTGCGAACGCCGGAGCGGCGTTTCCGGCGGCTGGCCTGACGTTCAAGTATATGGGAGTCGTTGCCGGATGGGACGCCGGAGCCCCTCGGCGCCGATGATCGTGGCCTAGCCGGCCTGGACCGCGTTGACGTAATGCCGGATCTCGGGCCGCCCCGTCGCCGGGTCGATGGCGATTGCGACGAGGTCGATCCGCCAGATGCGATGCCGGTGCTCCGGATGTTCCGCGACGAACCACTCGGCGGTGGAGAGGAGGCGGGCGGCCTTCGCCGGCGTGATCGCGTCGTCGGCCCTGCCCGCGCGTTCGCCCCGCCTGGCCTTCACCTCCACGACGACGAGGCATTCGCTCGCCCGGTCCAGCATCACGAGGTCGAGTTCGCCGCCCGGACGCCGCCACTGCGCCGCCACGAACGTCATGCCCTGAGCCTCGAGGAAGCGCCGGGCATGCGCCTCGGCATTGTCGCCGAGCGTCTTGCGCCGGTGGGTGTCAGTCATGGCGGTGCTCGCTGGCCTGCAAGGCGATGCTGACGGGCGCGAAGCAACGGCGATGGGCGGGACAGGGGCCGTACGTGGCGAGCGCCGCGAGATGGCTTGCGACCCCATAGCCCTTGTGCCGCCCGAAGCCGAAGACACCGTAGTCGGCGTCCAGCTCGTGCATGACGGTGTCCCGCGCGACTTTCGCGACGATGGAGGCCGCCGCGATGGAGAGGCTTCGGCTGTCGCCCTTGATGAGGCTCACCTGCGGCAGGCCGAGGTCGGTGATGAAGGCGTCGAGCAGGGCGAGGTCCGGGCTCACTGAGAGGCCGGAAATGGCGCTTTCCATCGCGATCCGGTTCGCCGGGCCGACACCGATCGCGTCGATCGTGTCCGGCGCGATGAAAGCGACGTGGGTAGCCCGGACGCGCTCGACAATGCCGGCGGCGAGGCGGATGCGTTCCGGTTCGGGGATCGTCTTGGAGTCGCGGACGCGCTCCCAGAATGGGTCGCTCTCGATTTCCGCCAGCGGGGGGAGGATCACTGCGGCCGAGACGAGCGGTCCCGCCAGCGCCCCGCGTCCGACCTCGTCCACGCCGGCGACGGCGCGCAGGCCGGCGTCGTGGAGCGACCGTTCGTGGACGGTCATGGTGAGGATCGGGGGGAGATCGGGTTCGGCGAGGGGCGGCATCGCAATCATGATGGGAGCATAGCAGAACCCCGGCCTTCTCCAAGGAGAAGGACCGGGGTTCCGGCATCTGCCACCGGTTGAGCGAGCCCTACGGCTGCTTGACCGCGCCCTTGCTGAGGTCGCGGCGGCGCTCGGCGATGCGAGCCGCCTTGCCCGTGCGTCCACGCAGATAGTAGAGCTTGGCGCGGCGGACGCGACCGTAGCGGGTGACTTCGATCTTGTCGATGCGCGGGGAGTGGATGAGGAACGTCCGCTCGACGCCGATGCCGTGGGAGGCGATGCGGCGAACGGTGAAGTTCTCGTTGATGCCACCGGAGCGGCGGCGGATGACCACGCCCTCGAAGACCTGGACGCGCTCGCGGTTGCCTTCGACGACCTTCGCGTGAACGCGAACGGTGTCACCGGCGCCAAACTGCGGCACATCTTCCTTGAACTGCTCCGATTCGATGGAGCGAATCAATTGCGCAACCATGGTGGACTGATCCTCTGTTCGCACAGTGGCCGTCACAGCAGACGCAGCCACCTGGCGGGATTGACACGAAAAAAGCACACGAACTCTTAGCCGAGTGTCGGCGCACGTCGGGGGAGTGTAGCACGCGCGGCGTCCCGAATCCACTTCCGCGGGAGCGGAAAAGAAGGAGTGAGGGTCGAGGCGTGAGAAACGAGCGGGACGGTCTGCGGCGGAGACCATCACGGCCAGAGGTCTCCGTCGCTCACCCCTCGCGGCATTACGCCGTCGCCTGCGCGGGCTCCTCGTCGTCGAGGATGCCGATCACCTCGGCAGCGACCTCGTACCGGCCGAATGAGGGCATCAAATAGACGCCTTGGGCGAACGGTCTCAGCTCCGAGAGGAGTTCCTGGGCCATGAGAACGCCTTCCCGGCGCCCGTCGGCGCCCGCCTTCCGCATCCGTTCGCGCGCGGCGTCCGTAAGGGTGATGCCCGGCACCTCGTTGTGCAGGAACTCCGCGTGTTTGGTGCTCTGCAACGGCAGGATGCCGATCATCAACGGGACTGGAAGCTGGTCTGCGCCGTAGATCTCCAGGAAGTCGAGCCAGACCTGCTTGTCGAAGATCGGCTGCGTCATCACGAAGTCCGCACCTGCCTCGATCTTCGCCCGCAGTCGCCGCGCCTCATCCGCCAGGTCGGGCTTTGTCGGATCGACCGCGCAGGCGATGGTGAAGTTCGCCTCCCGCCCGATCGACGCGCCTGCCGAGTCGGCGCCCTTCTTCATCTGGTCGATGATGCGGATCAGCCCAATGGAGTCGACATCGTACACGGCGGACGAGCCTGCGTACTCGCCGAGACTGGGGGGATCGCCGGTGAGGGCGAGGATGTTCCGCACCCCCGCCGCATGGGCGCCCAGCAATTCGGATTGCAGGCCCATCAACGAGCGATCCCTCGTCGTGTAGTGGAGGATGGTCTCGACGCCGACCTCGTGCTGGATGAGGTAGCAGAGCGTCATCGCGCTCATGCGGACGCGAGCCATCGGCGAGTCGGCGACGTTGATGGCGTCGACGCCGACCTCCTTCAGCATCCGCGCCCCGTCGATTGCCTTCTGCGGGTTGAGGCCCTTCGGCGGGTCGATCTCCACGCAGCGGAGGAACTTCTTCCCCAGCTTGGCCTGCACGCCGGTCGGCCCATCGGCGAGGGCAACGAGCGTGGGAGTCGGTGAGGCCGAAGTGATGGCGATCTCCGGTTTCGCGTTCGCGGCGGGAGTCGCGGACTTCTTCGCGGCGGCTTGCAGGGCCAGGGCGTCGCGCATGGCGGCGATGTGCGCCGGGGTGGTGCCGCAGCATCCGCCGACGATCGCCGCCCCAGCCTCGACGGCCCGGGTCGCGAAATCGGCGAAGTACTCCGGCGAGGAGCGGTAGATGAGCCGTGATCCCACGCGCGTCGGCCAGCCCGCGTTCGGCATCGCCGCGATTGCCGGGCGATGTCCTTCCAGGCGCTCGCTCGCGGACGCCATCGCGCGGATGGAGCCGAGGAGGCGCTGTGGCCCGACCGAGCAGTTCGCCCCTACCGCCGCGACGTTCAACGCCGCCAGCCGCTCGATCACCTCGGCGGGCGTCGTGCCGGTCAGGGTGCGGCCATCTTCGGCGAAGGTCATCATCGCGATGATCGGCAGATCGCCGGCATCCTGGGCGGCGCGGATCGCGACCTCCATCTCGTCCAGGTTGCCCATCGTCTCGATCGTCAGCAGGTCTACCCCGCGTTCCAGCAGGCATTCGATCTGCTCGCGGTAGGCGGCGTAGGCATCCTCGCGGGTGAGGGTGCCGAAGGGCTCCAGGGTGCGCCCGGTCGGGCCGACCGAACCCGCGACGAGGGCGGACGTGCCGCTGATCTCGCGCGCCTCACGGGCGATGCGGACGCCGCGCGCGTTGATCTCCTGGACCTTGTCCGCCAGGCCATGCGCTTCGAGCCGGAAGCGGTTCGCGCCGAACGTGTTGGTCTCGATGATCGCGGCGCCTGCGTTGAGGTAGTCCAGGTGGATTCGGGCTACAATCTCCGGATGCGAAAGGTTGGTTGCATCGAGGCAATCATCGAGGGGGCGACCCGCTTCGTAGAGCATGGTGCCCATCGCGCCATCGGCAAGCACGACGCCGGACGACAAGAGGTCGAGTAGTGGGTGAGCCATGACGACGTGGTTCCCTCGTTCCAGTGCTGGTGACGCTTGACGCCGATGGTCCGGCTCCCGGCGCCCGCCTGTCGGCGGGGCAGACCTTGCGGGATCGTGCCGAACCCAACGATCGTTCTTGGCCTTCCGGAGCCGGGTACTGGACGCCTGGATCGCAACGAAGCGGGCCGTCCCGTCCGGACATTGCTCGACGCCGGCGACACCCTGCGGCGTCGTCCATCAGTGAACAGGAAACCGCGCTCATGTCCCTTGACGGAACTGGCATTGTACCCGAACGCGAAATCGCCGAGACGCTGGAACCGGCGACCCGTGGCATCCTGATGCCCATTGGCGGGGCGGAGGACAAGCTGGATGACAAGGTCATCCTCTCGACCTTCTACCAGTTGGCGGGCGCCAAGGCCGCGAAGATCGCCATCGTGCCAACGGCCTCCTCGATCGAGACGGCGGGCCTGCGCTACAAGGCGATCTTCCTCGGGATGGGCGCCGCCGATGCCGAGGTGGTCTACATCGGGAGCCGGGAGGACGCCAACAGCCCCGAGGTGCTGGAGTACGTGCAGGAGGCGAGCGGCATCTTCCTGACGGGCGGCAACCAGTTGCGTCTCTCCGCGATGATCGGCGGCACGCTGCTGGAAGAAATGGTTCGCCAGCGCAACCGCGAAGGCGTGGTCGTGGCCGGGACGAGCGCCGGCGCCTCGATCCTTTCCGATCACATGGTCGCGCTGGGCGCGAGCGGGAATACGCCAAAGCTGCGCATGGCGCAGATGATGGCCGGGTTCGGCCTCATCTCCGGGGTCATCCTCGACCAGCACTTCCGCCAACGCGACCGGATCGGTCGCCTCCTGGCGCTCGTGGCCTCGAATCCGCGCCTCCTTGGCGTCGGGATCGATGAGGACACGGCGGCGATGATCAGCGAGGATGGCATCATCGAGGTCATCGGCCGGCACAGCATCACCATCGTCGACGGCACCGAGATGTTCAGCGACATCTTCCAGGTGAAGGCGTATGGGGAGATCACCATCAGCAATGCCAAGCTCCACGTGCTCACGCCGGGACGCCGGTTCGACATGAAGACGCGGTCCCTGATCCAGGGATAGCGCGGCGGCAAGGGAGCGAACGGCCTCGTCACAATCGGGTGGCGAGGCCGCTTGTGCATATCGGCCAAGGCGAATACGGCGCGTCCGGGGCGTGTCGGTATTATGCTTCCAGCCACAGGACATCGAAGGTCGGCCTTTTCGGGCGGGAGGTGCGCAGGTGCTGGAGATTCGGGAAACGACCGTCTATCGCGGGGCCAACATCTGGGCGCGCATGCCGTCGATCCGCTATGTCGTGGACATCGGCGAACTCGAGAGCCGCCCCTCGAACAAGATTCCCGGGTTCTACGAGCATCTCACGGAGCTCATCCCCTCGCTCTACGACCACGGCTGCTCCATCGGCAAGCCGGGCGGCTTCCTCCAGCGTCTCCGCGAGGGAACGTGGATGGGGCACGTCATGGAGCACGTCGCGCTGGAGATCCAAAACCTCGCCGGCGCCGAGGTGACGCGCGGTAAGACCCGCTCGACCACCGAGAAGGGCGTCTACAACGTCGTCTTCCAGTACGACCAGGAGGATGTGGGGCTGGCCGCGGGGCAACTCGCGGTGCGGCTGCTCAATCACCTGATCTACGGAAGCGAGCCGGACTTCGACTTCGTGGCCGAACTCGAGTCGAAGATCATCAAGCTGGCCGAACGCCGCGCCTACGGTCCGTCCACCGGCGCCATCGTCCAGGAGGCCGTGCGGCGGGGCATCCCCGTCATCCGGCTCGATCCGGACCGTTCGCTGGTGCAACTCGGTCACGGCAAGTACCAGCGGCGGATCTGGGCCACAGTCACGTCGGATACCTCCGAGATCGCGGTGAACATCGCCGGCAACAAGGAGCTGACGAACCGCCTGCTCCACGAGATCGGGATTCCGGTGCCGCAATCGCGCGTCGTGCGGTCGGCGGACGCGGCGGTCAGTGCCGCGTCGCGGATCGGCTATCCGGTGGTGATCAAGCCGCTGGACGGCAACCACGGTCGTGGCGTGTGCATCAACCTGGCCGACGCGGACGAGATCCGGGAGATGTACCCGATCGCCGAGCGCGAGAGCCGGAATGGCGCGGTGCTCGTGGAGTCGTACATCACCGGCAAGGACTATCGCATCCTCGTGGTCGATCATCAGGTCGTCGCGGTCGCGGAACGCGTCCCGGCCCACGTCGTCGGTGACGGCACCTCGACCGTGCAGGAACTGATCGACATCACGAACGCCGATCCCCGGCGCGGTGTCGGTCACGAGAAGATCCTGACCCGCATCCACATCGACCAGCAGACCCACGAGGTGCTGGAGCGGCAGGGCATCGGGCTGGACGACGTGCCGGAGGCCGGGCAGTTCGTGCAGCTGAAGCTGACCGGCAACATGAGCACCGGCGGCACCTCCATCGACCGCACCGACGAGATCCATCCGGACAACATCGAGATCGCCCGGCAGGCGGCGATGGTGGTCGGCCTCGACATCGCGGGGATCGACTTCATCACGGAGGACATCGCGGAGAGCGCCCGCCAGAGTGGCGGCGCCATCGTCGAGGTTAACGCTGGGCCCGGCTTCCGGATGCACACCCACCCGACGGAAGGGCACCCTCGCCACGTCGGGCGCGCCGTCGTGGACATGCTCTTTCCCCGCAGCGAACCCTTCCGCGTTCCGATCGTCGCCATCACCGGCACGAACGGCAAGACGACGACCAGCCGCATGATCGCTCACATCATGAAGACGGCCGGATACCGCGCGGGCCTCACCACCACGGATGGCATCTACATCGATGGTACGCAGATCATGGCCGGCGACATGAGCGGTCCGGGCAGCGCCCGCATGGTCCTGAAGAACCCGACCATCGACTTCGCGGTGCTGGAGACGGCGCGCGGCGGCATTCTGCGCTCCGGCCTCGGCTACGACCGCTGCAACATCGCCGTCGTGACGAACATCGCGAGCGACCACCTCGGCCTGAAGGGGGTCGACACGCTGGCCGAGCTTGCGCGCGTCAAGGCCGTCGTCCCGGCGAGCGTGCTGCCGGAAGGCGCGTCGGTGCTCAACGCGGACAACGAGTGGACCGTGCAGATGACCCGCGTCGCGCGTGGCGAGGTCATCTTCTTCAGCATGGACGAGAACAACCCGGTCATCCATGAGCACCTGCGCGAGCGCGGGCGGGCCGTCGTGCTGAAGCAGACGCGCGGCGGGGAGATGATCACGTTGATGGAGCACCGGCGGGAGACATCGATCCTGCTGGCCAGCCAGATCCCGGCGACCTTCGAGGGCCGGGCGCGCGTGAACATCGCCAACGCGATGGCCGCGACGGCGGCGGCCATCGCCCACGATGTGCAGCTGGACTACATCCGGCAGGGCCTGCGCACCTTCACCAGCAACTTCTTCCAGACGCCAGGCCGCTTCAACCTGCTCGACCTCGGCGGCCAGCGCGTGCTGATCGATTACTGCCACAACGTGGCGGGTCTCGAGGCGATGGTCGATTTCGTCTCCCGGATGGGCGCGGAGTCGAACGTCGCCGTCATCAGCATGCCGGGCGACCGCTCCGACGACGACATCCAGGCGTTCGGGGAGCTGGCCGGCAAGTCGTTCGATCGCCTGGTCATCCGCGAGGACGACAATACGCGGGGCCGTCACTCCGGGGAGATCGCCGACCGGCTCCGGAAGGCCGCGATCGACGGAGGCATGGACCAGGGGAAGATCCAGATCATCCTGGACGAGCTCGAGGCGTGCAAGGCGGCGGTCGACGGGTCCGCCAAGAGCGATCTCGTCGTCCTGATGGCGGACAAGCCGGTAAAGGTCTGGGAGATGCTTACCAGCGGCGCCCACGAGGCCTGATCCGCGCATCGCGTTGCACATCGCCCGGTTTGCATGACGCGAACCGGGCGATGTGCGTTTCCGGTCAGTCCGCTGTGCTGGCCGGCGCTGGCGGGACGGCTGCGACGACCTCGACCGGCGCATCGTCCGTGCGGTAGGTGCGCAGGCGGGGCATCGCCTTCGCCATGATCAGGCAGCAGGCGATGGTTGCCACCGCGCCGCTGCCGATCGCGACCGGAACGCCGGTAAAGGTCGCCATCAGGCCGGCCCAAAGCTCTCCCAGTTGCGGTCCACCCATCGCGAAGGTCGAGTGGGCGGCCGCGATCCGGCCCCGGTAGGCGTCCGGCGTGACGAGGTTCCGGATCGTCTGGCGCAGCGCCATGCTGGCGGCATCCGTCGCGCCCGTGCCGGTGAGGAAGAGGAGCGCCAGGGGCAACGACGCGCTCATCGAGAAGCCCAGCACGCAGATGCCGTAGCCGATGACCGCGAGGATCACGCCGAGTCCCGCCCGGCGTGGGATCGGCAGCACGCTCAGCGCCAGGCTGCCGGCGACCGCGCCGACCGCCGGTGCGCTCTGGAGCAGGCCGAGTCCCTCGGCCCCCGATCCGAGCAGCGTTTCCGCCACGATGGGCAGCTGGGTGGTGAACGATCCGAAGAAGGTCGCCACGAAGTCCAGCAGCATCACCGAGAGCAGGATGGGTGTCGCCGCCAGGAAGCGAAAGCCCTCCGCGATGGCGGCGATGCTTCGCTGCGGCATCGTCACCGGTTCCGGCCGCACCCGGATCATCCAAGCGGCCACGATCACGGCGATGAAGCTGACGGCGTTCACCAGATAGCAGATCGTCAGGCCATGCCAGCCGATCAGGAAGCCGGCGAGGGGCGGACCGCCGATGGCCGCGGTCTGCATGGCGAGATTGGCGACCGTCGCCGCACCGGCCAGTTCGGTGCGCGGCACGAGCGAGGGGATGAGCGCCTGCCGGGCCGGGCCGGCGAATGAGTTCAGCGACGACGCGATGACGATGGAGCCATAGATCACCGGCATCGAGATGTGTCCGGTATAGGTCATCAGCCCGAGGAGCGCCGATGTGATCATCAGCGCGATGTGGGAGCCGATCAGGATGTGGCGGCGGTCCTGGCGGTCGGCGACCGCGCCGCCGAAGAGCCCGAAGAAGAGGATGGGGAGGAACTGGAAGAGTCCGAGCAACCCGAGTTGCAACGCGCTCCCGGTCAGGACGAAGACCTGCCAGACGATGGCCGTGCGCTGGATCTGCGTGCCGAGGATGGAGATGCAGTCGGCAGTCCAGAGCAGGCGGAAATCACGATGGCGAAGCGTCTGGAACGCGAGGGAGCGGCGAGGCGCGGAATCGGACACAGGGGAGCACCCACACACGTTGCCGGATGCGATCCGGGCGGCGGAACGGGACCCGTTGGCGGGTTCGGCTCGTCAGGACGACGCTGTCACGGTAGCCTGTTTGCAGCGAGCGGACAAGGCCGCGTGGACGATGCATGATCAGGAGGGCATGGTGCAGGAGAGCGAGAACCTCGGCGGCGCGTTGAGCCGCGAGCAGTTGCGGGCGCTGATCGAGGGCGCGGAGCGGCCGTTGATCACCGAGTGGCAGGACCTGGACGCCCAGATCCAGCCGAACGGTATCGACCTCACCCTGCGGGAGGTCTCGGCGTATCGCGGACCGAGCCAGATCGGGGTCTCCTCGGCGGACCGCGTGCTGCCGGACCTGGAGCCGATCGCGTTCGACGCCGATGGCTGGGTAACGCTGGCCCCGGGCATCTACCAGATCGTCTACAACGAGATCGTCGATATCCCGGTGACGCTCATGGCCCTGGGGCGGCCCCGTTCCAGCCTCGGCCGGGGTGGCGTCACGATCCATACGGCGGTGTGGGATGCCGGTTACAACGGGCGCTCGACCTCGCTGCTCTCCGTACTCAACCCCGATGGGTTCCGGGTGCAGCGCAACGCGAGGGTGATGCAGCTGGTTTTCTTCGGGATGGCGCAGGCGCCCGCATCCGGGTACGCCGGGAAGTACCAGGGCGAGAACATCGGCTGAGTTCCGCCTGACGCAGAACACCGCCGCCATTCCCATGAATGGCGGCGGTGTTCTGGCTGCGAATGTCCTATCGGCCGTCGTCGAGGCGGGAGAAGATCGGGCGTTCCGGCGCGACGCCCGGAGCGGGGATCTGGAGCCGTTGCCGCTCCCGGGTGGCGGTGTTGTTGCATCCCGGCACCGGGCAGAAGTAGATCAGTGTGTACTCCGATGCAGACTGGTCGGAAAACCGTGTCGGCTTCCCCATCTTGCCGCGGAGCCGCATCTCCACATCGTGATCCGGGCAGACCGGAATCAGCGGTTCCTCCGAGCTCCCAAAGAATCGTTTCAGCATGCAATGCTCCAGCACCGAAAGGGTGTTCACCAGCGGCAATGTGGCGGTAGTATACGGGATCACCAACGGCGGCAGGAATAGGTGCCGTCTGGATCGGGCCGCCGGGCGGCCCGAACGCGATGCAGGGAGCGAGCCACCATGAAACCCGCGATCAAGACGCTGACCGAGCGCACGTTCGATCGGATGGTGGATGTGCTTCTGGAGGAGTTCGGGGCGGACTGGATTGCGAATGCGACGGCGAACCAGCACTTCCAGCGCGGCGCGACATCGCTCCTGCAGGACGCCGACGGGGTCCACCTGATCGGCGAGCCGGAATACGAGCACCACGCCCAGAACTTCAACCTCTGGGTCGATTTCCCGGTGGAGGACCTGCTCGCGGCGGACGAGCTGGCGTTCAGCCTCTTCGCGCACCTCTCCGAGGACATCTTCCTGGCGACCCGTGTCTTCGAGGATCGCGGCGTTCGCTACCGGTTCATCACCGGCACGGAGGAGGACGGGCACCTCGGCAGCCTGCACCTGACCGGGACGCACGCGATCGAGTTCGTCAACTTCCACCGAATGCGGGTCGCGCGGGGGCTTCAGTTCAGCGCCTGACGCGGATGGCGGGAGGGGTGTCGTCAACGCGATGTGAACCATCGCCGCGCTGGCCTGTGTGCGGGGCGGCCATCCACGCTATACTGTGCCGCAGTCGTGCTAGATGGGGAGCTGGCGGTGCCCTGAACCCGCAACCCGCCTTAGCGGGGTTGAATTCCCTCTCGAGGTACTGGCTTTGTGGGACTAGCGACGCCACGTGGTGTAGACGGATGGGTCCCGCGCGGCGGGGAACTGTGAACCGGGTCAGGACCGGAAGGTAGCAGCCCTAAGCAGCACTCTTCGGGTGACGCGGGGTTACCTCTCCCGAGCTAACGAGCGCCGACAAGC
>Ga0182740_1000937_pt1 | contig 22237 bp, 22 predicted proteins | sample eDN5th37CKraftBY_FD_128872 | JGI IMG/M metagenome (GOLD analysis project Ga0182740, IMG submission 128872) | Enriched backyard soil microbial communities from Emeryville, California, USA - eDNA 5th pass 37_C Kraft BY (version 2) (version 2) | ecosystem: Environmental > Terrestrial > Soil >...
CAAATATCGCGCTCGGCCCCACCGAGTTCCGGCTGCTACGCCATTTCCTCGAACATCCCGGCCGGGTCTTTTCGCGCGAGCGGCTGCTCGACAGCGTCTGGGGCCGCGACGCCGACATCGAGGCGCGCACCGTCGACGTCCACATCCGCCGGCTGCGCAAGGCGATCAATGACGGCGACCGGCCGGACATCATCCGCACCGTTCGCTCCGCCGGCTATGCGCTGGACGCCGAAGGCGCAGTGTAAGCTTCCCTTCGCGGCCGGGGCGGGATAGCCACGGCTTCAGCAAAGGGATCGCGGACCATGGCCATCTCGTTCACCGATCGCGTCGCGATCGTCACCGGCGCTGGCGGCGGGATCGGCCGCGCCTGCGCGCTCGAACTGGCGCGGCGCGGCGCCCGGATTCTCGTCAACGACCTCGGCGGGACGCGCGAGGGCGCCGGCCATTCGGACAGCGCCCATGCCGTCGTCGCCGAAATCGAGGCGGCGGGCGGGGTCGCGCTCGCCGATTCCGGCGACGTCACCGATCCGGCGCAGATGGCGGCGATGGTCGAAAAGGCCGTTTCGGCATGGGGCGGCGTCCACATTCTGGTCAACAACGCCGGCATCCTGCGCGACCGCAGCTTCGCGAAGATGAGCGTCGAGGATTTCCGCGACGTCGTCGATGTCGACCTCAACGGCGCGGCGATCGTCACCCGCGCGGCGTGGAACCTGATGCGCGAACAGGGTTATGGCCGTATCCTGATGATGGCGTCCGCCACCGGCCTCTACGGCAATTTCGGCCAGGCCAATTACGGCGCGGCGAAACTCGGCCTGGTCGGGCTGGCCAAGACCCTCCATCTCGAGGGCGCGAAATACGGCATCCGGGTCAATACGCTGGTCCCCGTCGCCGGCACCCGGATGACCGACGATATCCTGCCGCCCGAGATTTACGAGGCGTTCGCCCCCGAAAACGTGGTTCCGGCGGCGCTCTATCTGGTCTCGGACGACGCGCCGACCAACATGATCGTCGGCGCCGGGGGCGGCGTTTTCCACGCCGCTTATGTCACGATGACGCCGGGCATCCTGCTCCCGCCCGGGGAACGCACCTCCGAAGGCGTCGCCGCGCGCTGGGGCGAGATCGCCGATCGGGCGGGCGCCACCGCGCCGCAATCCGGTGCCGAGCAATCGCTCGCCATCATCAGCCGCCTTCAGGAGGAATAACCCCCTCCCGCAGCCCGCTACAGCAACGCTTCGAGCAGCCCGATCAGCGGCTTGTCGGCCGGGGGCATCGCGAGCGCGTGCATCTCGGTCGGCCGCGCCCAGCGCAACGCCGCCGCATCGAGCGGCCGGGGCACCCCCTGCCACTTGCGGCACGCATAGAGCAGGAGCAGCAGCCCCCGGCCGTCCAGCCGGTCACTGGCGAACACCGCCGGGGCGAGGCACGCCGCCGCGACCTCGATCCCCAATTCCTCGCGCAATTCACGGATCAGGGCGGCCTCGGGGCTCTCGCCCGGCTCGATCTTCCCGCCGGGAAATTCCCAGAGCCCCGCCATGGTCCGCCCCGGCGCGCGCTGCTGCAACAGCACGCGGCCATCGCGATCGACCAGCGCGGCGGCGACAACGATGAGCAGCTGGGGCGAGTGATCGGGCGCGGGGTTCATAGGAATTCCTTAAGCACTCGCGCGCATAATGCCAGTCTCGGGGCACGAGACACTTGGGGGCAGGAACGCACATGGCACGCTGGGCCCCACGACTCATCCGCGACAGGCGGGGGGCAACCGCCATAGAATATGGCCTGATTCTGGCGCTGATCGCGCTGGCGCTGGTGTCCGGGCTCTCGGCTCTGGGGTCCTCGACCCACGGCATGTGGGGCAATCTTCAGGACGAAGTCAGCGATGCCACGACGGGCCTCTGAAACACGTAAAACACAATACTCATTAAAGGTTTGGTTACGACAGTCGTTTAAACGGACACTCAGCCCAGATTGTACGGGGCGGGCGACCGGAATTCATCACCGGATTATGACGATCTAGGGAGATCAAGTATGCAGTATATTCGTAAATTCCTGAAGGACAGCAAAGGAGCCACCGCGATCGAGTACGGCCTGATCGCCGCCCTGATCGCCGTCGCCGCGATCGTCGCGATGACGTCACTCGGCTCGAACCTGAACAAGACGTTCACCAACGTGAGCACCAACCTGAAGGCCAGCTGATCCGGCCGGAAGCATAAAGCGGGCGGCGAAACTCCGGTTTCGCCGCCCGTTTTCGTGCAAGATCCTCCCCTGCAAGGGGAGGTGGCGCCGCGCAGCGGCGACGGAGGGGTGTCCCCCTTCCAACAACCGCGCCCTCAATCCTACCGGGGACACCCCTCCACCACCGCCTGCGGCGGCGGCCCCCCTTCCCTTACAGGGGAGGATCACCCCTCGCGGCCCCGCCCAGCAAAGCCCCGGTTTGTCTCTCTTACGGACACACCCCGTCACCCCGGCGAACGCCGGGGTCCATCGACTCGGCTGGGTTCATTACCCGGGCGTACCGCATCCATAGATTCCGGCTTACGCCGGAATGACGGTGTGTCCCTTTCTGTCATCCCCACGCAGGCCTCACGCAGCGCCAACTCCGGTTTCGCCCGCCTGTGCCCCTGCAAGATCCTCCCCTGCAAGGGGAGGTGGCGCCGCGCAGCGGTGACGGAGGGGTGTCCCCCTTCCAACAACCGCGCCCTCAATCCTACCGGGGACACCCCTCCACCACCGCCTGCGGCGGCAGTCCCCCTCCCCTTGCAGGGGAGGATCGCCCGCCGGCGAAGCCCCAGTCTGGCTCTCTTGCGGACACATCCCGTCACCCCGGCGAACGCCGGGGTCCATCGACTCGGCTGGGTTCATTACCCAGGTGCATCGCATCCATGGATTCCGGCCTGCGCCGGAATGACGGTGTGTCCGTCCCTGTCATCCCGCGCGGGAACAACCGGCTCGCGGCCCCGCGCCTCACCCGATCGCGAGAAACTTCGCCCGGCGCGCCTCGCGCAGCGCCTCGCGGCCCTGCCCGGCCAGCGCGTCGAGTTCCTCGCCGATCACGGCGCCGAGCGTGGCGATCGCGGTTTCGGGATCGCGGTGCGCCCCGCCCACCGGCTCCGGCACGATCCGGTCCGCGACACCCAGCCGGAGCAGATCGGCGGCGGTCACGCACAGCGCCTGCGCGGCATCCGGCGCCTTGTCGGCGGTGCGCCACAGGATCGAGGCGCAGCCTTCGGGCGAGATCACCGAATAAACCGCATTTTCGAACATCAGCACGCGATTGGCCGCCGCCAGCGCCACCGCGCCGCCCGATCCGCCCTCGCCAACCACCACCGCCACCAGCGGCACGCCGAGTTCAAGACAGGTTTCGGTCGAGCGCGCGATCGCCTCGGCCTGGCCGCGCTCCTCGGCCTGAACCCCCGGAAAAGCGCCGGACGTATCGACCAGCGTTACCACCGGCAGGGCGAAACGATCGGCGAGTTTCATCAGCCGGATCGCCTTGCGATAGCCCTCGGGCTTGGCCATGCCGAAATTATGCTTGAGCCGGCTCGCGGTGTCGTCGCCCTTCTCGTGGCCGATCACCATGACGCGGCGCCCGCCGATCCGGCCGAAACCGCCGATGATCGCAAGGTCGTCACCGAACGCGCGATCGCCCGCCAGCGGCACGAAATCGTCCACGAAGCCCGCGACATAATTCCTGAAATGCGGCCGTTCGGGGTGGCGCGCGACCAGCGTCTTCTGCCACGGCGTCAGCTTCGCATAGGTGTCGCGCAACAGGCGCTGCGACTTCGCCTCGAGCTTGGAGACCTCGCTCTCTATATCGAGCGAGCCCGCCTCGGCCGTCTCGCGCAATTCGGCGATACGACCCTGCAATTCGGCGATCGGCTTTTCAAATTCGAGGAAGGCCACCATCGCTGCGGCGGTTAAGCCGCCGCGCCGCTCCCGTCAACGCGCGGCGTCGCCCAGCGGATGACAGCGGTTGACGAGATCGACCAGCCGGCGGCTGTCGACATGGGTATAAATCTGCGTCGTGGCGATATCGGCATGGCCCAACATCGTCTGCAACGCGCGCAAATCCGCGCCGCCCTCAAGGAGATGGGTGGCAAATGCGTGGCGCAGGACGTGCGGGCTGACGCGCTCGGGCGCGATCCCGGCCTCGGCGGCGAGCGCGCGCAGCAACTGGAACAGGCGCACCCGGCTCAGATGGCGCCGCCCCGACGGGAACAGCCACGCCGCGTCGGCCGGCACCAGCGCCCCCCACGCCGCCACCGCCGCGCGCGCGCGATCCGAGATCGGCACCAGCCGCTCGCGCCCGCCCTTGCCGCGCAGAATCAGAAACGGCCGGTCGCCCGACAGGGCCCGGCGCGGCAGCGACACCAGTTCGGTCGCGCGTAGCCCCGATCCGTACAGCAGTTCGACGAGCGCGATCAGCCGCAGCGTCGTCTTGTCCTTCGGCCGCGCCTCCAGCGCCGCGAACAGCCGAGCGACGTGGCCATGATCGAGCGTGCGCGGCAAGGCGCGTTCGGCACGCGGGCGCGGCAGCGCGGCGGAGGGATCGTCGCCGCGCAGCCCCTCCTCGGCAAGGAAGCCGTAAAAACGCCGCAGCGCCGCCGCCTTGCGCGCCACCGTGGAGCGCGCCAGCGGCAGCCACGCCGCGCCGAGCCGGGCGAGATCGTCCGCCGCCGCCGCCGCCAGCCGCCCGTCCAACAGCGCCGAGGCGCCGCGAAGATCGGTGCCATAGGCCGTCAGCGTGTTGGGCGACGAACCGGCCTCGGCGGCCATCATCTCCAGAAACCGGCCGATCAGCCGGCCATCCTCGCCAGCCTCCCGCGCCGCGCCGGTCATAGCCGCGTCATCGCCTCCGCCGCGATCATCCGGGCCTCGCCTTCCAGCCCGACGGCGCGCAGCCCCGCGATCATGTGGTAAAAATAATGCGGCGGCACCCCGCGCCAGGTCGCGGTCTGCATGCCCACCGCGCAGAGCAGCGCCACCGTTCCCGGCTGGCGGGCCCGCGCCGCCGCGTCGATCGCCCGCGTCCAGTTGTCCTCCACCCCGATCCGCAGGTCCACCGCCTTGGCGAGCGCCTCCTGATCGCGCGCCGCGATACGCCCGAGGCCGGTCAGCGCCGCGACGAGCAGCCGGCTCTTATGCGCCCCGCTCTCGCCCGCGCGCTTGCGGAAGGCGTCGATCCGGCCGGCGTCGAGGCTCACCGCCGGGCGCGGGCTGCCCACCGCGAGGATCGCCCACGCCGCATCGCCCGCCTTGCCCATATCCTCGACGATCCCGGCCCAGCGCGTCGCCTGGGTATCGAGCCCGGCGGAGAACATCGCGCCGACCAGCGCGGCGGCGTCGCCCGCAAACGCCGTATCCGGCGCGATTCGGGAGGCGGCGCGCGCGGTGAGGATCGCGGCGGCGTAGCGATCGCGCTCGCCGCGCGCCGCGCGCCACAGGTCGCGCAGCGCCGTCATCCGCGCCTCGTCGTCGGTGCCGACATAGGCGGCGCGCAGCCGGCCGGCATCGCTCGCCGCAACCTCGGTCACATCGGTCGCGTCGTAAACGCCGGCGTAGAGATCGACAAGCGCCGCGTTGGAGAACACCCCCAGCGCGGCGGCGACGCGCGCCGGGGCCACCCGCTGCGCCGCCGGTACGATCGCCGCACGTGCCCGCCACGCCTGCACCTGCGGGCCGACCGTGGCGAACAGCGGCGCCGGTATCTCCACGGCCAGCGCCGTCGCCAGGCCGTACCGCCACGCCGTCAGCTTATCGACCCCGTCCCATTCGATCGTGATCGAGCGCCGGCCGTTGGCGCCCGCGCCCACCACCTTCTCCGCCAGCAGCAGGTCGATCCCGCGCGCCGTCCGCTTCTGCCGGGCGCGGTCGATCAGGGCGCCGGCGACCGAGGGTTCGCCCGAGAGCGCGGCGCACATCGCGTCGGCGAGCGGCCAAACCGGCTCGTTGCTCTGCGTCTGCGCGCCCGCCACGAGCGGGCAGAGCCCGGCCGGATCGGCGGTGGCAAGGCTGGTCTGGGTCGCGACCTGATAGAGATTGCGGTTATAATTGCCGACATCGACGCTCTGGACGAGCATACGCGCGGCGTCGGCCTCGCCCATCCGAAGCAGCAGCCACGCCCGCTCGGCCACCCAATCGACCGGCGCGGCGGCGCGCGGCGAATCGACCTGCGAGAGCAGCGCCCGGCGCAGCAGAATCGAGGCCCAGCGCGATGCGATCGGCGCGTCGAGCCGGTGCATCAGCACGTTGAGGAACCGCCCGTCGGCGGCGCCGAACGCATTGGCTGCCATCCCGTAAGGCGGCGAGACCATCCCCACCCGGTCGAGCGAGCGCCGCGCGGCCGGGGGCAGCTCAATGTCGGCGGCCTTGCGTTGGTCGGCGGCGGCCTCCTCCGGCGTTTCGGGCGCCGGCGGCGGCGGCACCATATCGGGCGGCAGCAGCGACACCGGCCCGCCGGGCGGCGGTGACGCGGATGGCGGCGGCGCGCCCGGCTCCGTCGGCGGCGGCGCGGGCGCGGTCACCGGCTCCCCGAAGCCCGGCGGCAACAGCGATTCGGGCGCCCGCTGGGCAAGCGCCGGCCAGTAAGCGATGGCGACGGCCGCCGCGCCGCACAGCAGCGCCGCGCCGGCCCTACTTCGCGGCGGTATCATTCAGCATTTCTTTTTCGACGTGAACCTGCGGCACTTCGGTATCGCGGTTGGCGAAAAAGAGCACGCCCCCGACGATCAGGACCACGATCAGAACGAGGAGGATGCTGGCACGCGACATGGGCTTCCCTTGGGCTGACGCTGAAAACAGGCGGCTTCGTTCGACGCGGAGCTTTTGCCCGACGCCGCGCCCCTGTGTATAGCCCCGCCGCCATGCCGCAAAGTCTTTCACCTGCCGACCCACCGCCCCCGCCCACGATCGCGCTCGTCGGTCTGATGGGGGTCGGCAAGTCGACGGTGGGGCGCAAGCTGGCGGCGCGGCTGCATCTGCCGTTCGTCGATGCCGATCAGGAGATCGAGGCGGCGGCGGGCCTCAGCATCCCCGAAATCTTCGAGCGTTTCGGCGAAGCGCACTTCCGCGACGGCGAACGGCGGGTGATCGCCCGCCTGCTCGACGGCGCGCCCAAGGTGCTCGCGACCGGCGGCGGCGCCTTCATGCACCCGGAGACCCGCGCGTTGATCCTTGAGCGCGCGCGCACCGTCTGGCTCGACGCGGACATCGACGTCCTCGCCGAGCGCGTCCAGCGACGCGACGACCGCCCGCTGCTCAAGGGACGCGCGCCGCGCGACGTGCTGGCCGAACTGGCGGCGGTCCGCAATCCGGTCTATGCGCTCGCCCCGATCCACATACGCAGCCAGCCGGTGCCGCATGACGCGACCGTCGAGGCGATCATGAGGGCATTGCGGGCATGACACGAATCGATGTGGCGCTGGGCACGCGGAGCTATGCGATCGACATCGCGGCCGGGGCGCTCGATCGGGCGGGCGCGCTGCTCGCCGATTATGCGCGCGGCGGCAAGCTCGTGATCGTCACCGATGCCAATGTCGCCGCGCATCAGCTCGGCCGGCTGACCGCAGCGCTCGATGCCGCCGGAATCGCCGCCACCAGCGAAATCCTGCCCGCCGGCGAGGCCACCAAGAGCTGGGCGCAGCTTGAAGCATTGCTCGACCGGCTGCTCGCGCTCGGGGTCGAGCGCGGCGATCATATCGTGGCGCTGGGCGGCGGCGTGATCGGCGATCTCGTCGGCTTCGCGGCGGCGATCCTCAAGCGCGGCTGCGGCTTCGTGCAGGTACCGACCACCCTGCTCGCGCAGGTCGATTCATCGGTCGGTGGCAAGACCGCGATCGACACCGTCGCCGGCAAGAATCTGGTCGGCGCCTTTCATCAGCCGTCTTATGTGCTGATCGACCCGACGACACTCGACACGCTGCCGCCCCGCGAGGTCCGGGCGGGTTATGCCGAGGTTGTCAAATACGGCCTGATCGACAGCGCCGATTTCTTTGGCTGGTGCGAGGCCCACGGCGCGGCCCTGCTCGCCGGCGATTCGGCCGCGCGCGCCGAGGCGATCCGCCACAGCGTCACCGCCAAGGCCGCCATTGTCACCGAGGACGAGCGCGAGACCAGTGGCCGCCGCGCGCTGCTCAATCTCGGCCATACCTTCGGCCACGCGCTCGAAGCCGAGACCGGCTTTTCGGACAGCCTGCTCCACGGCGAGGCGGTGGCGGCCGGGATGGCGCTCGCCTTCCGCTTTTCCGCGCGGCAGGGCCTGTGCCCGCCCGCCGACGCCGCCCGCGTCACCGCGCATCTCGTTGCGGCGGGCCTGCCCGCCAGCCTGGCCGAGGCGGGGGTCGATGCGTCGGGCGCCGCGCTCGTCGCCCACATGGCCCACGACAAGAAGAGGACGGGCGGGCGGCTCCCGTTCCTGCTCGCGCACGGCATCGGCCAGACCTACCTCGCCAACGATGTCGATCTCACCGATGTCGCGGCGTTCCTTGACGAGGAACGCGCCCGCCCCTGAGCCCGGCCGCCCCCGAGCCTGCCGGCCTCAGCCGCCGTAGAACACCTTCTCGCCGAGATCCTTCATCGCGAGCACCGCCTCGTCGGGGCGGCCGTCGATCGGGCTTGGAACCGCGGCGTCGGTGACTTCCGCGACAAAGATATGGTGGTCGCCCTGCTCGACGATCTCCACCACGCGCAGATCGAGCGAGGCGGCCGCGTCATCGAGGATCGGCGCGCCGCTCGCCCCGTCGTGAACCGACTGGCCGGACAGGGTCGCGCCCTCGGCGACAACGGGCTTGAAGAAGGTGAAGGCGACCCCGCCCTGCCCCTTGCCGAGGATGCTGAGCGCGCCTTTGCGCGTGCCCTTGAGCGCGGCGTAGACCCCCGAATCGGCCTTCACCGCGATCGCGACCAGCGGCGGCGAAAAGGCAGTCTGCGTCACCCAGTTGACCGTCGCCGCATGGGGTGTGCCGTCGCTCTCGCGCGCGCTCAGCACATAGATGCCGTAAGGGATCATCCTGAGCGCCGTCTTTTTCGCCGCGTCGTCCATCCTGTCATCCTCTCGCTCGTCCCGGAAAAAGGCGAGCCTACGGCCGCCCCGCGCGCGCCGTCAATGCGCCCGCCGCTCGGCCGCGATCCGACGCGCAAGCGCGGCCGCGCCCTCCGCAACGTCGCGCCAGGCCGTGTCGAAGCCGGCCTCCTCGCCATAATAGGGGTCGGCGACCGCCTCCCCCTCGCGGCCAGGGACATGGTCGAGCAGCAATGAGAGCGACGCGGTGCCGTCGGCCGGGCGCAGCGCCTCCAGATCGGCCAGATTCTGGGTATCGAGCGCGACGATATGGCTGAAGCGGCGAAAATCATCCGCCGTCACCTGCCGGGCGCGCAGGCCCGAAATATCGGCGCCGTTGCGCGCGGCGACCGCCTGCGCGCGCGGATCGGGCGCACGGCCGACATGCCAGTCGCCGGTGCCGGCCGAATCTACTTCGGCGGCAAGGCCGATCCGCGCCGCCTCGTGCCGAAACGCCTCCTCGGCCAGCGGCGAGCGGCAGATATTGCCGAGGCATACGAACAGCACCGCAGGGTTTACGCTCACGTCAAAAACTCCTTAAGAGCATTTTCAAGCCGGGCGGATTCACCTGATGACTCGGAAAATGCGGCAAGCAAAAAATAGCGGGGCGTGATCGCTCCGATCGAAACGGATCACGCTCCACGACGTCACGCCGGCCCTATGGCAGGTCCGGGCGGCGGGTTGAAGCCGAAGGGGGAAACCGATGACGGGGCAGAGCCAGCCGGGCGGCGTCTATCGCTGGTATGTGCTCGCCCTGTTCACGCTGGTCTATGCGTTCAACTTCATCGACCGCCAGATCGTCATCATCCTCGCCCCCTCGCTCAAGGCCGATCTCGGGCTGACCGACGCCCAGCTCGGCCTGCTGTTCGGTACCGCCTTCGCGCTGTTCTATGCGCTGTTCGGGGTGCCGCTCGCCAAGCTGGCGGACGGATGGCACCGGGTCCGCACGCTGTCGATCGGGCTCGGCCTGTGGTCCGCGCTCACCGCCTGCTCGGGGCTCGCGACCAGCTTCGCCCAGCTTGCCGGCGCCCGCGTCGGCGTCGGCGTCGGCGAATCGAGCGCGGCGCCGGCGGCGTTCTCGATCCTCCAGGATTATTTCCCCAAAGCGCAGCGCGCCACCGCGCTGGCGCTCTATTCGAGCGGGATCTATCTCGGCAGCGGCGCCTCGCTGATGATCGGCGGCGGCATCGTCGCGGCATGGGACCGGATGGCGCTGACCGCCGCCGGGGCGCCGTTCGCGCTCAAGGGATGGCAGGCGGCCTATCTCGCGGTCGGCCTGCCCGGTCTGCTTCTCGCTCTGCTCCTGCTGCTGACGGTGCGCGAGCCGGTGCGCGGCGCGATCGACGGCCAGCCCCAGCCCGCCGCGCCGCATCCGTTTCGCGACGCGCTCGGCGAACTCGGGGCACTGTTCCCGCCGTTCAGCCTGTTGACGCTGCGCCGGCTCCGCGCCCCGCGCGCGCTGATCGGGCGGAACCTCGCGCTCCTCGTCGCCTGCGCGGCGGGCGCGGCGCTGGTGACGCTGGCGACCGATCACCTGCTGGCACCCGAAAAGCGCGCGGTCCTGACGGTGATCGCGGGCCTGCCGATCAGCACCAATCTCGTCCAGTGGGTCGCGATCGCGATCGGCATCTACGCCACGGCAAGCTGGGTCGGGTCGATCCGGCTGCGCGATCCCGCCAGCGCGGCGCTGATCATCGGCAGCCCGAGCTTCGTCGCGCTCGCCGTCGCCGGGGGGCTGCTCAGCCTCAGCAGCTACGGCATCGCCACCTTCATCTTCGTCTATGGCAAGACCTATCTGGGGATGACGGCCGAGGCGGGCTTCACGCTGGGCGCGATCTCGGTCGTGGCCGGCGGGCTCGGCACCGCCGTCGGCGGCATCGTCGCGGACCGGGCGCGGCGCGCGCATCCGGCGGGGCGCCTGTGGGTCGCCGGCGCCGCCGCGACGCTCTCCACCCTGCTCTCGCTCTGGCAATATACCACGCCGTCCGTGAGCCAGTTCTACACCGCCTATGCCCTCGCCACCTTCTGCCTGACGATGTGGCTCGGCCCGGTGTTCGCCACCTGCCAGGACCATGTCCTGCCGCGCATGCGCGGCGTGGCGACGGCGATCCAGTTGCTCGGCACCAATCTGATCGGGCTTGGCCTCGGCCCCTATCTCGTAGGTCTGCTGAGCGACATCACCGGCGACCTCCGGGTCGCGATGCTGGCGGTGCTGATTCTCGTCCCGGTCGTGCTGGCGCTGTTTCTGTTCGCCGGCCGGCGGCTCGCCGCCATGGAGGCCACGCTGCTCACCCGCGCGCGCGCCGCGGGCGAGCCGGTTTAGGGGATCGCCCTCCCGGCCGGCCACGCTATGAAGCAAGCGGAATGGATGGGGATTGATACTGATGAGCGCCTTCACGCCGGCCGTTGACGAACAGAAATTCGTTCTCGAGTGCATCGCCGACATCGGCGCGCTCGGCGTGGACAGCGACACCCTCGACGCGATTCTGGCCGGGGCCGGCCAGTTTGCGGCGGGCGAATGGGCGCCGCTGGATCGCGTGGGCGACACCGTGGGCGCGCGCCTGACCGAAGACGGGGTGGTGATGCCCGACGGCTATGCCGCCGCCTACAAGGCGTATGTCGAAGGCGGCTGGGGCACGATCGGCTCGCCCGAGCCATTCGGCGGCCAGGGGCTTCCGTTCGCCCTCACCGGCGCGGTGCTCGAAACGCTCGGCACCGCGAATATGGCGTTCGCGCTGGCGCCGACGCTGACCGTCGGCGCGATCGAGGCGCTGACGCACCACGGCACCGCCGAGCAGCAGGCCCGGTATCTGCCCCGGCTTGCAACCGGCGAATGGACCGGGACGATGAACCTCACCGAACCGCAGGCCGGCAGCGACGTCGGCGCGATCCGCACCCGCGCGACGCCGCTCGGCGACGGGCGGTGGAGCATCAGCGGCACCAAGATCTTCATCTCGTTCGGCGACCACAACCTCGCCGCCAACATCGTCCACCTCGTCCTCGCCCGCACGCCGGACGCCCCCGCCGGCACCAAAGGGCTGTCGCTGTTTCTGGTCCCCAAATACCGGCTCGACGCCGAGGGCAATCCGGGCGTGGCCAACGACGTGCGGGTCGTCTCGATCGAGCACAAGATGGGCCTCCACGCCTCGCCGACCTGCGTCCTGTCGTTCGGCGACGCCGGCGACTGCGTCGGCGAGTTGATCGGCCCCGAGCTTGGCGGCATCCGCGCGATGTTCACGATGATGAACAACGCGCGGCTGAACGTCGGCCTGCAGGGCGTCCAGATCGCCGAACGCGCCACCCAGCGCGCGCTCGCTTATGCCCGCGAACGGGTGCAGTCGCCGCGCGCCTCCGATCCCCGGGCGGGGCCGGTCGCGATCGTCGAGCATCCCGATGTCCGCCGGATGCTGATGCGGATGCGCGCGCAGACCATGGCGGCGCGCGCGCTGGTCTATCTCGCGGCGGGCGAGGTCGATCGCGCCGCGCGCGGCGACGCCGGGGCGAAAGGCCGGCTCGACCTGCTGACACCGCTGGCCAAGGCGCATGCCACCGATCTCGGCAACGAAGTCGCCAGCCTCGGCATCCAGGTCCACGGCGGCATGGGCTATATCGAGGAAACCGGCGCCGCGCAGCATTTCCGCGACGCGCGCATCACCTCGATCTACGAAGGAACCAACGGCATTCAGGCGGCGGACCTCGTGATGCGCAAGCTGCCACTCGACAATGGCGGGGTCTTCGCCCGGCTGATGGTCGAGATTCGCGGCGAGGCGCGGGCGCCCGCGCTGATCGGGCTGAGCGACGCCTGCGAGGCTGTGGCGCAGCACCTGCTGGCCGCCGACACCGACGACCGGCTGGCAGCGAGCACGCCGTTCCTGACGATGCTCTCGGTCGCGGTCTGCGGATGGCTGATGGAGCGCCAGGCGCGCGCCGCCGCGCCAGCCGATACCCCGTTCCTGAAGCTCAAGGCGGCGGTGGCGCGCTTCTATGGCGAGCAGATCGTCCCGGAAGCGCTCGGCCTGAAGGCGGCGGCGACCGCCCCGGCCGCGGCGCTCTACGCAGTCGATGCCGACGGCCTCTCGCTGGTCTGAGGGGATTCCCCCGGCGCGGCCGGCGCGGCGCCTCAGAACGGAAAGAACGTCCGTATCGCGGCGATCGCCACCGCCGCCGTGATGAGATTGAGCGGCAGGCCGACCCGGACGAAATCCATGTAGCGATACCCGCCCATCTGATAGACGATGACGTTGGTCTGATAGCCGAACGGCGTGGCGAACGCGGCGCTGGCCGCCATCATGACCGCGACCAGAAACGGCCGTGGACTCACGCCGAGGCTCTCGGCCAGCGCCACCGCGACCGGCGTCACCAGCACGGCGACGGTGGCGTTGGAGAGCAGCTCGGTCAGCACCATCGTGATGAGGTAGAGGACGATGAGCGCGATCAGCGGGCTCAGCCCGTGGACGCTCACGATCAGCATCCGCGAGGCTTCCTCGGCGAGACCGCTCACCTCCATCGCGATGCCGATCACCACCATTCCGGCGATCAGGATCAGGATTTCGGGCTTGAGGCCGTGATAGGCCTCATCCGCGCTGATCACGCCGAGCAGGATGAGCAGCACCGCGCCGGAGAGCGCGGTCGCCGCGATCGGCGCCACATTGAGCGCGGCGAGCGCGATCGCCGCCACGAACACCGCGAACGCGATCGCCGCCTTGGCCGGGCGAAGCGGCCGCTGCTCCGCGAACAGGCTGACATCGCCGACCTGGGCGCTGGCGATGTAGACCGGATCGACCGGGCCGGGGACGTCGTCGCGCTTGTCGTCATCGGCGACGTCGATCAGGCGGCTGCCGATGAAAAACAGGTAGAGGCCGCCGGCCAGCGCCATGCACAGGCCGACCGGCGTGATCTCGAAAATGCCGAAGCGGGCCTGCCCGGCGACGCTCGCCATGTCGTCGACGAGCAGGTTGGTCGACGTCCCGATCAGCGTGCAGCAGCCCGTCAGCACCGTGATATAGGAGAGCGGGATCAGGTAGCGCTTGGGCGACTGCTTGAGGGCGAGCGCGACATCGCGCACCACCGGCGCGCCAAGCACGACGATCGGCGTCGAATTGAGGAAGCAGGACACCACGCCGATCATCGAAAGCAGCAGCCAGACGCCCTTGCTGCCCACTTTCCGGCAGAGCCGGACCCCCAGGGCGATCCCCCGGTCCAGCAGCCCCGACAACTCCAGCGCGTAGGCGATGACGAACAGCGACGCGAGCGCGATGATCGCCGGGCTGGCGAACGCGCCCTGCACGTCGACCGGGCGGACCACGCCGGTCATCAGCAGGATGGCCGCCCCCGAAAGCGCCACCACGTCGGCCCGCAGCCGGTCCCAGATCATCAGGGCGATCACGGCTGCGAGAACCAGCAATGTCAGACCTTGATCGATCGTCATTAACGGCCTGACTCGATTGCGCGGATGCCGCTGCCAACATTCTGCCCGCCCCCGCCCGTCATACAGGCTGGAACAAACCGATAGATTCGTTATCAAGTCTCCATGCAGGAACCAAGCCTCAGGACCAGTCGCCTCCTGATCGCGGGCGGTTTCGTCGCGGCTGTCACGGTTGGCGGGGCGGGCTTTTTCCTGGGCCGGATGGCCGCGCCCCACGCGGAACCGGCGCCGGCCGCGCCGGCCGTCCCGATCGTCGTTCCGCCGGCGCCCCCGATCGAGGTTCCCCCCCGCCTGCTAGGCCGCGCCGACATCGTCGCGCTCGGCAATCGCGCCGCCGACGCACTGACCTCCGGCGCGCCGTTGCCGGACGATGTCGCCAACGCCGCCGGCCGCCGGTTCGCGGTCGTCCTCCCGTTCGGCTGCAACGGCCCGGCACCGGAGGAGAGCACCGCGCCGCTGCGCTGGCGCTACGATGCTGACAAACAGATCTTGCGGCTCCATGTCGCGCCGACCCGGTGGGATCTGCCGGACTGGGGGCTGGCGCTGGCGGACCACGCCAAGGCCGCCTTCGAGGGCTTCTGGGTCAGCCGGCCATGGTCGTCGGCGGAGCGCTGCCCGACCGCCAGCGGCCAGCCGGTCGCGACCACCGGCCGGCCGGTGACGCTGCCCGGCCAGACCCTGGCGCTCGCCGAAATCCTGCCGGAAGGGCGCCGCCGCAGCGATCGTCCTTATGAAACCGTCCAACGGGTGCCGCCCGATCGTTTCTCGACCGTGCAAGGCTTTCGGCTTCGCGTGACCGGGCGAATCGCACGCCTGCCCGGCGGCCAGACCGTGCAATGTGTCCAGCCGGCGGGTATCGAGCAGCGGCCGGTCTGCCTCGTCGCGGTCTCGTTCGACGATATCCGCATCGAGAATCCGCTGGGCGGCGAAACGCTGGCGACCTGGCCGGTGCAGCGGGCCCCCCGCACCTCTTCGTGACCCCGCGTCGCATCGCCCCGACGGCCCGTCGCGATCGCTCCGCCGGGTCCGTCCACCGGCAGACCGGCCCCGATGACGAATAAGACCCCGGACTGGAGCGGACTGACCCTGCCCCACCTCATCAAATGGGCGGAGATGACGGTGCGCGCCCGCGTCGATGCCGCGCTACGGGCGATGCCGATTTCGAGCAGCCAGTTGCTGGCGCTGGTCCTGCTCCACGAGCAAAGCGAAGCCACCGCGGCCGATCTCGCCCGGCTGATGCACGTGACGCCACAATCGATGACCACCCTGCTGGGCCCGCTGCGCGATCAGGGCCTGATCGAACGCCGGCCCGACCGCGCCCACCGCAGCCGCCTGCAACTGCGCCTGACCGATCACGGGCGCCGCGTCATCACGCAGGCGCGTGAACTGACCCCCCGAATCGAGGCGGACCTGCTGGGCGACGCCAGCGATGCCGACCGGGCGACGTTCCGGCGCCTGCTCGCGCGGATCGCCCGCCCGGACGGCTAGAGCAATTTCGAGGTAGATGGCGTCATCTGCCGACTCGGAAATCACGGCAAACAAACGGAAACCGGGAGTCGATCCGCTTCAACCCGAAGCGGATCGCCTCCCGGCGCGCGCCCTCGCCTTGTCACAACTGTAAGGTTTCCTTATAGTGTGGCTTTCGGAACGCTGCCCCCGGGCAAAGACGCGAGAGGATGGCATGGCTTTCGACACCGCTCCGCTTACGGCTCGCTTCGGCACCGCGATCACCGGGCTCGACACGGCCAGCCCGCTGCCCGCCGAGACCCGGGACGCTCTGGTCGCGCTGTTTCACGACCGCCAGTTGCTTCTGATCCGCAGCCCGGTGTTGAGCCCGCGCCAGTATGTGACCTTTATCCGCGCGTTCGGCGAGCCGGATGCGTCCGATACCTCGCGCTACCATGAGCCGATCGACATCGACGGCTTCAAGGGGCTGCGGCTCGTCTCGAATATCGAGGAAGGCGGGCGCAACAAGGGCCAGTTCGGCAACGACGAAATGGGGTGGCACCACGACCGCTGGACCGACGCGGCGCCGCCCCCCGCGACCGCGCTCCACGGCGTCGAGATCACGCGGGACGGCGGCCGGACCGCGATCGCCAATCTCTGCGACGCCTACGACGCGCTGCCCGCGCCGCTCCGCGCCCGGATCGAGGGCCACTCGATCCATTTCCCGCTCCAGGTGAACGACCCCGAGCATCGTCTCGACGCCGCCGATCCCAACGACCCGGCCCTGTTCCGCACCGTGCCGCTGGTGCAGCGCCACGCGGTCAACCGCCGCCGCTATCTGTTCCTCGGCGCGCGGAGGATCCTGTCCTATATCGACACGGCGCCGCGCATTTCTGGCCTCGACCAGGCGGAGAGCGCGGCGCTGCTCGACGAACTCTATGCCCACATCTCGCGGCCGGAATTCGCCTATCTGCATGCCTGGCGGCAGGGCGACATCCTGCTGTGGGACAATCGCTGCTGCGTCCACCGCCGCGAGAGCTTCGACGCCAGCCAGCGCCGCCTGCTCTACGGCACCCCGATCGTCAGCTCCGACCGCCTGTGGCAGGGCAAGGTTCCCGAAGCGGCCTGACCCGATCCGGCGCTGCCGCCCAGCGCCCGCCGCGACGCCATGAGGGCATTGGAGTCAAAGGCATTGCGGGTTATCCTCCGCGCCCGGTGAACGAGGAACGCAGGCATGGCCGGTATCGAACAGGCAGGCACGTTCAGGCTCGGCGATCGTGTCGTGAAGCGGCTCGGTTATGGCGCGATGCAGCTTGCGGGGCCGGGCGTGTTCGGTCCGCCGCGCGACCATGCCGCGGCGCTGGCCGTGCTGCGCTCGGTCGTCGCGGCCGGGGTGAATCATATCGACACCAGCGATTTCTACGGCCCCCACGTCACCAACCGGCTGATCGCCGAGGCGCTTCACCCCTATCCCGCCGACCTCGTCATCGTCACCAAGATCGGCGCCCGGCGCGGCGCGGGCGGGTCATGGCTGCCGGCCTATTCGCCCGAGGCGCTCACTCAGGCGGTATGGGATAATCTACGCAATCTCCGGCTCGACGCGCTCGATGTGGTCAATCTGCGGGTGATGTTCGACGAACACGGCCCCGCCGAAGGATCTATCGAAGCGCCGCTGACGGTGCTCGCCGATCTCCAGCGGCAAGGTCTGGTGCGGCATATCGGGCTGAGCAACGTCACGCCCCGGCAGATCGCGGAAGGCCGGCGGATCGCGCCGATCGTCTGCGTGCAGAACGCCTATAATGTCGCGCACCGGGCCGACGACGCCCTGATCGACAGCCTCGCCGGCGAGGGCATCGCCTATGTGCCGTTCTTCCCGCTCGGCGGATTCAACCCGTTGCAGGCGCCGATCCTGTCCACGGTCGCCGCCCGGCTCGGCGTGGCGCCGATGCAGGCCGCGCTTGCCTGGCTGCTCCGCCGCGCGCCCAACATCCTGCTCATTCCCGGCACCTCGTCTCTCGACCATCTGCGCGAAAATCTGGCCGTCGCCGAACTGGCGCTGCCCGACGAGGCGGCCGAAGCGCTCGATGCGCTGGCGGGCGTCGCGCCCACCGCGCCCACACCGGACACCTGAACCGGGTTACGCCGTCGCGCCGCCTACCGCCGCCAGAACGCGATCCTGCAAGGCATGGAGCGGCCCGGTGCCGAGCGCCTCATCGGCGAGACGGCTCAGCTCGAAGCTCTCGCTCGCAAGGCCGAAGCCGGCGGCGCCCATCTGGTCTATGAGTTGGCCGGCGCAGGCCGCGACCCGCGCAAAGCCCGGCGCCTGGCCGCGCTTATAAGGAAGGTGAACGGTCTGGAAAAGCGACCGGCCGCATAGCGCGAATTCGGCGAGCAGGGGGAGTTCGTGGGCGCGTGTCATCGCCTGGGCGACCGCCATCATCCCGGTGGCGGCGGCGCCTTCGATCGCCGCGACGAAGGTGATGCGCGCGGCGACATCACCGCCGCCGCCGCCCTTGAAGCGCGGCGCGCTTTCGCCGACCCCGCCCGCCATGAGCGCGGCCTGCTCCCGCCAAATCGGATCGCGGCCGAGCGCGGCGTCGTCAACGGCGCGCACGCCCCTGATGCCGGCCAACGTGCCGTTCACCGCCGCCATCCCCAGTTCGACCAGCCGGGGCAGGCCGTAGCACGCGCCGAACAGCCGCCACGCGCCCCTGCCGCCCGCGGTCGATGCGCGCGCCTTGTCAAAAGCATGATGGGTGATCGTAATCGTGCCGGCGAGCAGATTGTTGATCTTGAGCGGACGAAGCGCCTCCAGCACGCCCGCTATGTCGGCTTCGTCGGCGATATCGAACGCGAACAGCCGCTGCGCGGGCGGCTTGCCCATCAGCCAGATACCGACCTGCGTCGGGATGACCGCTCCCCCGGACTGGATCGCCAACCCGTCCGCATAGGGGCCGAGCGCAAACTTGTAGAGCGGCCAGGTCGGGCTCTCCGGCATCGCGCCCATTCCGGTGCGGACCAGCGAGCCGTCGGGGAGTACGAATTCGCCGCCGCACTGCATCAGCGCATGATCGGCATAAGGCGTATGGCCGATACCTTTCGCGAAGATGCTGCCGACCACGGATCCGGCGGGATCGCGTTCGCTGTCGACCAGCAAGGGGTGGCCCGCGCGAGCGAGATGGGCGGCAAGATCGGCGAAGCTGACACCCGGCTCGACCCGCGCGCAGGCGTTGACCGGGTCCACTTCGAGGATACGGTTCATGCGGCTGAGGTCGAGGATCAGGCTGTCATGATCGCCGATCAGCCGCGCGCCGACATCGGACCCGTTGTACGACAGGAGCAGGCCGAGCTTTCTCGAACGGGCCTCGGCCACGACCGCGGCGAGTTCCTTGCTGTCGCCCGGCTGGACGAGAGCGGCATAGCGGGGGGCGGCGCCGGCGATCATCGCGAAGCGCGCCGCGCCGGCCGCGAAGGCATCGCTGCCGCTGCCGTGCGCGTTCCCCGCCCCGACGATCGCGGCCATGGCGTCCAACACAACATCGCTCATCGGGCTGCTCCCGCTACGTAGTCCGCCAGCCGGTCGAGTTCCTCGTCGGTGATCTCGGTGGCGCGGAACGGCGGCATCATGTTGAAGCCGTTGCGGACCGCATATCTGACGAGATCGGGGGTGATGTCCGGTTTGGCGAGAAGCACCGCCATGCCTTCGCCATAGTCCCCCGCCATCCGCAGCGTGCCCGGATGGCCGGCGCCCGGATCGTGGCAGGCCGCGCACCAATGCGCATAGAGTGCCTTGCCCGACATCGGCGCCGGCGCGGCCGCGGGGTCGGCGGGCAAGTCGGCGGCGATCGCGGCGGCGGCGCACAGCAGCGGCGCGGCGAGCAAAACCAACCGGCGCATCACACCGCCTCCTGCCGGTAGCGGGCAGGCCAGATGCCGCTCTTGCCGGGCGCGAGAATGCCGGCCGGATCGAGCCCCTCCTTGATCGCGCCGTTGAGCCGCGCGAGGGCATGATCGTTCCACGCGAACGATCCGGCCACCTTGTCCATGAAGTCGAGGTGGGTCCGGTACACCCCGAAATGATGCGTCGCGGCATCGTCGATCAGCGCCTCAATCAGCGCCAGAAGCCGGTTTTGCTCCTCGGGGTCGTCGCGCCGGAAGGCCGGCATCACGATATGGTGCATGTCGCGCCAGCCGACGATGAACTCGCCGAAATAATCGAAGCCCGCCGCGTGCGAGAGATCGCGCGCGCGATGATATTGGCGCAGCGCGAGCGGGCCGTCGACCGGCACGACCGGGCCGAAGCCGACATGGGCGGCATTGGGAATCCAGGCCACGGTGCCGAACTCGGTCATATTCGGCTCGCCGCGCATCAGCTTTGCCCGATATTCGAAGGCGGCATGCCCGCGCCGGTCCTCGGCCGTATAGAAGCGCGCGCCCTTGATCGTGCCCAGCGCATCCCTGATCACCGGCCAGGTCGCGTCCATCATCTCCTCGGTGCCGTAAAGCGCGCCGTAGAAATTCCAGGCGCCGACCCCGAGATCGGCCATCAGCCGCCGCCGTGCGCTGTCCGGCACCGGGCCGTCGCCACTATAATACTGGTCCTTACGGACCGCGACCGCCGCCTCCCAGATCAGTTCGGTGCTGGTCGCCGCGTTGGGGATGATCTGGGCGAGCTTGAGCGGCCGGATCGCGTCGGTCAGCGGCTCGATCGCGTCCTCGTCGGGGAACGTCACCATATAAGGGCGATAGCCCGGCGGTTCGGGCATGAGCTGAACCCCCACCTGCGTGACGACGCCATAATTGGACTGGGTGAACAGCCCGTCCAGCCAGGGACCGTGGCCGTAGCGATAGGTATAGCGCGCGCTCTGCCCGCGCTGGCCGCCGAGGCCGGTATCGACCACGGTGCCGTCCGCCAGCACCACCTGCATGCCGCATTGCTGCATCAGGAAATGCTCGCCAAGCGGCGTATAGCCCACGCCGCGATCGAGCAGGTTGCCGACCACCCCGCCCCAGCCCGGCGCGGCGCAGTCGATCCACAATCGGGAGCCGGTGCGCCGAAGATGGCGGTAAAGGTCGGTATAGGACACGCCGGGCTCGACCACCGCATACGCATGGCGCTCATTGACCTCGATGATGCGGTTCATCCGCTTGAGATCGAGGACGATCGTGCCGGGCATGCGCGGCGCCGGGCCGCCATAGCCGAGGTTCCGCCCGGTCGAGATCGTCCAGAGCGGGATGCCGTGCTCGCGCGCGATTTTGAGGATCCCCTGCACCTCGGCCACCGTCTTCGGCGCCACCGCCGCCGAGGGCGCATGGGCCTCGACCGGCTTCATCGCAAAGTGATCGTTGTAACCGATCAGGTTCTCGGTATCGGCAAAGACGAAGGCGTTGCCGACGACCGCGCGCATCGCGCGGAGGCCCTCGTTGAACACACTCGCGGTTACGCCGGCGGGGAGGGCGACGGGGGTGCCGTCGGCCGCCCACACCGCGTGCGGGCCGACGAGGCCGAGCCCCGCCGCCATCGTCGACGCCTGAACGAAGCGCCGTCTCGTCAGCATTGCCGCCTCCCCTTCATGTCTTGCCCCTCTCTCCGTCAGGCATGCGCGGCGGCAGCCGGGGAGGTATCGCCTTCCTGCTCGGCCCTCAGCATCTTCTGCAGGAGCCTGCGGACCTTCACCGGGGCGACATCGTTGGACATCAGGACCGGCTTGAGGCTGAAAAAGTCGGCCGTGCCCATCTCCTCCTGCACGGCGCACAGTATCGGGCCGTCTTCCATCTCGAACGCTTCATGCATGCCCTTGATCTTGGCGGCATTATACTCGGCATCCTCGACATTGTGGTTGCGCCGCGTCGCAAAGAAATAGTGGGTAGAGAACTCGTCTTCCGGCGTGCAGCTATGCAGGTCGTACTGACTCGTCGCCTCGTCGAAGCTTTTCCCGTCCTGCACCGCGCCGACCGAGAGCTGGATATTGGCCGGCGCGTGCCAGGTGATGTCGAAATAATGCCGGGCCTCATCCTCGGGGCGCGGCAGGAACGGCGCGAAGATCATCATCGCCGGCTGCTGGGTCCATTCCCAATAGGCGCGCACCGTCTTGTCGGTTTCCTGAATCTGCGCCGTGACCGGCGACAGCTGCCCGCGCGTCGTGATGATTTCGCCATGGACATGGTCGATATGGCTGAGATCCATGACATTATCGATGATCAGCTCATAATTCACCGGCAGCCGCATATAGGTGTAGCCCACCGCATTGGGGTGGCCCTCCTCCAGCGGCGAATAATCGGGGAGGCGCGCCAGGTCGGCGGGCGCGTCC
>Ga0182740_1000939_pt1 | contig 22193 bp, 15 predicted proteins | sample eDN5th37CKraftBY_FD_128872 | JGI IMG/M metagenome (GOLD analysis project Ga0182740, IMG submission 128872) | Enriched backyard soil microbial communities from Emeryville, California, USA - eDNA 5th pass 37_C Kraft BY (version 2) (version 2) | ecosystem: Environmental > Terrestrial > Soil >...
CATGCCGGACCCGGTTTTTGCTGCGCTCTGGATCGTCGGCATCGCCTGCGCCATCGGCGGCGCCTCCCTCGCCAAATTCCATCGGCTCGCCGCCCTCATCCTGATCGGCGGCGCGGGGCTGGTCACCTGCATCACCTTCGTGTGGCTTTCCGCGCCAGACCTGGCGCTGACCCAGCTCGTGATCGAAATCGTCACGCTCACTCTGCTGCTTCTTGGCCTGCGCTGGCTGCCGAAGCGCGCGTCCGAGCAGGGCGAATCCCCGCCGTCCCTGTCGACATGGCTGCGCCGCATCCGTGATTTCTCGATCGCCATCGGTACCGGCGCGGGCCTTGCGCTGCTGGCCTATGCGGGCATGACCGGCCCCGCTCCGGACACCATCGCGAAGGAATTCCTGGCGCGCGCCTATCTCGAAGGTGGCGGCACCAATGTCGTCAACGTGATCCTCGTGGATTTCCGCGGCTTCGACACTTTCGGCGAGATCACCGTGCTCGGCGTTGTCGCCATCACGGTCTATGCCCTTCTGCGCCGTTTCCGCCCGGCGGCGGACAGCATCGAAGTGCCGGAGCAGCAGCGCCAGCAGGAAGCCTTGCAGGCCGACGGCAAGGCTTCCGACGACTATCTTGCCGCACCCTCCGCCATCATGCAGTTGCTGTTTCCCTTCATCGCCGTTGTCGCGGCATATTTCCTGCTGCGCGGCCACGACCTGCCCGGCGGCGGCTTCGTCGGCGGAACGGTGATGGCCATCGCGCTGCTCCTGCAATATATCGCGAGCGGCAGCCGCTTCGTGGAAGCCAACCTCAGGATACGGCCGTTGCGGTGGATTTCGCTGGGTCTGCTGACGGCGCTCTGCGCCGGCCTCGGCGCCTTCGCATTCTCCCGGCCCTTCCTCACCTCCGCCTTCAGCTATGCCGACATTCCCCTGATCGGCGCGGTGCCGATGGCCAGTGCGCTCATCTTCGACCTCGGCGTATTCTCCCTCGTGGTCGGCACCATCGCCCTCATCCTCATCGCCCTTGCGCATCAGTCGATCCGCAGCCACCGTGCGACCGGCACGCCGTTGCAGGGCGAAAGCCGGGAGGAGCCGTGATGGAACTCGTTCTCTCCATCGCCATTGGCGCGTTGGGCGGCTCCGGCGTGTGGCTCTTGCTGCGCCCGCGCACCTTTCAGGTGATCATCGGGCTGACGCTGCTGTCTTATGCCGTCAACCTGTTCATTCTTTCCATGGGGCGCCTGAAGGTGGACATGGCGCCGATCCTCCAGAAGGGCGAAGCCGGCGACCTGGCGAGCTATGCAGACCCGCTTCCGCAGGCGCTGGTGCTGACCGCGATCGTCATCAGCTTCGCCACCACCGCGCTGTTTCTCGTCGTTCTTCTCGCCTCTCGCGGCCTGACGGGCACCGACCATGTCGATGGACGGGAGCGTGAATGGTGATCGCCTGGGCGGACCATCTGGCAATTCTTCCCATCCTGCTGCCGCTTGCGGCAGGCGCGGGGCTGCTGCTGGTCGAGGAACGGCACCGCGCGCTGAAGGCCGCCATCAGTCTCGCGACGACTGTGGCGCTGGCCGGCATCGTGACGGCTCTCTTCCACCGGCTGGAGGCCGTGCCCCAGGAAGTCATCGTCTATCGCCTCGCCGGATGGCCCGCCCCGTTCGGCATCGTGCTGGTGGTGGACCGGCTGACCGTCCTCATGCTGATGCTGACCAGCGGGCTGGCGCTTGCCAGCCTCATCTTTTCGCTCGTGCGCTGGAGCCGCGCGGGCGTCCACTATCTTTCGCTGTTTCAGTTCCTGCTGATGGGACTCAACGGCGCATTCCTCACCGGCGACCTGTTCAACCTGTTCGTGTTCTTCGAACTGCTGCTGGCCGCATCCTACGGGCTTGCGCTGCACGGCTCCGGCATCGTCCGGGTGCGCGCCGGGCTGCATTACATTGCGATCAACCTCGCCGCCTCCTTGCTGTTCCTCATCGGCGTCTCGCTGATCTACAGCGCGACGGGAACGCTCAACATGGCCGACCTCGCCATGAGAATCCCCGGGCTGGACGCCGGCGACAGGATGCTGATGGAGGCCGGCTCCGCAATTCTCGGCATCGCATTTCTGGTCAAGGCGGGCATGTGGCCGCTGAGCTTCTGGCTGCCGACGACCTATGCGGCAGCCGCGCCGCCGGTCGCGGCAATGTTCGCGATCATGAGCAAGCTCGGCATCTATGTGATACTTCGGCTCTGGCTCCTGCTGTTCGGCGACGCCGCCGGCGCCTCCTCCGATTTCGGCGGAATGGCGCTGCTCGCGATCGGCGGCGCGACGGTCCTGTTCGGCATGATCGGGATTCTCGCGTCGCAGGACCTCGGCCGCCTCACCGGCTTCGCCGTGCTCATTTCCTCCGGAACGATCCTTGCGGTCATCGCCATCGGCGACGCCGATCTCACCGGTCCCGCCATTTATTACATGATCAGCTCGACGCTCGCGATCGGCGCAATGTTCATGCTGATCGAACTCATCGAGCGCGGCCGCGACCCGGGCGCGGACATGCTGGCCGTGACGCGCGAAGCCTATGGCGACGACAGCGAAGAAGATCCCCTGAAAATGGAGGAGATCGGCATCGCCATTCCGGCGACCATCACCGTTCTCGGGCTCTGTTTCCTGAGCTGCGCGCTGGTGCTCGCCGGCATGCCGCCGCTGTCCGGCTTCATCGGCAAATTCGCGATTCTTTCCGCAGCCTTCAGCGTTCCTGGTCAGGGTCAGGACGCCGTGCCTGTGACCGCCTTCACCTGGCTCCTGCTGGCGCTGCTCATGGTGTCCGGCATCGTCACCCTGATGGCCATGACCCGCGCCGGCATCCGCACGCTGTGGATCCCCCAGGAGCGTACGACCCCCATGGTCCATCTGGCCGAGATCGCCCCTATCATCCTGCTGCTTGCCGGTTGCCTGGCGCTGACGATCCAGGCTGATCCCGTCCTGCGCTACATGAATGCGGCGGCAAGCGCCGCGCATTCCCCCGCGGACTATGTCAGAGGAGTGCTCACGGACCCCGAGACAGGGGCAATCCGCAGCCCGGATTCGGGAGGCGGACCATGAGAACATGGCTTCCGTTTCCCCTCACCTCCCTATGCCTGTTGGGGATGTGGCTGTTGCTGAACCAGAGCCTGTCGGCCGGCCATATCCTGCTGGGCGCGCTGTTCGCACTGCTGGGCGGGTGGCTGCTGGGCCTCGTCCAGAAGGACGTTCCTCGCGTCCGCAACCCCCTCGCCGTCGCGCGGCTGAGCCTGCTGGTTTTCGTGGACATCGTGCGCTCCAACATTGCAGTCGCACGCATCATCCTCGGTCCGCGGCACAGCCGGCACACCTCAGGCTTTCTCAGGATCCCGCTCGATCTCCGCAACCGCTACGGGCTCGCGATTCTCGGCTGCATCATCACCGCCACGCCCGGCACGCTATGGGTCCGCTACAATGCGGAGACGCAGTCGCTGCTGATCCATGTTCTCGATCTGGTGGACGAAGCCACCTGGATCGACACCATCAAGGGGCGCTACGAACGGCTCCTGCTGGAGATCTTCGAATGAGCGCCCAGATCCTGCACTGGTCTCTTGTCGCCGCTCAGCTCATGATCACGCTCGCCATGGCCTGCGCCGCATTTCGCATGTTCCGCGGCCCGCGGGCGCAGGACCGCGTTCTCGGGCTCGACACGCTCTATGTCAGCGGAATGATTCTGCTGCTGCTGTTCGGGATCCAGTCCGGTCGCACCCTTTATTTCGAGGCCGCGCTGATCATCGGCCTGCTCGGCTTCGTCGGCACTATGGCGCTGGCGAAATTCCTGATGCGCGGCGAGGTGATCGAATGACGCCTCAGGCTGACATTCCGGGCTGGGCCGCCTTGCTCACGGCCATATTCGTGATGCTCGGCGCCAGCCTGACGCTGGTCGGTTCGCTCGGCCTGCTGCGCCTGCGCCGATTCTACGATCGCGTGCATGCTCCCACGCTCGGCACGACGCTGGGAATCGGCTCGGTGCTGATCGCCTCGATGATCTATTTCTCCGTTCTCCAGCAGCGGCCGGTCATTCACGAAATTCTCATCACCGTATTCGTGACGCTGACGACGCCCATCACGCTGATGGTGCTTGTGCGCGCGGCGCTGTTCCGCGACGAAGCGGCGGCCATCATGCCGGAAGCCAATCAGACCAAGGTCGTCCGCGAACGCGAAGCCGACGAGCCGGAAGCCGGACCGGACGGAGCATCACCCCGCCCGTGAGCGCCGCAAGGCGACGGCCGGCCGCGGCCGCGCCGAAGCGGGAACGAGGGACCCCGCCTCAGGCCGTTATGTTCAGGCCGACCACGCGGTCCAGAGCAGCCTTGTCCTTGAGCAGAGCCGCCGATTTTGATTGATGGATGATGGTGCCGCGCTCCAGAACCACCACATCCTTGGTGAGGGACAGCGCATATTCCGCATGCTGTTCAGCCAGGATGACCGCGGTTCCCTCGTCGTCCATCATGCGCTGGATCGAGCCCGCCAGTTCCTCGACGATCACCGGCGCAAGCCCTTCCAGAGGCTCGTCGAGCAGCAGGAGCGAAGGGTTCGTCATAAGAGCGCGCGCAATAGCCAGCATCTGCTGCTCGCCGCCCGAAAGCTGATTGCCCATGTTCTGCCGTCGCTCTTTCAGGCGCGGAAACAGATTCTCATAGACCCGCTCAAGCGTCCAGCGCCCGGGCCGCGCCGCCATCGTGAGGTTTTCCTCTACGGTCAGCGACGGAAAGACCTCGCGCTCCTGCGCCACCCAGCCGATACCCATGAGCGCGCGGACATGGGGCGATGCGTGAGTGATGTCGCGGCCGCGCCATGCCAGGCTGCCGCCCCGCATCGTGGTCAGACCCATGATGGTCAGAAACAGGGTGCTTTTTCCGACCCCGTTGCGGCCCAGAATCGCAAGGCTCCCACCCTCGGAAATATCGAGGCTGACGCCGTCGATGACGGTCGCATCGCCATAGCCCGAGCGCACATCACGCAGGGAGAGCAGACTGTCAGTCATGATATCCACTGCCGAGATAGACTTCCCGCACACGCGGATCAGCCGAGATTTCCGCCGGCGCACCCTCCACCAGGATGCTGCCGTTCACCATGACGATGATTCGGCTGGCAAAACGGAACACCACGTTCATGTCATGCTCGATGAACAGGATAGTGATCTCCTTGGAGAGGCCGGCGATTGCCGTGAACAATTCAGCGCTCTCACTGCGCGGCACGCCGGCCGCCGGCTCGTCGAGCAGCAGCACGCTGGGCTTCGTGGCCAGCGCCAACGCGATTTCCAGCAGACGCTGCTGACCATAGGCCAGTTCCCGCGTCGGCCGCTCGCAATCGGCGGCGAGATTAAGCGACGAAAGAATGTCATAGGCTTCGGCGATGGCCTCGCCATAGCCCGGCAGGCTGCGCCACCATACCCCGGCTTCTCCCCGCCGCTCGCAAACCGCAAGGGTCACAGCCTCGAGCGCGGTCAGCGTGGGAAACAGCGTGTTGATCTGAAAGGTCCGCACAAGCCCGCGCTTCACCCGCGTCGCGGGCGCCATCTGGGTGATGTCTTGGCCGTTCAGGAAGATGGCGCCGCTGTCCGGCTTCAGCATTCCCGTGATGAGGTTGATCAGCGTCGTCTTGCCCGCGCCGTTCGGCCCGATCAGCGCGTAGCGCCCGCCTTGCGGTACGGCAATCGAGATATCCTTGGCGACGACGAGGGAGCCGAATTTCTTCTGAAGGTCCCGCGTCTCCAGGACGATCGGACCAGCCACGCCGGAAGCGGCTGGAGTTCCCGAGGCCAGAGTGGGAGAGGATGAAATGCTCATGGCTTGCGCCTGCTGCGGGACGTGAGCTTGGCGAGGCTGCCGAGAATGCCGTTCGGCAGGAAGACGATGACAACGACCAGCAACAGGCCCAGCCAGAAATACCAGAATTGCGGGTTCATGCCCGCCAGTTGGTCGCGCGCCACCAGGAACAGCATCGCGCCGATGATGCCGCCATAAAGCTGCCCCGCCCCGCCAAGAATCAACATGACAAGGGTTTCAGCGGAGCGCTGGAAGCTGAGCGCATCGAGCGCCACGAACTGCGTGGTTTGCGCAAGAAGCCCGCCGGCGAGGCCGGCAAAGCCCGCCGAGATCGTATAGATGACCTGAATGCGCCTCTTGATGGAGGCGCCGATCGCCGGCATACGGCGGACATTCTCACGCATGCCGCGCAGAGAAAGGCCGAAGGGAGAATTGATGATCCGCCGGATCACGAGAAACGACAGGAACAGCCCGATCAGCGAATAGGCATAGGCCGTATAGCCGTACAGGTCGAAGTCGAAGATCCCGAAAATCGGCCACATGCTCATGCCCTGAAGGCCGTCGTCACCGCCGGTGAGCCAGTGCGCCTTGTTGGCCAGTTCGAACATGAGCAGGCAGAGCCCCAGCGTCACCATGATCAGCGCGAAATGGGTGATGCGGGCGATAATGAAGCTGATGAGATAGCCCAGGACCGTCGCGCCGGCTGTCGCGACAAGCAGACCGGTCAGCGGTTCGCCCCAGCCGTGCTTGGAAAGCAGGCCCGCGATATAGGCTCCGAAGCCGAAGAAAACCGCATGGCCGAGCGACACCAGCCCGCTGTAGCCGACGATGAGATCGAGCGAAACGGCGAACAGCGCCGTGATCGCGATCTGGCTCGCCAGGATCAGATAGGTTTCCGCCACGAAAAACGGCAGCAGCGTCGCCAGCCAGAATACGGTTTCGAACCAGCGCCAGCGGACCTTGTCACGCAGGAAACTGCTCGGATCGACCGGCGTTGCGGCCGGTGAGGCCGGCGCGGCCTGTATGGAAGATGGGATCGCGGTTTCGCTCACGTCAGCGCCTCGCAAACAGGCCGGCAGGCCGCCAGACGAGCAGGCCGACCATGACGGCATACAGCACGAACGCGCCGACTTCAGGCACATAATATTTGCTGAACATATCGATGATGCCGAGCATCGCCGCGGTGATGAACGCACCGCGGATCGAGGCCATGCCGCCGACCGCCACCACGATGAGCATGAACACGAGATATTTCAGGGCGAAATTGGGATCGAGCCCCACGACCTCGATCGCCAGCGCACCCCCAAGACCCGCCAGCCCGCTGCCGATGGCGAAAGTCACCGCAAAGATCCAGTCGACATTGATGCCCAACCCCCGGGCCATGCGCTGGTTGTCCACGGCGGCCCGGATCCGGGCGCCAAAGCGGGTGTAGTCCAGCCCCAGCACGAGCACGGCCGTGATGACCAGCGCCGCACACACCAGAAAGATGCGATAGACCCCGAAACTGAAATCACCGATCTCGACGCGGCCGCGAATATAGGCCGGCATCTCGATGGGCTGCTGGGTGGTCCCGAAGATATATGCTGCGGACGCGATCGACATGAACACGATGCCTATTGTCAGCAACGCCTGATCGAGATCGCTTGCCCCGTAGAGCCTCCGGTACACTATCCGTTCCAGAACGACAGCCATCGCGGCCGCCATCAGAAACGCAACCGGCAGAGTCGCGAAAAACGGCCAGTCCCACGAACGCATCAACGTCACCGTGGTGTAGCCGCCGATCATGGCGAAACTGCCATGCGCCAGGTTGACGAAATTCATCATCCCGAGCGTTACGGACAAGCCGACGGAAAGAACGAACAGCAACATGCCATAAGCAAAGCCGTCGAACAGGAGGCTGGCAATTCGGGGAGTCACAGGTAACCCATTGACGTTGGGGTAAGCCGGTCGCGAGAGACGACCTCGGCGAAAAAGGGCCCGGTGCTCCACGCACCGGGCCCTCGGCGAGGATGCTTACTTTGCCAGTCCGTCAGCGGTCAGCTTGCCCTCGGCCTTCAGTCGCTCCTTGACCGGGTCCTTGACGTTGTCGATCTTGTCGAATTCGACATTCACGAGGCGGCCGTCCACACGCTCCACCCTGCGCAGATAGATGGTCTGGATGACATCGCGCGTTTCGGGATCGATCGTGACGGAGCCGCGCGGGCTTTCGAAGGACACGCCCTTCATCGCCGCAATCAGGGCGTCACCGTCGGTCTTGCCGCCGGTCTTCTTGATCGCTTCGTAGATCAGATGCATGCCGTCATAGGCGGTGACGGCAAACTGATCGGGATTGCGGCCGCCCAGCAGCTCGTTCATGCCCTTGACGAACTCGGGATTCATCCGGGTCTTCAGGTTGTGGTCGTAATGCCAGCCGGAGATCATGCCGACAGCGGCGTCGCCCATGCTCTTGAGCGCCTCGTCATTGACGAGTTCGCCGGAAGACAGGATCTTCATGGACTTCGGATTGACGCCATGCTCCGCGAAAGCCTTGGCCAGCGCCGCGGGCTGCTCGCCGCCCGGCACGAAGACGAAGACGGCTTCTGAATTAGAATCCTTCAGGCGCTGGGCGAAAGCCGAGAAATCCGGGTTGGCCACGGGAAACCGGACCGATCCGTTGATCGTGCCGCCGCCCTGTTTGAACTGAAGTTGGAATTCCTGCTCGGAATCGATGCCCGGTCCATAATCCGTGACCATGGTGAAAGCGTTTTTCGTGCCGTTCTTCGCGGCCCAGGTGCCGAGGGCGCCCATCGCCTGCGGCAGCGCAATGGAGGTGCGCACCAGATAGGGCGAGCGCGCGGTGATGATCGCCGTGGCGGCGTTGGTGATGACGCCGGGCTTCTTGGCCTGGGTCAGCACGTCGGCGGCGGCCAGCGCGTCGGGCGTCAGCGAAAATCCCGCAATGATATCGACGCGATCGCGAACGATCAGTTCCTGCGCGAGGCGGCGGGCGACGTCCGGCGCGGTGCCTGCTGCGCCCGAATCCCTGCGGATGATCTCGATCTTCCGGCCGGCGACGGTGTCGCCGTGCTGCTTCATGTACAGCTTGATGCCGTTGTCCATCATCGTGCCGAGGTCGGCGAACTGGCCCGAATAGCTCATGATCAGGCCGACCTTGATGGGCGGCTGGTTCTGGGCCTGGACGGGCGCCGAGGCCATCGCGAGCGCGGCCAGACCGCTCATGCCGAGCAACAACTTACGCATGCTAGCTCCTCCCCTGGGTGTGATCCCCACAGATTATCGGCCGACGATAGTCGCGATGTTTTAGGCCGTCAATTCGCCCCGTTGCGGGACTGGTGCGGGACGGACTTTTACTTCCCCGGCGGGGACCCGTACCGGCCGTTCAGGATAAACCCCGGCCGTCACGATAGTCCCGCGCCTCCCGCCTCAGCACATCGGCCAGCGTGGCGAGAGCTCCGGCATGGGCAAGCCGTTCCAGCGTCACCGGCCAGCGCCGGCGCCAGTTCGGATGTTCGGTGGTCGTCCCCGGCAGATTGACCTGCTCGACCTGCCCCATCACGTCCTCGACAGCCACGGCCAGAATGCCGCTCGGCGACCGCGCAAGGAAACGGACTACCGCTTCGAACAGATTTTCATCCTGCGCCTCCGCGTCCGGCAAAGCGGCGCGCAGCGCCGCGCGGGCCTGCTCGCGATCCTGCGGGGTTTCACCGGGGTCAATGCCGAGCGCCGCCCGCACCTCGAAGTCGCGCCCTGTCATCCATCCCTGAAAGGTCGGCAGGTCGTGGGTATTGAACGCAACCAGCGCTTCACGCGGATAGTGCTCGCTGCCGATGAAGGCTCCGTCGTGTCTCCGCTCGAACATCATCAGCCGGTAGCCCCAGACGCCCCATTCAGCCATCCTCTCGCGGAAGCCTTCCGGAACCGTTCCCAGATCCTCGCCAACGACGAGACATTCCGCCCGGACGCTTTCAAGCGCAATCGTCGCCAGCATGGCCTCAAGCGGAAACCGCACATAAGCGCCGTGGCGTGCGTCCTCATGGGCCGGCATGAGGAAGAAGCGGTTGAGCCCCAGAACGTGATCGATCCTGATCGCTCCGGCATGGCGCATCACCGCCCGCAGGGTCTCGCGCAGCATGTGGAAGCCGGAGCGGGCCAGCGCATCGGGATTGAACGACGCCAGCCCCCAGTTCTGGCCCGCGGGATTGAGGATGTCCGGCGGCGCGCCGATCGCCAGCCCCTGGAGAATCGCATCCTGTTCGCACCAGACGTCGAACCCGCCCGGCTCCACGCCCACCGCCATGTCGAGATAAAGACCGACCGGCATTCCGCGCTCGGCGGCACGGGCGGCGCAAGCTTCCAACTGCCGGTCCGCGATCCATTGCAGGAAGCAATGGAAATCCATGTCCTCGCCGGCCTCCTTCCGCACGGAATCCAGCACCTCCTGCTGCGGCCGGCGCATCTCTTCAGGCCAGTTCCACCAGGGCCCACCATGACGGGAGCGCAGCGTCTCGAATGCGGCAAAGCGTTCCAGCAGTTCGCCCTGCTCCTGCCTGAAGGCATCAAAATCGCGTCGGCGGGCGAGATCAGTTCCCCTTGCAAAGGCAGCGTGACAGGCTCTCAGCGCCGCCATCTTGGCTATCCCGACACCGGCATAATCGATCATCGGTGCGGCGCGCAGGCGATGAATCTCGGCAGAAGGCGGCTTCGGGATATCCCGATATTCCGGAACGGCCTCGACATCGATATAAAGCGGATTGAGGAACAGGCGGCTGTTGGGCGCGTAAGGGCTGCACTGCTCCGGCCGGTCCGGATAAAGCATGTGCAGCGGATTGAGGCCGATACCTGCGGCGCCATGGTCGGCAGCGATATCGACCAGCCGTAACAGGCTGCCGAAATCTCCGTGCCCCCAGTCACGGTCCGACCGCATGCCGTAGAGCTGGACCGCCAGCACCCATACGCGGTGTTCGCCGTTCAGGAACACGGGACGATAGGCCCGGCCGGGCGTGACCACCACGACGCCACGGTCGCGCATCGGCCCGTCACCCGCCAAAGCGGCACGGAGGCGATAGACTCCATGCCGCACCGGCGCGTCCAACCGGATCCATCCGTCTGACGATACGCCCGCGCCGACAGGACCGGCATCGGATTCGAGCACCCAGGCCAGTTCCCCGTCACCATCAAGGCCGGAGCGGAAGGCCGTTTCGCGCTCGCGGAGAACCCAGACGGACGACCCACGCCCCGCATCCGGGGAATGCCCGGTGATAGCTTCGACAATCCGGCGGAGATCATCGCCTGCCACCTGCCGCCGCGTGCCCAGCGCATCCGTATAGCAGGTTTCAACGCCCAGCTTTGCGGCGACGGCCTGAATATCGTCGCTCACCGTCGCAATATCTCCGGTCGGTTAGATATGGAGGCCGCGGCCTGGGGCGGCGACTCCAAAAAGTGTCAGTGAACTTTGGCTGTCAGGCGAATGTCCCGCGTTTCGATCAGCGGAACAGGCGCCGTCACGAGGTTCGCCTCAGGAACGATGGCGGTCTCGTTCTCGATCAGGGTATCGACGAAGTCATTGAACCAGCCCTGAACGGGCGACTGCGTGAGAACGGCCATCATGGCCTCCCATCGCTCGCGTCGCTCATCGAGGGGCATTGCCAATGCCGTGGCGAGCGCCTGACTCATGCCGTCGATGTCGTGCGGATTGACGATCAGCGCCGCGTCGAGCTGCTGTGCCGCGCCGGCGAATTCCGACAGGACCAGCACGCCCGGATCGAACGGATTTTGCGCCGCGACATACTCCTTCGCGACCAGATTCATGCCGTCGTAAAGCGGCGTCACCATCGCGACCTGCGCAGAGCGATAAAAGCCTGCCAGGGTGTTCTGGCTGAAACCCTTGTTGAGATAGCGGATCGGCGTCCAGTCCACTTCGCCATGGCGGCCGTTGATTTCCCCGACCAGCGCCGCCAGCTCCTTCTGCAACTGATGATAGGTTTCGATCCCCTCGCGAGAGGGAACCCCGATCTGGAGCATGGAGAACTGCCGCTTCAACGCCGGATCGCTCTGCAACAGATTATCCACCGCCTTGAAGCGGTTGGCGAGGCCCTTGGAATAGTCCACACGATCCACGCCGACGACCAGCTTCGCGCCTTGAAGGCTTTGCCGCAGCCGCATGACATCGTGACCGGCCACAGCCTTGGTGGCGCGCGAGGCGAAGGCTGATACATCGATGCCGATGGGGAACACCTTGAGGCGCGTCACCCGCCGCGTCGACGCAACAGCGTCCCCGACGACGGACAGCCCGAGTTCTTCGCTCAGATAGCTGGCGAAATTGTCCAGATCCCGCTGGGTCTGAAAGCCGATGAGATCATATGCCATCATGGCCCGCACCAGTTCGCGATGATGCGGCACGCTGCACAGCACGCTGCGCGGGGGCATCGGCGTATGCAGAAAAAATCCGATCGGCGCCTGGACTCCCATCCGCCGCATTTCCATCGCCAGCGGCAGATAGTGATAATCGTGGATCCAGTAGCAGGTGCCGGCATGGAAGGCCCCTCTCAGGCTCCGCGCCAGGAATAAATTGATCTCCCGATAGGCCATATAGTCCGATGCGTTTGCGACGATCAGATCGGGTCGCGAATGCAGGGCCGGCCACAGAACCGAATTGGCGAAGCCCTCATAGAAGCCGCGATAATGAGCCGCCGGAAAGTCGATCGACCCCAGCGCACCGGAACCCAGCGCCTCCAGCTCGATCGCGCCCGCGCGCGTGCTTTCTCCCAGCCGGCCGCTGGAACCCACCCAGATCGCCCCGGCCGACTTCACCGCAGGCAGCAAGGCCGCCGCCAGGCCGCCGGCGATCGGCTCGCCAGGCCGCGCCCGGGCCACACGGTTGGATACGATGACAACGCTCACGGCTGAACTCCAGGTATGCTGATCGTAAACCCTGAACGACCGTTTAGGTTCCGCACATATGGGCGCCTTCGCGCTGTCACGGACCCATCACAGTTGGAGAGCAATTTGCCTGCCAACCCGCCGGACGAGGCCAGACAAATTGCCTCCGACGGTAACGGAACCTTGTCCTGACTGACCTGTTAGCATCAGGAGCGTGGGGGATTTCGGTGACATTTCAATGACCCAGGAGATGAAGGCAGCCAGGTCGCGGCCAGATGCGGGCCTTTCGCCAGAGCATCCCGGCCATCGTTTCATCATTGAAAACCTCTTTCCCGCAGTCGACGGCGGGCGATACCCGGTCAAGCGGATCGTCGGTGAGCCTGTGCATGTCTGGGTCGATATCTTCCGCGATGGCCATGACGTGGTGCGCGCGAGCCTGCGCTGGCGGCTCCTCGGCTCACGCCGTTGGGAAACCGCCCCGCTGGTCCATTTCGGAAACGACCGCTGGACCGGGCAGTTCACGCCGGATGCGCCCGGACGCTACGAATTCGCCATCGAGGCATGGACTGACGCCTTCGCCACCTGGCGGCGCGACTTTCTGCTCAAACGGGAGGCAGGGCTGGATGTCGGGCTGGAGGCGCGCGAAGGCCGCGACCTGCTGCTGCGCACCAAGGCCGCGGGAACGGCGCATTCTCATATTTTGGCGCAGGCCATTGAGCATTTCAATCTCTCGGGCGATCCGGACACCCTTCTCCGCACCGAACTGGCCGACGCGATGGCAGAGATCGAGCCGCGCGCGGATCTGAGCTGGAGCCGCGCCTTCCCCTTGACCATCGACCGGCCACGGGCGCGCGCCAGCGCCTGGTACGAAATCTTCCCGCGCAGCCAGAGTCCGGAAGCCGGGCGTCACGGCACCTTCGACGACTGCATCGCCCGCCTGCCCGATATCGCGGCGTTGGGGTTCGATGTGTTGTATTTCCCGCCGATCCATCCCATCGGCCACAAGAACCGCAAGGGCAGGAACAACAGCCTGACCGCAGGGTCGGACGATCCCGGCAGTCCCTATGCGATCGGCGGCGAGGCCGGCGGCCACGATCAGGTCCATCCGGAGCTTGGCACGCTGGCGGATTTCCGGCGCCTCGTTCACGCGGCGGAAAAACATGGCCTTGAGATCGCGCTGGACTTCGCCATCCAGTGCTCTCCCGACCATCCCTGGCTTCGGGAGCATCCGGACTGGTTCAAATGGCGGCCCGACGGCTCCATGCGCTATGCCGAGAACCCGCCGAAAAAATACGAGGACATCGTCAATCCGGAATTCTATTGCGACGACCGCACGGGCCTCTGGGACGCGCTGCGCGATATCGTCCTGTTCTGGGTGGATCAGGGCGTGCGCATCTTCCGCGTCGACAATCCGCACACTAAGCCATTTCCCTTCTGGGAATGGATGATCGCCGAGGTCCAGGCGCGCGCGCCGGACACGATTTTCCTGTCCGAAGCCTTCACGCGCCCGAAGCCGATGAAGGCCCTCGCCAAGCTCGGCTTCACCCAGTCTTACACCTACTTCACATGGCGCACCGGCAAGGACGAATTCAGCGAATATCTGAGCGAGCTCACCGGCTATCCCGAGCGTGAATTCTACCGGCCGAATTTCTTCGTGAATACGCCGGACATCCTGCCCTATCATCTTCAGGGCGGGGAGCGCTGGATGTTCCGCTCCCGCCTTGCCCTCGCGGCCACGCTGTCATCCAACTACGGCGTCTATAACGGCTTCGAACTGCTCGAGCACATTCCCGTATCCGGCAAGGAAGAATATCTCGATTCCGAGAAATACGAACTCAAGGCGCGGGACTGGCACGCACCGGGCAACATCCGCGAGGACATCACGCGGATCAACCGCATCCGCCGCGAGAATCCCGCACTTCAGCAGACGGCCGACCTGCGCTTCGTCGCCGTGGACAGCCTCCATGTCATCGGCTTCGTCAAACAATCGTTCGCGCAGGACAACGCCGTTGCCGTCGCCATCGCGCTGGCGCAAGGCCGCCATGACGTCTGGTTTCATTTCGGGGACATGCAGATCGGCCCGCCGGATGCCCGTACCCATGTTCGCGCCGTCGAGAATCTCGTGACGGGCGAGCGCCGGATGCTGGAATGGGGCGGCCTACGTCTCCACATCGATACAGATCAAGACCCCGTCATCCTTTTCCGCTGCCTTGCCTGATTTCAATCATGAATAAATTTCAATCATGAATAAGATGACCCAGACTTTCCCGGACATATCTCAGGACGACGAGCTGTGGTATAAGGACGCCATCGTCTATCAGCTTCATGTCAAGGCCTTTGCCGACAGCAACGATGACGGCGTCGGCGATTTCAACGGCCTGACCGGGCGGCTCGACTATCTTCAGGACCTCGGCGTCACCACGCTCTGGCTGCTGCCGTTCTATCCGAGCCCCGGCCGCGACGACGGCTACGACATTTCCGACTATGGCGACATCAACCCGCAATTCGGGACGATGAAGGATTTCCGCCGCTTCATGCAGGAAGCCAAACGCCGCAACCTGCGCGTCATCACCGAACTGGTGGTGAACCACACCTCGGACCAGCACGCCTGGTTCAAGCGTGCGCGGCGCAGCCCGGCAGGTTCGAGCGCGCGCAACTGGTATGTCTGGAACGACACCGACCAGAAATATCTCGGCACGCGCATTATCTTCACGGATACGGAGAAATCCAACTGGTCCTACGATGCCGAAGCCGGCGCCTACTACTGGCACCGCTTCTTCTCGCACCAGCCCGACCTCAATTTCGACAATCCGCGCGCCGTGGACGCCATCACGCGGGTGATGAAGCGCTGGCTCGACACCGGTGTGGACGGTTTCCGTCTCGACGCCGTTCCCTATCTCGTCGAGCGGGACGGCACCAGCAACGAGAACCTTCCGGAAACCCACGCCATCATCAAGCGGCTGCGGCGCGAACTGGACGCCTATATGCCCGGCAAGGTTCTGCTGGCCGAAGCCAATATGTGGCCGGAGGACGTCCAGCAGTATTTCGGCGCGGGCGACGAATGCCACATGGCCTATCACTTCCCGCTGATGCCGCGCATCTACATGGCGATCGCGCAGGAGGACAGGTTCCCCATCGCCGACATCATGCGCCAGACCCCGGACATTCCGGACAACTGCCAATGGGCCATGTTCCTTCGCAACCATGACGAACTGACGCTCGAAATGGTGACGGACGCCGAGCGCGACTATCTCTGGTCCACCTATGCGGCCGATCCGCGCGCGCGCATCAACCTCGGTATTCGCCGCCGGCTCGCGCCGCTGATGGACAATGACCGGCGCAAGATCGAACTGATGAATTCCATTCTGATGTCGATGCCCGGCACGCCGATCATCTACTACGGCGACGAGATCGGCATGGGCGACAATATCTATCTGGGCGACCGCAACGGCGTGCGCACGCCGATGCAATGGACGCCGGACCGCAACGGCGGCTTTTCCCGCTGCGATCCGGCGCGGCTGTTCCTGCCGCCGATCATGGACCCGGTCTATGGCTATCAGGCCGTGAATGTCGAGGCGCAGTCGCGCAGCGCCTCCTCAATGCTCAACTGGACCAAACGGCTGATCGCGGTGCGCAAGAGCAGCAAGGTGTTCGGTCGCGGCAGCATCACCTTCGTCCGCCCGTCCAACCGGTCGGTTCTGGCCTATCTGCGTCAATACAACGACGAGGTGATCCTGTGTGTCGCGAATCTCGCGCGCACGGCGCAATCGACAGCAATCGATCTCTCGGAATTCAAGGGGCGCATCCCCACCGAGATGCTGGGCCGCGCGCCGTTCCAGAGGATCGGCGAGCATCCCTTCGTCGTCACGCTCGCGCCCTATGGCTTCTTCTGGTTCCAACTCACCGAAACCGTGGACGCCGTCTCCGACGCGCCGGCCGTGCCGGAATGGATCACGCTGGTCGGCGGCGATGGCGGCCGGTCCCTGCTTGACCATCATTCCCTGCGGCTGTTCGAGCGGGAGGTGTTGCCGCCCTATCTGGTCTCGCGGCGCTGGTTTGCGGATCATTCCGGACGCATGCCACATGTCCGGGTTTCGCACTCGCTGCCCCTGGCCACACCCGGCAGCGGCGGGGGGCCGCCTCCTTTCCTGAACATCGTGGATGTGACCGTCTCCGGCGCGTCCGACCGTTATGTGATGCCGCTCGCGGTTCACTGGCAGCGTGTCGAACGGCGGCCGGATTCAGGCCCCGCCACGCTGGTCGCGCCGGTGCGTCGGGGCTCGAAGGAAGGCGCACTGGTCGATGCAAGCTCGGATGCGGGCTTCGTCGGCAGTATCATCGACCATATCGCCCACAACGGAGAAATCGAGCATGCGGGCGCACGCCTGATCTTCCGATCCACGAACCATCTCGCGGCGATGGACCCCAGGCCGGCGGTGTCGGATGTGCGCGCGGCCGGGGTCGAACAGACCAACGCGACGACCATCATCGATGAAGCCTATGTCCTCAAGGTTTATCGGCGACTGATTCCCGGGCCGAATCTAGAAGTCGAAATGGGACGTTTCCTCACGGATGTGGCCGGCTTCGCGAATACCCCGCCGCTGCTCGGCACCATCGAACTCCAGGAAGGCGACACATCAGCGACGCTCGCCGTCCTTCACGGCTACATCCAGAACCAGGGCGACGCCTGGACGATCACCGCATCCTATCTCGACCGTCTGGTCGAAGAGGAGCGGCTGCGCGATCCGGAATCGCCGCGCGACAGCGATGACCGCGGCGCGTTGATCGCGCGAACGCAGAGCGTCGGCCGCCGCATCGCCGAGATGCATCTGGCGCTCGCCAGCCGCAGCGACATTCCGGACTTTGCACCGGAGCAGGTCACGCCCGAAGATATCGCGAACTGGACCGCGGCGCTGACACACGCGATCGACACGACCTTCGACAATCTGTCCGTCCGCCTTTCCCAGTTGAAGCCCGCGGCGGCAACGCTTGCCGAAAGTCTTTTGGCCCGCCGCAGCGAGACGCTGCACGGCATTCAGCACCTGCTGCCGCCCGGGGTCGACATCTGCAACATCCGCCATCACGGCGACCTGCATCTCGGGCAGATCCTGATCACCGGCGACGATGTCCACATCATCGACTTCGAAGGCGAGCCGAGCAGAAGCGGGAAGGAGCGCCAGCGCAAGCTGCCGGCGGCCCGCGATGTCGCCGGCTTCGTTCGCTCGCTGGATTACGCCACGGCCGCCGCCATCGACCGGATCGTGGGAGCCACTCCGGAGGAACTCGCGCGGCTATCCGGCGTTCTCGAACAATTGCGCGTCACGGCCACCGATGTGTTTCTGGCCTCGCTTCACGACGCGATCGTCAATTCAGAGGATTCGCCGCGATTGTGGCCAACCGACCCGGACGTGACGCACCGCCTGCTCACCTTCTTCATGATCGAGAAGGCTGTCTACGAGATCGAATACGAACTCGATCACCGCCCGGACTGGTCTCATGTTCCGCTGTCAGGCCTCGCACGCCTTGTGATTCCGGCAATTGATCTGGACGGGAATGGATGATGACGGCCTCTTCCGCACAACCGCCCGCCGCCGGAGCACCTGATATCGATTCAGAAGGCTGGGCGGTGCTGCGGGGGCTTCACGCCGATCCGTTTCATTATCTCGGTCCCCATGAGCGCGAGGGCAAAGCCTTCGTGCGGGTGTTCCTGCCGGATGCCGGCGCGGTCAGCATAATCGAATCCTGCAAGGAGACACCGTTGCGGCGGCTCCATCCCGCCGGCCTGTTCGAAGGCCCCCTCACCTCCACCTCCACGCCCTATCGTCTGCGCGCCGACTGGAGCGGAAGTATCGTGGAACTGGACGACCCCTATCGCTTCCAGCCGATCCTGAGCGACTACGATCTCTATCTCCTGGGCGAAGGCACCCATCTGCGCGCCTACGACAAGCTGGGCGCCCATCCGCTGATGATGGACGGGGTCAGGGGCATCGGCTTCGCCGTCTTTGCGCCGAACGCCAAACGGGTCAGCGTCGTCGGCGACTTCAACTTCTGGGACGGACGCCGCCACGCGATGCGCATGCGCGCCAGCGGCTTCTGGGAGATCTTCATTCCAGACGCTGCCGTTGGGCAGACCTACAAATACGAACTCGTGGACCACCACGGCAAGCTGTTGCCGCTGAAAGCCGATCCTTATGCCTTTTCTGCCGAGGTGCGCCCGGCAACAGCTTCGATCATCGTCGATCCCGGACAAATTCCGCGTCCCGCCGCACCTCCTGCCGATGCGAACCGGCTGGATGCTCCCATCTCCATCTACGAGGTGCATCTCGGATCATGGCGGCGCCACGACGGCGACAACAGATGGCTGACCTATCGCGAGCTTGCCGAGCAACTTCCCGCCTATGCCGCATCCATGGGCTTCACGCATATTGAGCTGCTGCCGGTTTCCGAACATCCTTTCGACGGATCGTGGGGCTATCAGCCCACCGGCTATTTCGCCCCGACCAGCCGCTTCGGTTCGCCCGCGGACTTCGCTGTTTTCGTGGATGCCTGCCACCGCCATGGTCTTGCGGTGATCCTCGACTGGGTCCCCGGCCACTTTCCGGACGACCCCCATGGCCTTGGACATTTCGACGGCACCGCCGTCTATGAACATGCTAACCCCATGCAGGGCCGGCATCTGGACTGGGACACGCTGATCTTCAACTACGGGCGGCGGGAAGTCGCCAACTTCCTTTTGTCCAATGCGCTGTTCTGGCTGGACCGCTACGGCATCAACGGCCTGCGGGTCGATGCGGTCGCGTCCATGCTCTATCTCGACTACAGCCGCCCGGCTGGCGGCTGGGTGCCGAACCGCTTCGGCGGGCGCGAGAACCTGGAGGCCGTGGACTTCCTGCGCCGCGTGAACATCGAAGTGTTCGGCCACTATCCGCAAGCGACGACGATGGCGGAGGAATCGACGGCATGGCCGGCGGTTTCCCGTCCCGTCGAAGCTGGCGGCCTGGGGTTCGGCTACAAATGGAACATGGGGTGGATGCACGACACCCTGAGATACATCGCCAAGGAGCCGATTTACCGCAAGCATCATCACGGCGACGTGGTGTTCGGGCTGCACTATGCCTTTTCCGAAAATTTTGTCCTGCCGCTTTCTCACGATGAAGTGGTTCACGGCAAAGGCTCGATCCTCGGCCGCATGCCGGGGGACGCCTGGCAGCGTTTCGCCAATCTGCGCGCCTATTACACTTTCATGTTCGGCCATCCCGGCAAGAAGCTTCTGTTCATGGGCGCCGAATTCGCGCAGGAGCGCGAATGGAACCACGATCGCGCGCTGGACTGGCACCTGCTCGATGATCCCGCCCATGAGGGCGTCCGCCTGCTGATCCGCGACCTGAACCACCTCTATCGCGCATTGCCGGCGCTTCATGCGCGGGATTGCGAGCCGGACGGCTTCGAATGGGTGGTGATGGACGATACCGAGCGAAGCGTCTTCGCGTGGCTGCGGCGTGGCCGCAACGCCGGCGAGATGTGCCTCGTGGTCGTGAACTTCACGCCAGTCGTGTATCAGGACTATGCCATTCCCGTGCCCATCTCCGGTCCATGGCGCGAGGCATTCAACAGCGATTCGACCCGCTATGGCGGCACCGATGTCGGCCATGCGGGACGTGTTCAGGCAAAGTCCACGGCCACCGGCGGCGAGCTGATGCTGACGCTGCCGCCGCTTGCGGGGCTCATTCTGACACCGGAGATCTGAATGCGTATCCAGCAAGGCACCCCTCATCCCCTCGGGGCGACCTGGGATGGGCGCGGCACGAATTTCGCGTTGTTCTCGGCTCATGCGGAGAAGGTCGAACTCTGTCTGTTCGACCGGCAGGGGCGGCGGGAGCTGGAGCGGATCGCACTGCCGGAGCATACCGACGACATCTGGCACGGATATATGTCCGACGTCATTCCCGGCCAGGTCTATGGCTATCGGGTTCACGGCCCCTATGCGCCGGAGGAAGGTCACCGCTTCAATCCCCACAAACTGCTGCTGGATCCGTATGCGCGCAAAGTTGCAGGGTCCATTGTCTGGAGCGATGCTCATTTCGGCTATCGCACCAACAGCGCCCGCGAGGACCTGTCATACGACCGCCGGGACAATGCCCGCGGCATGGTCAAGGGCGTGGTGATCGACGATGCCTTCACATGGGGCGATGACCGCCCTCCGTCGGTTTCGTGGAGCGACACGGTCTTCTACGAAGCTCACGTCAAGGGGCTCACGATCGGGCGGGACGATGTGCCGCCCGCATGGCGCGGCGCGTTCCGCGGCCTCACGGCTCCGGGCGTCATCCATCATCTGAAGCGTCTGGGCGTGACCTCGCTCGAGCTTCTGCCGGTCCAATATTTTCCGGACGACCGCTATCTCGTCGAGAAAAGCCTGCGCAATTACTGGGGTTACAACACGCTCGGCTTCTTCTGCCCCGAGCCGCGCTATGATCACGAGGATGCTCTGAGCGCCTTCAAGTCCACGGTGTCGCAGCTTCACAACGCCGGCATCGAGGTCATCCTGGACGTCGTCTACAACCATACGGCGGAAGGAAACCACCTCGGCCCGACGCTGTCGTTCAAGGGGATCGATAACCGGTCCTACTACTGGCTGACGCCGGACAATCCCCGCTACTACGAAAATTTCACCGGCACGGGCAACGCGCTGAATCTCACCCATCCGCGCGTGTTGCAGATGGTCATGGATTCGCTGCGCTACTGGGTCGAACACTGCCATGTGGACGGCTTCCGGTTCGATCTGGCGACCACGCTGGGCCGGCGCCCCGACGGCTTCGACCCGCAGGCCGGCTTCTTCACGGCGGTCGCGCAGGACCCCGTGCTGAGCCGGGTGAAGATGATCGCGGAACCGTGGGATATCGGCCTTGGCGGGTATCAGGTCGGCGGATTTCCCGCCGGGTGGTCCGAATGGAACGACGCCTTCCGCCACACGGCCCGGCTGTTCTGGCGGGGGGACGGCGGCCAGATCCGCGACCTCGCCGCGCGGATGACCGGCTCGGCGGACAAGTTCCGGCACAACGGGCGGCCACCCCGCACCGGCATCAACCATGTCACGGTGCATGACGGCTTCACGCTGGCCGATCTCGTCAGCTACAACGGCAAGCACAACGAAGCCAACGGCGAGGACAATCGCGACGGGTCCGACGAGAACCAGAGCAACAACTGGGGCGTGGAAGGGCCGACCGACGATGCCGACATCCTGACCCTGCGGCGGCGCATCCGGAAAAATCTGCTGGCGACGCTTTTTCTCGCGCAGGGCGTGCCGCTCCTGCTCGCCGGCGACGAGGTCAACAACAGCCAGGGTGGCAACAACAACACCTATTGCCAGGACAACGAGACCGGCTGGGTGTCCTGGGAGGCGCTCGGTACGGATGAGGACCTCACCGGCCTCGTGGCGCAACTGACGGCGCTGCGGCGCACCTATCCGCAGCTTCAGCCGCACCACTGGTTGAACGGCGGCGCGCCCGATCAG
>Ga0182740_1000940_pt1 | contig 22191 bp, 21 predicted proteins | sample eDN5th37CKraftBY_FD_128872 | JGI IMG/M metagenome (GOLD analysis project Ga0182740, IMG submission 128872) | Enriched backyard soil microbial communities from Emeryville, California, USA - eDNA 5th pass 37_C Kraft BY (version 2) (version 2) | ecosystem: Environmental > Terrestrial > Soil >...
CGACGCCGGACAGGATCGCCACGTATTGCCGGCCGTCGGGCCCGCGATAGGTGGTCGGCTGCCCGACGATTCCCGAAGAGGTCCGGAACTGCCACAGCACTTCGCCGGTGCGGGCGTGAACGGCTTTGAACCACCCGTCCATGGTGCCGTAGAACACCACATCGCCTGCGGTTGCGAGCGCACCGCTCCAGACGGGGAAGCGCTCGTTGATGGTCCAGAGCTCCCTGCCCTCCCTGATGTCCCAGGCGGAGAACTCGCCCATATGGCCGCCGGGGCCTGGAAACATGCGGATTTCGGCACCGACATAAGGCGTTCCGGCGATGTAGTTCGGCTCGGTGCTGCCCCAGTCCATGCATAGGTTCACGTGCGGGATGTAGAGGAGCCCTGTCCTCGGGGAGAAGGCACTGGGATTCCAGTTCTTCGCGCCCGACGCCGCCGGACAAATGTCGCGAATGACGCGGTTGCTCACGGGCTCCTTGTCGGAGCTGTACTGAATTTTCCCTGTCTCGAGGTCGACGCCCGTTGCGGCCGTGAGGGCATGGAACGGCTTTGCGGACAGCACTTCGCCGGTCACGCGGTCGATGACGTAGACGAAGCCGGTCTGTCCCGGATGCACCAGCACCTTCCGGGGTTTTCCCTCCCACTCCATGTCGAGCAGGATCGTCTCGTTGTTGCCGTCCCGGCCGTGAAGATCATGCGGCGCGATCTGATAGAACCAGCGCGCCTCGCCCGTATCGGCGTCGCGGGCGAAGATGCCGGCCGTCCATTTGTTGTCGCCGGGGCGCGGGTTCGGATTCCAGGGGCCGGGATTGCCCGTGCCATGGTAGACGAGGTTGAGATCGGGATCGTAGGAGAGCCAGCCCCAGACGGTGCCGCCCCCCTGCTGCCAACCGTCCGCCGGCCATGTGGCGACGCCGAGATCCTTGCCCTTGTCGCTGTCGTAGAACGGCTTGAAGTTCGCACCGATCTTCACGTCCTGATCGGGGCCGGTGCTGTAGGCCTTCCAGATGCTTTTGCCGGTGTCGACATCGAGCGCCTCGATCCAGCCGCGAACGCCAAACTGGCCTCCGGACACGCCGACGATCACCTTGTCCTTCACGACGAGGGGCGCCATCGTCATGGTCTCGCCCCGGTTGATGTCACCGAGCTTGGTTTTCCAAATCTCCTCGCCCGTCTCGGCATTCACCGCGACCGCATGGGCGTCCAGAGTCGTGAAGAAGAGGCGACCGTTGGCGAAGGCGGGGCCGCGATTGACCACGTCGCAGCAGGCGACGCCCTGCGCGGCGGAAGCGGGCTTGGGATTGTACTGCCACTTCAACGGCGCCCCGGGTCGGGTCAGGTCCAAGGCATAGAGAATGTTGGGATAAGGCGAGAGCACATACATCGTGCCGCCCACCACGAGCGGAGCGGCTTCCTGTCCCTTGTTGACCCCTGTCGAGAAGGTGAAGGCGACCTGCAGGTTCTTCACATTCTCCGTGTTGATCTCGGACAGGTCGCTGAAGCGCGTGGACGCGTAGTTCTTTTGCGGAATCGTCCACTGCCCGTCCCCGGGAGAAGCCGCGAAGGATGGAACGGCGGGATGGGGCGGATCCGTCTGGGCCGAAGCCATGGAGATGGGCTGAAGGATCAGCTGAACGGCCAGAACAAGGGCAAGGCGAGCTCCACCCAAAGCTGTCCTCCGGTACGCCTGGACTCACCGCCTCGATGGCGGCTCGATTCTAACCGCCCAGCTTCATCGATGTTCCCGAACTTGTGATCGTCCTTTGAGGGAACCTCAGCGCCAGACCTGCCAGACCGGGACGCCGTATTCGTTGGAGGCCCAGACGAGAATGAGCGCGCCCACACCCGCCAGGATCCCGATCAGGAGCAGCGTGACCAGGAATCCCGGGTCGCGGAAAATGAGGAAATCCTTGCGCAGCGAGCTGGCGCGGGGCTCTGCCATGGTCGGTCCCGAGGAGATTCGTGCTATGGAGGCAACCGCAAAGCATACGTCGTGTTCCACCCGTTGGCCCGACCGAGTCCCGAGGAGGACAGAATGACATCGAAGCCGTGCATCGTTCTGGGCGTGCCGGTTCAGGAGGGCGCCGGCCGGCTCGGCTGCGACATGGGCCCGAGCGCCTTCCGGACTGCCGGCCTGCTGACCGAGCTGCAAAACCTCGGCTATCAGGTGGAGGACCGGGGCAACATCACCCCCGGGCCGCTCCGGGACGTCAGGCACCCGAACGCCGCCATCAAGGCGCTGCCGGAGACCGTCGCATGGACCGTGGCCATCGCCGAGGCGGCCTACCGGGCCAGCGGCGACGGGATGCCGATCTTCGCCGGCGGCGACCACAGCCTCTCGGCCGGCTCGATGACCGGGCTCGCCCGCCGCGCGGCCGAGGAAGGCCGCGAGTTCTTCGTCCTGTGGCTCGACTCGCATCCGGACTTCCACACCCTCGCCACGACCACGAGCGGCAACCTGCACGGCGTGCCGATGGCCTATGCCACCGGCCGCGAGGGTTTCGACGGCTATTTCCCGCCCCTCGCCGCTCCCATCAAGCCGCAGAACGTCTGCATGATGGGCATCCGCAGCGTCGATCCCGCGGAGCGTACCGCACTGCAGGGTGCGGGCGTGACGGTCCACGACATGCGGTCCATCGACGAGAACGGCGTCGTGTCGCTCCTCGACGCCTTCCTGAAGCGTGTCGCGGAGGCGGACGGCATTCTCCATGTGAGCCTCGATGTGGACTTCCTCGACCCTTCCATCGCGCCCGGCGTCGGCACCACGGTTCCCGGCGGCGCGACCTTCCGCGAGGCGCACCTCATCATGGAGATCCTGCACGACAGCGGTCTCGTGGGCAGTCTCGACCTCGTCGAGCTCAACCCGTTCCTCGACGAACGCGGCCGCACGGCCCTGCTCATGGTCGATCTCGTCGCGAGCCTGATGGGACGGCGCGTCCTCGACCGGCCGACCCAGAGCTATCGCTATACGCCCAGGTTCGGCTGAGCGGAGAGCCTTCTGACGATCAGGTCCGAGGGCCCGAACTGCCGGGAGCGCGGAACATCGGCGGCTTTGCGCCGATTAGGCTGCATAAGGGTGCGGACGCACGGCAAACCATTCCCATGCGATGAAAGCGAGGGCCGCGATGACCGCTGGAAGACCGAAGGTCGTGATCGTCGGAGCAGGGTTCGGCGGGCTGACGGCGGCTCAATCCCTGGCGAAAGCTCCGGTCGACGTGACGATCATCGACCGGCACAATTACCATTACTTCCAGCCCCTGCTCTATCAGGTCGCCACGGCGGCCCTGTCCCCGGCCGATATCGCATGGCCGATCCGCGGCATCCTGAGGCGCCAGAAGAACGCCACGGTGCTCCTGGGGAATGTCACCGGCATCGACGCGCAGGCGCGCATCGTTCATGCGGGATCGTTGAGCGTCCCGTACGATTACCTTGTCCTCGCAACCGGCGCCACGCACTCGTATTTCGGACATCCGGAATGGGCCTCCGTCGCCCCTGGACTGAAGCAGATCGAGGATGCGACGGTCATCCGCCGCAAGGTTCTTCTCGCCTTCGAGCACGCCGAGTTGACCGATGATTTCGACGAGCAGCGCCGTCTGCTCACCTTCGTGGTCGTGGGCGGCGGCCCCACCGGCGTCGAGATGGCCGGGGCCATCGCGGAAGTGGCCCACCATGCCCTGCCGGCCGAGTTTCGGAGGATCGACCCTCACTGCACCCGGGTGATCCTGATCGAGGCAGGGCCCCGCCTGCTGCCCACCTTCCCCGAGGATCTCGCCGCCTATGCGCAGAAATCCCTGGAGCGGATGGGCGTGGAGGTCATGACGAAGGCCCGGGTGACGGATTGCACCGAAACCGGTGTCGACCTGGAGGGGACCCGGATCGCGGCCGGAACGGTGATATGGGCGGCCGGGGTCGTTGCCTCTCCGGCGGCCGAATGGCTCGGGGCGGAACACGACCGTGCAGGGCGGGTCAAGGTCGAGGCCGACCTGAGGCTTCCCGGAAGGCCCGAGATCTTCGTGATCGGCGACACCGCATCCGCCGTCGATTCAGAGGGAAAGGCCGTGCCCGGCATCGCTCCGGCGGCCAAGCAGATGGGCCGCTACGTGGCCGATGTCATCGCCGCGGAGGTCGGGAACCGGGCGGCACCCGGGCCGTTCCGGTACCGGCACCAGGGCGACCTCGCCACGATCGGCCGCAAGTCCGCCGTGGTGAAACTCGATTCCATCCACCTCAAGGGCTTCATCGGCTGGCTGTTCTGGGGCATCGCGCATGTCTACTTCCTGATCGGCCTGCGCAACCGCGCCGTCGTGGCGTTCACCTGGCTGTGGAACTACCTGACCTACCAGCGGGGAGCACGCCTCATCACCGACGGTCCGGTCGCACAGACCACGGCGCGGGACGAGAAAGCCCGTCCCCTGCCCACCTCGGTCGAAGTGAGCCACGGATCCGAGCGCAGTCAGCCGCGCTCGGGCCGAGCCGACTGGCGTTGAGGCAACGGACGACATTGTTCAGGCATCACGCGTGACTGTCGCGGTAGGCTCCGCGATGGACCGCGTCGAAGCCGCGATCCGTCAGCTGGATCGTTCCGGCATCGGGCACGGTGACATAGCCGAGATGGGCCAATTCCGACACGGCCACGGTCACTGCGGGATCCGTGCCGAAATGCGCGTCCAGCGTGGCCATGGTGAGGCGCGCTCCCGGCCTGCGGTGCGTCTCGCGAATGTAGTCGAGAATGTCACATGCGGTCTCGCTCAGCTCCATTGGCGTGTCCCTCGATAGGGTTCCGATGCCCTCAGTTCCTGCGGTCGATGCACCAAGCTCCTGGTTTGACGCATCCTTGCACGCAAAACCGGTTCCCACTTTTGCGTTCGATGCTCCCGGCCGCCTCGGATCAGTCATCCGCCCGGACCTTGAAGAGGTCCGGAAACTGGCGCGGTTGAGAGCGGAAGTATTGCGGCGGCGCCTTGACGGCGGCTCCGAAATACGCGGCGGCGTGCCAGGGCCAGTGCGGATCGTAGAGAACCGCGCGCGCAATCGCGATCAGATCGGCGTCTCCCGTGCCGAGGATCGATTCCGCCTGCACGAAATCCGTGATGAGCCCCACGGCGACGACCGGCATCCCGACCGGCTTCACGGCACGGGCGAGCGGCACCTGATAGCTCGGCCCCACGGGGATCGCCTGCGCCGGCGTCAGCCCGCCGCTCGACACATGGATCGCGCTGCAGCCGCGCTCCTTCAGGGCTTTGGCGAATTCCACCGTCTCCTCGATGGTCCAGCCGCCTTCGGCCCAGTCGGTGCCCGATACGCGCACCGTCACCGGGCGCTCCGCCGGGAACGCCGCGCGGACGGCATCGAACACCTCGAGCGGAAAGCGCATCCGGTTTTCGAGCGAACCGCCATATTGGTCGTCGCGCCGGTTGGACAGCGGGGACAGGAACTGGTGCAGCAGGTAACCATGGGCCACATGGATCTGCACGGCCGCGAGGCCGAGACGCCCGGCACGCCGCGCCGCATCGGCGAAGGCGTTGCGCACCCGCGCGAGACCGTCCCGATCGAGCGCCTTCGGCGCCACCTCCCCGTCCCCGTGCGGGATCGCGGAAGGGGCCTCCGTCTGCCAGCCATTGGCATCGCCTGGTGAAATCTGCCGGCCGCCTTTCCAGGGAACTTCCGTCGAGGCCTTGCGCCCCGCATGGCCCAACTGGATCGCGATCGGCATGTCGGACCAGCGCCGGATCCCATCGAGGACGCGGCGCATGGCGGCTTCGCATTCGTCCGAGTAGAGGCCCACATCACCGTAACTGATCCGGCCTTCGGGCGTGACCGCCGTCGCCTCGATGGTCAGGAGCGCCGCACCCGAGAGCGCGAGCTGCCCCAGATGGATCAGGTGCCAGTCGTTCATGCAACCGTTCTCGGCCGAGTACTGGCACATGGGCGCGATGACGATCCGGTTGGCGAGCTCGAGGTCCCCGACCCGGAAGGGCGTGAACAGCTTCGCGTGCGACATGGAGTTCCTTTCAGTTGCAGATGGTTATCATCTCAGGAGTTCAGCGGCTGTGAAACGTTCGCGCGGGTTTCATCGCTTCAGGTGAAGATAGGCGGGATCGAAGTCGCCGGCCACCTGAAGGGCCTCCCAGTCCGGGACGTGAAGCGTACCCCCGTGAAGGGCGAGCAGCCCCTCGCTTCTCAGGTCCTGGAGAACCCGGTTCACATGAACGGTCGAGAGGCCCAGCGCATCTCCGAGCTCGTTCTGGGTCACCGGCAGATCATAGCCGTTCTCCCCGGCCAAGCCGACCGCTCTCAGGCGCATCTGAAGCTCGCAGAGAAGATGGGCGATGCGCTGATAGGCGGAGCGGCGCCCCATGCCGATCATCCACTCCCGAAACATGGCCGCGTCGATGAGGGTGTCGCGCCAGAAGGCGCCTGTAAGACCGGGATGCTGCATCAGAAGATTGCGCAGGCTCTCGTGCGGGATGAGGGCGATGCTGCTCGTCACGAGCGTGCCGATGCTGTGGTCCATGACGTGCAGATGCAGGCTCTGCAGGTCGGGGATGTCGCCCGGGACGTAGAAACCCATGATCTGCCGCCGGCCGTCGGACAGGACTTTGTACCGGCAGACGAAGCCGCTCAGGATCAGGCAGCAATCCGAAGGCCTGTCCCCGTCACGGACGATATCGTTATCCGCCTCGAAGACCTTCACGTTCATCGGCAGATCGAGAAGCGCCCGCTTCTCCTCGTCGGACAGGCTGCTGATGCTGTCGAGCTTCCATAGCAGGGGACTGGTGTTGGCCTGTTTGTGCATGGCGAAGCTCATCATAGCACCTCCAGCCCTTCCGGCAGAGTTCGACGGCACTGCCTCGGGCCGGTCACCCTCGTCATGCCCACATCGAGGCATCCCTGCCTTATCAATGCGGGCGCGGAAGGTTCCGTTGCACCGGCGTCGCCGAAAATGGTGGTGACGGCCTGATTTTGAGGAACAGGCGGTCACAAAATGTCTTTCCCTTACGGAGTACATCCCGAGGGACCGCTTCGTGAGTAATCATGACATCATCGTCATCGGCGGGTCATCGGGTGCGACCGCCCCGATCAAGACCATCCTGGGCGCCCTTCCGCCGGACCTGCCAGCGGCCGTGTTCATCGTCCTGCATATTCCGGCCCGGAGCATCGGCATCCTGTCGACCGTGACGGCCGCGGCTGCCCGCCTGCCCGTGCATGCGGCGGTCGACGGCATGCCGATCAAGCCAGGCAATATCTATCTGGCCGTCCCGGATCATCATCTCATCCTGGTCGACGGGTACATCAAGCTGGGCCGTGGTCCCCGGGAAAACATGGCCCGGCCCGCCATCGATCCCTTGTTCCGCTCTGCCGCCGCGGCCTACGGCTCGAGGGTGATCGGGGTCATCCTGAGCGGCCTGCTCAACGATGGAGCCTCGGGCCTGGAGGCCGTGAAGCGCTGCGGCGGTGTCGCGGTCGTGCAGGATCCTGCCGACGCCATCGCCGATGAGATGCCGAGGAGCGCCCTGCAGGCGACTGAGGTCGATCTGTCGGTTCCAAGCCTCCGGATCGGCGACGTCCTGTCCGATCTCGTGCGCGAACCGGCGGGCCCCGGCGTGCCGATCCCTCCCGACATCCGCCTGGAAGTCGATATTGCGGCGGGCGAACGGGTCAACAGCGAGATCATCGGCCAGTTCGCCGATCCGGTGGCGCTCACCTGCCCCAATTGCAACGGTGTGCTCTCCAAGGTCCGGGAGGGCAAACCGCTTCGGTTCCGGTGCCAGGTCGGGCACGCTCTGACGGCCGATATCGTGGCCAAAGAGCAGGAAAATGCCGTGGACGAGGCCCTCCGGGTTGCTCTGCGCATCATCGAGGAGCGGGCCGAGCTGGTGTCCCGCATGGCCGAGGACGGGCGGCGCAGCGGCCGCAAGACCGTTGCCGAAATGTATGACGAAAGAGCCCTCGAATACCGCCAATATGCCGACACCCTGCGCCGGGCTGTCCTGCGGTCCATGACGCCCCTCGCCTCTCGCATGGACGAGGGCGGACAGGACAACGACGGATAGGGCGCGGGTCAGGAACTTTGAGTGGTGGTGCAATTCTCCGTAGTATGGCAAACCGCCTCCCGAGCTGGGAAACTTCATCGTGGCCGCCAAGAAGAATGAGACGACGTCCTCCAAAGCCTCTCCAAACATTGAGACCGGGTCCAAGGGCGCTCCCTTCATCGTCGGGGTAGGAGCCTCGGGGGCGGAAAGCCATTCGCTGGAGCGCTTCCTGGCCGCGCTGACGGTTGGTGAGGACATGGCGGTGGTCCTCGCCTTCCAGCAGCGGGAGGCGCTGGACGACGGGCGGTTCACGGCGGTGCTGTCGGAGCATGGACGATCCCTGACCCTGGCCGCCCACGGCGCTCGTGTCGAACCCGGCAGGATCTATTGGTCCCCTCTCAACACGATCCTGACCGTCGAGGACGGGCGGTTTCAGATCCGCGACGCCCAGGAACCCCCGGGCGAGCGGGGCACCATCGACAGTTTCCTCATCTCGGTGGCCCAGGACAGGCAAGACAAGGCCATCGGCGTCGTCTTCTCCGGGACCAACGGCGATGGAACGCTCGGCGTCACGGCCCTCAAGGAAGCGGGCGGCCTCACGCTCGCCGAGGAAAGCCCGGAGCTGTCCGCCGAGGGCATCGTTCCTAACCATAGCCCCGTCGCCATCGCGGATTTCGTCCTGCCTCCGGAGGAGTTGGCCAAGCGCGTGCAGCTCCATGTGAGCCACTTCGCCCGATACAACGAGGCCGCCCAACTCGAAGCGGAGGCCGCTGAAACCTCCGGTGCCCTGGCGGGCATCGCGACGATCCTGCGCAATCACACCGGCCACGATTTCCACGGCTACAAGCCGAACACCTTCCTCCGGCGCGTCCAGCGCCGCATGCAGGTGGTCCAGGCGGAAACGATCGAAGCCTATACGGAGGTGCTGCGGACAAGGGCCGAGGAGCCGCAGAACCTCTTCAACGATCTCCTGATCGGCGTCACGCAGTTCTTCCGCGACAAGCGCGAATTCGAGCTCCTGGAAACCCAGGTGATCCCACGGCTCTTCGAGGGCAAGACCCGCAACGACCAGATCAGGATCTGGGTGCTCGGCTGCTCCACCGGGGAAGAGGCCTATTCCATCTGCATTCTCCTGCGCGAATACATGGCGGGACTGGACTCGGTGCCCCATGTCCAGATCTTCGCGAGCGACATCGACGGGCGCGCCCTCGCGGCGGCGCGCGTGGGACGCTACACCGAGGCCATCGTCAAGGACGTGCCGCCGGAACGGCTGGCCCGCTGGTTCGTCAAGGAAGGCAACACCTATTGCGTGGTGAAGGAACTGCGGGAGATGTGCATCTTCTCGCAGCACAGCGTCATCAAGGACGCGCCTTTCTCGCGCCTCGACATGATCTCCTGCCGCAACCTGCTGATCTATCTCAACGCGGATCTTCAGGACCGGGTGATCCCCCTGTTCCATTTCGCCCTGCGTCCGGGCGGCTACCTGTTCCTCGGCAATTCGGAGAACATCTCGCGCCACACCCGGCTCTTCGCCCCGGTGGATCGCGGCTACCGCATCTTCCAGCGCCTGGAGACGAGCGCGCGCGTCCTGCCGGACTTTCCCTTCACGGCCGTGGACCGCAGGCCCCCGGAAGGAAGCCCGTCGCCCCTGCGTCCGCGCCGGATCGAGGCCAGCCTCGCGCGCCAGGCCGAAGCCATCGCAGAGCGTCACGCCCCGGCCTATGTGGTGACGGACGAGAATTTCGACGTCATGCACTTTTCCGGCCGGACGGGACGCTTCATCGAGCCCGCCGGCAGAGCCGCGACCCTCAACCTGCTGAACCTCGTGCATAACGACCTGCGCCTCGACCTGCGGGCCGCGCTGAACAAGGCCGCGGAAGAGCAGCGGATCGTCCAGGTCGACGGACTCCGGATGGGCACGAACGGCAAGCGCCTCGTCGTCGACATCGTCGTCGAGCCCGTGCGGGATCAGCCCAACGGGCCTCCGGGCTTCGTGGTCGTCTTCAAGGACCGGCCCGCGCCTCCCGAGGAGGAGGCCGATAATATGGCGGGCGGCTCCTTCCTGCGGGACGAGCATGTGCAGCGCCTCGAAACGGATCTGCGCGTCACCCGCGAGAGGCTTCAGGCCACCATCGAGGAACTCGAAAGCACCAACGAGGAGCTGAAATCCTCGAACGAGGAATACCAGTCGCTGAACGAGGAACTCCAATCGGCCAACGAGGAGCTTGAGACCTCCAAGGAGGAGCTGCAATCCGTCAACGAGGAGCTGACCACCGTCAACGGCGAGCTCGCGCACCGGGTGCAGGAACTCGGCCGCTCCAACAGCGACCTCAAGAACCTTCTGGAAAGCACGCAGATCGCGACGATCTTCCTCGACAACGACATGCGCGTGATGAACTACACGCCGGCCGTGACCGAACTCTTCCATCTCGTCGAGACCGACGTCGGACGGCCGATCGGGCACATCAAGTCGCGCATCGCCTATGACGAACTGCAGGACGATGCCCGGCGCGTGATCCGAACCCTCGGCAGCGTCGACCGCGAAATCGAGGATTCCGCGGCGGGCGCCCGCTACATGGTGCGCGTGCTGCCCTATCGCAGCATCGACAACTATATCGGCGGGGCGGTCGTGACCTTCATGAACGTTACGCCGCTGACCCGTGCGCAGCAGGCCCTGCGCGAGAGCGAGGAGCGCTTCCGCGCCATGGCCGAGCAGGCCGAGGTGGGCATCGCGATGACGGAACGCGACGGACGCGCCATCTACGTCAACGACCGCTACTGCGCGATCCTCGGCCTCGCCCGCGAGCAGATCATCGGCCGCGCCATCCAGGAGCTTACGCCTCCCGAGGAAGAGGACCGCAGCGACGCCCTGCTCGAGCGTGCGCTCTCCAGCGGCGAATCCTCCGTGAGCGAGAGGCGTCATCTTCGCCCGGACGGCTCGCTCGTCTGGGTGCGCAACAACGTCAGCGCCCGGCGCGATGCGGCCGGAAACGTGGTGGGCAGCCTGATCATCGCCATGGACATGACCGAGCGCGTCCGCGCGGAGGAGGCCCTGCGCGAGAGCGAGCAGCATACGAAGCTCCTGCTCGCCGAGCTTCAGCACAGCGTCCGCAACACCCTGGCCATCGTCCGCTCCATCACGCGGCGGACGGCTGCGAACAGCGACACGGTCGAGGATTACGCCATGCACCTCGAAGGGCGGATCGAAGCCTTCGCCCGTACGCAGACCATGGCGACGCGCTCGGCGAATGCCGTCATCGATCTCGAAGAACTGGTGCGGGACGAACTGCTCGCCCATGCGGTGAGGGACGACGAGAAGGCCCATGTCGAGGGACCGCCCGTCCGGCTGCGGACCGTGGTGGCGGACAAGCTGGGGCTGGCGATCCATGAACTCGCCACCAACGCGGTCAAGTATGGCGCCCTCGCGGAGAGTGGCGGCCATATCGATGTGACCTGGACCATCGTGACCCTCGACGGCGAGCGCAGGCTCAGGCTGGAATGGCGGGAGACGGGCGTCCACGTCGCGAGCGCGGCCCCGCGCCGGCGCGGCTTCGGCACCGAGCTGATCGAGCGCGCCCTTCCCTACGAGATCGGTGCGAAGACCGCGCTGGACTTCACGCCCGGCGGCATTCGCTGCACGATCGAGTTCCCGCTCAACCAGCGGACCGCTCTCCTGGGCCGGGGCGAGCGATCGAACGGCCCGGACGAGAACGACCGGCCCGGCGAGCGCCTGTCTCCTCCGTGAAGATTCGGCTTGACCTGAACGGCCGCCCTGTTCTCCATTTGGCCGTGGCATGCTGCCGCGCGCCGCATATCCAGCCTTAAGGATCCGCATTGGACTGGGACAAGATCAGACTGTTCTACGAAGTCGTCAGCGCCGGGAATTTCACCCGTGCCGGCGAGAAGCTCGGCGTCAACCAGTCATCCATCAGCCGTCAGATCAGCGCCCTCGAGCACGAGCTGAAGGTCCCGCTCTTCCATCGCCATCCCCGCGGCCTTGTGCTGACGGAGCACGGCGACCAGCTCTTCAGGGCCGCGCAGGACATCCGCCTGCGCCTGGACGAAACGCGCCACCGCCTGACCGAGACCAGCGAGCGGCCCGCGGGCGATCTGCGGGTCTCGGCCACCGTCGGCATCGGCGGCATCTGGCTCGCCCGGCGCATCACCGAGTTCCTCGATCTCTATCCCGAGGTGCGCATCCAGCTCATCCTCACGAACGACGAGCTGGATCTCGCGATGCGCGAGGCGGATATCGCCATCCGCCTGCGCCTGCCGGCCCAGCCCGACCTGATCCAGCGCCGCCTCTTCACCATCCAGTACCATGCCTACGCGGCCCATACCTATCTCGAGCGCTGCGGGGAGCCGGAGAGCGTCGCCGATCTCGACAACCACTCGATCATCTGCCTCGGCGGCGATCAGCCGTCCTTCATTCTGGATCTGCATCGCCTGACCACCCTGGGGCGCAATCCCAAGGATCCCCGCCCGAGCCGATTCGTGGTCAACGATTCCCTGGCCCTGCGGCAGGCCATCGAAAACGGGGCCGGAATCGGCATGGCGCCGGACTACGCGATGAGCACCAACCCCCGGGTCAAGCAGGTTCTGCGCGACGAGCAGATGCCGACGCTCGACAGCTATCTCGTCTATCCGGAAGAGATGCGCTCCGTGGCGCGCGTCCAGGTCTTCCGCGACTTCCTCGTCTCGAAGGCGCAACGCTGGGATTTCTGACGCCTTGAGCATTTTTCGGTGAAGTGGATCCGGTTCACCGTCAAAGAATGCGGCAAAGCAGGAAAGAGAGATGATTCTACGCCAGTGGAAACAGCTCAAGCCCGCGCTCCGTCTCGAGCCGGCGCATTGCTCGGGGCGGGGCCACACGCTGGCCCAACCTCATTTTCTCCACGATTCTTAGGCTACCTAACGCTTTCCCGGAAACCCCTCAGGGCTCACCTCAATGTCACGGTCCGTTCTCGCTGTTCTGTCGATTGCCATCGGCCTTCCGTTCCTGATCCTGCTCGCCCTCGTCTCGTCGGCATCGGGTGTCAGCTCAAGCGTGTTCACGAGCGCCGTCGGCCTCGTGATCATGTCGGTATTCCTGATGCTGGTGGTTTACGAGATCAAACGGATCGTGGATCTGCCGCCGGACGCGCATTGAACGTTTCGCGCGTATCTTGAAGAGAGCATCGTGCGGTTCTGGAAAGCCGCACGATGCTCTCAAGTTTTTGCTCGTCGCATCTTTGTCCGCAAAACCGGTGCCTACTTTTGCGTTCGATGCGTTTAGTTTTTCCTCCTGGGCATCTTTGTCCGCAAAACCGGTGCCCGCTTTCGGGCTCGATGCGCCAGGGTCTTCTCTGTCAGGAGAGGTGATTTAAGCTGCGGCCCGCGACCGGTTCGGATTCTCGTCGACCGCCGCCTGCTCCAGAGCCATCAGCAGAACGCCGATGTCTTCGTTCAGAAGATTGATGGCATTGCGCGCATATTCGCGGAAGTCCTGCCTGATGGACTCTGCCTCAGCATCCCACAGGCAATCCTCATACTCGGCATCGTAAAATGCGCGAGCAACCAGCTCCACTTGATAATCCATGATGCCCCACTTCACCGTTCAGGTGATCTTGTTTTCGCATGAGAGCTGTTTCCACTGGCGCGGAACCATCCCTCTTCTTTGCTTTTCCGCACTTTTGAACGGCGAACTGAATCTGTTCCACCGCAAAAGTGCTCCAGCACGGGGCGCGAATACGCACTTACGCTTCTTATTTCGCTGATCCGCCGCCAGGACGGTATTAGGCTTACCGTCCGGTTCGACTGATCCGCAACTCGCCACATGAGCTACCCCCAAAGGAGTAGGCCGCCTCGCGGCGGCCTCTCATGATAGGAAAATTCGCAGAGTTCGGCCAAATCCGATCCCAAGGCCGGTGCTCATCCTCACTCTCCCGCAGCCAGGGCCCGGACATTATCCTGTGCAAGGTCGAAATGCCCGGTCGCCCAGATGGCAGCCTGGGTCCTGTTGGTGGCCTTCACCTTCCGCAGGATCGCCTTGATATGCACCTTCACCGTGGCTTCCGCCACGCCGAGTTCGCGCGCGATCACCTTGTTCGAGGAGCCTCGAGTCAGGCAGCGCAGAATCTGAGCCTCCCGATCCGACAGCTTGTCGAGAGCGTCCGCAGGAGCGTTGATCGGCGCGCCACCGGCATAAGCGGAATGCGCCCGGCCCTGCCGGGCCTGTTCCAGGAGGGACAAGCCGATCGAAGCCGGGATGTAGGTTTCACCCAGGATGACGATTTCGAGCGCCTTGACCAGGGCATGCCGATCCATGCTCGTCGGGCAGAATCCGTCCATGCCGGCGCCGCAGAGGCGAATGGCGGCATCCGGATCCATCGTGTCGGCCAGGACGACCACGCGCGCGAACGGCTGCTGCGCCTTGAGCGTATCCACGATGGCGACGAGTTCCTCCGTCGACCGGTTCTCGCAGATCATGAAAAGCACAGGCTTTGTATCGTCGAATTCAGGCAGGTTCGACGGGTCTTCGCACGGCTCATCCGTCAAGGCGAAGCGTGTCCCGGAGAGGATATGGCTGATACCCGTGCGAAGCAGGAGATTCTGGCAGATCAGGACCGTGGCGACGGGCTGGAAAGGCTCCTGCGCGATGGTAACGATCTGCTCTTTGTAGACAACATCGTGTCTCATATGTGCTGTGCCCCCTGTTCACTTCAGCGTTAGATTCAGCAGGATCGTGACGCCGTTCACATGCGACACGAGGCGCAAGGCCTTGGTCGAAGGGAGTCGGATCCTGGAAGCTGATCCGCAATCGGATCGAGCGTGGCAACAACAATCCCTACAGGCATTAGTTCCTTGAGACTACGACCCCCGAAGGGGTAACTCTTTGCTCGGGAGAATGCCCGAAAGAGAATCCTCTCCATCCGCCGCATGCGCAGCAGCGTTCATCGGCCAGCACTCGGACCACGTGAGAGAGGTGTCGCCTTTCACGTCCTGGGCCTGGATATGCAATACGTGTCCGATTGCGGATCCGGCGGGATGCCGATGCAGCATGAGGCGCAACTCAAGAATGCGTGCAGTGTCAATCGCGTGACCGGCTCCTGGGGAGCCACGCGAGACGGATCGTCCTGTCCATCATGTGGTGAGACGCCACGACGAAGAACCCACCGCTTGGTGCCGGCGGGGCGTGGCCATCATTCCGGCTGGGCGTGTTCTTCCAGAGCCTGAATGAGCTCCATGCACTTCGCCGCAACGACGGCCGCCACCTTCGGATCACCATGGTAGTGCCGCATGGCGACGGCATTCGCCTGCTCGAAAAGGTCGGTCAGGTTTCCGGAGATGAAGGGGCGGGAGCTTGGAAACTCGAAGGCTTTGGGTTCGGAGCGGGATTTCGACCGCGAAGGGCGCTTCGGCTCGAACAGCGGCAGCACTTCGCACCGGTCGGCAATCTTCTTGAGATCCTTGAACGCGATGATCTCCGCCATGTCCTACTCCACGCAACGCATTGTGACCCGCTTTATCCTCTTCCAACGCAAAGGTCATGGGGCCTGCGTCGAAAACGAGCGGTTCTTGAAAAGCGTTCCAGAGAATAATCGTCAGGGCGGCGAAAGTGACCCACCTCTTCCGGGTTAAGCCGGTGTTGTGATGCGCAGGTTATCGGAATTGTTGCCTATGGCGCAGGATCGTTAAGCACAGGAATGACGCGCCGCTCAGAGGGGAGAAATCCTCACGGGCTCGTCACCATGGATCTCGCTCCCGGATCACCGCTCCCAGGAATGCCGCGGGCCTGCCGGCCGTCCCGCTCCATCGACGCTCCAGGCGCCCGGGCCCGTGAAGACGAAGAGCAGGAACACGAAACAGAAGAGAATCGCCGCATCGCCGCCATTGAGCGCCGGATAGGGGCTCTGGGGAGCATGGAACAGCCAGTAGGCCACGGCCATCTCGCCGGCGAGCAGGAAGGCGACGGGTCGGGTGAACAAGCCGATCAGGATCAGGAAACCTCCGACGAGTTCGAGGATGGCGCCGATCCCGAACAGGGAGAGGAGCGGTGGCGTGCCGCCTTCGGGAGGAGCCGGAAAGCCGAAAAGCTTCTGCGTTCCGTGCTCCATGAAGAGCAGGGCCGTGACGATCCTCAGGACGGCCAGGGCATGGGGCGACCAACGGTCGAGGGTGGCTGACATGCGAACGGGAACCTTCTGCTTGGGGCCGGACGCCGAGGCAAGCCCGGGTCCCTGCCGAGCCGGTTATAAGGCGGCCGGGACGGTCGGCCACCGCCTCCTGCCCGATGATTCTCGTCGGCTATGCGGGCTCCTCACGGTAAATTGAGACGGCCGGGACCGCGCGCAGGACGATCCAACCTTGCCCGGCGGGAGATTCATGCCAGCTTCTCCCGACAGTCCGTCTCATGAAGATCCCTTTGTCCCGAGGTCCACACTTCGTCTGCTCCTCCGACCTGGGCCGGGAATGACACCCTCGCCGTCATGGCCGTGACAGGCCTAGCCATGACCAAGGAGGCTGCATTCGGCCAGACGCCCAGGGCAAGGGCTTGAAGGGAATGTCCAAGAATTGCGCCGGGCGTCGACGGGAACGGAGGTCGAGATGGGTTTCAGGCATCTCAGCATGGTTGCGGCTCTCATGGCGGCATCGCTCTGGCTGCCGGGCTCCGCCGCCTTGGCGGAAACGGAGGTGGACGTCGCGCTCGTCCTCGCCGTGGATGTGTCCCGCTCCATGGATCCCGACGAGCAGGAGCTCCAGCGCCAGGGCTTCATCGAGGCCTTCCGCTCCGCCCAGGTGCATGACGCCATCAGGAACGGCATGCTGGGCCGGATCGCCGTGACCTATTTCGAATGGTCCGGCGTCGATTACCAGCAGGTCATCGTGCCCTGGACCGTGATCGACGGACCGGAGGCGGCCATGAAGTTCGCCGACGGGCTAGTGGACAATCCGATCGGCCGGCTGCGGCGGACATCGATCTCGGGGGCCATCGACTTCGGCGCGAAGCTCCTGGATCAGACCGGCCTCGAGCCCATCCGCCGCGTGATCGACATCTCGGGCGACGGGCCCAACAGCAGCGGGAGGGGCGTCGCCGCGGCCCGCGACGAGGCCGTCGCGAAGGGCATCACCATCAACGGGCTTCCCATCATGCTCAAGCGCCCGACGGGCTTCGGCGACATGGAGAACCTCGACCTCTACTACAAAGCCTGCGTGATCGGCGGAGAGGGCGCGTTCCTCGTCCCCGTGCGGGAGCGTCAGCAATTCGCCGAGGCGATCCGCACGAAGATCATCCGCGAGATCGCAGCTCTCCCGGTCCCGTCGCTGATCCAAAAGGTCCAGGCGGATCCGCCCTTCAGCTGCCAGGAGGGCGAGCGCGGCATGTACCGCTGGGACCGGAACTGACGCGGAAGGCGAGACCATCCATCAACTACTTCATCACCAGCCTCGTGCCGGTGATCTCGATGGATCGAAGCGCCGCGCTTTTCCGCATCGGGATGGCCGGGACAAGCCCGGCCATGACATCAAGGCCTCGAGCGGCAATCACTCCAAGGTGATATTGGCCGTCCTGATCACCTTCTCCCACTTCGTGCCTTCCTCCTGCATATAGGCGGCCATCTCGGCGGGAGAGCTCTGGAGCACGTCGATGCCGGCGCCGATCAGCTTGTCGCGGATCTCCGCATTGCCGATCACCCGGCGATAGGTGTCGTTGAGCTTGGCGACGATCTCGGGCGACGTGCCGGCCGGCGCGACGAAGCCCTGCCAGGCCCAGGCCTCGAAACCCGGCTGGTCGGCCGCCACCGGCGGCACGCCGGGAAGCCCCGCGAATTCCCTGGGCGAGGCGACCGCGATCGCCTTGATCGGGCCGGAGAGCTGCGAGCGCGCGGTGGCGAAATCGATGAACATCATGTCCACCTGCCCGGCCACCAGATCCTGCACGGCGGGCGCGGCGCCCCGGTACGGCACATGGGTGAGCTTGATCCCGGTTCCCTGCGAGAGCAGCTCCGTGGCCAGGTGGAAGGGGCTGCCCAGGCCCGGCGTCGCGTAGTTGATCTTGCCGGGGTTCTTCTTCGCCTCGGCCACGAGCTCCTGGACCGATGTCACCGGCAGCCTATTCGAGTTGACGAGGAGCACCAGGGCGAAGCGCCCCGTCAGCGAAATCGGCGTGAAGGATTTGTCCGGATCGAAGGGCAGCTTCCGGTAGAGCGTCCGGTTCGTCGCGAAGGTCGCGCTGTCCCCCAGGAGCAGCGTATAGCCGTCGGGCTCCGCGCGCGCCACCGTGTCGGCCCCGATATTGGTGCCGGCACCGGGCTTGTTCTCGATGACGAATTGCTGACCGAGCTGCTCCCCCATGGCGCCGAAAACGAGGCGGGCGAAGAAATCCGTTCCGCCACCGGCCGCATAGGGCACGATCACCCGCACGGGCCTCGTGGGATAAGCGGATTGCGCGAAGCTCGGCCAAGGCGCCAGGGTCGCGGCGGCGGATCCGGCGGCCAGGGTCTTGAGGAGGTTGCGGCGGGTCGGATTCATGGCGTTCTCCCGATGAGCGGTCCCATTCCTGGGTTTGTTCGTCCGGCGGGAGATAGCGTGGCCCTCTGCTGTCACCAAGCTCGACCTAAGTCGGGACTGGGCATGCGGTCGGCCCGGTTTTTTGCCATCCCGCCTGAACATGGCGGCGCTCCCTGCATTCTCTCCCTGAACGACGACAAGCCATGCCGAACAGGAGATGACCCATGGGCGTGAAAAAAGAAGAAGACGATCTGGTCGATGCCGGCTCGGAATATTCCTTCCCGGCCAGCGACCCGCCGTCCTACATGGGCGGCTCGGCGGTCGCCGGTCCTCCTCCTCAGAAGGAGCCGGCCCGCGAGCCCGTCACCACGGAGGTGTCCGATCCGGACGAGGTCAAGCCGGCCGGCGATGCTCCGCAGGGGACCGATCCCGCCCAGGCGGGCGACGCCCCCAAGCGGCCGTCCGGCGGCAACAATCCTTAGACCTTCTCCCTTGCCGGCCTCTCCGGCATGTCCCGATGACAGGACATGCCGGAGAGAGCGGTAGATCCCTCCAGTCGATTGCCAGATCTTTCAGCCTGCCTTCATCTTGGCAGTGGCATCTGCTCCGAGCGACCCTAGAATGGGCCCTGATCCCCTCCGGGATCGGCGAAGGATTTCGAGAACTGGCCCCGTCAGGGCCGCCTCAAGGAAGTGATCTGCACCGATGGTGACCACCCGCATTCCGACAACACCGTTTTCCGACCAGCGTCCCGGCACGTCCGGCCTGCGCAAGAAGGTCACCGTCTTCCAGCAGCCCCGGTATGTGGAGAACTTCATCCAGTCGATTTTCGACACCGTCGAGAACAAGGACGGTTCGACGCTGGTCATCGGCGGCGACGGACGCTTCTTCAACGAATCCGTCGTCCAGACCGCGATCAAGATGGCGGCGGCGAACGGCTTCGGCCGCGTTCTCGTCGGGCAGAAGGGACTGCTGTCCACGCCGGCCGCGTCCTGCGTGATCCGCAAGCACAAGGCCATCGGCGGACTCGTGCTCTCGGCCAGCCACAATCCGGGCGGGCCGGACGGCGATTTCGGGATCAAGTTCAACATGGCCCATGGCGGCCCCGCGCCGGAATCCTTCACGGAAGCCGTGTTCCAGAGGGCGGGCGCCATCACCGAATACAGCATCGTCGACACGCCCGACATCGACCTCGGCACGATCGGGCAGAGCAAGGTCGGCGACCTGACGGTCGAAGTGATCGACCCCGTCGCCGATTACGTGGAACTGATGGAACGGCTGATCGATTTCGGGGCCATCGCCGAGCTGTTCCGCTCCGGCTTCCGCATGCGCTTCGATGCGCTCAGCGCCATCACGGGCCCCTATGCGAAAGCCATTCTCGAAGGCCGCCTCGGCGCCCCGGCGGGAACGGTGGTGAACGGCGAGCCGAAGCCCGATTTCGGCGGCCACCATCCCGATCCGAATCCGGTCCACGCCCATGATCTCATGGAGCTGATGTACGGCCCCGATGCGCCCGATTTCGGCGCGGCCTCCGACGGCGACGGCGACCGCAACATGATCGTGGCGAAGGGCCTCTTCGTGACGCCGAGCGACAGCCTCGCCATCCTCACGAGCCATGCCCATCTCGCTCCCGGCTACGCGACGGGCCTTGCTGGCGTGGCCCGCTCCATGCCCACGAGTCGCGCGGCCGACCGGGTCGCCGCGAAGCTCGGCATCAACTGCTTCGAAACGCCCACCGGCTGGAAGTTCTTCGCCAATCTCCTCGATGCCGGCCTCATCACCCTGTGCGGCGAGGAGAGCGCGGGCACGGGCTCGAACCACATCCGCGAGAAGGACGGCCTCTGGGCCGTGCTGCTCTGGCTCAACATCCTGGCCGTCACGAAGAAGCCCGCGGATCAGATCGTGCGCGAGCACTGGGCCACGTTCGGGCGCGACTACTACACGCGCCACGACTACGAGGAACTCGAGACGGCGCCGGCCAACGCGCTGATGGATGCCTTGAGGGCGAAGCTCCCCACCCTGCCCGGCCAGCGCTTCGGCGGTCTCACGGTCCAATCCTGCGACGACTTCGCCTATACGGATCCGGTCGACGCGTCCGTGACGCCGAAGCAGGGCATCCGCATCCTCTTCGCGGAAGATGCCCGCGCCGTCTTCCGCCTGTCGGGCACCGGCACGTCGGGCGCGACCCTGCGCGTCTATCTCGAACGCTTCGAGCCGAATACCGACCGGCACAACCTGTCGACGGCCGACGTTCTGGCTCCCGTCGTCCAGGCGGCGAACGAGATCGCCGAGATCGCGGCCCGCACGGGACGCAACGAGCCCAGCGTCGTGACCTGAGATCTCTCAGTAGGTTTCCCAGAGTCCCGGCGTCGCCAATTCGAGAAGGTGGCCGTCGGGGTCGCGGAAGTAGACGCTGGTCCCGCCCCGGGACCAGGTCGTCCTGCTCTCGATGGGGATCGAATGCTCCTGAAGCCGTCTTTCCCACGCCGGCAGTTCGTCGGCCGAGACGGCGAAGCCGATATGCAGCGGTCCCTGTCCATCATGGCCGGGGATCGTTCCGCCGGGCGTGGGCATATCCTCCCTCGATGCACCGCGCAGGAAAAGCAGCAGCACACTCTTCCCGCCCACATCGAAGGCCGACATGCGCTGGTTGCTGAAAAGCGCCTTCAGGCCGAGAGCCTCCTCATAGAAGGTTCGGGCGCGCGACAGATCATCGACATAGAGAGCCGTCTCGAGAACGGCATTCAGCGTGGGCATATCTGGCCTCGTACAAACCGCGTTGCCTGTATTTTGTCCACGGACGCCTTTTCCATGTCCAGTTATCGTTGGATTCCCGGCATTCCGGAGCGGCGCAAAATTGGGCAACGATGCTGACCTTTTGGCCTTGAAACAGGCCTGCCGACCCCTTAATTCTTGCAATGCAACACGGCGATTGGCGTCGCAGCGTTGCTGCCCTTCTTGGGCGTTTCCTCCCTAAACTTCGGGCCGTTGGCAACAACGGCCTTTTTTCTTGCCTCGAGCCTGAGGCCGCTGACCGGAGAGGCTCAGGAACATCCCGAAATCCCAACGGTTTCTCCTCCAACGGAGCCCGGGAGAGTACGATGTCCACCCGTTCAGACCATCATCATGCCGACATTCCTCCAACGCGCACGATCAAGCCGATGGATGCGCCGCCCCAGAATGAGGGCTCGACCACGGCGCAGTTGAAGGGCGACATCGACAGCGGCCGCACGGGCGACAAGACCCAGGTGTTCGACCCCGGCCTCTCTCCGCTGGGCACCGACGACGAGGCGGCCGGCACTCCGCCGACACCGGAGCAGGTGGATCAGGCCCGCCATCAGGAATCGTCCACGCGCTGGAAGGAAGGCGCCGAGAAGGACAGCTACGCCCATCAGGATTCCCGCAAGGCCCTTTATGCCTTCGTCGGCTTCATCGCGCTCGTGCTCGTCCTGTTCGTGAGCGCCGTCTCGATCTTCTGATCCGCTGCTCTCTTGCTAGAAAAGCGCATCGTTATTCGCGAAAAACCGGATCCACTTTTTCGCACGATACGCTAAAGCGGCGCCACGCTGTCCCGGATCACCAGCTCGGTCTCCAGGCGGATCCGCTTGGGCGACGGCCGCCCCTGCAGAAGGTCGATCAGGGCCGATGCCGCGGCCTGTCCCAGTTCCCG
>Ga0182740_1000942_pt1 | contig 22125 bp, 18 predicted proteins | sample eDN5th37CKraftBY_FD_128872 | JGI IMG/M metagenome (GOLD analysis project Ga0182740, IMG submission 128872) | Enriched backyard soil microbial communities from Emeryville, California, USA - eDNA 5th pass 37_C Kraft BY (version 2) (version 2) | ecosystem: Environmental > Terrestrial > Soil >...
ACGGAAAAGGCTTCGCACCAGACGATGACGCTCGCGTACTTGCTGATATCCACGCCGGCGGGGATGGCGTAGCGCTGGCTGCCCTTGAACGCTCTGAGCCGCCCGAGATCGACGAACATCTGATCCTTCAGATCGCCCGAGCGGCGGATTGGCGCCTTCGGCACGAGATAGACATGGTATTTCGGCCCCGGCCCGACCTCGAAGTTCTCTTCGAGGAAGACACTGTCGGGCCGCACGCTCACGTTGCCCTTGCCCCAATGCACGGGGTCGGACGGATCGGCATGGATGAAAGTGCCGCGCGCAACCACCGCTGCCGTCTTGTCGCCCTCGGTCAGCACTTCGGCGGCGGGTGGGGGCGGGAAGAGGTAGGGAAAGAAGAAAATGCCGGCTGCAAAGCCGACCCCGGCGCCGAGAATGCCGCCGAGCAGAAATCCGATCAGCCACCGCTTCACGTTGATGCCCCGTTGAATGACTTCGGCAAAGGAGTCGTGGCCAAGCTAGGCCATAGTGGAGGAGCGCGCTACGTTCAGCCGTCCCCTACGATGCTCAACACCTTTCAACTCTGCGAGATGTGAATGCCCGCGAGCGAGCCCTCTCTGACGGTCGGCATCGAAGAGGAATACCATCTCGTCGACACGCGCACGCGCGCGCTGGCGACGGAAGCGCCACCCGGTTTCGTCGCGGAATGCGAGCGGGTGCTCGGGTCGCAGGTCTCGCCCGAGTTCCTGCGATCACAGATCGAGGTCGGCACGCGGCCGTGTCGGACACTCGCGGAGGCCCGCACGGATCTGCAGCGCCTGCGCTCGGGCGTCATCGCGACAGCCGCGCAGTTCGGTCTCGCGCCGATCGCGGCCTCGACGCATCCGTTTGCGCGCTCCGGCGAGGCGCCCCACACGGATCGCGAGCGCTATCACAACTTGGCGCGCGATCTCGCCGGCGTTGGGCGCCGCCTGCTCATCTCGGGAATGCACGTCCACATCGGCATCGAGGACGACGAGCAGCGCATCGACCTGATGAATCAGCTGCGCTATTTCCTCCCCCACCTGCTGGTGCTGGCGACCTCTTCACCCTTCTGGGAAGGCGAGGATACGGGTCTCAAGAGCTGGCGCCTCGCGATCTTCCGCGAACTGCCGCGCACGGGGCTTCCGGGGCGCTTCAACAGTTGGGACGAGTATCGTCAGACGGTGGACGTACTCGTGCGCGGCAAGGTCATCGAAGATGCCTCGAAGATCTGGTGGGATCTGCGTCCCTCGGCGCGCTTCCAGACCCTCGAGATGCGGATCACCGATATCTGCACGTCGTGCGAGGATGCGGTGACGGTTGCGGCGCTATTCGTGTGCATTGCGCGAATGCTTCATCGTCTGCGCCGCAATAACCAGAGTTGGCGTACCTACCCCGTTTTCCTCCTCGAAGAGAACCGCTGGCGGGCACAGCGCTACGGGCTTGCGGGCTCCCTCTTCGACTTTGGCCGGGGCGAGCTCGTGCCCTATGCTGACCTCCTCGATGAAATCCTGGCCATCATCCACGAGGACGCTGTGGCCCTCGGCTGCCTGGCGGAGGTCGAAGGCGCCCGCCGCATTCTGGCCGAGGGCACGAGCGCGGACCGTCAGCTCGCCTGCTTTGCCCAGGCGCTTGCCGCCGGTGCGAGCCGTCAGGAGGCGCTGGAGGCCGTCGTGGACCACCTGATTGCGGAAACAAAGCGTGACGCATGACAGATTCTTGACGGATTGGCATGGAAGCCATAACCACTTGGACGCGCTCTCCAAGGGGCATTGCCCATGCTTTTGCTGAAGGAGGCGGAAGTCGTTGCGGCCGGTAGCACGCGCAACGTCTACCGCCATCCCGACAACCCCTCTCTGCTGATCAAGGTCATCCGCCCCGCTGCGATCGAGGAGCGGTTCGGCAGTGGTGCGCCCTGGTACAAGTTCAGGCGGCGCCGCTACCGCCACCTCATTGCCTATCTGAGGGAGATCCGTGAGCAGATCGCCGTCCATGCCATGGGCGGCGCGTATCCGCCTTACCTTCAGAAGATCGTCGGTATCGTTGAAACGGACCTGGGCATGGGTTTCGTGGTCGAGGCCGTGTTCGGGCGCGACGGGAACTTCGCCCCGACGGTCGCGGATCTGATCCGCCGCGGGCAGCTCGACCGGACAATCCGCGCCAAGCTCGATCACTTCCTCGAGGAACTTGTCGCTTCCCCGGTGATCGTCGCCGACCTCAATCCTTCGAATGTGGTCCTCGGCTTTACGCCCGAGCATGGCGAGCATTTCGTGCTCATCGACGGGATCGGGTTCAAGAACATCATCCCGCTCGAGCGCATGAGCGCCTATGCCAACCGGTGGGGCAAGGCGCGCAAGGCGAGCCAGTTCCGCGCCGCGGTCGAGGCGCGAGCCGCGCGCGTCGGCGCAGTCCGAGGCGCCTCGGAGGCACCGGCCTGAGTGGTGCCGCAGCGCCACACTTCGCGGTTTCTGGGCAGCGATACGCGATAGCTTCCGGCCGTCTGCGGCCGATCTAAGGGCGGACTGGCGTTAATTCGTTCCTATGTTTTTCTGTGTTTTGTTTGCACTGGCGCCCCGGGCCGTTAGAATTATGGGCGTTCATCTGTGGCTCGCCGGCTGTTGCCGCTTTCCGTGCGCGGCGGCTGTGCAGCGCACTTATCCCTCGGCATGGGTTGAGAGACGATGCAGGTCTGCTTTCGGCACCGGTTGGGTGAGTGCGTGATGATGCCGCTTGGTGCGCTGCTGATCGCCCTGCTGCTTGTGGGGTGCGACCGGCCGCAGGCGCAGAACAAGGGGCAGCAGGCGGCAGCGCCGCCCGCCGTCACGACGAGCCAGCCCATCGTCAGCGAGATCGTCGAGTGGGACGAGTACACGGGCCGGTTTGAGGCGGTGGCGAGCGTCGAAATTCGCGCGCGCGTCTCCGGCTACGTCGATAAGATTGCCTTCGAGGACGGTCAGGCCGTCAAGAAGGGCGACCTTCTCTTCATCATCGACCCTCGGCCCTTCGAGCGCGTGCTCGCGCAGGCCAAGGCGGAGCTCGAGCAGGCGCGCACGAAGGCGCAGAACGCCGTCCTCGACGTCGAGCGCGGCAAGCCGTTGCTCGAGCGCAAGATCATGTCCGAGAAGGTGTTCGATGATCGCGCCAATCTGCTGAGGGAAGCAGAGGCCGCGGTGAAGGTGGCAGAGGCCAAGGTCGCGACGGCCGAGCTCGAACACGCGTTCACGCGCATCACGGCACCGATCGATGGCCGCATCAGCCGCGCCAATGTGAGCCTCGGAAGCTGGATCTCGGCGGGCGGTACGGCCAATGCGACATTGCTTACGCTACTCGTCACACAGGATCCGATCCACATCTACTTCGATATCAGCGAGAACAACTACATCAAATACAAGCGGCTCGCAGAGCGCGGCGCGCTCGCAGGCAACGACAGCACCGGAGCCGAGGTCGAGATCGCGCTGCCCGACGAGAAGTCATTTGCCCACCGCGGCCGCCTCGACTTCGTCGACAATCGCCTCGATCCCGGCACTGCGACCATGCGTGCGCGCGCCATTCTCTCCAATGCCGAGCAGCTGTTCTCGCCGGGCATGTTCGCGCGGGTCCGGCTCGCGGGCACGCCGCTTAGAGCGACCGTGATGCTGCCCGATGCCGCCATCGGCACGGATCAGGCCAACAAGTTCGTCCTGGTCGTCGCTGAGGACGGAACGGTGTCGCGCCGCGATGTGCAACTCGGCCCGCTCTATCAGGGTCTTCGCGTGATCCGGAGCGGTGTGGGAGCCCAGGACTGGGTGGTGACGAGCGGTCTTCAGCGCGCGCGTCCAGGCCAGAAAGTGACGGCCAATCGCGAAGTGCTGCGCTTGTCGGCTGTCCGGCCGGGAATCGCGGCGGATGGCAATCCGGTCAGCAGGTCGCAATAGCGCCGGTGTCCGAAGGCCTCGCATTGCCTGCATCAGAACGGCATCACGCCTGCAGCATTCGGCCTTGACAGGGGCGGCCTGCCGGCTCGCTTATTGAGCCCATTGCTGCCCATCTGCAGGACCGAATGCCCTCATGACCAAGCCTCGTCTGTTCACGCCGCTCGCGATCCGCGATGTGACGTTCAAGAACCGCGTCGTCATTGCGCCCATGGCGACCTACTCCGCCGTGGACGGCATGGCACAGGACTGGCACTTTGCCCATCTCGGGCGCTTCGCGCTCGGCGGCGCCGGCTGCGTCATGGTCGAGGCGACGGCGGTGACGGAGCAGGGCCGCATTACCAATGGCGATCTGGGGATCTGGTCGGCCGAGCATGCAAAGCCGCTGAAGCGCATTGCCGCCTTCATGAAGCAGCAGGGGACGATCCCCGCGATCCAGCTTGCACACGCCGGCCGTAAGGGCTCCATGCAGCGGCCCTGGCACGGCAATGGCCCGCTGACGGCAGAGGATTTCGCACGCGGCGACAGGACGTGGCCGATCGTGTCGGCGGTCGCCGAACCCATGGCGCCCGGCTATATCGTGCCCCAAGCGCTGAGTGTCCCCGACCTGAAGCAACTCGTGCGGGACTGGGCCGCGGCCGCAGAGCGCGCCGTCGAAGCCGGCTTCGAGATGATCGAGATCCACAACGCGCACGGCTATCTCGTCCACCAGTTCCTCTCGCCACTGGCGAACAAACGCAACGATGCCTACGGCGGCGACTTCGAGGGCCGCACGCGCTTTCCGCTCGAGATCGCGGAGGCCATCCGCAAGGCCATTCCGAAGGGGATGCCGCTATTCCTCCGCGTCTCGGCGGTCGACGGCATTGAAGGCGGCTGGACGATGGATGACACCGTCGGCTATGCGAAAGCTCTGAAGGCGCGCGGCGTGGACCTGATCGACTGCTCGTCCGGCGGCCTCGTCGGCTCGGCGACGGCAGCGCGCGTCAAGCGCTCTTGGGGCTTCCAGGTGCCCTATGCCGAGCGTGTGCGCCGAGAGGCGGGGATCATGTCCATGGCGGTCGGTCTGATCGTCGAGCCGGCGCTGGCCGAGGACATTCTGCAGAAGGAGCAGGCGGATCTCATTGCCATCGGCCGCGAGGCGCTGGTCAATCCCTGCTGGCCGCAGATGGCGGAGGTCGCCCTCGGCCGGCCTATGAAAGACGCACTCGACGACTGGACCGTGCAGTACGGCTGGTGGCTCAAGCTGCGCGAGCGCACGATTGCGGATATTCGCGCAGACGAGGCGCGGCAGGGCTGAATAAGTGCACACGATATGAGGGAGTGAACCCATGAAGCTGATGATGTTCAAGAAGGGTGCTGGCGAAGCGCTCGGCGTCGTCGAGGGCGACAGCGTGGTCGATATTTCGTCAGTCGGAACGCTCCAGGACGTGATCGCGGGCGGCGCGCAGGCCCTCGCCGCTGCGAAGACCGCTGCCACCAAGGGCAGCAAGCAGCCGCTCTCCTCGGTGAAGCCGGCTCTGCCGATCGCGCGGCCGGGGAAGTTCCTCTGCATTGGTCTGAACTACGCTGCGCACGCTGCCGAAGGCGGGCACGCGACGCCAACCTATCCGGCCCTGTTCCCGCGCTTCCACTCCTCGCTGGTTGCCGCCGGCGAGCCGGTGGTGCGGCCGAAGGAATCCATCCAGCTCGACTATGAGTGTGAGCTGACGATTGTCATCGGCAAAGGCGGCCGCCATATCCCCGAAAGCAAGGCGCTCGAGCATGTGTTCGGCTATACGCTGTTCAATGACGTCTCGGTGCGCGACTTCCAGCGCAAGGGTGCGCAGTGGACACCCGGCAAGAACTTCGACGGTACGGGGCCGCTAGGCCCATGGGTTGTGACGGCCGACGAGCTGCCGCCCGGAGCCTCGGGCCTGCGCATCTGCACCCGCGTCAACGGCGAGACCATGCAGGACAGCAATACGTCCGACATGATCTTCTCGACGGCGAAGATTGTTGCGATCATCTCGGAGTTCATGACCCTCGAGCCGGGCGACCTGATCGCGACCGGCACCCCCTCCGGCGTGGCGCACGCGCGCAAGCCGCCGGCCTGGATGAAGGCGGGCGACAAGGTCGAGGTCGAAGTCGAGCGAATCGGCATCCTGGCGAACCCGGTCATCGACGCTGCGTAGGCCTCATGATTCGAGCCGCAATTGCGCCTTCCCGGCTATTCGCCGGGAACATGCGAGCTGCGGCACATCAGGCCTAGATTACCGCGGCGCAGCACGCTAAAGAGTGCGGCGAACGTGTGGCGCGCCGCACTACCCCGACTGATTCCTCGCGCAGAAACGGGACGCGAATGCCCAAGAAGCTGATCATCGACGGCACCGAGATCGAGGTCGAGGACGGGATTACGCTACTCCAGGCATGCGAGCAGGCAGGGATCGAGATCCCCCGCTTCTGCTATCACGAGCGCCTGTCCATCGCCGGCAACTGCCGCATGTGCCTCGTCGAGGTCGTGGGAATGCCGAAGCCGCAGGCATCCTGCGCGCTCGGCGTCAACGATCTGCCGCCGAACCGCGATGGCACCCCAAAGGTCATCAATACCCGCTCGCCCATGGTCAAGAAGGCGCGCGAAGGGGTGATGGAATTCCTGCTGATCAACCACCCGCTGGATTGCCCGATCTGCGACCAGGGCGGCGAGTGCGACCTGCAGGACCAGGCCATGGCGTTCGGCAAGGGCGGCTCGCGTTTCATCGAGAACAAACGCGCCGTCGACGAGAAATACCTGGGACCGCTCATCAAGACCATGATGACGCGATGTATCCAGTGTACGCGCTGCGTCCGCTTCATGACCGAGGTCGCGGGCGTCGAGGAACTGGGCGCCATCGGCCGCGGCGAGGATATGGAGATCACGACATATCTCGAGCAGGGGATGATGTCGGAGCTTTCGGCGAACGTCGTGGACCTCTGTCCCGTCGGTGCGCTGACGCATCGTCCGTGGGCCTTCAATGCCCGTCCCTGGGAGATGCGCAAGACCGAATCCATCGACGTCATGGACGCGCTCGGCGCCGCCATCCGCGTCGACACGCGCGGCCGCGAGGTCATGCGCATCCTGCCGCGCAACAACGACGCGGTGAACGAGGAGTGGATCACCGACAAGACGCGCCACGTCGCCGATGGTCTCAGGACCCAGCGGCTCGACCGGCCCTATGTGCGCCGCAATGGCCGCCTCGAGCCGGCATCCTGGAGCGAGGCGCTCGATCTTGTCGCCCAGAAGCTCAAAGGGACGGCGGCCGAGCGGATCGGCGCCATTGCCGGCGATCTCTGTGGTGCGGAGGAAATGTTCGCGCTGAAGTCGCTGCTCGAAGGACGCGGCGTCGGCAATCTCGACTGTCGTCAGGACGGCGCGAAGCTCGATCCGGCGCTCGGGCGCGCGAGCTACCTCTTCAATTCGACGATAGAGGGCATCGAGCAGGCCGATGCCATCCTGCTCGTCGGCACGAACCCGCGTATCGAATCGGCAGTGCTCAATGGGCGCATCCGCAAGCGCTGGCGGCAGGGCGGCCTGAGTGTCGGTCTTGTCGGTGAAGCTGCCGATCTGACCTACGGCGCCGACCATCTCGGCACAGGCCCGGTGACGCTTGTCGAGATTGCCGAGGGCAAAAATGCCTTCTCGGGGGTCTTGCGCCAGGCGCAGCATCCCATGGTGATCGTCGGCATGGGCGCGGCGGCGCGGCCCGATGGGGCGGCTGTTCTCGCGCTCGCCGCGCGGATCGCGCGCGACGCCATGGCAGGGAAGGACGCCGGCTGGAACGCCTTCAACGTGCTGCATATGGCGGCAGCGCGCGTCGGCGGGCTCGATCTCGGCTTCGTGCCGGCCAAGGGTGGGCTGGACGTTGCCGGCATGATGGCGGCAGCCGATGAGGGCCGCCTCGATGTGCTCTATCTGCTCGGTGCCGACGAGATCGACATGAACCGGCTCGGCAAGGCGTTCGTGATCTACCAGGGCAGCCACGGCGATGCCGGCGCTCACCGCGCCGACGTCATCCTGCCGGGCGCCGCCTACACCGAGAAGGACGCAACTTACGTCAATCTCGAAGGTCGCGCGCAGATGACGGCAAAAGCTGCGTTCGCGCCGGGTGAGGCCCGCGAGGATTGGACGATCCTGCGCCAGCTCTCCGCCCTCATGGGGGCGCCGCTTCCGTTTGACAGCGCTCGTGAGCTTCGCGCGCTGATGTTCAAAGCCGCGCCATCACTCGCGGCGCTCGATACGGTCACGCCGGCACCAGCCGCTGGCGTAGAACGCCTCACCGAGCGCGCGGGGAAGATCGACGAGACGCCCTTCGTCTCGCCGGTGCGCGATTTCTACATGACGAACCCGATTGCCCGCGCCTCGTCGGTCATGGCGGAGCTCTCGATCATCAAGGCGGGCAGCGGCCGCATACGCGCGGCGGCGGAGTGAGGCAGGCCAGCACGCATGTTTCCGACAACCTTTGAAACCTGGTGGGACTATGCGCTCTGGCTCGCGCTGACGGTCGGCGCAAGCCTGCTGCTGCTCGTGTCGTTGCTGGTGATCATCGCTTTCCTGCTGCTCATGGACCGCAAGGTCTGGGCGGCGGTGCAACTCCGCCGCGGCCCCAACGTGGTGGGACCATTCGGCCTGCTGCAGTCCTTTGCCGATCTCCTCAAGTTCGTGCTCAAGGAGCCGGTAATCCCGGCTGGCGCAGACAAGGGCGTATTCCTGCTGGCGCCGCTCGTGACATCCGTGCTGGCGCTCGCCGCCTGGGCCGTGATCCCGATCGGCAGCGGCATCGTCATCTCGGATATCAATGTCGGCGTCCTCTATCTGTTCGCTATCTCCTCGCTCGGCGTGTACGGCATCATCATGGGCGGGTGGGCATCGAACTCGAAGTATCCCTTCCTCGGCTCGCTCCGTTCCGCCGCGCAAATGGTCTCCTACGAAGTCTCGATCGGCTTCGTGATCATCACGGTGCTGCTGCTCGTCGGCTCGCTCAACATGAGCGCGATCGTCGTGCAGCAGAAGACCGGCATCGGCACGGCTATCGGGCTGCCCAGCTCGTTCCTCGACTGGAACTGGCTGGTCCTCTTCCCGATGTTCGTCGTGTTCTTCATCTCCGCGCTCGCGGAGACTAACAGGCCCCCATTCGACCTGCCGGAAGCGGAATCGGAACTCGTCGCCGGCTTCATGGTTGAATACTCATCGACGCCGTACCTGCTGTTCATGCTCGGCGAGTACGTGGCGATCGTGACCATGTGCGCGCTGACGACGATCATGTTCCTCGGCGGCTGGCTGCCGCCGATCGACCATTGGCTGATCAACTGGATCCCGGGTCCGATCTGGTTCCTGCTCAAGATCACATTCGTCTTCTTCATGTTCGCGATGGTGAAGGCCATGGTGCCGCGCTATCGCTATGACCAGCTCATGAGGCTCGGCTGGAAGGTCTTCCTGCCGCTCTCGCTCGCCATGGTCGTCGCGGTTGCCGCCATCCTCCACTTCGGAGGGCTTGCCCCGTGAGCCGGACCGTCGCGCACGCAACACCTGAACGAGGCCGCCCATGAGCGTAGCCCAAGGCGTGAAATCGCTCTTCCTGAAGGAGTTCGTGTCGGCGTTCTTCCTCGCCATGCGCTACTTCTTCAAGCCCAAGGCAACCCTGAACTATCCCTTCGAGAAAGGGCCGCTCAGCCCGCGCTTTCGCGGCGAGCACGCGCTGCGCCGCTATCCCAATGGCGAGGAGCGCTGCATCGCCTGCAAGCTCTGCGAGGCCATCTGCCCGGCGCAGGCGATCACCATCGAAGCAGGCCCACGCCGCAACGACGGCACGCGGCGCACCACACGCTACGATATCGACATGGTGAAATGCATCTACTGCGGCCTCTGCCAGGAGGCCTGCCCTGTCGATGCCATTGTCGAGGGGCCAAACTTCGAGTTCGCGACGGAGACGCGCGAAGAGCTCTACTACGACAAGGCGCGGCTGCTCGCGAACGGCGATCGCTGGGAGCGCGAGATCGCGAAGAATATCGCGCTCGACGCGCGCTATCGCTGACCGGGCTGTGGGGCAGGGGCGGCTGGCCGAGGGCCAAGTCGGGGGATGATCGAGGAGTGAGGACCGGCGGATGAGTTTGACGGCGCTCTTCTTCTACCTGTTCGCGGCCGTGACCGTGATGTCCGGGCTGCTGGTCATCGTCGCGCGCAATCCCGTGCACGCGGTGCTCTGGCTCATCCTGGCCTTCTTCAATGCCGCGGGTCTTTTCGTGCTGCTCGGGGCCGAGTTCCTCGCGATGATCCTCGTCGTCGTCTACGTCGGCGCGGTCGCGGTGCTCTTCCTCTTCGTCGTCATGATGCTGGACGTGGACTTCGCCTCCTTGCGCGCGGGTTTCATTCGCCATGCCTCTGTGGGGGCGCTCGTCGGCCTCGTTCTTCTTGTCGAACTCCTGCTGGTGCTCACCTCGCGCCTGATCGGCGGGGTGAGCATCGTCGCAAACAAGGCCGCCAAAGCGCCCGTTGTCGATCACGCGATCACCAACACCGAGGCCATCGGTCGGCTGCTCTACACGCAGTACGTCCATTTCTTCCAGGCCGCGGGCCTCGTCCTGCTCGTCGCCATGATCGGCGCCATCGTGCTGACGCTGCGCCACAAGGAAGGCGTGCGCCGCCAGTCGATCGCGGCTCAGAATGCGCGGACGCCAGCGGCCGCCATCGAGGTCGTGACGCTCGCGCCGGGACAGGTGATCGTGCCGAGCGGGGAGCGGCGGGCATGAAGAATGGGCATGACGACCTGCACGAGCAGCCCTCGAACGTCATTTCGCTTGCGGGCGCGCGGAAGCAGGCGAAAGCCGCGGCCAAGATCCGCAAGGGTAGTGGCCTCGCCGAGCGCCGGACGACGGCCGGCCAGTGGCTGACGAGCGCGCTGCTCGTGGCGCTGGCGATCGGCGGCGTATTCGCGCTCGCGGTGCCGCTGTTGCGCGCGGCCGGCATCGTGGGGGGCTGAGGGAGCATCATGGACATCGGGCTCGGGCATTATCTCGCAGTGGCCGCGTGTCTCTTCACGCTCGGCATCTTCGGCATCTTCCTCAACCGCAAGAACGTGATCGTCATCCTGATGTCGATTGAGCTCATGTTGCTCGCCGTGAACATCAACCTCGTCGCCTTCTCGAGCTTTCTCGGCAACCTGACCGGCCAGATATTCGCGTTGTTCGTGCTGACGGTGGCGGCTGCCGAGGCCGCGATCGGTCTGGCGATCGTCGTCGTCTACTTCCGCAACCGCGGCACCATCGCGGTCGAAGACATCAACCTGATGAAGGGGTAGGGCCGCCGAATTGCGCCTCACCTTCGGGACCAACGCATGATCTACCAGGCTATCGTCTTCCTCCCGCTTCTCGGCGCCCTGATCGCCGGCTTCTTCGGCCGTTTCATCGGACCGCGCCCGGCGGAGCTGATCACCTCGGGCTTCCTCGTGGTGACAGCGATCCTTTCGTGGGTGGCATTCTGGCAGGTCGGTATCGAGCACACGACGGACAAGATCACGCTCATGCGCTGGGTCAGCTCCGGTGAGCTCGACGTCTCGTGGGGTATCCGCGTCGATACGCTGACGGCGGTCATGCTCGTCGTCGTGACGACGGTGTCCGCGCTCGTGCACATCTATTCGATCGGCTATATGCACGAGGATCCGCACCGGCCGCGCTTCTTCGCCTATCTCTCGCTCTTCACGTTCGCCATGCTCATGCTGGTGACGGCGGACAACTTCCTTCAGATGTTCTTCGGCTGGGAAGGCGTGGGTCTCGCCTCCTATCTGCTGATCGGCTTCTGGTATCAGAAACCCGAGGCGAACGCGGCGGCGATCAAGGCATTCGTCGTGAACCGCGTCGGTGATTTCGGGTTCGCGCTCGGCATGTTCGGCGTGTTCCTCGTCTTTCAGACGATCAGCTTCGACGCCGTGTTCGCAGCCGCCCCGCAGCAGGCTGGCAAGACCATGATGTTCCTCGGCTATGAGGTCGACATCCTGACGACGCTGTGTCTGCTCCTGTTCCTCGGTGCCATGGGCAAGTCGGCGCAGTTCCTGCTGCACACCTGGCTTCCGGACGCCATGGAAGGTCCGACGCCCGTCTCCGCGCTCATCCATGCCGCGACCATGGTGACGGCCGGCGTGTTCATGGTCGCGCGCCTGTCGCCGCTTTTCGAGCTGGCGCCGGTCGCGCTTCAGGTAGTCACGCTGGTCGGCGCGGTGACCGCGTTCTTTGCCGCGACCGTCGGCCTCGTGCAGAACGACATCAAGCGCGTCATTGCCTATTCAACGTGCTCGCAGCTCGGCTACATGTTCGCCGCGATCGGCGTCGGCGCCTACTCCGCCGGCATCTTCCACCTCTTCACGCACGCGTTCTTCAAGGCGCTGCTGTTCCTCGGTGCGGGCTCGGTCATCCACGCCATGCACCACGAGCAGGACATGCGGCACATGGGCGGCCTGCGCTCCAAGATCCCGATCACCTGGGCCATGATGCTGATCGGCACGCTGGCGCTCACAGGCGTCGGCATACCCTTCGTCGCCGGATTTGCCGGCTTCCACTCCAAGGACGTGATCGTCGAAGCCGCATACGCCGGTCACACGCCCTACAACTATGCCTTCTGGCTGCTGGTCATCGCGGCGTTCATGACCTCGTTCTACTCGTGGCGGCTGATGTTCATGACGTTCTACGGCCGCACGCGTGCCGATCACCACACCTACGATCATGCGCATGAGAGCCCCTACGTCATGCTCGTGCCGCTGTTCGTGCTGGCGGCGGGCGCGGTCTTCGCAGGCTTCCTCTTCAAGGGCCTGTTCGTCGGCGAGTACTACACCGAGTTCTGGGGAAGGGCGATTATCGAGGGCGCGGGCAACCACATCATGCACGATCTGCACGATGTGCCCGCGTGGGTCGCCGTCTCGCCGTTCATCGCGATGCTGGCAGGCTTCGGACTGTCGTATCTCTACTACATCCAGGCGCCATGGCTCCCCGAGGCGACCGCGACGGCCTTCCGCCCGCTCTATCTCTTCCTGCTCAACAAGTGGTACTTCGACGAGCTCTATGACCGCATTTTCGTCCGGCCCGCTTTCGCGATCGGCCGGTTCCTCTGGAAGAAGGGCGACGGCGCGGTCATCGATGGTGCGATCGACGGCACGGCCAATCGGGTGCTCGTGACGGCCAACAACGTCGCCAAGCTGCAGACGGGCTACATCTACCACTACGCCTTTGCCATGCTGATCGGCCTCGCGGCGATCATCACGTGGTTCATGTTCCGCACGGGAGGCGTGCAATGAACCTCGCCGGCAACAGCCTCCTCTCCGTCGTCACTTTCCTGCCGGCGACGGTCGCGATTTTCATGTGCTTCCTGAACGCGGAGGCCAAGCAGAACGCACGCTGGATCGCGCTCTGGACGACGCTCTTCACGTTCGCGCTGTCGCTCCTCGTTTGGATCAACTTCGATCCGGCCAACCCGGATTTCCAGTTCGTCGAGGAGCGGGCGTGGCTCGGCACTATCCGCTACAAGATGGGCGTCGACGGCATTTCCATGCTCTTCGTGGTGCTGACGGCCTTCCTCATGCCGCTCTGCATTCTGGCGAGCTGGGAGGCGATCGAGGATCGCGTCAAGGAGTACATGATCGCCTTCCTCGTGCTCGAGACGCTCATGATCGGCGTCTTCTGCGCGCTCGATCTCGTGCTCTTTTACATCTTCTTCGAAGCCGGCCTCATCCCGATGTTCATCATCATCGGCGTGTGGGGCGGCGGCCGGCGCGTCTACGCGAGCTTCAAGTTCTTTCTCTACACGCTGCTCGGCTCGGTGCTGATGCTGCTCGCCATGCTGGCCATGTACTGGTACGCCGGCACGACGGACATCCCGACGCTGCTGACGACAGACTTCCCGGTGTCCATGCAGTGGTGGCTGTGGCTCGCCTTCTTCGCCTCGTTCGCGGTGAAGATGCCCATGTGGCCGGTCCACACATGGCTCCCCGATGCGCACGTCGAAGCGCCGACGGCAGGCTCGGTGATCCTCGCCGGCATTCTCCTGAAGATGGGCGGCTATGGGTTCCTGCGCTTCTCGCTGCCGATGTTTCCGGTGGCGTCCGTCGATTTTGCGCCGTTCGTGTTCCTCCTCTCGGTCGTGGCGATCGTCTACACCTCGCTCGTCGCGCTCGTGCAGGAGGATATGAAAAAGCTCATCGCCTATTCGTCGGTCGCCCATATGGGCTTCGTGACGATGGGTATTTTCACGTTCTCGCAGCAGGGCGTCGACGGCGCGATCTTCCAGATGCTCTCGCACGGCATCGTCTCGGCGGCGCTCTTCCTCTGCGTCGGTGTCGTTTATGACCGCATGCACACGCGCGATATCGCGGCCTACGGCGGCCTCGTCAATCGCATGCCGATCTACGCCTTCTGCTTCATGGTCTTCACCATGGCGAATGTCGGCCTGCCGGGCACGTCGGGCTTCGTCGGCGAGTTCCTGACGCTGCTGTCCTCCTTCAAGGCCAATACATGGGTCGCCTTCTTCGCGACGAGCGGGGTTATTCTCTCGGCGGCCTATGCGCTCTACCTCTATCGTCGCGTGATCTTCGGCGTGCTCGAGAAGCCCAAGCTCAAGGCCATTGCCGACATGACGCCGCGCGAGATCGCCTTCATGGTCCCGCTCGTCATACTCACCATCCTGTTCGGCATCTACCCGGCGCCGATCTTCGACGTTACCGCCAAGTCCGTGAACCAGCTCGTCGAGCGCCACGGCGCCGCCGTCAAGAAGGCGCGCGCGGAAAGCGCGACGCGCGTGGTCGTCAATCCTGCGGCGCCGACGCGCTGAGCACGTACGCTGAGAGAGGCTCGTTCTTCAGATGTCCGCCCTCGCTGTCTATGCCCCGCTACTCCCCGAGCTGATCCTTGCGATCGGGGCCATGGTCCTTCTCATGCTCGGCGTGTTCCGGCCTGAAGCGCAGGAGGAAGCGGACAGGATCATGTGGCTTGCGGTGGCCGTGCTGCTCGCAGCGGGGTTTGCCGTGCTGAAAGGCGGGGGTACGGAGCGGCTCTTCGAGGGCGCATTCATCGTCGACTCCTTCGGGCGCTTCATGAAGATCGTCGTCCTCGTCGGCGCGGCCGGCGCGCTGGTTCTATCGTTCGACGAGATGGCCGACAGGCGGTCGCTGAAATTCGAGTATCCGGTCCTCGTCCTGCTGTCCGCGACCGGCATGATGATGATGATCTCGGCCAACGATCTCATCTCGCTCTATCTCGGGCTCGAGCTGCAGAGCCTCGCGCTTTACGTGGTCGCAGCGTTCCGCCGCGACTCGACGCGATCGAGCGAAGCGGGCCTCAAGTATTTCGTTCTCGGCGCGCTCTCGTCAGGGATGCTCCTCTACGGGGCCTCGCTGCTCTATGGCTTTGCAGGCGCGACGAGCTTCGAGGCCATTGCTGCCGCGACGCGGGCGCAGGGCGCCGGCCAGGATCTTCTGCTGATCTTCGGTCTCGTCTTCCTGCTCGTTGGCGTCGCCTTCAAGATTTCGGCCGTGCCCTTCCACATGTGGACGCCGGACGTCTACGAGGGCGCGCCGACTCCGGTAACGGCGTTCTTCGCGTCGGCGCCCAAGGTGGCGGCGATGGCGCTCTTCATCCGCATCGTCATCTCCATGTTCACGGGCGTGCTGCCGCAGTGGCAGCAGATCGTCGTGTTCCTCTCCATTGCCTCCATGCTGCTTGGCGCCTTCGCGGCGATCCGCCAGACGAACATCAAGCGGCTGATGGCCTATTCCTCGATCGCCAACATGGGCTATGCGCTCGTCGGGCTTGCGGCCGGTACGGTCGAGGGTGTGCAGGGCGTCCTCATCTACATGGCGATCTACGTCGTGATGACGCTCGGCGCCTTCGCGGTCATCCTCGCCATGCGCCGTGACGGCGCCGCCATCGAGGACATCAGCGAGCTTGCGGGGCTCTCGAAGACCAACCTGCCCATGGCCTTCGCCATGGCCATGTTCATGTTCTCGCTCGCTGGTATTCCGCCGCTCGCCGGCTTCTTCGCCAAGCTCTACGTCTTCATGGCGGCGATCAAGGCGGAGCTTTACACGCTCGCCGTCATCGGTGTGCTGGCGAGCGTCGTCGGCGCCTACTATTACCTGCGTATTGTGAAGCTCATGTTTTTCGACGAGGCCGCTGCGCCGTTCGAGCCGACGCTCGCCAAGGAGTGGGCCGTGCAGTGGATTGCCATGGTCCTCGTCATCGCTTTTGTCGTGCCGATCATCTCCGCGCCTCTTGTCGAGGCTGCGGCAGCGGCAGCGCGCACGCTGTTCTAGGATCAGGAAATGGCGGATCGCTCTCATCAGCTTGCGCTACCGCCGGTTGAACTTCTGGACGAGGTCGGCTCCACGAACGAAGAGGCCAATAGGCGCGCCGGAGCCGGGGAGCGCGGGCCTATCTGGATTGCTACGCGCCGCCAGACGGCCGGCAAGGGCCGCTCCGGGCGCGCGTGGGTCGAGGCGAGCGAGGGCAATGTTGCGGCGACGCTGTTGTTCGTGCCGGGTACGCCGCCGGCGCGCCTTCCGGAGCTGTCATTGGTCTCCGGCGTCGCAACTTTCGATGCCGTTGCCGACGCACTCTCAGGCTGCGGCGCGGGACCCGTCGAGCTGAAGTGGCCGAACGATGTGCTGATCAATGGCGCCAAGGTCTCGGGCATCCTCATCGAGTCGGGCAATCATGGTAGTGATGTCGTCTCGCTGATCGGCATCGGCATCAACGTGGCTTCGGTTCCACCGGTCACCGATCGTGCCGTGACAAGTCTCGCCGCCCAAGGCAGTCAGCATGTTGCAGGCGCCGTGCTCGAGCGGCTGGTTCAGCACATGGCGCATTGGCTCTCGATCTGGCAGAGGCCCGGTGGCTTCGATGCCATCCGCCAGGCCTGGGCCGAGCGCGCGATCGCGCTCGGGAGCACGCTCGAGGTGAAGACGCAGGAAGGGCCGGTCGCGGGAACCTTCGCGGGACTCGATCACGATGGGGCGCTGCTGCTCGATCTGCCAACTGCCGGTCGTCGTCGCTTCACGTTCGGTGATGTCTCCGTGCTGCCGTCGGCGCGAGCCTGAGGACGGACCATGGCACGCACGCGGGCAGACTCTCAGGGCAACAGCGAGCTGGTCTTTCTCGCGCTCGGCGGGCTCGGCGAGATCGGCATGAACTGCTATCTCTACGGTCTCGGGCCAGAGCGCAGTCGCAAGTGGCTCATGATCGACCTCGGGATTACCTTTCCCGAGGGCGAGTTCGATCCCGGCGTCGACGTCATCATGCCGGACCTCAAGTTCATCGAGAGCCGCGCAAAGGATCTGTGCGGTCTGGTGCTCACGCACGCGCACGAGGACCATTTCGGCGCCGTGATCGAGCTGTGGCCGCGCATCAAGGTGCCGGTCTACGCGACGCCGTTCACGGCGACGCTGCTCAAGACGAAGCTCGCCGAGCAGACGGGCGGTAAGCTCAAGATCCCGATCCACGAGATCCCGCTCGGCGCGACGTTCGATGTCGGTCCCTTCTCGATCGAGCTGGTCAATCAGGCGCATTCGATCCCGGAGCCGAACGGTCTCGCGATCCGCACGCCCCATGGGCTCGTCTATCACACGGGCGACTGGAAGCTCGACAAGGCGCCGGGTGCCGGCCTGCCGCCAGATGAGCCACGCCTCAGGGAGATCGGCGAGGAAGGCGTTCTCGCGCTCATCTGCGACTCGACGAATGCCATGCGCGACGGCCGCTCGCCGTCGGAGGAGGAGGTCGGTGCCTCGCTCGCGCGCATCGTCAAGCAGGCCGAGCAGTTGGTGGTCGTCACGACGTTCGCGTCGAATGTCGCGCGCGTGCTGGCGGTCGCGAAGGCCACGCGTGCTGCGGGCCGCCGGCTTGTGGTCGCGGGGCGGGCACTTCACCGTATCATCCAGGTCGGCATCGAGACCGGTTACCTGCCGCCCGACTTCATGTATGCGGATCAGCAGCGCTTCAGCGATTTCCGCCGCAATGAGGTCGTGGCGCTCGTGACGGGCAGCCAGGGCGAGCCGCGTGCCGCGCTCGCGCGCATTGCCGAGAACGCGCACCCCGACATCTCGATCGCGAAGGGAGATCTCGTCATCTTCTCCTCACGCACGATTCCCGGGAACGAGAAGAGCGTCGGGCGCATCCAGAATTCGCTCGTGCGCATGGGCGCCGATCTCGTGACCGACAACGAGGCGCTTGTGCACGTCACGGGCCATCCGCGCCGCGATGAGCTGAAACAGCTCTACGGCTGGCTCAAGCCTGGCATCGTCGTGCCCATGCACGGCGAGATGCGCCATCTCGCCGAGCACGCCAAGCTCGCGCGGTCCGCCGGCATCAAGGAGGTGCTGGTCGCGATCAACGGCGAGGTCGTAGCACTCGCGCCGGGCCGTCCGGCCGTCATCGACGAAGCGCCGGTTGGTCGCGTCTATCGCGACGGCAATCTGCTGATCAGCGCCGAGGACATGTGCATTCGCGAGCGGCGCAAGCTCGCTTATGTCGGTGTCGTGGTCGTTTCGCTCGTTCTGTCGCGCAACGGCAAGATGCTCGACGATCCCGAGGTCGTCATGGAGGGCATTCCTTCCGAGCGGCCGGGCGGCGGCGCCATGGAGGACATGGTGCTCGATGTGGTCGAGGGCACGATCGAGAGTATTCCACCTGCGCGCCGCAAGGACGTGGAGATGGTGCGCGAAGCCGTGCGGCGTGCCGTGCGTTCGTCGATCGATCAGGTCTGGGGCAAGAAGTCCGTCGTGCGCGTCATGGTCTCGCAGCTCGACGTGAAGGGTTAGTATTCCCTCTCCCCGCAAGATCGGGGAGACGGGATTTCTTCACCGCACAAACCCCATGCTCCCGCGCGCGTCGGGCTTCGAGCGGCTGATGTCGGCCATGATCTCGGCAAGGCGGGCCGGATTTTCGAGCACGCCGAGCACCTCCGCCTGCTTTCTCGCCTTGGCGAAGTCGCCCGGCGTGAGATTGGCAATACCGGCGGCGTCCGGTGGTATGCGGTCCGAGCCGAAGAAGACTTGCCACGCGCGGCGCAGGCCCGGCTTGTCGAGATAGCTCAGTACGACCTGGAAGGTGAAGCGCCGGAGCGAGGCGCTGTCGACGCGCTCCATGAAGTTCGTCGTGAAGCACACGGGCAGCGGATGATCCTCCATCCAGGTCAGCATCTCGTTGACCTGCGTGATCTCCCACGAGCGCGTGGCATCGCGGCGGTCGAGCAGCAGGCTGTCGGCCTCGTCGAAGACGAGCATGGCATTGGCTTCGCGCGCTTCCTCGAAGGCATTGGCGATATGGCGCTCGGTCTCGCCGAGATAAGGGCCGAGGATGTCGGAGGCGCGCTTCTGGATGAACTCGAGCCCGAGGCGGCGCGAAAGGTACCGCGCGAACGCCGATTTGCCGGTGCCGGGCGGCCCCGAGAGGCAGATGGAAAAGGCGCGCGCCTGTGCGGCGACGAGGCGGTCGGAGAGGGCCGAGAGATCCTGGTCGGAGCAGACGAGCAGCGGGTCGAACTCGGGGACGGCGCCGGCCCTGCGCGCGACGACACCCGAGACGGCGCGGACGATGCCGAGCGCGGCGCGCTCGATGGCTTCTGCGCCGCCGCCGGAGAGCTTGGCGGCCTTGAGCGCATTCTCGTAGATCGCCGGCGTGGCATCGAGGCGCCGCGCCAGGGCCTCCGCCTCGCTCGCGGTGAGCTTCAGATCCATGCGCTCGGCAAGACGTTCGAGAATGCGCTGGCGTTGCACGGCCGGCGGGCGCTTGAGCTCGATGGCGAGCGTCATGCGCCGGAGCAGCGCGGGATCGATGTTCTGAAGCTCGTTCGAAGTCCAGATGATCGGTACGGGGTTCGTTTCGAGCAGGCGGTTGAGATAGACTTTCGATCCGCCTCGATTGATGAGATGAACGGCGACGTCCTCCATCTCATCGAAGAGGATAGCCGTGCGCTCGTGACTGCCGAGCAGGCGCTGCGAGAAGCTGATGTCGGCGAGCCGCTCCGAGCGGTTCGACTCGCGGTCGCCGGCGTCGGCTTCACCCGTTGCGAAGAGCGCGGCGTTGGCAGCTTGCGCTGCGACCTTGGCAAGCTCCGTCTTGCCGGAGCCTGGCGGCCCATAGAGAAGGATGTTGACGCCGGTCGCGCCGCTGTCCACGGCGCCGCGCAGGACAGCCGCAATGAGGTCGCGGTCGGCCGTGACGTGCTCGTAGTCCTCCATGGTCACGGACGAGACGAGCGGATCGCCCAGGAGGGCGTTGCGCATCTCCTCGAAGGAGCCGAATGTGCGCTCGAGACAGGCATTGACGCGCGAGGGAATAGCGTAGCGTGCGTCGTATCCGGCGAGCATAACGCTCGCGTCGCGGACCTGCAGCAGGCCGGCCGCGACGAGCTCACCGCCGGGCGCGAGCAGTTCCTCCGTGGCGCGCGGATGCACGTCGCAGAGGAGCGATATTGCGCGCGTCATGGGACCGCAATAGTCGGCGGCGGCATTGGCGAGGAACTGCACCTGCTCGAAGCGGGTGGCGCAGGCGAAGAGCCCGAGCAGACGCCAGGCGGCGTTGGGCAGACCGAGGGCCTCGACGAGGCGCTCGACGTTGGTCGCCATCGGTTCCGGGCGTGGCGTCTCTTTCGCGGCGCGATCGAGGCTGACGACGACGGCATCCTTGTGCTTTGCCCAGGCGCGCTCGAACTCGGCGGGCTTGTAGGCCATATAGCCGCCGAGCGCCTCGACGAGTGCGTTCGGCAGCGGCAGGCTCAGCACATCCGAACGCTCGTTCAGCCAGACCAACAGGTTGCGTGCGGAACGCAGCGTCAGGTCCTGCCGGACGAGCAGGCGGGTGAGGTAGCGCGCAATAAGGCCGCGCTCGATATCAGTAATGACGGACATGATTGGCTTGCCGACGGCTGGTGCGCAGAGGTTCGCGGGTGTTTGTGGCCATGCTATGCCGGCCGCTGCCATGCGGAAAGGGAAAGCGTGGTGGCATGAGCGCCGGCAGCCTCAAGTTCCTGCTTGCACTTCTCGACGGCACCCGCCATTCCTTCCCCGATGGGCCTTTGGCCCGGCGATACAACCTTGACGGCAACTCTCACCGCGGGCGTCGCATGAGCTACTTCCCCGACCATCTCGCCGATCGCTACCGACGCTTCAAGCTCCGTCATTTCATCCCGCACCAGGACGACTACGAGCAGCTCGCGAACCACGGGCAGAGTCCCGACGTCATGGTCGTGAGCTGTTGCGACAGCCGCGTCGAGCCGGAAGCCGTGTTCAGCGCCATGCCGGGCGAGCTGTTCGTCGTCCGCAATGTCGCGAACCTCGTGCCGCCCTACGAGACGGACGGCATGTATCATGGCGTAAGTGCGGCGCTGGAGTTCGCGGTGCTGAACCTGCGCATCAAGCATATCGTCGTCATCGGTCACTCGGGGTGCGGGGGCATCCGCGCGTGCATCGATCATGAAGCGACGCGGCAGACCGAGGCCGAGTTCATCGCGAACTGGATGTCCATGCTCGATGGTGCGCGCGACCGGCTTCTCGCTTCCAGCGGTGGTCGCTCGATCCCGGAACTTCGTGCCGATCTCGAGCGCGAGGGCGTCAAGGTTTCGCTTGCGAACCTGCGCACGTTCCCTTGTGTCCAGACCCTCGAAGGCAAGGGACGCCTCAATCTGCACGGCGCTTATTTCGATATCTCGACGGGGCAGCTCTCGGTTCTCAACGAGGCAACCGACAAGTTCGTCCCGCTCTGACCTCGTTTCTCCCCCGGACCGTCAACAACGTGCGAGCGTTCACGCATGGCTACTCTGCCTGACATTCCGAAGACCGAGATCGCCATCATACAGATGACGAATGCCTTCCGCCGCGAGCAGAAGCTCAGCACGCTTTCCTCGAACAAGCAGCTCATGGCGGCCGCGCGCGCCTATGCGGCCTACCTCGCCAAAGCCGGCGCCCTCTCGCATTCCGCGGATGGGCGCAGCATGGATGCGCGCGTCAGGGCGCAGGGCTATCGCTTCTGCTGGCTGGCGGAGAACCTCTCGTGGCGTCGGGATACGAAGGGCTACACGACGAGCGCACTTGCCGGTACCGTCATTACGGGCTGGAAGAACTCGCCCGGCCATCGCGCGAACATGGCCTCGCCGAAGGTGACGCAGATCGGCGTCGGCGTGGCGCGTGCGCCGGGTGAGACGCCAACCTTCTACTCCGTGCAGATCATG
>Ga0182740_1000943_pt1 | contig 22100 bp, 19 predicted proteins | sample eDN5th37CKraftBY_FD_128872 | JGI IMG/M metagenome (GOLD analysis project Ga0182740, IMG submission 128872) | Enriched backyard soil microbial communities from Emeryville, California, USA - eDNA 5th pass 37_C Kraft BY (version 2) (version 2) | ecosystem: Environmental > Terrestrial > Soil >...
CGCAATCCGGCGTCCTGAAAAGATCCCGCAACTCGCGCATCAGATGCGCGGTCCGAAACGAGGGAAGGAAAGCTGACATCCTCCAGGTCGGCCCCGAAGAGCGGCGAGCTGTTGTGATACACGAACCGTTCCTTCAGTGGGAGCGTCGTGAGCCAGCTGGGCGGCTTCGCTGGACCGTGAAGATGGATCTCGGAACGATCCTGTGAGAGGTAATGGGCATAGCCTTGCAGCTCGAGGGCTGTCCGGCCGCCAACGGTGAGACGATAGCCGAGAAGCGTCTGCAGCGAGACGACCACCTGCTGCCAGCCAAGCTGTCCGCGAGGGCGCCGATACACTCGGCGTGCCGGCTGCTCGAGCCAGCCAGAGGCAACATATTTGGTGCGCAGCGAGGTTGAGTAGCCTTGAGCGGAAAGCCACGCGGCATCGACGAGCAGGCCCTCAGGCAGGACCTGTTCCAGTTGCTTTAACTTTCTTATTGTTTGCTCACTCATAGTGAGTGTTTTAGCATATTTTCAAACCAAGCGCCAGTTTGAAGATGCCCTGGTTTGCTGCTTTGTGGTTAGCAAATCGGCATAAACGCAAACTGACCTCTTGTCCGAGGCAGGCTGCTCGTTGTGGTCAGCGGTGTTTTCTGCTACAGATTGGGTCAATCTGTGGGACGGCGTTCACAGGGTCGAGACTGGCGATTGACGCCGATTGTCCTTGAAACCCACAAATTTTTTTTCGACCCTTTTTCCCTTTAAAATCAAAAGCGTAACATTTTGACTAGCCAGTAGTCGGTTTTTGCGCGCCCCAAGGCCATAATTATACGTGATATCAACGGCTTAATGTTGGTTTGGACGATTGAATGGGAGTGATTTCTCAGCATTCGAGTCGTGGTAAGACCTGCGACTATTATAAGCTTTGATGGCTGCGGGGCGCGTCGCGCGCGATATCTTGCGCGCGAATGTAAGCCTCAGAGGGACAATCCGCCGTCCACCACCAGCATCGCGCCCGTGACGAAATCGTTTCCGTGCGTCAGGAACAGGATGGTGTCGGCATAGTCGACCGGCGTGCCGACACGCTTCAGCAGCGATTTCTCGACATGCTGCACCTTCTGCTCCGGCGTCCAGTCCAGCCAGGGGCTGTCCACGCCGCCCGGCGCGATGGCATTGACCCGGACCTCCGGCGCAAGGGCGCGAGCCAGGTTTCGTGTGAGGCTGGCGACCGCCGCCTTGGAGGCCGCATAGGCCATGCTGCTGCCGGCTCCGCCAAGCGCGGCGATTGAGGCCGTGTTCACCACCGCGCCTCTCGCCGCCTTGAGGGCAGGGGCCGCGGCCTTCGTGCAGCGGAACACCCCGACGAGATTGGTGGAAAGGATCGAGTCCCACATCTCCTCGGTCACGAGATCGAGCCGGGCCGGGGGAATGGTCTGGCGCGTGGCCGGCGTGCCGGCGTTGTTCACCAGCACATCAAGGCCGCCCAGTTCCGAAATGGCCTGCTCCACCATTCGTTCCGCCTCGCCCGGAATGCTGACATTGCCCGGCGCGCCGATGACATTCAGCCCCTCGGCGCGAAGCGCCTGGATCGCATCGGCGCCGCGCGGGTCATCCGGAAGGTGATTGATCGCGACGGCAGCTCCCGCCCGCGCATAGGCTGTGGCGGCGCCGAGACCAATGCCCGAAGCGGCCCCGGTGATGAGAACCTTCTGACCGGCAAGATCGTAACTGGCGCGGCGAGCCATGGATGCCTCCGAGAATTGAGCCATCAGTCACTGCCGAAAAAAGGATGGGAATGCAATCTCCGAAGAAGCGCAAACCATGCGGGAGGAGTCGGGCGGTTGAAAAAAGAGGCCGATCGCGTCCGGTCGGACAGATGCTGAACCTGTCCGGCCGGCTGGCGACGCCGCCTCAATGAGGGCGCTCGGTTTCCATGCAGGCGCGCAACGCCATCTCGGTCAGCGCTACGATATGCTGCTTCAGTTCTCTGTTTTCCCGGCGCAGCCGTCGGTTCTGGACAACGAGTTCATACGTCGTCTGGTCACTCAGGGCATCCGGTTCGCAAACGTTGCTTTCGCTTCGGTGCATCGCGGTCTCCTGCGTTGCCCCCCGCGATCAGGGTGGCCGTCCATGGTAAATGATGGGTTAACAATTTCGGTGGATGTCGGGAGCCGGGGCGCGGCTGGTCCGGCAAGCGGGATGGCTGCCGGTGCGAAGCAGGACAACATCCGGGACGTGCGGAAGAGGCCGGCGGCGTGCAAAATGGACTGTCATGCTGTTCGGAGACGGCAAGTGCGTTGGTGGATTCGCGGCGGGAGAAGGCGGCGGGTCGATGAGGTGCGATCTGACGAAGTCCGGCGTCAGGTTCGAGAAGTCACGTTCGAGGAGCATCGACGCGAGCGAGTCGGGTGCGGACCGGTTTCCTGTCGGCAACACTGCCATGCAGAACAGCCTAAAAACTCCAGAACAGCGCGATCAGCGGTGTGCCGAGGATCACGACCATGGCTGAAAGTGGTAGGCCGAGGCGTGGATAGTCCATGAACCTGTAGCCGCCGGCACCCATCACCAGCGTGTTGCACTGATGGCCAATGGGCGTGAGAAAGTCGCATGCGGCACCTACTGCCACGGCCATGAGGAAGGGATCGGGATTGAGCCCGAGCGCCTTGGCGAAGCTGGCTGCGATCGGCGCCATCACCAGCACCGTGGCGGCGTTGTTGAGGAAAGGTGTCACGGCCATCGCCGCGACCATGATGAGCGCCAGCATGCCCATGGGCGACAGCACGCTGCCGGCCTGGGAGAGCCAGCCTGCCAGCAGGTCCGTGGTGCCGGTGCTGCGCAGCGTGTCGCTGACGGGAATGAGAGCGGCGAGCATGACGAGGATGGGCATGTCCACCGCGCCGTAGGCTTCACGCAGGCTGAGCGCCTTGAGCAGCAGCAGGCTGACGGCTGCGCCGAAGAAGGCGATGGCCACCGGCACGACATTGAATGCGACAAGCCCCATGGCCGCGGCCAGCACCAGCGCGGGAATATAACGCCGCCGTCCGCGCCCGAAGGGCAGTTGCCGCTCGGCCAGCGGCAATGCGCCAAGCTCTCCCAGCGCCTCCGGTATCGAACGCAGGTCGCCCTTGAACACGACGACATCGCCGGCCTTGAGCCGGACGTTGCCGAGCCGTTGCAAAATCCGCCGTCCGCTGCGGCTCACCGCAAGAAGGTTGATGCCATGAGCCTCGAACAGGCGAAGCTGCACCGCCGATTTGCCGACCAGCGCCGATTCAGATGTGACGATGGCTTCCATCACGCCGATGTCGTCGTCGGGCGTGTCGGTGGCCGATCCGGATTCGTCATGGGCCAGCTTCAGGCCGCTTTCGGAAACCATGCGCTCCAGCGCGTCCGGCTCGCCCTGAAGAATGATGTTGGCGCCGGCCTCCAGCCGCGTGGTGTTGGGCGGCCGGTAGCTATGCCCCCGCCCGTGAATGAGGTTGACGACATCGACCTCGCCTTCGCCGAGCTTTTCAAGATCGCCCACCGTCTTGCCGACAAAGGGCGAGTCTTCGGGAACGGTGAGTTCGGTCGTATAGGCTTCGATGTTGAATGCCGCATCCATCGTTGCGGCGCCCTTCCGGTTGGTCGGCAGCAGCCGCCATCCGAAGGCCAGAAACACCAGCCCGCCGAGGGCCAGGCCGATCCCGACCGGAGCGAAATCGAACATCTGGAACGGCTCGCCCGAGATTTCGCTCCGTACGCGCGAGACGATGATGTTCGGCGACGTGCCGATCAGCGTGACGATGCCGCCGAGCAGGGCACCGAAGGACATCGGCATCAGCAGATGCGCGGGCGAGGTGTTGTTCTTGCGGGCCAACTGGAAAGCGACCGGCATCAGCATCGCCAGCGCGCCGATATTCTTGACGAATCCCGAGAGCACCATGACGGTGGCCGTCAGCGCGACCACCTGCGCCGTGGTGCTGGACAGATACGGCGCCACGGGCCGGATAAGCTGGGCGATGATCCCGGATTTCTGGACCGCGGCGCTAACCAGCAGGGCCGACGCGACGATGATGACGATGTCATCTGAAAATCCTGAAAACGCCTTGTCGAACGGTACGATGCCCGCCGCGAGACCGGCGACCAGCGAAATCAGCGCAACGAGATCGTAGCGCAGCCGTCCCCAGATGAATAAGGCCATGGTCCCGGTCAGCACGAGACAGGCGAGAATCTGGGGCTGTGTCATTCAGATATCCGGCAGGAACCGCCCTCCAACGGGAATCAGAGCTTGGGGTTCCATGTCGATATTGCGGGCAGAGCGGCGAGGCGGCAATCGCGATCTGCGGGAGTCTTCAGTGAGGAGAATGCCGCGAGCCTATTCGGGCAGATCGGGGATCGGGCGGGCGGTGAGCTGGAAGAACGCCGCGGAGCCGGAACATGGCGTTCGGCTCCGCGACGGTTCTCAAGCTTATTCGGCGGCGGCAAGACGGCTGGTGGATTGGGCCGCATCGTCGAACGTCAGGAGCCGTTCGCCATCGGCGTCCCGGATCCAGGTCGGGAGGCCCATGTCGCCGAGCAGGTCGAGGAAGGGCCGCGGCGGCAGTTCTTCGACATTGGCCATGGTGCGAACATCCCAGACGCCTGTTGCGATCAGGATGGCGGCCGCAGCCGCAGGGACACCCGCCGTATAGGAGATGCCCTGGCTTTCGACCTCCTCATAGGCCTCCTTGTGGTCGGCAACGTTATAGATGAAGATCTCTCGCGGCTCGCCATTATAGGTGCCGCGCACCACATCGCCGATGCAGGTCTTGCCGGTATAGTCCGGCGCGAGCGATGCGGGGTCCGGCAATACGGCCTTCACGACCTTGAGCGGCACCACCTCCTGGCCTTCCGCCGTGCGGATAGGCTGTTCGGAGAGCAGGCCAAGATTCTTCAACACCTCGAACACAGTGATGTAACGGTCGCTGAAGCCCATCCAGAAGCGGATGTCCGGCACGTTCAGATTGCGGGACAGCGAATGGATTTCGTCATGGCCGGTCATATAGGTCGTGGAGCGGCCGACGACAGGAAGATCCCAGTCCTTGCGGATCTCGAACATCCTGTTCGATGTCCACTTGCTGTCCTGCCAGGACCAGACCTGCCCCGTGAATTCACGAAAGTTGATCTCGGGGTCGAAATTCGTTGCGAAATAACGGCCATGGCTGCCGGCATTCACATCGACGATGTCGATGGAATCGATGCTGTCGAAATATTCGTCCAGCGCCAGCCGCGCATAGGCGTTGACCACGCCGGGATCGAAGCCCGCACCGAGAATGGCCGTGACACCGGCCTTCTCGCACTCAGCCCGCCGCTTCCATTCGTAGTTGTCATACCATGGCGGCGTTTCGCAGATCTTGAGCGGATCTTCGTGAATTGCGGTATCGATATAGGCGGCGCCGGTCGCGAGACAGGCAGACAGCACCGCCATGTTCAGGAAAGGGGAACCGACGTTGATGACGATCCGTGTGCCGGTCTTGCGGATCAGCTCCGCCGTACGCTCCACGTCGAGCGCATCAAGCGCATGCGCTTCCAGGCGGGCCTTGGTCTTGAGCGCACCCTTCTCGCGCACCGACCGCACAATATCCTCGCATTTGGAGAGAGTGCGCGAGGCGATATGGATGTCGCCCAGGATGTCGCTGTGCTGCGCGCATTTGTGAGCAACCACGTTGGCCACACCGCCGCCGCCGATGATGAGCACGTTCTTTTTCATTTGATCCAAACACCTCCTTGTTGTTCCCGGCACCGTGAAACGGCGGTCAGGACAGGCTTTCCAGATAGTCTTCGTAGGAATAATCGCGGATGACGCGCGTGCTGCCGTCGAGTTCCCGCACGGCGATCGACGGCATTTGCACGCCGTTGAACCAGTTTTTCTTCACCATGGTGTAGCCGGCTGCGTCCTGGATCGAGATTCGGTCGCCGACTTTCAGTTCGCGATCGAAGGCGAACTCACCAAAGATGTCGCCCGCAAGGCAGGACTTGCCGCAGACGAGATATCGACGCTCTCCCGCGTCGGGGCTGATCTTCGCATTCTGGCGATAGATCAGAAGGTCGAGCATGTGGGCCTCGACCGAGCTGTCCACGATGGCAAGATCCTTGCCGTTGAACAGCGTGTCCAGCACGCTGACTTCCAGCGTGGTGGTGTTGGTGATAGCCGCTTCGCCGGGCTCCAGATAAACCTGCACGTCGTGGCGCTGCGCAAAATCGCGAAGCCGGTCGCAGAAGGTGTCGAGCGGATAGCCGTCGCCGGTGAAGTGGATGCCGCCGCCGAGGCTGACCCAGTCGATCTTCGCAAACAGGTTCCCGAACCTGTCCTCGAGATTGCTAAGCATCCGGTCGAACAGCTTGAAATCGCCGTTCTCGCAGTTGTTATGGATCATGACCCCGTTGATGAGGTCGAGGGCGGATGCGATCCGCTCCGGGTCCGTTTCCCCGAGGCGGCTGAACGGCCGCGCAGGGTCGGCAAGATCGAACCCGGACGAACTGAAACCTGGATTGATCCGCAGGCCGCGGCTCAGTGCGCCCGTGCGATCGGCAAAGCGGCGGAGCTGCCCGAGCGAATTGAAGATGATCTTGTCGGCATGCCCGATCACGGCGTCGATCTCGTGGTCGGCATAGGCGACGCTATAGGCGTGCGTCTCGCCGCCGAATTTCTCTCGGCCGAGCCTGACCTCGTTGAGTGAGGAGGAGGTGGTGCCGTCCATGTGTTCGCGCATGAGGTCGAACACCGACCAGGTCGCGAAGCATTTTAGGGCAAGCAGAACCTTCGCGCCGCTGCGCTGGCGCACGGTGTCGATGATCTGCAAATTGTGCAGCAGTCGCGTCTTGTCGATCAGATAATGGGGCGTCGGGATCATCGATAGCCGGAAGTTGATGTGAGAAATGCGACTGGAGCCGCCGGGCCGGCGGTTCCATGAAAGAGACAGAATTCGCGCGGGTGCGCTGGGCGCGTCCGCGGATTCAGGTCCTGAATGTCGGGTCTAGGGTGCCGAGCAGCCGCTGTCGCGACACAGCCGAAGCGTTGCGACACTGCTTCCGTGAATCCCGTTCCAGCCGTGCAACCGGGCTTCGGCGAAAGGGCGGAAAACGGACGCTATGGTGCGCGCTCTGCGGTGGCCACCCCGCAATACGGCCGGCAATGTCTCGGCGCGCGCATTCCCCGCGCGCGAGGCAAAGTTGTCTTCCGTTTGGGAGGCGTTTAGCGAGTATACGCCCATCCCCAATTGGAAAATGGTGACATGGGACATGTCGCCCTCCCAACCAGCAGATGAAAGCCGAACCAGGCTGATGGCTGTATATAACATCTCTGCCGGATTCTACAATCAGGTGCGGCATTTCGCGCCATTGCCCATCCGGCGAAAAGCCGCCCGCGGCATTCACCCTGGATGTCGCAGGTGCCAGTCGGTGACCTGCTGGTAGGCGTGGCCGAGGCGCAGCAGCAGCGGTTCCGCGAGCGGCGGACCGGCCAGTTGCAGGCCGATGGGCGTCCCGTTTTCCGAAAAGCCGCAGGGGAGGGTGAGGGAAGGCGTGCCGGCGACATTGATGAAAGCCGTGAAATAAGCCAGCGTGCCGGGGCCGGGTTGCAGATACGCCGCGACCTTGTCGGCCTCCGGGATGACGATCGGTGAAGCCGGAACCATGACGGCGTCGACGCTGTCGAACAAACGCAGATAAGCCTCCTTGAAGGTTTCGCGTGCCACACGCTCTTCGACAGGCTCGTCCGGGGCGGCCATGAATTGCTCCAGCGCAGCGCCGAACCAGGGGCCGTAGCGGTCCCGGTGCTGGCGATACAGCGCCTCATGCGCTTTTGCGGCCTCGCGCAGCATCGACTCGCGGAAATTCGTGAGCAGGGGTTCCAGGTCCGGAAAGGCGATATCGACGAGAGTGGCGCCGGCGCTTTCCATCGTACGGGCGGCCTGCTGCGTGGCCTCCGCCACCTCGCTCGCCACGCCGCGCGTGCAGAAGGTCCGGTCGATCCCGATGCGGAGGCCGCGCGCGCCCTCAGCTCCGGCAAGCCCGGCAAGGGCGCTGGAATTGGGGGCCGTGAGGGAGGTCGGATCGTTGGCGTCGTGGCCGGCGATGGCGTCGAACAGGATGGCGACGTCCTCCGCGGAGCGTGCCATGGGGCCGATGGTGTCGCGCGATTCCGCCAGCGGGAAAACACCGTAGCGGCTGACGCGCCCCCAGGTGGTCTTCAGTCCCGTGACGTTGTTCGCGGCGGAGGGGAGGCGGATCGAGCCGCCCGTGTCGGACCCCAGCGCGCCGAAGCAGAGCCCGGCGGCGGCGGCCACGCCGGAGCCGGAGGAAGAAACCCCGGTCCAGAGCGCGTCGTTCCAGGGGTTGCGCGGTGTCGGCATTTCCGGATGGTGCATCAGGCCGGCTCCTTCCGTCATGCTCAGCTTGCCGAGCAGGACCGCGCCGGCCTCCCGCAGTAGCGTCACCACCGTCGCGTCGTAGTCGGGCGCCCAGTCGCGAAAGATGGCCATTCCTGAGGATGTCGGAATGCCCTGCGTGAAGCAGAGATCCTTCACGGCCACCGGCACGCCGTGAAGCGGCCCACGCTTGCGGCCGGCTGCCAGCTCGGCGTCCGCCTGCTGCGCCTGCGTGCGTGCAAGATCGGCCGTCACGGTGCAGAACGCCTGAAGGTGCGGATTCATACGCGCGATGCGAGCCAGGAGATGCTCGGTCACGGCCAGCGATGTGGCGTCGCCATTCTGGATGGCGGTGCTAATTTCGCGGATGGAAAGAAATTCGATGTCGGTCAGATGCACTTCGGGCTCCGGTGAAATGAGGGTGGTGCTGAAAATGAAACCGGTCTCTGACGTAGCGGAAGGGTGATGAGGAACGGTCTGCCTCAATCATCGATCCCGCAATCATGACCGCACAACACCGCGGGAAGTCAATTCCATGGGGTAATGACGAGGCCAGCGGGTGTGAAATGCAGGTCTTGAAATGGCGAATGCGAGCACCATATTGGGATCATTGATCGTGCGGTCGCCGTCACGGATGTACTGGCTGCTTGACTGCGCGAGACGTAAACCCGCCCGGGAGACCGTGGCGGGTTTTTCGTCGTCCGGGAAGGTGTCGGCGGGCGCGTGGTGGAATACGCGCCCGCCGGGGTATGAGCGATGTGACGGTTGCCGAACCGTTGGTCGATGGAATGAATCTCGAATCCGGAAGACAGTCGGCTGGGTCACCCAGCCGAACAGGAAATCAATCCGGCGGCCGGAGCAGGGCTTCCGGCACGTCGATCTCGATGGACATCGTTCGGCTGAACGACCCGCCCCGCGCGAGCGTCATCATGCCGGGTTTGTCCATCACATCGCCGGCGAAGCCTTCCGGGCAGTGATGGCCCTGCCAGGGTTCGATGCAAAGATAGCGGCCACCCGGCCGCATCCATAGCGCCAGCGTCGGACAGTCGAAGCCGACGCGCACACCTGCATGACCCGGCACGCCGAACCAGACCGACCGGCTGGCGACGTCTTTGAATACGATGGCGTCGTCGCGAAACAATTCAGGATCCAGCGCCAGCCGTCGCCCCGTCATGGGGTTTGCCGCGGTCGCGCCACTTAAGTATCCTCCGACGATACGATGGACGGGGCTGGACTCCTCCGCCATGAAATCCACCACATAGGCTGTCGATGCCACGGCCGGCGCAGCGGGAGACGGCCAGGCAAATCCGGGATGGAAGCCGACCGAAGCAGCCGCCGGGCCGGAATCGACATTGGTGACGGTCGCGGTCTGGTGCAGCACGCCATCGACGAGCATGAAGTCCACGTCCAGTTGCAGGTCGAACGGAAATTGGCGGCGCTTGTCGTCATCGGGCGTAAGCCGGAATCGGGATGACGATGGCGTTCGCTCTATCACTTGATAGAACGAGCGGGGACCGAAGCCATGACCATTCGGAGCGGGATAGATCTTTCCCCGATGGCGCAACTCGTTGTTGGCGCACCGGCCAACGAACGGAAACAGGATCGGCGCGCGGCGGTTCCAGATCGCGGGATCGCCCTGCCACAGCCATTCCCGCCCCATCCTGTCGCGCAGCGACATCAGCTCGGCGCCATAGGGTGAGATGGTGACGGACAGGCAGTCGTTTCCGATTGCGATCAGCTCTGCGGCCTCGTGCATATCAGGCGTTAGCGCGGACGCGCTGCTCGATCCAGGCATAGGTTTTCTCCAGTCCCTTGACGAGGGGCTGGGACGGCTTCCAGCCGAGCTTGTCCTGGATCAGGCGGTTGTCGGAGTTGCGCCCGCGCACGCCGACCGGACCGGGGATGTTGTTCTTGCGGATGTCCTTGCCGGCGATGTCGGCGACGATGTCGACGAGCTGGTTGATCGACACCATCTCCTCGGAGCCGATATTCACCGGGCCCTCGAAGCCGGAGCGCAGCAGCCGCGTCGTGCCCTCGACGCATTCGTCGATATAGAGGAACGAGCGCGTCTGGAGGCCGTCGCCCCAGATCTCGATCTCATCGCCGGAGCGCGCCTTGGCGACCTTGCGGCAGATCGCGGCCGGGGCCTTTTCCTTGCCGCCGTCCCAGGTGCCTTCGGGGCCGAAGATGTTGTGATAGCGCGCGACGCGGCAGCGCATGCCATGGTTGCGGTTGAAGGCGAGATACATGCGCTCACTGAACAGCTTCTCCCAGCCGTATTCGCTGTCCGGCGCGGCGGGATAGGCCGAGCTTTCCTCGCAGTTCGGGTTGTCCGGGTCTTCCTGGTTGTAGGCCGGATACATGCAGGCCGAGGACGAATAGAAGATGTCGGAGATGTTGCGCTTGTGAGCGGCGTCGATGACGTTGAGGTTGATCAACGCCGAGTTGTGCATGATGTCGGCATCGTGGGTGCCGACGAAGATGTAGCCCGCCCCGCCCATGTCGGCGGCGAGCTGATAGACCTCGTCGAAGCGGGTGTCGATGATGGCCTTGCAGAAGGACTGGTCGCGCAGGTCGCCGACCGCGAAGTCGTCCGCCGCCGTCTCGGCATGCTCGTGGAACTTGAGGTCCGCCCCGCGGACCCAGAAGCCGTCCGCCTTCAGGCGCTTGACCAGATGTCCGCCGATGAAACCCCCGGCCCCAAGAACAAGTGCTTTCTTTTGCATGGAAATCCGTCCTCAACCCGATCAACCGACAATGCCATCCCCAGGTCCAGATTGCTGAACCGCGCCGGCAGGCCGCCAGCTCATATTAGCATATGATTCAGATGCCTATCGCGAAGCGTCAAAAGAACTAGCTCCGGCGCGGGTCGCGGGGCTGACCGTTCGAATTAACCCTTTCGTGCCGCGCTCTGTCCTTCTGCTCCGATTCCGCTCCATCTAGAACGGACCTAGAATCCGGACTGTTCCCGCGTGATCTCCGCATTGTCGGGGAAGCTCCTGGAGGACAGTGTGCCGGACGACATCGGAGTTCAGCCATATCTGAGCGGATGGCAGCCGCATCTGAGCGACCTCTGGTCCCATGTGCCGATCCGTCTGGATCATCGTCTGCACGCGGATCCGCTTTTCTCTCAGGACAACCTGGCCGAAATCATCGAAACATATCCGCGCGCGCATTATAGCCTGATCCATATGGGAGAGGTCGGCCAGCACCGCCGCTTCTGGCGGGAAGGCGATCGCGGCACACTGAGCGGAAATGATGTCATCGAAGCCATCCGGAACGGCAGGCTCTGGCTCAATCTGCGTCAGATCAACAAACTGGACCCGCGGTTCGACAGCCTGATCTCCGGCGTGTTCGAAGAACTCGAATCCCGTCTTCCGGGTTTCAAGGTATCGCAGCGCACCTGCGGCATTCTGCTCTCATCTCCCAATGCGCAGGTGTATTATCACTGCGATCTTCCCGGACAGGCCCTGTTTCAAATCGCCGGTCGCAAGCGAATTTGGTTCTACCCGCCGCATGCACCATTTCTGACGGCCGAAGGACTCGAACATGTCGCGACATTCGGCATCGAAGTCGATCTGCCTTACCGGAAATATTACGACGACTATGCGCTCGCCTATGACTTCGCGCCGGGACAGATGTTCTTCTGGCCGCTGAACGCTCCGCATCGGATCGAAAACTATGGCTGTCTCAATATCTCCCTGACGACCGAATACCTGACCGAGGAGATTCGCCGGGCCAATGTCGTCACGCGCGCCAATGGGATGCTGCGCTACCGCTTCAAGCGCATACCGGCGAGCAGGGCGACACGCGGCGCCAGCTTCTGGGGAAAGGCGGTGATGCAAAGACTCCTGCGCGATACCGGATGGATGCGGGCATGCCGTGCCGGACGGCGTCCTGTGGAGTTCATCCTCGATCGTGGCTCGGACGGAGGAAGCGCGGTCCTTTCGCCGGTTCCCGAAGCGCAGTTGTCTTCAAAGCGGATGGCTGCGAAATGAGCGAATCCCTGACCTTTCAGGTCATCCGTGATGAAGCGGAACTCGACGGCACTCGCGATGACTGGACGAGGTTGTATGAGTGCGGCGACTATCACTACACCCAGAGCTTCGAATGGTGCATGACGGCCTGGCGCATCGTTGCGAGCCAGCGTGGATATCGACTGTGCTGTATCGTTGGGAAGAATCGAGGGCGAACCCTGTTGATCTGGCCGCTGGTCGTTGGTCGGCAGGGTCCCTGGATCATCGCGCGGCCGCTGGGCCAGCAAACCACCGAATACAGTGACATTCTTATTGAACCCACGCGAAATGCCGGCGACGATATCCGAAAGGCATGGCAATTTCTTCGCCAATGCGGGCCGTGCGATGTCGTGCGTCTGCCCTGCGTGGAAAATCATGGAAGGCTTTGCGAATCCACCTCGGGGATATGCGACGAGCATGCAGGGTGGTCCTGCCGCGAGGTTCTGCTGACGTCATATATCGACTGGAAGGACGCCCGAAGCTGGAAGGATTACTATCAGTCATTGGATCGCAAGCAGCGACGGGATATCGCCCGCCGCCGGCGTCGACTTCTCGAAACCGGCAGTATTATATTTGAGTCCGCGATTCCGCCGGAAGACGTCCCGTTCGTCATCGACTGGGTGAGAGCGAATAAGACATCTGCGCTGCAAGACCACGGTCGGCCCCGGAAGGCATGGTTTATCGCGTCAGACTATTGGCAGCTTCTCAAAGCCCTTGGATCGCAACGCAGAGAAGAAGACGGTGTGATCGTTTCGGCATTGAAGGTCAACGGTCGGCTCATTGCTGCGGCGATTTCGCGAGTCCGAAAAGATCATCTTGAAGCTGTCATCACCGCTTTTGATCAGGAAGCGAAAGCGTTCTCACCCAGCCACTGCTTATATGAAGAATTGTTCGAGTGGTCTTTCGGGCGGTCGCTCGCTGTCGATCTCCGGTTTGGTGATGATGCCTTCAAGGCCTATTGGAATGCGCGCCCCACATTTGCGACGAATTTCGATCTTGCGCTGACCATGAAAGGGCTGGTCTTCGTTGCCTTGCGTCGATTGAGAAGCCGGAAGAGCCGCAAGGTGCCCTATGATAGATTCTTGCTTTCCGCTGCGCCTGCGCGAGCTGCGTAAGATGCGTGTGCGTTCCGTTCTCATGCTCGCCATGGATACCCGGGTACAGTATCGTACGCTTCGCTGCGCAGCCAGGTGCGCCGAAAGGGTCTACGTCTTGGGAGCTCCTGCCGCGCATCCCTTGTCTTCATCGATGATGTGCAGAGAATTCTTTCCGGCTCCGGAAGAATTCATGGACGATGTTGCGGCAACAGCAGAGCGCATCAATCTGATATGTCGGGAGCGCGATATCGAATGGGTCGTGCCCAGTGATTTTCCGTCAACGCGTTTTCTCGCAATCGCGGGCGATCTGCTTGAACGCTGCTGTTATCCGGTGTCGGCCGCCGAAGCGCTTGACGTTCTGAATCATAAAGGCCGGTTTGCTGCGCTGTGTGGTCAATTGGGCGTGCCTCATCCTCGCACCGATATTCTATCAGATCACGGAGCTGTTCACCGCTTTGTTTCGGAAAGCGCGCATCTGCTGCCATTCGTCTGCAAGCCGGCATCGATGGATGGCGGAAAGGGAGTCTGGCTGTTTACGCGCCCTGAAGAGGTGTCCTTGCTGAACCGGATATCGTTCACGCCCATCATCGTGCAAAGTTATGTGGAAGGGATGGAGCTGAGTGCTTTCTTTCTCTGCCGTGCCGGTGAGATTGCGGGGTCGGTGATATATCGTCAGAATGAACGAGAAGTTTGTTTCGTTGCGCACGACGCCATCGTTGATCACGCGCTGCGCATTATTCGTCATTTCCGCTATGACGGCGTGATCGGGTTTGACATCTGCATGGGCAGGGACGGTCGGCCCTATTTCATCGAGTGCAATCCGAGATTCTGGTATCATATGGATGTGGCAATGCTGGCTGGCGTTAATTTCGTGCAGCACGGGATTGCTGCCGAGGAGCAGATGCCTTCAGTCGCGACGGGCAGAACGTTATGTAAAGCCAGGGCTGGAATTGCGGCTCTCGGCCGGCCCTGGCGGCTTCGCGCCGACGATCTGCGGGTGATTGTCTATCTCGCCAAGGATCCAGCTTATCTGCTGCGTTCTGCCATCAGGAAATGGAAGGGCTTTCGCTGGAGCCGTCAGGGGAGCCTCCTGCCGCCGGCTTCCAATGCTTTGAACGAAGCTGCGGAAGCGCGCTGAAAGCCCGACGCCGCTGTCACGAAAGGCTTGCCTGATCTCGCCGATTATCCGAAATGCGCGGTTTCGCGATATCCCAGCCGGAGGAGCAGGCGCTCGGCAGACTTGTGTGCAAGCCATGTCGGGTTGCGAAGATTGAACCAGCCTTTGAGAGCGCCCTTCCACATTTGCTGCTCTGCGACGGAACGGGGTCCGAATTTCGCCCGTATGCGTTTCGACTCGGCGTTCATACGGGCAAGATTCACCGCGCTGTTGTTGACCCCGGTCATGCGAAAGCATGAAACCGGCTGCTCCAGCCGGTGATAGGGTGCCTGCGTGAGCGCCCGGGCAAACATCTCGTAATCTCCGGCATCGCGATAGCTGATGTCGAAGCCGCCAAGCTCCATAAAGAACTCTCTGCTGATATAAGTGCTCATATGCATGATCGGATTCCAGCCGAGGCAAGCATGCATTCGGGGCGTCATCCAACGTGGAGGCGCAGCAAGCTCTCCTATGTTCCTTCCGCGCTCATCGATCCAGCGGATTCCCCCGACCACCCATCGCCGGCCACTCTCGCGATAGCTCCGCACGACAGCATCCAAGCCGCCGTCCAGCATGATATCGTCGGCGCCGAGAAAGCCGAGGAGTTCGCCTCGCGAAGCAAAGGACCCCTTGTTGATCGCATCGAATATTCCCGAATCCTTGCCGGTGATCACCTTCAGACCATTGGCTTTTGCGATTTCAACGGTGCTGTCGATGCTACCGCCATCCACAATGACATGCTCGACCGTGACCAGGTCTGAATTGTTGCGCTGTGCGGAATGAATGCATTCTTGCAGATATTTCGCGGCGTTGAGGGTGGGTGTCACCACGGTTACGATCATCTTTTCCTCCGTGTGGCGCAGAGAGTTTGAGCGCTCCGCAGAAAATGCGGCCGCCGGAAGTGGCAGGCGTGCTGTATCCGCCGGCGCGAGTGCCTGAGGGGCCTGCGCGTTAGCCAGGACCCCGCGATAAGCACCCAGGGCAAGTTTGGCCGCATCGCCCCAGCGGCATAGATCCGACGCTCTGATCCGGGTACGTGCCGCCATCGCACTGAGCCGCGTCCGGTCCGCAGCAAGCTGAGTGACGGCGTCCGCCAGCGCATCCGGATCGTTCGGAGGCACAAGAATTCCACAGGTCTCATCGATCTGGTAGGGGATGCCGCCGACCCGCGAGGCGATCACCGGAAGCCCATGACTGATGGCTTCGAAAATCGCCAATGGCAGCGTATCGGCCAATGTCGGAAACACGAACAGATCCGCGCGCGACATCAGCGCGCTGACTTCCGTGTTAGTCAGCCGGCCTGTGATGACAACCTGTTGGTTAGGCTTCGGCATTTTCCGGAAGAGTTCATAATCCACGTCCGGACGGAGATCACCGCCAACAATGAGTAGGTAAGGCACATCGATTTTCTGAAATGCGGCAAGCAGGATCGGCAGGCCCTTGTTGGGCGTGTGGTTGCCGAGAAACAGGCACGTGATGCGGCCGTCTGGCGACTCGGGATCGATGCGATATTCTTCCAGGGTTGCAGCCATCGCGTCCGGGGAAATCCCAGTGGGCGGGTCGACTCCATTCGGCACGATCGATATGCGATCGAACGGCACGGACATGTTCCGTAACAGCGGCAGATCGGCGGGGGACAATGCGAGAACAGCATCGGCGTTTCGTGCAGTTCGCGCAACGAGGCGGTAGACCAGCCGATCCCAGATGATGCGTTTGAGCCAGCCGAACTGATAAATGCGATGCCCGTTGGCGATTTCATTGAATCCATGGGTGGAGATAACATACGGAATGCCGGCCTTGCGTGCGGCCTCGGCGATTCTGTGCATTTCCGGCGCCGGCATGGGGTTGTGGAGATGAATGATATCGAACCGGCGGCGTTTGACCAGTTCCGGAATGTCCGAGCGGTAGAACAGCGTGCGGTAGCGCGCGGGGAGCCATGACCATGGGATTCCGAACGGAAGGTATGTCCGCGTCTGGTGACGTTCGACATTATTCGATGAACTTCGGGAGCGTTCCGGCATCATCGAAGCCACGGTCACAGCACAGTGCAATGCCAGTTCAGCGCTCAGGCGCTCCGCTGCATTGGCGCCGCCGCTGGCAGACAGATGCGGAGGCACGATGATGGCAGCCAGAACCCGGATCATTGGTATTTCGCCATCAGATTATCGGCGAGATCCGGATCTTTCCAGAGATCGGCGAGCGCGTCATCGATGGTATGAGCTGCTCGCCAGCCGAATATCTTCTGAATGAGCCGGTTGTCCGCCGCGAGTAGGGGGCGATCCACCTTGCGGATACGCGCCAGATCTTCCTCAAGGGTGAATTGCGAGCCGGAGATGTCTCTCAGCTTTTTGACGATTTCAGCGACTGAATAGGGCGCCGATGTTCCCAGGTTCACGGTCACGACCTCGCCGGGCAGGACAGAGCCGTGGAGCGCCGTGTCGCTAAAGCCGCGCGCCGCATCCATCACGTGAATGTAATCTCGTCGGGGCCACAGACTGCCAAGATGGACCTTGGTGCGGCCCGCCTTGAGCTGTGCGACGATTTCCGGAAGCAAGTGTGGATTTGTTTCGCCGGGGCCGACCACGTTAAACAGGCGGACGATGACGGCGCCGAGGTTGCGGGTGCGGGCAAAGTGGCGGACGTATTGCTCCCCCTGCAACTTGCTGAAACCGTAGATGTCTGTCGGCTCAAGCGTTGCGGTATCTTCATGATGCGGTTTTACATCAGGCTTATAAACTGCTCCGCTGCTGGCATAGACGAACCGGCATCCGGGGGGACAGGCATTGAGCATATTGAGCGTGCCGACAACGTTGGTCATGACGGCGAGCGAAGGGTTGGTTTCGCATTCCGGAATATAATGAACAGCGGCGAGATGGATCACCGCCTGGGGCTGGAATCCGGCAATTGCCTCGCCAACAGCAGCGGCATCGTTGATATCTGTTTTCAGGAAGCGAACGCGTGATCCGTCTTCAGCGGTGAAACGATTCCTGCCGTAACGCAAGGTATCGATGACAGCTACCTCATGCTGCTTGTAAAGCAGCCTGCACAGTTCGCGTCCCACGTAACCATTGCCGCCTGTCACGATAATGCGCATTGCATTCACCCGTCCGTTCTTCAGGTGATGCTATCGCGGGACCTTGCTGTGGAAAGAAGCGCATTGGAGGTAGGGCCAGATCGTCTCTGCGAAGCGGGGCTGACGCCGACGCGCTCTGGCGTGAACAGGCGAGGGGATAGCAGCAGACGCCGCGCCGCTTTTCACTCGCCTGGATTAGGATAGGCTGCCGTGCCGACAGCCGTCGGGGACTTGCTCTGAGCCCGCCTTGGCCGCAGAAGCTGGTCGATAGGCTTCTCGATATATCGAAAGATTACGAGCGCGCAGAGGATACAGGCCGCTAAAGCGGCGAGGCGTGCAGGAACATCGAGACCAGGTGGTATCTTCAGCACGCCCAGCACTTTGCCGAGGGCAGAGAGAATGAACCAGTGAGATAGATACAGGCTGTATGAGGCGTCCGCAATCGACGACACGGCTCGATTCAGAATCGTATCCCGGTCCAGCAAGCTGCGGGCGGATACGAAAGTTGCGAACACGGCCGCAAGCAGAACAATCCGCACAGCAAGCATCTGTTCCTTCGGAGCGGCAACGAGTAGTGCGATCAGGCCCGTACAGGCGAACGCGATCAGAGCGCCGCGTGGGTTGATGTAGCGTTGGTGGATGCAGCACATTGTCCAGCCGAAGGCAAACAGGAGCATATAGGGGCTGGAAATCTGAAAATCCCAGATCAGCGGCTGCGGCCCCGTGGCAAGGACCAGGCCGATCACGCCGAGAGCCCCAAGCGCGACCGCCAGTGTAAGGTGCTGGCGCACGATGCTTCCAAAGCCGACGCTTATGAGGCTCGCGACAGCGACATAGAAAATCACTTCATGCTCGAGCGACCAGCCGACGCCCAGTATCGGGTCCTTGTACTGTGGAAGAATGAGGTAGGATTTGATGTAGGTAGTGGGTCCGAGATCAAAAGAACCCAGACGCCAGCTCGGGTTGAGGAAATAGACGAGCACGACGAGGCTTGTGAAGATCCAATACATCGGCAGAAGCCGTGCATATCTTGCGTAGAGAAAAGACAGCGCGGTGCGGTAGCGTGGCGATTGCAGGCAGATGACATAGCCAGAGATGATGAAAAAAAGTTCGACGCCCATCCCGCCGAGCAGCCGATACGAAGAAAGCTGGAACGCGACATTTGAGAAATGCTTGGTGACGAGATCGGAATGCCAAAGAACGACCTCGATCGCAGCCAATGCACGCAGCCACTGGATATCGTTACGCTTGGCGGCCCCCACGGCTTCACCTCAAGTGGGTCTCCGGCGCCGCCATGAAGCGGTGCCTGACGATCGACGGATCTGGCGACTGATCTGACCGAGCTGGACGATTATAGCGCCCGCGCCGGGAAAGCAGCCGACGAATGCGGAGTAGCCGATTGGCGGTGAGGTTGACGCGTGGGGATATCAGCCGGCGGAAGCCGTATGGAGCCGCTGCCGGAGATCTTCCCCCGAGTGGCCGTTAGCGAGTGCCCAGACAGCGGCCTGCGTGCGGTTCGAAACCTGTATCTTGCGAAGTATGGATTTCATATGCACCTTCACCGTAGCTTCGGTGATATCGCAAGATCGGGCGATAAGTTTGTTGGCATGCCCGCGAATCAAGCCATCCAGAATCTGTATCTCCCGTTCGGAAAGTCGAGGACCCTTTGCGGGATGTTCGATGGAGATTTGAGCAGTCTTAACGATATGGACCTGGGGGATCGTTCTGTCAGCATTCGGCTCGTCGGTTGCTGTTTGCGTCGGTTGTGGAAGGACGGCAGGCCCGGACTCCGGGATCGCCATCATGATTCGCACGCCGTTCACAGCGACCAGGTCCAGCGCCTTAATGAGTGTGTCCCGCGAGACAAAAAGTGGAATGCAGGCAATGATGCAAGAATCGATGATCTTCTGAAAGTCGAAGTAACCGATCTGCTGGGTCAGCAGGACAATCTTGCTGTTGTGCCAGTGTTCCTTGATGAATTTGGCATCGGCGATCGCCTGATCCGCCTGATAGCTGCTGCCCAGAATAAAAAGCGTTGCCTTGCTTTCATCAGGAAGCGTGAGGTCCACGATGTCGCTTACTTCATTGGCGCCGGCGATGACATCGAAGGAAAAGTGGGAGATAAGAGAGATAAGTCCTTCGCGAAGGAGAAGTTGTCGCTCAAGGACAATAGTCGAAAGCCCGAACGGTGACACGGCTGGCCTCCTAACACACAAAAGCCCGACTATCGCCACGATATTAAGAAGTAATATTTAGCAACAACTACATTTGATAAGAAAATGTAAGAATAATGAGGAGCTGATGGCCTTTCTCTCCAGGACTCCGATGCGGACGTTTGAGAGGCAATCTTCCGGGTCAGCGGTGGGTGTCGGCGGCTGAGCGACGGTGATAATTTACCACTCAAAGATCGGCTAAACTGATTGCGAGAAGGCGGAAAGTCCGGGTCTGGAAAGGGCGCTACAGGCTGGAACGTGAATGTCGTGGAAGGACTGTTCCACCGGCGTTATGCGTTCCGAAGCTGTGACGGACAAGTTGCAGGCCAGCCAGCACGATGAAGAGCGGCACGATACGGCCGTATCGCTTCCATAGCCGCCGGGGCTCTCGATAGAGCCGATAGAGCCATTCGAATCCGGCCCGTTGCATCCAGATCGGCGCCTGTGGCTTTGTGCCCGCCAGGAAATCGAAAGCGGCGCCGACGCCGATCAGGACTGGTGCATTCAACCGATCAAGATGCGCCGCCATCCATCGTTCCTGTTTGGGTGTACTGAGCCCGACCCATACGATATCAGCGTCCGAAGCATTGATGGCGGCTACCGCTGCCTCGTCTTCCGCTGGGGATATTTCTCCGAAAGGGGGACAATAGGTGCCGCACACCTTCAGTCCGGCATATTGTTGTTGCAGCGTGGCGGCGAGCCTGTCGGCCACGCCGATATCTCCGCCGTAATAGAACTGCCGATATCCGCGGGCGGCTGAAAGCGCGCTGACATGGCGCATCAAATCCGGCCCGTAGACCCGCTTGACATCCTTGAACCCGAGACGATGAGCCATGAATACCAGCGGCATTCCATCGGGCGTGACGAGAGCGGCTGCATTGTGAATTTGTCGCAGTGTTGTGTCTTTGCGGCTTTCGATAACGCCATGGACTCCGGTGATGCAGACGTAATTGTGGGCTCCTTCGCGAATGCATGAGTCGATGATCCGGACGGCGATGGCCGGATCGATGGCGCTGACGCCGACGCCCAGTACATATGCCCGCGCAGGAGCGTTGGGAAATTCGCTGGAGGGCGGTGAGAAGTGGCTGTTCATGCAGGAATCTTCGTGTGGCCGCCATATTCGCCAGCGCCGATCTCCGCTTGGAAATACTTCACTGTCTGCTTCAGGCCATTCTCGAACGAGGTGTTTGGACACCATGTGAGAAGATCCATGGCCTGGCGGATGTCAGGGCAGCGTCGCTTGGGATCGTCTTCCGGGAGCGGTCTGGTAACGATGACGGAGGAGGAGCCGGTCATTGCGATGATGGATTCGGCGGTGCTGCGAACAGTGCGTTCCGCGGGGTTGCCGAGATTGATGGGGCCCGGCAGGGGACCGGGATGCTCCATCATGCGGATGAAGCCGGAAATGAGATCCGTGACATAGCAGAACGACCGGGTCTGGCTGCCGTCGCCATAGAGGGTGATGGGCAGATTTTGAAGCGCCTGAACGATAAAATTGGAGATCACCCGTCCGTCGTCAGGCTGCATGCGCGGCCCGAATGTATTGAAGATACGCGCCACGCGCACATTCACCTGGTGATTGCGCTGATAATCGAAAAACAACGTCTCGGCGCACCTCTTGCCTTCGTCGTAGCAGGCGCGGGGGCCAATCGTGCTGACTGAGCCGCGATACTGTTCATTCTGCGGATGCAGCTCAGGATCACCATAGACTTCGCTGGTTGACGCCTGAAAGATCGGAATGCGCAGCCGTGCGGCGAGGTCCAGCAAATTCATGGAGCCGATGACGCTGATTTTTACGGTGCGGATCGGATCGCGTTGATAGTGGGGCGGAGAAGCGGGACACGCGAGATTGTAGATTTCGTCAGTGGCGATGCGGACCGGCTCGACGATGTCATGCTCGATCAGGCTGAAGCGCGGCATCGACATGAGGTGCGCGACATTGCTTCGCCGGCCGGTGCTGAAGTCATCGAGGCACAGGACGTGATGTCCGCGCGCCAATAATGCTTCGCATAAATGCGACCCGAGAAAGCCGGCGCCGCCGCACACGAGAACACGCTTTTTCATGAGATTCCCTTTTTGAACGGGACAGCGCCAACCTTGTGTTGCGCATCTCCGTGCCAAGTCGTGCGCTGTCGTTCCGTTTTTTAAAACGGTGCATTGGGAGATGAGCTTCGGTC
>Ga0182740_1000944_pt1 | contig 22079 bp, 22 predicted proteins | sample eDN5th37CKraftBY_FD_128872 | JGI IMG/M metagenome (GOLD analysis project Ga0182740, IMG submission 128872) | Enriched backyard soil microbial communities from Emeryville, California, USA - eDNA 5th pass 37_C Kraft BY (version 2) (version 2) | ecosystem: Environmental > Terrestrial > Soil >...
CGCCTAAAATTACTTTCGGAACGAAAGACATGATTGCGTCTCCGCCAAAAGCGTATGCGGATCAAAAAGCCTTGTATATTGGCTGATACCTATGAATGAATATACACGGGCAATGCCAACAACGGACGGGGGCGAAATTGGACTTTGCGGCCTGGGATAAAATTCAGATGTTCGCCTTCTGGGCCTGCATCACGAGTTGTTCTGCTTTCTTTATGCAGCGGCTACATTATCAGAGTCCCGACCTGCCGGAGCGCTGGCCGCGGATGCTCGCATCGATCGCGCGGGTCACGATCTTGTGCCTCTATGTGAGCTGCATCTACATCGGCTACAAGCTGGGCTGGCTGCCGGGCGCGACCTGCGCCGCCCTCGTCTTCATTGTGCCGGTTCTCGTCACCGCGGGCCAAATGGCCTTTGTTCGCGTCTCCGCCGCGACCCTCACGATCGCCAGCGCGCCGATCTGCTTCATCTCGTTTGCGCTGGCGCTCCTGAGCCTAAGCAAGCTCTAGCATCCTTGAATCTCCCGGCGAACGAAAAGGGGCGCAGGCTGGCCGGCCTGCGCCCCTTCCGCATTGTCCATCGATTCGTCAGCTTGCGATCGCGCCGGTCTTCTTGGCTGTCCATGTCGCGATGAAATCCATCAACGCCGGCGACAGGCAATCATAGGGTTCGAGCCCGGCGGATTTGAGCTGGTTCCTGATCGCTCCCATGCGCTCCGGCGCGACTCCCGCCTCGATGATCGACGATACGAAGGCGGCGAAGCCCGGCGGCGCCCAGCCCGGCTTGTCGAACAGCTCGGGATGTATGAAATCGAGCCCTTTGAACGGGTGATCCTTCTCGATGGTGCCGTACATATGCGTGCCGCATTTCGAGCAAGCATGACGGCGGATCACTGCGTTTTCGTCCACGATTTTCAGCTTGCCGCCGTTTTCCGCGACGGTGACGTTCTCGTGCGGCACCACCGCGACGACCGAGAACACCGCGCCCTTGGGCTTCCAGCATTTGGTGCAGCCGCAGGCGTGATTGTGCGCGATCTGGCCTTTGATCTTCACCTTTACGGGCTCGCTCGCGCAATTGCAGGTCAGCGTTGCCCCATTGAAGCTCGGGCTTTCCTTGGGCATTCCATTATCGATCACAGGGTGAAGTTTTTCCATCTGACTCTCCTCAATCGGCGGATGAACGATTTCTAATAGACGACGACACTCCGGATGCTTTCGCCGTGATGCATCAGGTCGAAGCCCTTGTTGATTTCCTCAAGCTTGAGCCGATGCGTGATCATCGGGTCGATCTCAATTTTGCCGGCCATGTACCAGTCGACAATGCGCGGCACATCGGTGCGTCCTCGCGCGCCGCCGAAGGCCGTCCCCTTCCATGTTCGGCCTGTGACGAGCTGGAACGGCCGCGTCGCGATCTCCTGCCCCGCACCGGCGACACCGATGATCACCGACGTGCCCCAGCCGCGATGGGCGCATTCAAGCGCCTGGCGCATCACCGTCACATTGCCAGTACAGTCGAAAGTGTAATCGGCGCCGCCGATCTGGTCGGCGCCGCGCTTGGTCAGATTGACGAGATACGGGACGATATCGCCGCCCGCTTCCTTCGGATTGACAAAATGCGTCATGCCGAAGCGCTCGCCCCATTGCTTTTTGTCGTTGTTGAGATCGACGCCGATGATCATATCGGCGCCCGCAAGCCGCAGCCCCTGAATGACGTTGAGGCCGATGCCGCCAAGACCGAAAACGACCGCCGTCGCTCCTTCTTCCACCTGTGCGGTGTTGATGACAGCGCCGATGCCGGTCGTCACGCCGCAGCCGATGTAGCAGATGGTGTCGAAGGGCGCCGCCGGATCCACCTTCGCGACCGCGATTTCCGGCAGCACGGTGAAGTTCGAGAACGTCGAACAGCCCATGTAATGGTGGATCTTTTCCTTGCCGATCGAGAAGCGGCTGGTGCCGTCCGGCATCACGCCCTGCCCCTGGGTCGAGCGGATCGCCGTGCAAAGATTGGTTTTGCGTGAGAGGCACGACGGGCAGGTCCGGCATTCGGGCGTATAGAGCGGAATGACGTGGTCGCCCTTCCTGACGCTCGTAACCCCGGCGCCGACATCCACGACGACACCCGCGCCCTCATGTCCGAGGATCGCGGGAAAAAGTCCTTCCGGGTCCGCGCCCGAACGGGTGAATTCGTCAGTATGGCAAATGCCGGTCGCCTTGATCTCGATCAGCACTTCGCCAGCCTTCGGCCCCTCGAGCTCGACCTCCATGACTTCAAGGGGCTTGCCCGCGGCAACGGCAACAGCGGCACGCGTCTTCATGCAATAAACTCCGGATCGGATTTCAAAAAAAGGAAACCCGCGGCGGGCGGATACCGCCGCGGGGATCTTAATTCGCTAGAGGGAAGCCTCAGGTTCCTTCATGATGTTCTGAAGCACCTGCTTGCCGCCGATGATCTTGTAGACGGCATAAGAGCGGTTGATCTGATCGCCCTGCTTGTCGAAGTCGCAGGAAGAACCGGCCCCGTCAAAGTTGATTTCGGTTCCGGCGCGGATCTTGGCCAGCGCATCAAGCACATCGTTCACCATCTCGCCTGGAGGGTTACAGACCGCCCGGATTTCCTTGGTGAATACCAGCGAATCGGTGCTCTTGGCTTTCTCCATCGCCATCGCAAGCGTGCAGACTTGGTCGTGCGTATTGCTCGCGAACAGGAACAGCGCGTTTTCATCCGCGCCCATCATCTTCTGGAATTTTTTGTAGCTCGGGCTGTCGAGCGGCGGCGCCGGTTGGAAGTGTTCGATGCCTTCTGCCGCTTCCGGCCCGACCGCCTTCAGGAACTGCCCTTCGGCGTCCGCCATGATGGAAAGCGCCATGATCTTGCTCTTGGCATCGACGCGCGTCGTTTCGCGCACGATCGAAACGAAGTCGGTGAGCAGGCCAAGGCACATCACCGCGTCCGGCGCGGGGTTGCGGCCGAAGATGCGCTGCACCTCGGCGCGGTAGGACGGCTGATCCGGATTGTAGATCACGGTGTCGAGCACTTTGACGCCGGCCTTTTCGAAAACCTTTTTGGCCGGCTCGATCATCGCGATCACGAACGCATTCTGCTGCGCCAGGATGGAGACCGTCTTGTATTTCCGCTCGACCATGGCCTGGGCCATGCCCGAACCCCAGTTCGTCGCCTTGGCCTGATAGCGCCAGACGAGGCCCTTCGTATCGCCTTCGGTGATCCCGTTGGCGGCGCCCGAAACCATCATACAGGTGTTGGCGCTAATCAACACCGGCTTGATCGCCATCGCGATCGGGCTGCCCCAGATGCCGATGACCGAAACGCACTTGTCGATTTCGAGCAGCTTTTTGGTGCCCGCAAGGCCGGCGGTCGGGCTCGACTCGTCGTCCTCGAAGAACAGCTTGAATTTCCGGCCGCCGAGAATGCCGCCGGCATCGTTGATCTTCTTTGTCGTGAGTTCAGCAGCCTTGCGCATATCGGGGCCGTAGGCGCCCTGCGATCCGGTGAACGGCAACAATACGCCGATATTGATGTCTTCACCGGCGGCGTAGCTCGTGCCGATATAGGGAGCCGCGGCGACAAAGCCGCCCGCCGCCGCCATGCCGCGCAATACGGTCCGGCGTTTTACCGGCCGATAGATCGGATTTCCTGTCTTCGTCATTTATTCCTCCCCAGTTATGTTGTTTTGCGTTGCAGTTTCGTCATTCAGCAGCTTCGTTCGCCACCAGCATTTCGTCGTCGATCTGAAGCGCATCGTTGAAGCGATTGAAAAATCCGCACAGCGCGATGCGTAAAGTGAGCTCGACAACTTCGGCTTCGGTGAAACGCATCCGCAGGCGGTCGAACATCGATTGCGGAATACGCTGGGCGTTTTTCGTCACGGCGATCGTGTAATCGACCACCAGCCGGTCGACGTCGTCGAGCTCCGGATGGATTTCCGGCAGCATCTCGATCGCCTCCTGCGAAAGCCCCTCCACCCTCAGCGGTTCGGTGTGATGGCCGACGCAATAATGGCAGGCGTTCAGCTTCGAAGTGACGACGATGGCAAGTTCGATGTAGCGCCAGTTGATATTGCGCTCGCGTTTCAGGTCCATCAGCATCTGCATGATATGCGCCGCCGCCGTCGGGACATGCGCCATGACCGCAGCCTGATTACGGAACGGCCCGTAGCCTGATGCGTAGTCTTCGTAGATCTGCGCGGCGTGGGGCGGTAGTTCACTGGAAGGAATAAGTCGTACGCGCGCCACGTGAGCCTCCTATGTTGCCCGGGTCTTCGTCTGCACGGCGATATCGCGCGGCTTCGATTCCCTGCCTTTGATTTGCAAGCGGTATTCCCCGAGACAGCCCTGCGGCCGGAAAATCAGCAGCAAAATCAGGCCGAGGCCGATCAGGATCAGCCGGATCGCGGAAAGCTGTGTCGCGTCGAAAACGTTGAAGATGTCCTTGAGGTAGCGCGTGCCTTCGATCGCCGCCATCAGAAGGACCGAGCCGAGAAGCAGCCCGCTGTTCGAGCCGCGCCCGCCCGCGATCACGGCCATGAAGACATAGGCCGTTACGATCATCTGGAACTGGCTCGGGTCGATATAGGTCATATAGAAGGCGTGGAACGAGCCGGCGATGCCGATGATGGCGCCGCCGAGCGCGAACACTTTGACGCGCAGCATCAGCACATTCTTGCCGAGCGTCGCGGCAACGACATCGTCCTCGCGCACGGCGCGGATCGCGCGCCCGAAGGGCGAGCGCAGCAGCATCTCGAGCGCGATGAACAGAATCAGGATCACGACGGCGAGGAGACCGAGGAACAGATATTCGTACTTGTCTTCCGAGACGAGGCCCCAGAACGGGCGGGGAATGCCCGGCAGACCGAGCGATCCGTGCGTCAGCCATTCCTCGTTCAACACGACAAGGCGCACGACCTCGCCAAAGCCGAGCGTCAAAATCGCGAGATAATCCTCGGATAGACGCAGCGAGACGAGCGCGACCAATCCGCACGACAGACTGCAGACCACCACCGCCGCGAGCGTTGCCGCGAACGTTCCCGCGCCCGAAAGGCCGACGATCGCCGCCGTGTAAGCGCCGAGCGCGAAGAAGCCGGTGAGACCGAAGTTCACCATCCCGCACAGGCCCCATTGCAGATTGAGCGCAAGGCCAAGGATTGAGATGATGGCGACCAGGGTAAGAATTGTAACGAGATAGGATGCCATGGCTGCGCTCGTTATTTCTTGATCGTGGCGACGCCGAGCAGCCCCTGCGGGCGCATCAGCAACAAGAGAGCGATAACGAGAAAGCTCATCGCCTGCCGGTAGTTCGGCGGGATGATCAGAGTCGATGTTTCCTCAACGATGCCGACGGCGAGCGCGCCGATGACGGCGCCGACCGGATTGCCGAGCCCACCGAGAATGGCGGCTGCAAACGTCGATACGATGTAGTTCCAGCCGAGCATCGGATCGATCGCCCGATCCATGCCCGCGAGCACGCCTGCGATGGCGGTGAGGCTGCCGGCGATGACCCAGGTCCAGCAGATGATATTTTCGCGCCGCACGCCGCGCACCGCGGCAAGTGCCGGATTATCCGCGACCGCGCGCATGGCGCGGCCGAGCGCCGTATGGCGCAGGATGAAATAGACCGCGGCCATGGCAGCGAGCGCGATGATCGCCGTGATGATCTGCTCGTTGTTGACCTTGAGACCGAGGATATATTTCGGGCGCGCGATCACGAGATCGAAGCTGCGCGCGGCATTGCCGAAGATGAAACGGGCGATGTTCTCGAGCACGAACGAAACGCCCATCGAGCAGACGAGCAGCGTGATCGAGTCGCGATCGCGCAGCTGGCGGAAGACGGTCTGATCGATGACCACCGCAATCATCGCAAAAATGACCGCGGCAAGCGCCGCCGACCACAACAGCGACAGGCCGAAATTGACGTTCAAAATCAGTGCAATATAAGCGCCGGCCGTCATCATCGCGCCGAAAGCGAAATTCGGAAATTTCAGGATGCCGTAAACCAGCGTAAGGCCGATCGCGGGCAGCGCGAGGATCATGCCGCTGACAAAACCGTTCAACACATATTGCGCGATCATGCATCCCTCCCCTGACGGCAATCAGACTCGAATGCTTGCCGTCCCATCACGTCACCCCAGAAACAATTTGTGCAGATCATGCGAGCCGATCTCGGCCGCCGGCACGAAAAGCCGCGGCGAGCCGTTGACGAGCACCATGACGTTATCGGCGATCCGTAGCGCCTCCTTGACGTTCTGCTCGATCATCACGACGGTAAGGCCCGTCTCGTTGACCGCCTTGATCCGGTCGAAGATCTCCGAAACGAATTTCGGTGCGAGCCCCGCGGAAGGCTCGTCAAGCAGGAGCACGACGGGCGCCGCCATCATCGCGCAAGCAAAAGCCAGCATTTGCCGCTGGCCGCCGGACAGATATCCCGCCTTGAGCGTGAGGCGCGATCCGACCTCGGGAAACATCTCGAGCACGCGCGAGCGTTGCTCGTCGGTCGCCTGGCGATTTCGCTTCAGGAATTCGGTCGAGAGCCGCAGGTTCTCGTTGATCGTAAGATTGGCGAAGACGTTGTATTCCTGCGGAACGTAGGCGACGCCCTTGGCAACGCGCTCGGGCGCGGAGAGCTTGGCGATCTGCTCATCGCCGATCGTGATACCGCCGACACGCGGACGCAGCAGACCGGCTAACACCTTGATGAAGGTGCTCTTGCCCGAGCCGTTCGGCCCGATCACCGTAAAAATCTTGCCGCTCTCGACGTCGACGGAGACATTCGAGATGATGTCGCCGCCGCCGTAACCCGCGGCGACATCTTTGGTCTGAAGGATGAAATCTCCCGCGCTCAATTCATTCCTCCAAGATAAGCATCGATGACGCGCCGGTCCGCGATGATATCGGAGAAGGAGCCGTCGGTCAGATTGGTTCCTTCTGCAAATACATAGACGCGGTCACATAAGCGCGCGATCATATCCATGTCGTGCTCGATGATGACGAAGGTGATGCCCTCGTCGCGCAGCGACTTGATCACATCCGAAATCTGCACGCGCATCGGCGGGCTCACACCAGCGCCCGGCTCGTCGAGCAGAATGATTTTCGGCCGCAGCATCAGTGCGCGGCAAAGTTCGAGCAATTTCTTCTGGCCGCCCGACAAGGCGCGCGCGGGATTGTCGGCAAGATGCCGCAGCCCGACCCGATCGAGCACCTCGCAGGCCTCCCGGATGGCTTCTGCTTCCTCGCTCCGAACACGCGGATAGAGCGCAAAATTCTTCCAGACGCTCTCGCCTGCCTGATTAGGCCGGGCGAAGAGGAGATTTTCGAGAACGGTAAGCCCGCCCAATTCGCGCGAAATCTGGAACGTGCGTACAAGCCCGCGCTGCGCGCGCTTGTGCAACGGCAAATCGGTGATGTCGACGCCGTCGAGCACGACGCGGCCGGCATCGGGGCTGATCATGCCGCCGATCACGTACAGGAACGTGCTTTTGCCCGCGCCGTTCGGCCCGATAATGCCGGTGATATGGCCAGTCGCGGCGTCGAACTGCGCATTGTGAAGCGCAGTGACACCGCCGAACGCTTTGGTTACGCCCGTGACGTTTAACAAAGTCCCCTCCCGCTTCCTCCCATGCCAGTCATTTTTTGAGCGCTGGCTTTGGTATTTTTTCAGGCGAGTGATCGATGTCAGACTGGCACTGCGTTACGCGCAGTACCAGTCTGTCTTTCATTAAATTTCAGAAACGCAAACCTGGCCTCCTTCTTTCGGTTTAGTTTTGCGTTTATTCGGCGGCCTGTGCCGCCATCGGTGTTTCCTGCTCGCGAACAAGATCGGCAAAAATCTTGCGCGCGCGCCGCAAAGCGAGATCCGGCTTCAGGAATACCTCGCAATAGCCTTCATCGGGATAGGCGAACATCTTTTGCTGCTGTTCCAGCGCCCATTCGTCTTCGGCCGCGACCTCCGGGAACATTTCGGCGATGCGCTTGGCCGCCGACTTGTTGGGATCGCCATGCGACATGTGTTCCGCAGGCGAACACACCATGACGCGCCAGACGTGGTTATTTTCGTCGACCGGCGTGTGCAGATGGATGAGAGCGTAACCGCGCTCGCCCTGCTCGAAATTCAATTCGCCCGGAAACTCGCGCTCGCCAGGGCGTTCCAGCGGCTTGCCGGGCGGCTGATTGCGCAAAACCACGCGGGTCACGCCCGGGCTCATCATGCAGTGGGTGTGGTAGCGATCGACAACCGGATGGTGGAACCAGTCGACGTAATATGGCGGCTGTTTGTAATCCTTGGTCTTGCGGACGGTCATGACATATTTGTTGCCGTCCACTTCGCCCTCTTCGAGCTCGATGGGGATCGAGCTGTTGGCGAGATCGCCGATATTGCCGTCGTGAAGCGGATAGAAGTGCGTGATGTCGAGAAGATTCTCGATCAACAGCAGATAATTCGCCGGCACTTTCATCGGCCCGACCGGGATCGCTTCCCACTTCGGATGGTGGCATTCGGGCAGCCGCGGCGGCTTGCGCGTTTTGGAAACCTCGAGATCGCCCGGCCAAATCCAGACCAGACCGTCCTGCTCGACGACCGGAAAACCGATCACTTTTGCCTGTGGCGAAATCGGGCCGGTCGGATGCGACGGGATCATCACGCACTTGCCGGACGTATCGTAGCGCAGTCCGTGATAAGCGCATTCGAGCGTGCCGTCGGGCATCAGGCGGCCCTTCGACAGCGGAAAGCGCTTGTGTGAGCAGCGGTCGTCATAGGCAACCACTTCGCCGTCTTTCGTGCGCCAAATGACCATCGGGCGCTTGGCGATCACTTGTCCTGTCAGCTTTTCCTTGGGGAAATCGGCGGAGAGCCCGGCCACATACCAGGCGTTCCGGACAACAGCGGTTGGAATCATAGCGTCTCTCCCTCTAAGCGAATTTTTGAGAACTTTTTGTCCATCGGCCGTGCCTCACGGATCCAGAACCAGCATCGGGCTCTTCGATCGCGCGCAGCAGACCATCACGTAAGTCTTGCGCTCGCCCTCGCTCAGCACCGTATCGCGATGTTCGGGATCGCCCTCGAGATAGCGTGTGATGCAGGTGCCGCAGTAACCGTCTTCGCACTCGGTCGCGATGTCGAAACCGCTTTCACGCAGCACTGTAACGATCGTCTTATCCGCAGGCACATCAAGGACCTGGCCGGTACTCTTGATCTTGATCTGGAACGGCGTGTTTTCCGAAACCGGCCGGTCTTCGGCGGCCTCGAAATATTCGCAGTGCACGTTGTAAGTCGGCCAGGCGCCGACGGCGTTCTTCGCCGCGGTCATGAAGCCGGCAGGCCCGCAGTAATAAAGATGCGTTCCGATCTCGAACTTGCTGAGCGTCTTGCCGAGATCGAGACCCTTTGCAGGATCGCCACCGTCGTGATGAAGCTCGACTTTCTTCTCTGCGATGTAAGGCTCAAGCCGGTCGAGAAAAGCGGAGCGGTCGCGGCTGCGCGTGCAATAATGCATATGCCACGGGCGCTTTTGCGCCTCGAGTTCGGCGATCATCGACATCATCGGCGTGACACCGATGCCACCCGCAAGGAGCAGATGAAACCGTGCCTCGCGCCCCGCGAGCGGAAAACGGTTGATCGGCTCGGAAACCGTCAGGGTCGCGCCTTCGGCGATCTCGTGCATCGCCTGCGATCCGCCACGGCCCGCCGGATCCTTCAGCACGGCAACCACATACCGGTCTCGTTCTCTCGGATCGTTGCAGAGCGAATACTGGCGGCGCAGCTTGTCGGTGATGCGAATATCGAGATGCGCGCCGGCAGTGAATGACGGCAAGGCACCGCCATCCGGGTCAACCAATTCGAACGAGGCAATATCAGGGGTTTCATGCCTGATTTTACGCACGCGAAGCGTGAGGAGCCTGTTGTTCGGCAGTTCCGGTGTTTTCTCTTCCGCCATGACCTGCATCAAATTCATGCCCAAATTATTCGGCCCGGAAGCCATCGAGACAAACGATATTTCTTCACTATTCTAATTCAAAAAAATTGATGTACGATTTGCCGGCATTTGCGAGGCGGCGATGAACCTGCGGCAGATCGAGACATTCTACTGGGCGGCGAAACTCGGAAGTTTTTCCGCCGCGGCCGAGCGCATGAACGCGACGCAATCGACGGTCTCGATGCGCATTCAGGAAATCGAGCGCGATTTCGGCGTTGCGCTGTTCGACCGCAGCCAGCGCACCGTTCGCCTGACTCCGAAAGGCCGCGATCTCTTGCGCTATGCCGAAGAAATTCTCCGGGTCGCGGCTGAAATGCGCCTGCGCATCGCCGACGAGACGGCAACGCAAGGCGTCGTGCGTGTCGGGATCGTCGAAATGATCTCGGTGACCTGGCTCCCGCTATTCGTCAAAGCGGTTCACGATCACTATCCGAAAATTTCGCTCGAGCTCGACGAAGCTCTGACACAGGATCTCGTCAACCGGCTGAACAGCGGAACGCTCGACCTCATTCTGACGCCCGGACGGGTCACCGGTTACAACACCGCGCCGATATCGCTCGGCAGCGTCACCTTCAATTGGATGGCAAGCCCGAAGCTGGCGCTGCCGAAAAAGATTCTCAGGCCGCGCGATCTGCAAAACGTTCCGATCATCGGACTCTCGAAAGAATCCTATCACTACAGGTCGATCGAAGACTGGTTTCATGCCGGCGAGGCAAACTTCCGCCGCATCGATACATGCAAGAGCCTCGGCGTCGCGGCGTCACTGGCGGCGGCCGGTCTTGGCATAACGCTCCTGCCGCAACGCTTTTATGCGCGTGAGATCAAATCGAAACAGTTGCGCGTCATCGAAACGGAGCCGAAATTCAGCCCGGTGGAATTCACCGCGACTACCTCGACCGACGGCATCCATCCCGTCACGCGTAAAATCGCCGCGCTTGCCGCCGAAGTCAGCAATTTCGAAAAGCAGCCGGCGCGGAAAACGGGTTGAAAGCACCGCACCCTTTCGGGCATGCGCAGATCGAAATCAAAAGCCGTTCTGATCGGTGCTAATCCGGCAGAGCCGAGGCGACTGCACTGCGCGAGAATTCCAGCATCGAATGCAGGTCTGGAATTTTGACCCGCGGGCGGCCTTGTTTGTGACCGAGCCGCGTCTCGTAATCGTCGAGGCGAAGCCAGTCCGCCCAGTTCGTGTAGTTAATGCCGCGATCGCCCAGCAAAATCAAAATCTGTTCAGGGCCGCTGCCGTTACACACCTTGCGGGCAGCAAGATCTGCCAGCAAGGCGCAAACTGTTTCAGCTGAATCGCTTCTGTTGGTGCCGATCGTACCCGACGGGCCCCTCTTGGCCCAGCCGGTAACGTATTCCTTGTCCGTCAATTGGCCGTTTTCGCCTAGCACGCGGCCTTGATCATTTGGAATGATCGACCTCGCTTCATCAAACGGCACATCCGGCAATCGCAATGAGCGGTAGCCGACCGCACGAAAAATCATATCCACCTTGAGCGTCTCGAAATTTCCCGTTCCACGAAAATGCCCGCCGGGAAGCTGTTCATTGCCTTCGAGCACTATCCCTTCAACATGTTTCTCGCCCAGAATGCGCACCGGACTGCGCAAAAATCGAATGTGGAGCCGCCGCTCCTTTCCCTGCAATGGCCTCTCCGCCCACTCTCGCAGCCTTGCGATGTTCGTGCGCAGTTCGCGATTTGCACCGATGCGAATTTCATCGCTTTCGCTCAACAGCATTTCTTCGGGGCGAACGATTATGTCGGCGTTGAGCAGATCGCTGAGCCCGCGCAGTTCCACCGGCGTGAATTTCGCCTGGGCGGGCCCTCGGCGGGCGATCAGGTGCACGTCGGTGATCTGGTTGCTGCGAAACGCGGTAAGCACGCGGTCGGGTACATCCGTTGACGCAATCTCTTCAGAACTGCGAACGAGCATGCGTGCGACATCGAGCGCGACGTTACCCGCGCCAATGACCGCGGCGTGCCGCTTGTCCAAGAGAAAGTTACGGTGAGCCGCATCAGGGTGCCCGTTATACCACTCAACGAATTCTTTTGCCCCGTAACTTCCCGGAAGGTCTTCACCGGCTATGCCAAGCCGCCGTTCAGCCTGAGCCCCGGTGGCATATATGACCGCGTCATAGAGTTTGAGAATATCCACGCGTTTGACGTCCACGCCGAAACATACATTGCCGATAAATCGCACGGGCGTTTCATTCTCGAACGGCTTGCACAACACCCGCGTGACCGATTTCATCTTCTGATTGTCCGGAGCCACGCCATAGCGCACCAGACCATAGGGAGTCGGAAACCGGTCGAAAACATCGATGCGGAAATCTGGCGCCGCCTCTAACAAGGACTCCACGGCGTAGAGCCCGGCCGGGCCCGCGCCGACAACCGCGATCCGTGCACCACGCGCGTTTCGATGCGAGCCCACCGGGCACTCGATAGAAGCGGTGGATACGTCGGTGTTGCTGTTCACGATCGATACTTCCCGCTTGATAAAACGGCAGGAACGGAACCGCCGCCTTGCGCGCGTTTTCCGTAACCGCGCAGTCGATGCATGTTACGTTTTGGCCTGGCGGCAGGGATACGATGCGACCAGCGGCGTATCGACGCCGAAGCGCCCAATGCGCTTCGCGCCGCCGGGCGACTGCAGCGGCGTGGATTTTCCAGGCAGTGTCTGAGCGAAGAAGTTTTTGTTATCCTCAAGGTGCCCTTGAAGCGGCTCCGGAAGATCTTGCTCGTGATAGATCGCATCCTCGGGGCAAGCAGGCACACATGCGCTGCAGTCGATACACTCGTCAGGCTGAATGTAGAGCGCTCGCGCACCTTCGTAGATGCAATCCACCGGGCACTCTTTGACGCATGAGCGATGGATGCAGTCGATACACGCTTGCGTAATTACGTGAGTCATGACGCGTTGCCGATTTCGACGTTCAGCGTTGAGAATCCCAGGAGCCCGCTCTGCCGCCTGTGGGCTGGTATTTGGAACATCGATGCGATCGATGTTCCAAAACCAAACCACCGGCGAAGGCCGGCCACGCGAACCCTCTCGTTATCGGTGCAAAATAACATGAACCGGAGACGGTACATGATACATATCACCCTTCCACTGCGGCTCTGGTTTACTCGGATCTATAGCAAAGGAAGAGGTGTTAGAAAGGAGTGCCTTTATTGCCTCCGATGCTTCCGACCTGCCTACATATCGTCCCACGCAATAACCGGCACCATAACCGAATGCGAAGCTGGTCCCTTCATCCGGCCGGGTATGGTCGAAGTGATATGGGCACGGCCAAAGTTTCTCATCTCGATTTGCCGTCGCAGTAATCGCATAAATAACATCGTTGCGGCGTATCTGCTGACCATCGAGAACAACATCTTTCGTTGCCGTACGCACGATGGTGCGTTTAGGAGATAAAAATCTAATTCCCTCTTCGATAAAATTATCAACCAAGGACAGATCGCTGCGCAGGATGGATTGCAGCTCTTGATTGCGGCACAAGATATATAATAGCCCGCGCAAAGAAAGTTTTGACTCGTTGTCTATATTGCTCCAGCAGTTGCTTACAATGTCCTTCTCATTCCAGTCAGGAAATATCTCGCGTCCCTTGGCCCAAAACTTACTGATCAGGTCGTCGCGAGGATGATCTCTGCGATCAATGATCGTTGGCAACATAGCGGACGTCATGGTCTGAATCGCCTTTAATCCGTCCTGTGCCACCTTTGAGTTTAAAGGCACTCCGTCGCCGATATCCAATCGGTGTTTCCATATCTCTCTTATCGGCAGCTGGGTTAAAAGGGTTTCCTTTAGTGCCGTGTCATTGGAGTCAAACCCGAGATAATCATAGCCGGCGAGAAACGGGATCATATTGGCATAATCTGCCACCAATTCAGCATGCCCCTGGTTTACCAGGCGCGCGCTCACTTCATGCGAAATTTCACTTACCCTCTTTCTAATGCCTTCAGCAAAATCCTTCCCGGTAAGCTGCATATGCGCCGCGTGCCAAAGCCTATGCTCGGCGGTATCCAAACCTTGATACAATAAATGATTGGGCCCCCAAAACTCGAGGCTTCCCTCTCGTTTATTCATATTTCGTACGAAAGTGTTTGCGTCTTTGAGAATTTTTGCGACCGCATCGTAGCTCGTGGCGACCCACACGTTCCATTTCGAATTCCAATAAACCGGCTGGTCGCCCAACCATTGATCGATCGCCCCCCTCAGCTCATTTTCGATACTGTGCGACGCGTCATCCAGCTTCTTGTTAGGCATCATTTGTTTCTCATTGCCGGCGTTATGTATGTTCATTTGCTTCCTCCATCTCTGTTACCGCCAAGGTGCAGTCTGTTCGATACGCAGACGTGACCCGGCCGTGAAACCAAGGATGACCGGTCAATTCTCCGGCTCATCTCGATCGTTCAACACCTCATGAACCGGCTCGGCGAAAAGGCCGAGATATCCACCCCAAGATTCTGCCCCGAGATCGACGCAGCCAAAATCTTCGCTGTCATTGGCGCCGCCGTCATGCCGACGTGACCATGACCGAAACCGTAGAGCACTTGCGGAGAACGAGCTGACCGGCCGATCACTGGCAGAGAATCGGGCATACTCGGCCGAAATCCCATCCACTGCGTCAGCCGCTCCTCGGGATAATCGGTGGCAAGTCCGGGCAGCATCTGGCGCGCACTCTCCAGCAGAATACGCGCGCGTCGCCAATCCGGCGGCAGATCCAACCCGCCGAGCTCGACCGTACCCGCCAGGCGCAACCCTTCCTCCATGGCATTGACGACGAACTTGCCTTCCGCTTCCGTCGTCGGGATCGCGGGCTTTACCTCGGGATCACGGATCATCAGATGATAGCCGCGCTCGGTATCGAGCATCACCCGGTCGCCCATTTGATCCGCCAGAGGTTTGGAATGCGCACCGGCCGCAATCACGACGCAGTCGGCGGCAATCTCTCCCGCCGATGTCTGAACCGCGCGAACGTCATGTCCGTCGAGCACAATGGCGTGCGCGGTAGCGGGGATAAACGATCCGCCATTCCTCACCGCCTGTTCGACGAGCCGCTTGACCAGCTTGGAGGGGTTAGTGGTGTGCCCATTCTCTTCGAGAAACACGCCGCGGCAGTAATGAGGCGCAAGCGCAGGATCAAATTCATGCAGCGAAGCCTGATCCAGGATTTGCAGCTTGACGCCGTTTTCGCGCCGCAAATTCCAGCCGCCCTGGTCTTTCCGAAACCCTTTTTCAGATCGATAGACATATAAATGTCCCTGATGACGTATCAGGTCTTCGGCTCCCGCTTCCTTCGCAAGCGAGGTCATCAGTTCGACAGTCGGCTGCAACAGCCCCCGCAATGCGGAAGCTTGCGCCACGACCTTCTCCGGGCGCCCTGACCGCATGAAGCGCGTTAGCCACGGCATAATTCGCGGCACATAGCTCCAGCGCACGGACAGCGGCCCCAGCGGATCGAGCAACCAGCGCGGCACATCCTTCCATAGTCCCGGCATCGACATCGGAACAATCGAGGAGGCGTTAAAACAGCCGGCATTTCCGAAAGAGGCGCCCTCGCCCGGCGGTTTCGGATCGATGATCGTTACCGCGTGACCGTAGCGTTGAAGCATCAACGCAGTACAGGCACCGACGATACCAGCGCCGATCACCACTACCCGATTGGATTTCATGAGCTTCGCGCCATTTCTGCTGCTTTTCACTCGTCAGCACGTAGATTGCCGGTAAGTTGTCAACGCTCCGGCAAACGGTCAAATATTTTGGCAGTAGAAGTTCATTCACCTGGGCTATGATCGGAAATCATGTCGCGCGTCCGCATTCGACAACTCGAAGCATTCCAGGCCGTCCTCAAGACAGGATCGGCCACACGCGCGGCTGAACTTCTCCGCATTTCGCAACCTTCTGTCAGCAAGCTACTGGCGGATCTCGAAGCGGATATCGGCCTTCACCTTTTCGAGCGTATTCGGAAACGGCTGATCCCCACGCCTGAAGGACGCCGCCTCGGGCAAGAAGTTGAAGGCCTGTTCCTGAAACTCAGTCGCATTGAGCACGTCGGCAACGAAATGCGCGCGAAAGGCATCGGCGAGCTTCGCATCGCGGCGCTGCCGGCTCTCGGCATCGGCCTCATGCCGCAGGTTCTTGCGAAGTTTCGGCACAAACATCCAAGAATAAGCGCGGTACTTTCGGTGGCACCGTCCCAGCGCGTCGTCGAGATGGTCGCGGCGGGCGAAGCTGACATCGGCTTCGCTTATCCCGTGCCGGGCACACCCAGCACGCTGATCCGGCATCCGCTGGCGATGTTCCCCGCGGTCGCTGCCCTCTCGCGAGGTCATCGGCTTGCGCGCCGCAGCGTGCTGCGGCCCGAGGATTTTGGCAGCGATCCCTTTGTCTCCCTTGGACGCGAGGATCGCTCGCGCGACAATATGGATGCCATCTTCGGAAAAACCTCGGTTGCGCCTGAAATCGCTGTCGAAACGCAATTCGCGGCCGTCGCCTGCGAACTCGTTGCATCCGGCGTCGGCATTGCTTTGATCGATGCCGTTACCGCAAGTTTCTATCGCGGGCGCGTCGTCATCAGGCCGGTCAATCCGACGTTCAACTTTGACTTTGGCGCCATCATGCTCGCTGGTCAGCCACAGTCGTCAATCGTCCATGACTTCCTGCATGCGGTCTCCGCCGCGCTCCGCGCGCTCGACACGGAAACTCCAGCATCACGCAACCGTCGTGCAAAGTCATAATATTCATAAGCTGCGGGCATGAACTCGTCATATTTCGATATTTGACGCCCCTTCGATAAATCGAGAACCTTGCCCATGCCGGTTCTTTGCTCGGAGGGGTGGGCAAGGTGAAAGCGATCAAGGTCGTATTGACGATGGACTGCGAGCCGACAACGGCGACCAGTCATCCTGCAGCCACGGGGCCTGTCGACTGGACCATGGGCGAGAACGCCGTTCGCGGCTACGTCGAGATCGCGGCCGAATACGGTCTCCCCGTCACATTCTTTATTCATCCCGAGACCGCTGTCGCCCAGGCGAAAATGTTTCGCGAACTGGAAAGCAACGGCGCCTGCCTCGGTCTTCACATGCATCCGTGGAAATATTCGCTGTGGCGCCACCAGGGCCGCAAATTCATGGCGCATTACGGCGGCCTTTCGCTTGAAGAGCAGGAAGAACTACTGGTCGAGTCCTCCGCCATCTGGGCCGACTCCATTGGACACCGGCCATATTATTTCCGGCCCGGTACATTCTCCGCGAACGATTCCATCTTTCGTGTGCTTGCGGCGCAAGGATTTCGCGGCGGTTCCTGCACCGCGCCTGGACGGCTCATTCCCGAGATGCAGGCCATCTGGAGCGGCGGTCAGGCTGACGCACATCGCGCCGACGGCAATTTCCGGCAAGCGCTCGGCGATCTCGAATTTGCCAACCTGCCGCTTTCAGCGGACTTCTCAAAAATCCTGAACGGCCCCGCAGGACGGAATATGTACGCCGACTTTCGGCCGGACGTCGATTGGCCCGGCCAGTACGGCGTGAGCTATCGCGCGATTGCCAAAAATATCGTCAACCAAGTACGCGAGCGCGCGCCGGCTGTTCCGGCGCTGTGCACGATCACGCACAATCATTACGCCTACCGCGACACATCGGACTCCGTTTATCGGCGGCTGCGCGTGATGCTCGACGAGATGATGGCTGCGTGTAGCGAAGCCGGTATCGAAGCTGTAGGCGCAACATTGCAGCACGTTGCCGATGAAGTTCTCGCCTTGCCTGCGAAGTCGCAACCGTTCGTATGCGAGGGCGCCATCTTCGATCTCGAAGCCAAGCGTGCGGAAATTCCGCACGGATCCAATCATATAAAAACCAGTGAGGAAACGCGCCATGACATCAAGAAGGCTCTTTTGTAAAGCGATCACTGCAATCGGGGTTGGCTCGCTACTCTTCGCAGCCTCAAGCGCGGAGGCTCAACGCGATTACCCGCACAAGCCTATCGCCCTGGTGGTAACTTTCGCGGCCGGCGGCGGAACGGATGTCGTTGCCAGGATCGCCGCAAAACATCTTTCCAAAGAACTTGGCCAACCTGTCAACGTCGTCAACAAGCCGGGCGGCAATTCCATTCCAGGCGCCATGTCCGTCATGACGTCAGCGCCTGACGGCTACACGCTTCTTTTCGATTCACCGGCAACCAGCTCGCTTCACACGCTCGCCAGCGATCTGCCGTACAAGGTCGATCAGCGGACCTGGGGACCCTTGGTCGCCAGCGGCCCTTACATCTATGCGGTCAACGCGAAGTCCCCCTGGAAAACCCTGAAAGACCTAGCCGAAGCAGGCAAGCGTGATCCGTCCTCGATCGAAATCGGCTGGTTGGGCGGCAAAAGCTTTACCGACACCACGATGCTTAAGTTTCTGAGCGTTGCCGGAATCGACGTATCGAAAGTGAAGAAAGTGCCATTTGCAGGAGCCGGCCCTGCCGTCATCGCGCTCGCCGGCGGGCACATCAATTTCACCGGCGGCAATATCGGTTCGGCAACATCCCTGATCGCATCGGGCGACGTAAGGGCTCTCGCAGTTTCGGGAGATCAACGCGCCGCGATTTTACCGGACGTACCTTCCTCGGTGGAAGCGGGTATCCCTGTTCCCTTGACGGGATGGAACGCCATTTCGGGGCCGGCGGGAATGTCGCCGAAGATCATTCAACGCCTCGACGAGGCCGCGAAAAAGATAGTCAAGGACCCCGACTACATCAAGGAGCTGTCGGCGGTCGGCAACGTGGCGACCTATAAAGCGCCGAGCGAAATGCCCGCCTATGTCAGCAGTGAGGTGAAGATTCTGCGTGAAGTCGAAGCCTCACTTGCCACGGCAAAAAAATGACGCGGTGACTTATGCAAGAACGCGTCACAAAACTTTCCGCGGAGGAAAATTCGCAAAACGCATATTCGGCAACCCTCCTGGATTCGCTTGTCGATATGTCCTTGTTGCTGCTGATCGGCTTCATCGGCATCTCCGATGGGTTACGAATTATTCTGACAAAAACGGACGCTGTCGGCAGTGCTCCAGCCGGCGGCTGGATCGTCCTGCTGGGCGCGTTGCTAATTGCCGGAACAATCAAGCTTTCCATCAAGGAAATGCGATCTGAGCGAGACACGGTTTCCGCCCCGGCGGCCGATAACCAGTTCTGGCTTCCTGTCGTCGCAATAACAATGCTGCTGATCTACATCGCGCTTATCGAGCCGCTCGGCTACACCCTCGCAACAGCGCTGTTCATGGCGGCCTATCTCCGCGTATTCGGCAAATATGGTGTGCTGACGGTCGCTGCGATTTCGCTGCCCTTTGCATTCGGCTCGAGTTGGCTCTGGGCGGTAATGGATATGATGCTCCCGCAAGGGATCATGCCCTGGCCGTAAGACAGAGACGGCGGCAGCTTCGCTCCGTTAGCGCTGTCACTCCACCACCTATTGCCTCCCATCCGAGCGCCAAGGAACTGCGACATGGACTTTTTCAATGGCTTGATGACGGTGCTCACGCCGGAATACCTGGCTTATTCCTTCATCGGCTGCCTGCTCGGAACACTGGTCGGCGTTCTTCCCGGCGTCGGCGCTGCATCCGCCGTGGCGATCCTCTTCCCGTTCGTGACGTTTCTGCCGCCCGCCGGCATGATCATCACCATGGCCGCTATTTATTACGGCGCTCAATACGGCGGCTCGACGACCGCTATCCTCGTCAATGTGCCGGGCGAAGTATCCTCAATGGTCACCGCGATGGACGGATACGAGATGACCAAACAGGGCAAGCCCGGGCCGGCATTGGCAATGGCCGCCATCGCCTCCTTTCTTGCGGGCATTGTCGGAGCGATCATGGTCGTCCTCGTCGGGCCATCGGTCGCTCGCCTCGCCCTGCTTTTCGGGCCAGCCGAATATTTGGGTCTCGGGCTATTCAGCCTGACAGCCATCGCGGCGCTGGCCGGCTCATCGCTGCTGCGCGCAGTTCTCGTCACCGTGTTCGGGATGATCATGGCCTCGGTCGGCTTCGACGAATCTTCGGGGCTGCCGCGGCTAACGTTCGGCACGATATCGCTACTGCAAGGCTTCGATCTGGTGCCGGTGATGATCGGGCTATTCGGCGTCGGTGAAGTTCTCGCTTCTTTGCGTGAGCAATCTTCGCCAATTACCACCAGGATCGGCAAACTAATGCCCAATCGTAGCGAAATCCGAGCTGGTCTCGGTGCTACGGGACGCGCAACCGGAATATGTCTGATCCTCGGACTTCTTCCAGGCATGATGCCATCGATCGGTTCCTTCATCTCTTATTCGATCGAGCGTTATCGGTCCCTCACCCCGCAAAGATTCGGCAAGGGAGCGATCGAAGGCGTGGCATCGGCGGAAGCGGCAAACAACGCGACCGCCATGGCAAATCTCATACCCTTGTTGGGTCTGGGCATTCCGACCGGCCCCACCATGGCGCTGATGCTGGCTGCATTTACAATGTACGGAATTGTACCCGGCCCGCTTCTTTTTACGCAGCAAGGCCCCCTTGTGTGGGCCCTGATAGCCAGCTTCTTCGTCGGCAACGTGATTCTGCTGATACTCAATTTGCCGCTGGTTGGTCTTTGGGTTCGGCTGGCAACAATCCCCTATCCAATTTTGGCGCCGATTATTCTCATCATCTGTTTGGTTGGAGCGTACAGCACACGTAACACGATGTTTGATGTCTGGACCTGCGCTTTATTTGGAATGCTCGGCTGGCTGATGCGCGTAAGAGGCTGGCCCTTGGCGCCACTTGTTCTTGCCTTTGTTCTTGGCCCTATGATTGAACGTGCTGCCAGGCAGGTGTTGGCCGTTTCTCCCGAGCTCCTCCTGCATCGTCCGGCCTTCTGGTTTTTTATTGCTCTCGGAGGATTCGTCGTCTGGTTATCTTATCGATTCAGCATACGCGGAGAGCTTACGGATTAAATATGCGAGCACGAAAGCTCTACAAACTTTAAAACGAAAAAACGAAAGACGCAGGTACGATCGTAACCGCGTCTTTCGTTTATAACTCTGCGTCCATATCTCGCGCTCACAGCAGATAACCGAACTCGCAAAGAGAGCGATCCGCGAGCGGACGCGGAAACCAACCGAAGCCGTGAACAGCCTCGCTGGCCTCGCCAAAATCGCTATCAGGCTTCGGAAAATTTGGTGGGCGCACTAGGGCTCGAACCTAGGACCTACTGATTAAGAGGCTGATACTCTGCAAGTTAATTCAAAGACTTAGATGTAAACGGATGCAAAAGCAGGCATTACAGCGCAATAGGTTGCGGGTGAAATGTAAACCTAGAATTCCAGTCTCAGAAAACAAGATCAACGATATTTATAACGTTTGAGGATGTTCGATCACGCTAATACCTTCATTTCGTTGACGAACATTGGCGGTGAAACGAACCACACCGTCCTAGCAATCGTAGCCGCAGGATATACAGCTTGAACTTCGTACAAGCTATTTGCTCGACGTATCATCGAGTTCTTAAATGACATGGATGTAAGGACGTTCGTCGTTCGGATCGATTTCCACTTCCGCACCGTTCGGAATGGACTTCGTTATATCCACGTCGAATCCTGAAATCAGGGTAATGCCGCCAAGTGCCGCTCCTTGCACCATAATTGGATTGACCGCGTTCAACACAAGCGCAGCCGGAACGATTCCTCGCGCCGCCATCTCATAGAGCATCCACGCCGTCGCCACGCCGCCTTTCGCCGCGTCGAGCACAAGAATACGCCCGTTATAGCTTTCGCCCGAAAGCTTGTGCTCCGGCCGCGAAAAGACACCTTTAATCCGATCAAGATCGTAGCGAGCGGAAAAGCCATCCTTCGCCACGAGAGCCGTGCCCGTCAGCTTTCTGCCCATGGCGGCCGCCGCGTAAAATGTTTTCGTACTCATTGGGTAAGCTTCCCTCCCGCACAGGCAGCCTCTACGCACGCTTCCATTGACATGAGTGCAGGCTTGTATCCGTAACCGCCGATGATGTTGGTGAGCTTGGCGGAATTGGTGGCGAGCTTTTTCCAGTTGTTCGCCTCGGCCATCTCACGCGCATAGCTTTGATAGAAGCACATGCCCTCAAGCACGCTGCCG
>Ga0182740_1000945_pt1 | contig 22069 bp, 17 predicted proteins | sample eDN5th37CKraftBY_FD_128872 | JGI IMG/M metagenome (GOLD analysis project Ga0182740, IMG submission 128872) | Enriched backyard soil microbial communities from Emeryville, California, USA - eDNA 5th pass 37_C Kraft BY (version 2) (version 2) | ecosystem: Environmental > Terrestrial > Soil >...
CAGTCGGTGGCGGCCGGATACTCCGACACCAAGCGGATCTGCGTCACGGTCACCGACACGGAGGGGCAACGGGCCGAGAACTGCGCGTCCGGGACGTCGGCGGCCAAGCCGCAGCCCACCTACTCCGTCGGCAAGGGCTCGAACGCGGTCGGTGAGACCCGATGGGGAGTGTGCACGCACTCGTCCTGCCGCTGGCTCACGCTGACGATCCGCGACGCGCCGGCGAACGCAGACATCCGGTACACCTGCCAGTCGAGCACCAACGGGTTCAGCGGCAACACCCAGACCAACTGGGCCGACGGGAGCCGCGCCCGGACCGACGGCTCGGGGAACGCCGGCCCGAAGGACGCCTGGTGCTACTTCGGTGGGCCCGGTGAGCAGGTGTGGATCACCGGCACCGTGAACGGACAGAGCTTCTCGACCCCCAGGCTGACCTGGTGAACCACGGAGGAAACGACGCATGACCACCATGACCCCCGAGCAGGCGAGCTGGTTCGCCCAGACGTTCGACCGCATCGTCGGCAACGTGTCGCAGGCCGTGCTCGGCAAGGAGCACCAGATCCGCCTCGCGCTGACGTGCATGCTGGCGGAGGGGCACCTGCTGCTGGAGGACGCGCCGGGCACCGGCAAGACGATGCTCGCGCGCTCGATGGCGGCGAGCGTCCAGGGCACGAACCACCGCATCCAGTTCACGCCGGACCTGCTGCCGTCCGACGTGACCGGCGTGACGATCTACGACCAGAAGACCGGCACGTTCGAGTTCCACAAGGGTCCGATCTTCGCGAACATCGTGCTCGCGGACGAGATCAACCGCGCCTCGCCGAAGACGCAGTCGGCGCTCCTCGAGGTGATGGAGGAGGGCCAGGTCACCGTCGACGGCGTCACGCACGCGGCGGGCAGCCCGTTCATGGTGATCGCGACGCAGAACCCGATCGAGCAGGCCGGCACGTACCGCCTGCCGGAGGCGCAGCTCGACCGCTTCCTCATGAAGACGTCGATCGGCTATCCGGACCTCACGTCGACGGTCGAGATCCTCGCCGGCTCGGCGGTGCGGGACCGGAGCGCCGGCCTGCAGCCCGTCATCACGGGTCAGGCGGTCGTGGAGATGTCGTCGCTCGCCGCCGCGACCCACGTCGACCCTGCCGTGCTCGAGTACGTCTCCCGGCTGGCGGAGGAGTCCCGGGCGGCGGCGGACGTGCACGTCGGCGTCTCCGTGCGTGGCGCGCTGGCCCTGGTGCGCTGCACGAAGGTGTGGGCCGCGGCCCACGGGCGCAACTACGTGCTGCCGGACGACGTCAAGGAGCTCGTGCAGCCCGTGTGGGCCCACCGCCTGGTGCTGGACGCCGAGGCGGAGTTCGGGGGCGCGACCGCCGACGGCACCATCTCCCGCCTGCTGAGCGACGTCGCCGCCCCCCAGGAGCGCCGGACCGCCTGACCGGAGCACCCACCCCGCGAACCGACCCGGAGAACTCATGACCATCACCACGGAGCCGGCGACCGACGCCCCGGTCGCTCCCGACGGCGGGCCGGCCCCCGACGAGGGGACGCCCGAGGTTGTGCCCGCGCGCCGGCGCGCCACGCGGCGCCTCGCCGCGGGAGCCCGCGGCGTCGGCGACGCCTTCGCGCGCGCCGGGGGCGGGCTGCGCGCTCTCGGCGCGCGCGCCTGGGTGCGCGTCGCTCCCGTGCTGGGGGTCGTGTCGCCCTTCGGCTGGGTCGTGCTCGCCCTCACCGCCGCGGCCTGGTGGGCGGGTGTCGACCTGCACTGGGAGGAGTGGGCCGTCGTCGCCGTCACCGTGACGGTGGCGCTGCTCGGCGCCGTCGTGTTCGTGCTCGGCCGCCTGCGCTACGACGTCACGCTCGACGTCGCGTCCCGCCGGGTCGTCGTCGGCGACCGCGCGGTCGGGCGCCTGCTGGTGCGCAACGGCTCGTCGCGGTCCATGCTGCCGGCGGTCATGGAGCTGCAGGTGGGACAGGGGATCGCGACGTTCCCGGTGCCCCGTCTGCGCCCGGACGCGGAGCACGAGGAGATCTTCGCGGTACCGACCCACCGCCGCGCCGTGATCCCCCTGGGCCCGGTGCGCTCGGTGCGCGCCGACCCGCTGGGCCTGCTGCGCCGCGAGCTCACCTGGACCGAGCCGGAGGAGCTCTTCGTGCACCCGCGGACGCTTCCGCTGTCGGGGTCGTCGACGGGCCTGCTGCACGACCTGGAGGGCCGGGTCACCCCCGACATCTCCGACTCGGACGTGTCGTTCCACGCGCTGCGCGACTACGTGCCCGGCGACGACCGCCGGCACATCCACTGGAAGTCGACGGCCCGCACCGGGCAGCTCATGGTGCGGCAGTTCGAGGAGACCCGCCGCTCGCGGCTCGCGGTCATCCTGTCGACGCGCGAGGACGACTACGCCGACCCTGAGGAGTTCGAGCTCGCCGTGTCCGTCTGCGGGTCCCTGGGCCTGCAGGCCATCCGAGAGGACGGCGGCCTCACGGTGCTGGTGCAGCAGGGCCGCGTCCGCGGCGACCACCGCACGCGTCTGCTCGACGACCTGACCCGCCTGGAGCTCTCGCCGGCCCGCACCAGCCTCGCGGAGGTGGCGCGCGTCGCGACGGCGACGGTCACGGACGCGTCCGTCGTCGCCGTCGTCGTGGGCAGCCGCGTCACCCCCACCGACCTGCGGGCCGCCGCCGTCCGCCTGCCCGTCGACGCCCGCCTCGTCGCGATGCAGTGCGTGCCGGGGGCGTCGGTGAGCCGCGGCCGGGTGGCCGACATGCAGGTGCTCACCCTGGGCGAGCTGCCGGACCTGCCGAACGCGCTGCGGAGGATGAATGACTGAGGGGACCGCCCCCGAGCCCGACGACCGGACCTCTCACGCCGCGGCACCGGGGCACACCGGCACCACGGGGCACACGGGCAGCACCGGCCGCACGGGCGGCACGTCGCGCACCTCCGTGCGGGCGGGGACCACGCGGGCCCGCGGCCGGGCGGACGACCGGGCGCGCGCGCTCACCGGCGCGGGCGCCGTGGACGGCGCCGTGCTGCTTCTGCTGCTCGGCGCCGTGGCCGTCGGGTTCGGGCCCGCCTGGGGCACGACCGGCTACCTGCTGCCGGCCCTCGGGGGCGCGGTCGTGGGCCTCCTGGTCGCGTGGCTGGGCGCCTGGCTGCGCTGGTCGGTGCTCCTGACGGCGCTGACGACCGTCGTGGCCTACTTCGTGCTCGGTGGCGTCCTCGCCCTCCCGTCGACGACGATCGGCGGCGTCCTGCCGTCCCTGACGACGCTGCAGGAGCTCGCGCTCGGCGCGGTCCACGGGTGGAAGAGCTTCGTCACGACCGTCCCGCCGCTCGCGTCGTTCCCCGAGCTGGCGGTGGTCCCGTACCTGCTGCTGCTCCTCACCGGCGTGCTGGCGGGGACGATCGCGTGGCGCGCTCGCCTGGCCGCGTGGGCCCTGGCCCCGGTCGTGGTGGCGTTCGCCGGCGTCGCGCTGCTCGGCACGATCCTGCCGGCGTACCCGCTGGCGCAGGGCCTCGTGGTCGCGGTCTTCGGCCTCCTGTGGGGCTCGTGGCGCGCGGCCGAGAGCCGGATGGGCGCCAACCGCCTGCTGTCCGACGCGAGCCGTTCGGCGACGCGTCGCCTGCGGGCGCAGCGGCTGCGCGGCGGCGCCGTGCTGCTGGCGCTCGGCGGGGCGGTCGCCGTCCTGGCCGCGCCGCCGATGGCGCACGGCGAGCGGCTCGCTCTGCGCGAGATGATCACGCCGCCGCTCGACCTGCACCAGTACACGAGCCCTTTGGTGGGGTTCCGCCACTACACCAAGGACCTCAAGGACGCGGAGCTGTTCACCGTGACCGGGCTGCCGGAGGGCGGCCGCGTGCGCCTGGCGACGCTCGACGCGTACGCGGGCACGGTCTACGACGCGTCCAGCGGGGGCGCCGCCGGCGTGTTCAACCGCGCGGGCGAGGTCATCGACACCGTCGCGCCGGGCGCCCGGACCCCCGTCCAGGTGACGGTCACCGGCTACTCGGGGGTCTGGCTCCCCGACGTCGGGCAGCTGGCCGGCGTGCGCTTCTCCGGGGAGCGGGCCGCCGAGCTCGCGTCCACCACGTACTACAACTCCACCTCGGGCACGGCTCTGTCCACGGCGGGCCTGCGCCCCGGCGACTCGTACGAGATCGACGCGATCGTCACGCCGCCGCCGTCCGAGGACGAGCTGGCGTCGGTGCCGATCCTGGACGTGGAACTGCCGAAGGCGCAGGACGTGGCGGACGCCGTGCCCGCCAAGGCGGCGCAGTTCGCCGCCGACGCCACCGAGCCGTTCGAGAAGCTCGTCAACATCCGCGACACGCTGGTGGCGACCGGGGTGTACTCGAGCGGCCTGGAGAACCAGCCGCCGTCGCGCCCCGGCCACTCCGCCGCGCGGATCGACACGCTCCTCGCGCAGGACGAGATGGTGGGCGACGACGAGCAGTTCGCCGTCGCGTTCGCGCTCATGGCGCAGCGGGTCGGGGTCCCGGCGCGCGTCGTCATGGGCTTCTACCCCGAGAAGGACGCCGTGGCGGCCGGTGAGCCCTACACCGTCACGGGCGGCGACGTGCACGCCTGGGTCGAGGTCCCGTTCGAGGGTTACGGCTGGGTGCCGTTCGACGTCATCCCGGACGAGGACAACAAGGTGGAGCCGCTGCCGCGGTCCAGGCAGGTGCCGAAGCCCCCGGTCCTCGAGTCGCCGGAGTCGCCCGAGGAGCCGCCGCAGGCGGAGGCGGGCGACGTCGAGGAGGACGACCAGGACGAGGACCAGTCCGCCATCGACTGGCGCCAGGTCGCCATGATCGCCGTCGCGGTCGCCGTGCCGCTCGCGATCCTGCTCGCGCCCCTGCTGCTCATCCTCGGGTTCAAGCGCCGCCGCCGCGGGAAGCGGCGCACCGCCCCCGAGCTCGCCGACCGCGTGAGCGGCGGGTGGCGCGAGGTCGTCGACGCCGCGACGGACCTCGGTGCGGGCGTGCCCCGGGCCGCGACGCGCCGTGAGAGCGCCCTGCTCCTGGCGGAGCGGCTCCCGACGGCGGCGCCGCGCACGACGCGGCTCGCGCACCGTGCCGACGCCACCGTCTTCGGTGCGGGTGCTCCCTCCGACGAGGAGGTCGCGCAGTTCTGGGCCGAGGTGGACGAGGCCGTCGGGACGATGCGCGCCGGCGTGCCCTGGCGGCAGAGAGTGGCGGCGCGCCTGTCGCTGCGCTCGGTGCGCGGCGCCGACGCGCCGTCGGTGGGCACGGTCGTCCGCCGTTCGCTCGCGGCGGCGCCCGCGGCGGTGGGGCGTGCCTGCAGGGCGGCGGTCCGCCCGCTGCATGACAGGATGGCGCGCGCCCGGCGCCGCGACGACCGCGCCCGGCGCAGCCGGCGGCAGGAGGATCGATGACGACGACGTGCACCGCGTGCGGTGCGAGCGGCCAGAGCGGCGCGTTCTGCTCGGTGTGTGGCACGCCGACCGTGGCGACGGCCTACCGGACGCCGGGCCCGCCCACCGGGAGCCTGGAGGTGACCACGGAGCCGGAGCTGCGCGAGCGCACCCGCCGGGCCCCCGACGACCTGGCCGCCGGGAACCGCCGGGGTGCCGAGGAGCCGCCGCTGGCCGGTGTCGGTCGGCGCGCGGGGGCCTACGTGATCGACCTGCTGGCGCTCTCGCTCGTCGCGGGTGTCGCCGCCGCGGTCACCGCGCTCGCCGTGCGCCTGCCGGCGCGGGTGGCGGACGCGGCGGCGGCGACCACCGCGATGGGGGCGGAGGCGGCGGTGCGCGACGCCGCGAGCGCCTACCTCGTGGTGAGCCTGGTGGGCGCCGCCGTGAGCGTGCTCGGGTGGGCCGGCCTGGCGCTGTGGGACGGGCTGGCGGGTCGGACGCTCGGCAACACCGTCCTGGGGATCCGGACCTTCTCCGCGGACGGCGGCGGCCCGGTCGGTGCCGGTCGGGGGCTGTTGCGCTGGCTCGTGCTGGCCCTGTGCGGCGTGCTGCCGCTGGTCGGGACGGTGTTGGTGCTGGTCTCGCCCACGTTCGACGCCTCGGGACGCCGCCAGGGCTGGCACGACAAGGCGGCCCGGAGCGTGGTGCGGGACGTGCGTGGCGCGGCCCCGCGCAGCTTCGCGCCGGCGTCGCCCGCCCCGTCCGGCGCGCGCGGCGTGGGCGAACCACCTGCACCCGTGGCGGACCCGTGGGCGTTCCCCGCGGGGCAGCCGGCCGCGGGTGGCCTCATCACCGGGGTGCCCGGCGCCGGCGACCCGGCGGGGGAGCCGGCCGGCCGCGCCGCCGCGCCCGACCAGGCGCACGATGGCGCGGGGGTCGAGGCGCACACGGTGCACCGCGCCGCCGCGCCCGCCGCTCCCGTCGTGCCGGCCGCACCCGAGCCGGCGCCCACGCAGCAGCAGCCCGCCGTGCCGGCGGGTGCCTCGGTCCCGCGGCCGCAGGCTCCGCCGGCAGCGGCAGCGGCGGCCGCACCCGTCCCGTCGGCGCCGGCCGACCCCGACGACCTGGAGGACCTGGAGGCCACCCGGTTCAGCGTGTCCTCGCGGCGCAGCGCGGGCGACGGGAGCGCACCGCCGCGGATCGTCGTCGAGGTCGACCCGGAGCGCCGTGTCCACGTCGCGGCGCGGACGCTCGTCGGGCGCCAGCCGCAGCAGGACGGCGGCGCGCCCGCGACGCTGCTGCGGGTCGAGGACCCGACCCGGTCGGTCTCCAAGACCCACCTCGAGCTCGTCCCGACCGCGGACGGCCTGCAGGTCACGGACCTGGGCAGCACCAACGGCAGCGCCGTCATCGCGCCGGGCGGCCAGGTGCAGGAGCTCGTCGCCGGGCGACCGGTGACGGTCGCGGCCGGTTGGGTGGTCCAGGCCGGCGCGCGCCGCCTCACCGTCGTCGGGCAGGACGCCGGCGCATGACCGCACCGGTGAGCCTCGGCCTCCTGTGGGGCGCGGCGACGCACCAGGGCGCCCGCCGCACGCTGAACGAGGACTCCTACCTCGCGCGCGGGTCCGTCTTCTTCGTCGCCGACGGGATGGGCGGGCACGAGGCCGGCGAGGTGGCGAGCGCGGCCGCGGTCGAGGCGCTCGCCCCCCTCGGCCGGTCCGAGGTCGTCGGAGTGGACGAGGTGCGCTGCCGGGTCCGCGCGGCCCACGACGCCGTCCGGGCCATCGAGACGGCCCCGGGCCGGGGCGCCGGCACCACGCTCTCCGGCGTGGTGCTGACCGACCAGGGCGGCGAGCCGTACTGGCTCGTGGTCAACGTCGGCGACTCCCGGACGTACCGGTCGGCGGACGGCGTGCTGGAGCAGGTGAGCGTGGACCACTCCGAGGTCCAGGAGCTCGTGGACGCCGGCCGGATCACCGCCGAGCAGGCGCTCACGCATCCCCGCAGGCACGTCGTGACGCGCGCGCTCGGTGCGCCCGACGATCCGGAGCCCGACTTCTGGTTCCTCCCCGTGCACGCCGGCGACCGGATGATGGTGTGCTCCGACGGGCTGACGGCCGAGCTGTCGGACCGGCGCGTGGCCGAGGTGCTCATGGTCGAGCCGGACCCGCAGACGGCCGCGGAGCGGCTGGTCGCCGAGGCCCTGGTCGCGGGGGGCCGGGATAACATCACCGTGATCGTGGTGGACGCCACGGGGCTGACGGACGCCCTGGAGCGCACGGCGCCCCGGGATGCGCGCGCCGACCACGACGACGAGGACACGGTGCCCCGGCGGTCGCCGTGGAAGGGGGCCCTGACGTGACCGTGCGCTACGTGATCGGACCGGCGTACGCCGTCGTGCGCGGCGGCGCCGTCGTCGTGCTGCCGGAGAAGGTGACGCCGGAGCTCGTCGAGGAGCTGTGGACGGCCCTGGGGGAGCAGGCCGGCGTGGTGCCGGTGCTCGAGGTGCTCACGGGGTCGTTCGGTGCCAGCCTCGCCTCGCTCCCACCCTTCGCGATCGCGGTCGCGGACGGCCGGCGCGTACAGGTCGCGAGCCGTGGCGCCACGTCCGTGACGGTGGCGCGGGTCGACGGGCGCGACCACGTGTCGGGCGAGGGGGTCACGACCTGGGCGGAGCGGACGTTCGACGAGGTCGTCGACCTCGCCGTGCAGGTCGGCGTGACCGAGCCCGAGGACCTCGTCGACGCCCGAGCCCTGCCGCTGGACGCGGGGGTGGTCCTCGTGCGCTCGGTCGGCACCCGGCTCACCGACGACGTGCTGCCCGCGGCCCCGGCGCGCCGGGCCGCACCGGTGCCCGAGCCCTGGGAGGACGCGGACCTCGACCCGCCGGCCGACCCGCCGGCCGCGACGCCTTCGCCCGGACCGGCCGCCGCCCCGGCCCCCGTGGCCTCGGTGCCAGGGCTCCCCGACGGCTCGGACGCCCCCGAGGCGACCATCGCTCCCGAGTCGACGATCGCCCCGGAGGCGACCGTCGCGCCCGGCCCGGCGGTGACCGCCGGCGACGTGCCGAGCCCGGCGACCGACCCGCCCGCCGCGGGTGCCGAGGAGGCCGGCGACGCCGCGGACGAGGCTCCCGTGGAGGAGACCACCGGCTACGGCCACCTGTGGGGCTCGACCGTGCACCGCGCCGTCGAGGCCGCGGCGGTCCGACCGCCGGACGAGGACGACGACGAGGACGGCGTCGCGCCCGCCACGGCCGGTGAGCCCGCAGAGTCCGGCGACCACGACGACGCCCCGGAGGGCCAAGCCGCCCAGGGCGAGGCCGCCCCGGAGCCCGCGGTCGTGCCGGCGTCCGGCGACGCCGCGGCGAGCGACGGGGCCGTCGGCCCGTCGCCGGAGACGATCGCGCCGTCCGCCACCATCTCCGGCACCGTGACCGGCGACCTGACCGACAACCTGACCGGAAACGTGACCGGCGGCGTGAACGGCGGCGCGACCCCCGGTCCCGTCCCGGCCGTCGACCCCGCGGGCGCGGAGGAGGTCGACGGCAGCACCGTGCTCTCGTCGGCCATCGCGGACCTGCGGGCCGCCGCAGGTGCGCAGGCCGCGGCCGGGCCGACGCCGGACCTCGCGCCCGCGGGGCCGGGCCCGTCGTTCGCCCCGGCGCCGCAGCCGGGCCGACCGATGATCCTGGCGCGCTCGTGCACGTCGGGGCACCCCAACCCGCCGCAACGGGACGACTGCGCCACGTGCGGGCAGTCGTTGGTGGGCGACGCGCGGCAGGTGCCGCGCCCTGCGCTCGGCGTCATGGGCGTCTCGGGCGGGCCGCGCGTCACGCTGGACCGGCCCGTCGTCGTCGGCCGCCGTCCGCGGTCGCCCCGGGCCACGGGCGACGACCTGCCCCGGCTCGTCACCGTCCCGAGCCCGCAGCAGGACATCTCGCGCTCCCACGTGGAGGTGCGCCTCGAGGGCTGGCACGTGCTCGTCAGTGACATGAGCACCACCAACGGCACCACGCTGCTGCGGGCGGGGCAGCCGCCGCTGCGGCTGCACCCGGGCGAGCCGGTCCTGGTCGTCTCGCGCGACGTGGTCGACCTGGGCGACGGTGTGACCCTGACCTTCGAAGGGATCCTCTGAGTGAGCCGCAAGCGTCCGCCGTCGCCGCCGCCCGAGATCGAGGGGTTCGAGTACGTCTCGCTCATCGGCTCGGGTGGCTTCTCCGACGTCTTCCTCTACCAGCAGCGCCGGCCGCGCCGGCGTGTGGCCGTCAAGGTCCTGCTGCACGAGTGGACGAACGAGGGACAGCGGGAGGCGTTCGAGGCCGAGGCCGACCTCATGGCCACGCTCTCGACCCACCCGTCCATCGTCACGATGTACGAGGCCGACGTCGCCGCGGACGGCCGCCCGTTCCTCGCGATGGAGTACTGCTCGCGGCCCAACCTGGGCGCCCGGTACCGCAGCGAGCGGCTCAGCGTGCCCGACGTGCTGCGGATCGCCGTCCAGGTCGCGGGAGCGGTCGAGACCTCGCACCGCGCGGGCATCCTCCACCGGGACATCAAGCCCGCCAACATCCTCGTCACGGAGTACGGGCACCCCGCGCTCACGGACTTCGGCATCTCCTCCACGCTCGACGACGCCGGCCTGGCCGAGGGCATGTCGATCCCCTGGTCGCCGCCCGAGTCGTTCGCCGAGCCACCGCGCACGTCGGTGGCGACGGACGTCTGGGGCCTCGCGGCCACGACCTACTCCCTCCTCGCGTCGCGGACACCGTTCGAGGTCCCGGGCGGGTCGAACTCCAGCGCGGATCTCGTGTCGCGGATCGAGTCGGCGCCGCTCCAGCCCACCGGGCGCAACGACGTCCCGCCCGCACTGGAGCGCGTGCTGGGCACGGCCATGGCGAAGAATCCCGAGGCTCGCTACCCGACCGCGCTCGCGTTCGCCCGCGCGCTGCAGGCGGTGCAGACGGACCTGTCGTTCGCCGTCACGCCGATCGACCTCCTGGACGACCGCGGCCAGGTGCGCGACGACGACGGCGGGGCGCCCGATCCCGGCGACGAGGACGAGGTCGGCACCCGCCTGCGCGAGGTCGTCTCGGTGGACCCCCGCGGGCCCGCCGCGGCCTCCGGGGGACTGGTCACGTCGGCGCCCCCCGCCACGTCTGCGGGGTCGTGGGCCGCCCCGGCCCCGGCGCCCACCACGACCGCCGGGGTGCAGGGCGCGCTGGCCGACGACCTCGGGGACACCGTCCACCGGTCGATGGTGCCGTCCGCGCCCGCCGCAGGGCAGGTCGGCGGGGTGGCGGCTCCCGCGCCCGCCGCTCCGGAGGCGCCCCGCCGAGGCCGGGCCTCCACGGGACTCGTCGTCGGGCTGGTCGCGGTGGTGGCGGCCCTCGCGATCACGCTCTCCGTGGTCCTGTGGCCCGACGCCGCCTCGCAGCCGGGCGACGACCCGACGCCCGTCGCGGCGGGGGCCGGCGACGACCCCGCGCCGCCGGCGGACAACCTGGGCGGGCTGGTGCCCGCCGTGACGGAGCTCGAGGGCAAGGTCAAGGGCGACAAGGTCGTGTTCACCTGGACCAACCCCGACCCGGTCGACGGCGACACGTACGGCTGGCGGGAGCCGAAGGCCCTGGAGGAGGCCCACTACCAGCAGGTGAAGGAGCCCACCGTCACCGTCGACAAGGCGGACGCCGGGGAGACCTGCGTCGAGGTCGTCATCGTGCGCCAGGGGGCGTTCTCGATCGAGCCGCAGGGGATGTGCGTCCCGTGAGCGACCTCGCCGTGGAGTTCGCGGGGGAGTGGTTCCGGCCCGATCCCGACGCCGTCTTCGAGATCGGGCGCGAGGGCGACCTCGCGCTGGACGACAACCCGTACCTGCACCGGCGGTTCCTGCAGCTCACGCACGTCGCGGGGCTGTGGTGGCTGGGGAACGTGGGCGCGCGCCTGTCCGCGACGGTGTGCGACGCCGCCGGGGGCGTGCAGTCCTGGCTGTCGCCGGGGACGTCGTTGCCGATCGTCTTCCCGTCGACGTCGATCGTGTTCACCGCCGGACCCACCACCTACGAGGTGCTGGCCCGCCTCAGCCCCGCCCCGTACGCGGAGATCCGCTCCGAGGAGCCGGAGGGCGGCGCCACCACGATCGGGATGATCCCGTTCACCCTGAGCCAGCGGCAGCTCGTCGTCGCGCTGTGCGAGCCGATGCTGCGCCGCGACGGCACGGGGCTGTCCGAGCTCCCGTCGTCGGCGGAGGCCGCGGCGCGCCTCGGGTGGACGACGACCCGGTTCAACCGCAAGCTCGACAACGTGTGCGAGAAGCTCGACCGGGTCGGGGTCAAGGGGCTCCGGGGCGGCTCGGGCGGGCTCGCGACCAACCGCCGCGCGCGGCTCGTCGAGTACGCCGTGGCCTCGCGTCTCGTCACCGCCGAGGACCTGCCGCTGCTCGACGTCGCCGACGACGACCCGAAGGACGCCTCGTGAGCGGCAAGCGGCCTCCCGCCGGCCGGCTCGTCGTGGCCGTCGCGATCGGCGCGGCCGCGGTCGCGCTCGTCGTGGCGCTGACCGTCGGGCTCCTGCGCGACGGCGTGGGCACGGGAGACCCCGCCGACGTCTGGCGGGGCCTCGGCCGCGTGCTCACCGACCCCACCACCTGGCGCGTCGTGGGCCTCTCGGCGGTGCTCGGCGCCGCGGTGGCCGCGCTCGCGGGCGGTCTCGCGCGCCGGGGGCCGCGCGGCTGAACCGGCCGGACCGGTCGGCACTACCCACAGCCAGGCACAACCAGTCCTGATCGACACGACCCGAGGAGAGCGATGCGCGTCAAGGTCACGCTCCGGCGCCCCGACACCACGCACGACGACGTCGTCATCACCGCGGACGCGGGCGCGACCATCGGCGAGGTGGCGTCGACCCTCGCCCGCGTCGACCCGGGGGGCACGGGCGCCGCCGGCGCGGGCCGCCGGACACTCGAGGCCCGGCTGCCCGGCCAGGACCGACCCACCCGCCTGCCGGCCGACGCCGCGCTCGGCGAGGCGTGGATCGGCTCCGGCGCGGAGGTGGCCGTCGTCGACCTGGACCGGCCGGGTTTCGACTACCAGCCGTCCCGCGACGTGCGTGCCTCGCTGCGGTTCGCGGACGGCGGCGTGATCGACCTGCCGGAGGGGAGCTGGACGCTCGGCCGGGCGCCGGGCTGCGACGTCGTGCTCAGCGACCCCCTCGTGTCGAAGCGCCACCTGCGGCTCGACGTCTCGGACGTCGTCGACGTCGTCGACCTGGGCTCGGCCAACGGCCTGCTGGTCGACGGCGACCACGTGCAGCGGCTGCGCGTCGAGGGCAGCCAGCGGGTCACCGTCGGCGACACGGTCATGACGATCGAGCGGCGTCGGCCGCAGACCCTGTCCGGCGTGGCGCCGAAGGCGGGCCCGGTGCCGTTCACCCGGTCGCCGCGTGTCGAGGCGCGGTACAGGGGCGAGGAGTTCGAGTCGCCCGACGTGCCGAGCGAGACCGAGCCGCAGCCGTTCCCGCTCCTGGCCATGCTGGCGCCCGTGCTCATGGGTGGCTTCATGCTCGCCATGGGCCGCGGTCCCATGGGCCTGGTGTTCATCGCGCTGTCGCCGATCATGCTGATCGGCAACTACCTCACGCGGAACCGGCAGACCAGGAAGCGCAAGGAGCGCGACATCGCACGCTTCGAGGAGCGGCTCGACGCGCTGCGCGACGCGCTCGGCGGCGAGGAGGAGACGGAACGCTCGGTACGCCTGCGCGAGGCGCCGGCCACGCAGCACGTCTTCGCCGAGGCGATGCGGCACGGCCCCATGCTGTGGACGCGCCGCCCGGAGCACTGGAGCTTCCTCAACGTGCGCTTCGGCATCGGCACGATGCCGTCGCGCAACACGGTGAAGGACACGGCCAAGGGCGCGCTCATCAAGGAGTACCAGGAGCGCCTGGACGCGGTCGTGGACCGGCACGCGAACGTCTCGGGCGTGCCCGTGGTGGAGAACCTCTACGACGCCGGCGCGCTCGGCTTCGCCGGCCCGCCCGCCGCGGTGGCGGGCAGCCTCAACGCCGTGCTGCTGCAGCTCACGGGCCTGCACTCGCCGTCGGAGCTGGTCGTCACCGGCATGGTGAGCCCGGTGTGGACCCGGCACCTGCAGTGGCTCACGTGGATCCCGCACACCTCCTCGCCGCAGAGCCCGGTCGAGGGGCACCATCTCGCGGACTCGGCGAGCGGGGCGGCGCGCCTGGTCGCCGAGCTGGAAGAGCTCGTCACCACGCGCCTGCGGGCGGCCCGCGGTGGCGCCCAGCGGCGCGGCGCGATCGACGAGGACGACGCGGCACTCGAGCGGGGCGCCGAGGTCGGCGGCAAGAAGGCGGAGGCCGGCACGAGGTCGCCCGTGCCCGCGGTCGTCGTCGTGATCTCCGACGACATCGACGTGGACCGCGCGCGCCTGGTGCAGCTCGCCGAGCAGGGGCCGGACGCGGGCGTGTACCCGCTGTGGATCTCCGCGGACACGGCCTACCTGCCCGCCGCGTGCCGCACCTTCGTCGACCTGGGGGAGCACGGCCCGCGCGTGGGCATGGTGCGCCTCGGGCGCTGGGTGGACGACATCGAGCTGGAGGAGGTCGACGCCGCGACCGCCCTGGACTACGGCCGCCGGCTCGCCCCGGTGTTCGACGCGGGCGCGATCGTCGCGGACTCGTCGGACCTGCCGCGCTCGGTGACGATGCCGGCGCTGCTGGGGCACGAGCTGTTCGAGGACCCGCACGCCGTGCTGGAGCGCTGGCGGCAGAACCTGTCCGTCTACGACCGCACCCAGGCCGTGCCGCGCAAGCGTGCGGGGTCGTTGCGCGCCATCGTCGGCTCGGCCGGCCTGGACGCCCAGCACCTCGACCTGCGGACGCAGGGGCCGCACGCGCTCGTGGGCGGGACGACCGGCGCGGGCAAGTCGGAGTTCCTGCAGGCGTGGGTGCTCGCGATGGCGGCGGAGTACAGCCCGGACCGCGTGACGTTCCTGTTCGTGGACTACAAGGGCGGGTCGGCGTTCGCGGACTGCGTGCAGCTGCCGCACTGCGTCGGCCTGGTCACGGACCTCTCGCAGCACCTCGTGCTCCGGGCGCTCACGTCGCTGCGCGCCGAGCTGCACCACCGCGAGCACCTGTTCAACCGCAAGAAGGTCAAGGACCTGCTCGAGCTGGAGAAGCGCGGCGACCCGGAGACGCCGCCGGCGCTCGTCATCGTCATCGACGAGTTCGCGGCCCTCGTGGGCGACGTGCCCGAGTTCGTCGACGGCGTCGTCGACGTCGCGCAGCGCGGCCGCTCGCTGGGCATCCACCTCATCATGGCCACGCAGCGGCCGGCCGGCGTCATCAAGGACAACCTGCGCGCCAACACCAACCTGCGCGTGGCGCTGCGCATGGCCGACGAGTCGGACTCCAGCGACGTCGTCGACATCAAGGACGCGGCGCACATCGACCCGGCCATCCCGGGCCGCGGCGTCGTGAAGACCGGGCCGGGCCGGCTGCAGGCCTTCCAGTCCGGCTACGCGGGCGCGTGGAGCACCCGTGAGCCCGAGCGCGCCGCGATCGAGGTGGCGGGCCTGCACTTCGGCCGCGAGGAGCGGTGGGAGGAGCCGGTCGACCCCGCCGCGGTCGTCGACGACGACGTGGACCTCGGCCCCAACGACCAGCAGCGGCTGGTGGCCCGCGTCACCGAGGCGTTCGAGGCGGGCCGCCTGCCCGCGCCGCGGCGCCCGTGGCTCGACTCCATGGCGGACGCGTACGACCTGACGCGGCTGCACCAGCGCACCGACACCGAGCTGCTGATCGGCGTCGCGGACATCCCGGAGCAGCAGGCCCAGCGGCCGGTGTACTTCGTGCCCGACGTGGACGGCCACCTCGGCGTCTACGGCACGGGCGGGGCCGGCAAGAGCACCGCGCTGCGCACGCTGGCCGCGGCGGCGGGCATCACGCCGCGCGGCGGCCCGGTCCACGTCTACGGGCTGGACTTCGCGGCCGGGGCGCTGCGGATGCTGTCCGCGCTGCCGCACGTCGGCACGATCGCCCGCGGGGACGACGTCGAGCGCGTCGTCGGGCTCATGCGGATGCTGCGCGACGAGCTGCAGCGCCGCGGCGAGGCGTTCGCCGCCGTGTCGGCGTCGAGCGTCACCGAGTACCGGCAGCTCACCGGCCATGCCGGCGTGCCGCGCATCCTGCTGCTGGTCGACGGGTTCCCCGGCTTCCGCGACGACTTCGAGGTGGGCGCCGGCCGCGCCGAGTGGTTCGACGTCTTCCGGGACATCCTCAACGACGGCCGCGCGCTGGGCATGCACGTGGTGTTCACCGCCGACCGGTCCGGCGCCGTGCCGACGTACGTGCGCTCGATGGTGCAGCGGAACCTGCTGCTGCGGATGACCGACGACGGGTACCTGGCGTTCAACGCGCCCCGCGACGTCATCACCGCCGACTCGCCGAACGGGCGGGCGCTGCTGGACGGGCTCGAGGTGCAGGTCGCCGTCATCGGCGGCACGACGTCGGTCTCCGCGCAGGCCGCGGCCACGGAGAAGCTGGGCCAGTCGATGCTGCAGGCGGGGGTGCGGCCCGCCCCGGAGGTGCGGGTGCTGCCCACCGAGTACGGGGCGGGCGAGCTGCCGCCGCAGGTGGACGGCCAGCCGGTGCTCGGCCTCGACGGCATCACGCTGAGCCCCGTGGCCTTCGAGCCGAGCGGCACGATGGTCGTCGCCGGCCCTCCCGGGTCGGGGCGCAGCAACGCGCTGGTCGCGATCGGCCGGGCGGTGCTGCGCGCCAACCCGGACGCGCGGCTGTACCTGTTCGCGCAGGGCCGGTCGGCGATCGCGGACAAGCTGCCCTGGACCGAGGTGGCCACGGGCGTGGAGAAGGTCAAGGCGCTCGCCACGGACCTGCTGGCGGCCGTCCAGGACGAGGACGTCGACCCCGGCATCGTCGTGCTCGTCGAGGGCATCAACGAGTACCTGCAGTCCCCGGCGGACAAGCCGATCCAGGACCTCACCAAGGCGATCCGCAACAGCGACCACCTGCTGGTCGCCGAGGCGGAGACAGCGGGCTGGGCCGCGACGTGGCCCTTGCTCGGCGAGGTGAAGAACGGCCGGCGCGGGCTCATCCTGCAGCCCGAGAACCTCGACGGCGACACGATCCTCAAGACGTCGCTGCCCCGCGCGGGCAAGGGTGAGTTCCCCGTCGGTCGCGGCGCCTGGATCGCGCGCGGCAAGCACACGCGGGTGCAGCTGCCGCTGGTGCTGGACGAGTGAGCGACGCCGGGGTCGATGGGGAGACCTCCCCATCGACCGGCACCGGAGCGCTCGGCTACGGTGCTGCCCGGCGGCAAGACGACGAGCTGCGTGACGACGAGGGGGAGCAGTGGCCGGGTACGACCTGTCCATCAACATGGAAGAGTTGCGCACTCTTGCCGAGGATCTGAAGACGATCAAGGAAGAGTTCGAGGGGGCCGACGACAACTCGGAGGCGGCCGCCGACGCGACCGGTCACGACGAGCTGCGCGACAAGGTCCAGGACTTCGCGGACAAGTGGCGCATCAAGCGCGAGGAGATGACCGAGAACGTCGTCAAGCTGCAGGGCATCATCAAGCAGATCGTGGACACGTTCACCGAGGTCGACACCGAGCTCGCCAAGGCGCTCGAGGAGAAGGCTGCGGACGCCACGGAGTACAAGGGGGCCACCAGTGTCTGACGCGCAGTGGCAGAAGCTCGACGGCGAGCCGACTCTCGTCCGGACCAAGGGCGAGAAGTACCAGGAGATCGCGGACGCCATCAACCGCGCGAAGGCCACGCTCGACAAGATCGTGGACGACGCGAGCACGACGGCGAAGTCGATGGACGCGACGAAGTCGCTGGCCTCCGACGTCCGCGAGGACATCACCAAGGCGACCGACCGGTACCGCTACACGGGTGAGGCCCTCGTCGACTACGCCGGGCCCCTCGACACGGCCATCTCCGACTCCGACACGGCGGCGACGAAGATTGCCGAGTACGAGTTGGAGCTCAACGGCGCCCGCATCGCCGCGAACAACGCGCAGTACCACAAGGACGGCCTGCGGGACGACGCCTCCAGCGCCGACGTCGACGAGGCCAACGACGACCTGACGGCGGCGAACGATCGCGTCTCCGACCTCGAGCAGTCGCTCAGCTACTGGCAAGGGCAGTGGGAGTCTGCCAAGAGCGCCAAGGACTCCGCCGCCCGCACGGCGAAGGACAAGATCGACGAGGTCGTCACCGGGGACAAGGTGAACGGCCTCGAGGACAGCACCTGGGACAAGATCAAGCACGTCGCCGCGTCCCTGTACAAGGTCTTCAAGATCATCTGCGACGTCGCCGGCATCCTGGCGATCTTCCTGTCCTGGGTCCCGGTCCTCGGCCAGGTGCTGCTGGTGCTGGCCGCCATCGGCTCGATCCTCACGATCCTGGAGACGATTGTGCAGTTCGCCAAGGGGGAGATCGGCTGGGGAGGCCTGCTGCTCGGCGTAGGGCTGGGGGTCCTGGGCCTCTTCGGCGGCAAGCTCGCCGGCACGCTCACGGACGTCGCCAAGGCCCGCGCGATCACCAAGGCGGCGAACCTGACGAACTCGCAGACCCGCCTCGCGACGCGGCTCGCCGGCAACGTGGACGACGGCCTGCAGATGATCACGGACGCCCGGGCCATGGCGAACAACGCCGACAACCTGCTCAGCATGAAGTCGGTCCTCAAGTCCCCGTTCCAGCGCTCCGACGCGATGGCGGAGATGTTCGAGCTCCGCAAGGCAGGGAACCTGACGTTCATGGAGGGCCTGTCGCGCGCGGGCAAGGAGGCGTTCGTCTTCCCCCTGAAGAGCCCGTTCGGCGGCAGCAGCGACCTGCTGCGCAACCCGGTGCTCTACCACAACGCGGACGGGCTGGTCGGCGCGGCGGTGACGATGAACCTCGTCGACTTCGGCGCGAACGCCTACAAGGCGGGCGACGGTTTCGCCAAGGCGTTCAGCGGCGAGGACGGTTGGAAGCAGTACGAGTCGTCCGTGGGGGTCGCGGGCCCGGTCACGAACGGGCCCTACGTCAACATTGCCCAGATGCCGAGCAAGGTCGTCGACTGGGCGGGCCAGCTCGACTCGATCGTCTGACCCGGGGAGCGCGCGATGAGCGGACCGATCACCGAGTTCGGCATCGGCCTGCCGGAGGGTTGGCACGTGCTGCCCTCCGGCCCGGTGGAGCCCGGCTGGGCGCAGGAGACGGCGCACGCGATCCTGGCCGGGTACGACGTGCCCGACGGGACCGCGGACGATCTCGCGGCGCGGCTGACCATGGTCAGGACCAGCGTGGACGCCACCGGGGTCACGGGGGCGAGCACGGCGGTGCTGGTGGAGAGCCCGGTGGCGGGCTTCGTCCAGGCCATGCTCACGATGGTGCTCGGGCGTCGGGTGGCGCCGGACACCTACGACGAGCAGCTCGCCCATGTGGTGGAGGGTCTCGACGACGCACAGGTCATGGGGCAGCAGGCCGTCGAGGCCACGGTGCCCGCCGGCGCGGTGCGGGGCGCGCACTTCCTCATCGGGCATCTGCCGCAGGACGAGGACGTGGCCGGCGTGCACCTGGAGGAGCGCGTCCACCTGGGCGTCTTCCCGCCGGGGTCGCCGGACATGGTCGACATCACCGTGATCGCCGCGAGCGTCGGAGTGTTCGAGGACCTGGCGAGCGCGGCCGTCGGGCTGGTGGAGGGGTTGGACGTGACGACGGGGGCGACGGCATGACGCGGCAGGTCAGGATGGCGCCGGAGGGGCTGCGCATCGTCCTGCCCGGCTCCTGGACGCGGATCCCGCTCGACGACCCGAAGCGGACGGTCGAGCACGTCAAGCGACTGGTGAAGCGCCAGGCGGGGAACGCGGACCGCCTGGCCCGCGTGCGCCGGGAGACGGTGCAGGACCTCGTCGCGTCGGCGCGCGACGCCGTCCAGATCGGCGTGCACACCTACTTCATGTCGCTCGAGATCCTGCCGGGCGTGCCCTTCCCCGCGGCGCTGCTGTTCCGCGACGAGGACTGGCCGACGGCGGCGCGCGAGCAGGCGGCGTCCGGCGACCGCGCGGGAGCCCTCGAGACCGCCTACGAGGGCCTCGAGCTGGGCGACGCCCGCTACGGGCCGTTCGGCCGTCGGTACGAGGTGGGCTCGCAGCAGGTGGGCGAGGAGGAGATGCTCACGCTGCGGCTCGAGTACTTCGTGCCCTACCCGGACGGCTCCCGGGTGCTGCTGGCCCGCGCCAACGTCCCGAACGTGCCGCAGGCGGAGCCTTTCGCCCTGCTGTTCAACGAGATCATCGACTCGCTGGGCTTCCCGGAGCCGCAGGACCACGACCAGGTCGACCGGGACTCGCGCGCTCAGATCGAGGAGCCCGGCAGGGTCTGACGGCGCGCGGCGCCGGGCCGGGGCCTTCGGGGTCACGCCCGCCCGTGGTCCTGCCCGCGCGCCTTGTCGGCGTCGATCTCCGCCTGGAGGCGGGCGACCTTCTCCGCCCGGGCCGCCGCGGCGTCGGGCGCGGCGGCCTCCCACGCCGCCTCCAGCTCCTTGCGGGCCGAGGCGTCGCCCCCCGCCGCGCGCCAGGCCATGCGGTGCACCGCGTCCGCGCGGCCGGCGTCGCGGCCCAGGACCGTACCGACCTGCATCACGATCTCCCCGTTGACGGGCCGGGCGTGCGCCGCGGCGTGGGCGAGAGCCTGCGCCGGGCTCGCCGCTCCGTCGGCGCGGGACCCGCCGCGCGCGAGGGCGCGCAGCAGCACCAGGCTCACCGGGGCGAGGATCAGCCCGAGGGTGACGCCGGAGGCGACCCGCCAGACGACGGAGGCCGGGCCGACGGCGAGGGTGATCCCGACGCCGACGACGACGCAGATCACGTACCACCAGAAGCCGAGGCGCTCGAGACCACGGAACCACCCGGGTACCGGGCCGGCGAACCCGTCCAGCGCGGCGTCGACCCGGACGACGGCGTCACCGACGTCCGTCCGGCCCGGGGCCGTGACGATCGCGCGCCCGCTGCGGCTCCCGTCCACCAGCCAGTCCACGCGAGCAGTGGCTCTCTCGGTTGCCATCGAAGCCTCTCGGTCGTCGCAGGGGTGCACCCGCACGGTGCCTGACCGACTGTAGGGCACCGCGCGGTCCGTGGTGGCCTGCCGCACGGGATCGTCGGTACTGTGCTGGCCCACCGGGGGGACCGGGCCGGCGGTGCGCCGCGGCCGTCCGACGGGTCGACCGGGACCGACCGAGAAGACGACCGAGCTGGAGGTGCCGGGCATGTCGCCGTCCGAAGAGAGGACCGCCGAGGGATCCGGGCGGGGGGCCCCGCCGTCGCGGGCGGCGCTCCTGTGGCGTCCGGTCGGCTACTTCTGCCTCGCCTGGGCGTGGGTGCTGCTCTGGCTCGTCGCCGTGCTGCTCGCCCCGGGGGCGATCGTCTACGTGGCCCTGGACGACGAGATCGTCCTCGGCCAGGTCCTGGGCGAGACGCCGGTCTTCGGCTGGGTGATGCTCGTGCTGGTGGTCGTCCCGGTCCTGGCGGCGGTGATGGGCCCGGCGGCGTCCTTCTACCTGCCGACGATGGCCTGGCCGCTGGCCCTCCTGTGCTTCACCTACGCGTTCCGGGCGCTGCGTCCGTCGTACGCCGGGGAGCGACTCTCGCACACGACTCACGCCCCGCGCGGAACCTCCCTGGGGCCACCGACGATCGGGACCGTGGCACTGTCCCTCAAGCCTCTCCGCCCCAGCCGGTTCACGGACGGCCTCATGAAGTGGTACATGGCGGGCTGGTCGCTCGAGATGCCGACGTTCCTCGCCGCGCTGCCGGCGGGGCTCGGCTGGGTGCTGCTCTTCGTCTGGGCGTCGCGCGACATCGCGGATCCCGTGCGGGTGGCCTGCCTGGCCCTCGCGGTCGTGCTCGTGCTGCTCTCGGTCGTGCTCGTGGCCCGCGCGCTGCGCAAGGACTTCCGGCGGTGGACGCCCCGCGACGCCGTCGATGGGGAGACCTCCCCATCGACGCGTGCTCCGAGCGCCCGCTAGGGTCGTCACCGACGACGGATCGGCCGTAGGGGGCCGGCCGAAACCACGCACGAGCTGAGGAGTTCTCATGGCGAACATGAACGTCACGTACGACGAGCTGCGGACGCAGGCGGGTCAGCTGCGCAACGGTCAGCAGCAGATGACCGACATCCTGCACAACCTGCAGACCCAGGTGAACAACCTCGTGTCCTCGGGCTTCGTGACCGACCAGGCGTCGGGTGCGTTCCAGACGTCGTACGAGGAGTTCACGACCGGCACCACGCAGGCCATCGAGGGCCTCGAGGGCATGGCGTCGTTCCTGGAGCAGGCCGCGCAGACGCTGTCGGACGCGGACTCGCAGCTGGCGCAGGGCATCCGCGGCTGACGTCGGTCGGCGCACCGGCACCAGCCGGACGATCGAGGGGTGGTCCGTCTCGACGGACCGCCCCTCGACGTCTGTCTGCGGAGCGGTACGTGTGCCCCAGGCACGCAGGACCGTTGGGCGAGACGATGCGTTCATCCGATGAGACGGTTGTGGCATCCTGGGTAAGGCTGGACCCTGACAGGTGAGGTAAGCCTCACCCGATCGCAGGAGAATCCTCCTAGAATCGAACGCCACGCATCCCCGATCCGGAAGGCGTACCCCGCAGTGAGCA
>Ga0182740_1000946_pt1 | contig 22037 bp, 33 predicted proteins | sample eDN5th37CKraftBY_FD_128872 | JGI IMG/M metagenome (GOLD analysis project Ga0182740, IMG submission 128872) | Enriched backyard soil microbial communities from Emeryville, California, USA - eDNA 5th pass 37_C Kraft BY (version 2) (version 2) | ecosystem: Environmental > Terrestrial > Soil >...
ATGTCGTCGTCCATGTCGGCCAGGTTGGCCGCCGGCGTAGACTGAGGCGCTGCGCCGCCGCGCTGGTCGGCGTATTCGTTGCGCCGCGGCGTCTGGCGTTGTGTCGGCGCGCGCTGCTGGCGCGGTGCGCCGTCGTAACCGCCGCTGCCGCCGCCCTCGTCGCGGCCGCCCAGCATCTGCATCTGGTCGGCGATGATTTCGGTGCTGTAGCGGTCGGCGCCGGTGTCCTTGTCCTGCCATTTCCTCGTCTTGAGGCGGCCCTCGATGTAGACCGAGCGGCCCTTCTTCAGGTATTCGCCGGCGATTTCAGCGAGGCGGCTGTACATGACGACCCTATGCCATTCAGTTTCTTCCCGCTTCTCGCCGGTGGCCTTGTCCTTCCAGCTGGACGTCGTGGCGAGGGAGAGGTTGCAGACGGCCGCGCCGTCCGGGCTGTAGCGGACCTCGGGGTCGCGCCCGAGGTTGCCCACCAGAATGACTTTGTTGACGCTGGCCATTACGCGGCTTCCTTCTTGAGCAGGGTTTCGTAGCTGGTGACTAGGGATTCGAACTCGACGAGGTCGGTTTCCATGGCCTCGATGAAGTCGTCATCGCGGTCGAAGACCTTCATCCACAACTGCTTGCCCACGACTTCGAGGGCGGGGCAGTAGAGGCAGATGTGCCAGCGCTTGCGGCCGGTCAGCCACATGCACCCCTGCGCCTGCTCCATGACCGTGCTGGCGTCGTTGTCGACCCAGAACGCGCGCAGCTTTTCCGGGGCGATGAAGCACTTGTATTCGCTGCCCTCGTCGTTGCCGATCAAGCCGTCTGCGCTGGCGCCAAAGCGGCCGTCCTCGGTCATGACGAAGCCGGCATGGTTCACGAAGAGGCCGGTCTGGATTTCATGTTCCATGCGGGCCTTCGGCTCGAGCTCGTGGCCGCGCCGCATCGAATGGGTTTCGAATCCTTCGTCCAGGGGCTCGCCGCTGATGCGCTCCACCGCCAAGCGGAAGGCGTAGTTGAGTGCGGCTTCCGAGAAATCGCCCACCTTCTCGCCGTCGATAGCCCGTTGAATGACGTCCGCGCGGGGCGCGGCCTTGTAGCCGGCGATATCGCGCGCTGCAGCTTCAGACCGTCCCGCCAGAATGGCGTCGACGTACTTCTTTTGCTGGTCGGTCAGCCCGTTGACCTTCGCGCGCACTGTCGAAAACATGCTGGCGGTGATGACGCCAGCGCGCGCACGGTGCCATTCCGGGCTGCCTTGGTCGCATTCGATGACTTTGAAGCTCATGATTTCTCCAGTCGCGCTTTCGATTCGCTGACCGCGGCGCGGAATTGTTCGTAGACGGCCAGCGAGTTCAGCTTCTTGATCTCGGGCAGGCCGTCCTTCCAGACCTGGTCGAGGTCCATCATGGATTTGGCCCGCGTGGCGGCCGTGATCCAGCTGTCGATCGCCTGCTGTGATTTAGGGTCGATGGCATTGCCATCGGTGTCGTCGTTCTGCTCCGAAAGACCCGTGATTGCCTTGAGCGTGTAGCGTTCCAAGTAGGTCTTGGTGCTGGCTCGAGCCTGAATGGCATTCTTGGCGCCGCCGGCGTCAGGCGGGCCGCCCATGGACACGCTTTCCTCGTGGCCTCCGACATGCCGCAAATAGCACGTCACTTCCATCCAGTCTTTCTCATCCCGGGTGAGCTTCCAAGAAGAGGACAGGCCGTGCTTCGAGAGGGCGGGCGTCACCGCGTTCACAACGTCGTGCAGCTCGGCGTAGGATTTCCCCTTGAGGGGGCCGTCCGTCACATCCTTACCCTTGATGATCTTGACCGCCTCAGCTTTGAAGGCGGCGAAGGCGGTGTCATACGCCTTCTTGGCTTCCCCCTTCTGCCAGCGGTCCTGCAGATCCATCATCTTTTCAATCTGCTCGAGCTGGGCGCCCTGGTTCAGCGCCGCCAGCATCATTCCCATCGGGGAGTTGGCGGCCGGGCCGGCCATGGGTGTGGCGACTTCGCGCGCCGGTGCTTCGATAACGTCGTTCATGGCGTCCTCAGTACGTAATGCGGATGTTGGGGATCAGGCCCTTGGCGATCAGCGTGACCGCCTGCCTGGCGCAGTCCTCGGGCATGCCACCGGCGACAAACGCATCCAGGGCGGCGCGGTTGACCTTGCCCTTGTGGGCCTTGTCGGCTTCACGGCGGGCGGCCTCGGCCTCTTCTGCTGCCTTCGCGTCCGCCTGGCGCTTGATTTCCGCCTGGCGCGCGTCTTCGGCTGCCTGGATTCGGTCCCGCTCGGCCTGCTCAGACGCCACGCGCTCACGCTCCAGGGCCGCTAGGCGATCCAGTTCGGCCTGCTTCTCTGCAGCGATCCGACGCTGCTCCGCCAATTCGGCGTCGCGGCGGGCGTTGTCCGCGGCGGCGCGCGCCTCAGCTTCACGGCGCGCGGAAGCGTCGCGCTCTGCCTGGGCTGCAGCTTCTGCATCACGTCGCGCCTTTTCCTCTGCTTCCCGCGCGATGCGCTCTTCGCGATCCTTCTGCTCCCGCGCGGCGGCTTCAGCGCGCAGGCGCGCCAGTTCAGCCTGCTCAGCGTCGTGCTTCTCCCTCGCGGCCAGCGCCTGCTGCAGCGACTCCAGCGCGCGGGCTTTGACGCGGTGCGCCTCGGGTTCGAACTCTTCCCAAGACTCATCCACCGCGCGGGCCTGCACATCGGCGATGGTGGTGCGTAGCTCGTCCGCGTCCAGGTCGCGGTTCTCATCCGCGCGCAGGCGGAACCATTCGATGCCCTGTTGATGGCGCTGCTGGCGCGCTTCCTCCGCTTGTTCCCATTGGTCCAACGGCGCGCGGACCTCATCGGCCAGCGCGTCCAGGACGTCGCGCATGCGCTTGCGTTCTGCGTCGATCTTTTTGGGGATCTCTTTCAGGCGGTCGACTTGCTCCTTGCCGACGCCATCCAAGGCGGTCTTCACCTTGCGGACCTTGAAGGCCAGGCTAGCGATCGCGTCGCGGCCTTTCTTGGTCGTCAGGTCCGGCACGTGGCCGGTGACCTCGGCGCGGATCTTGTCCAGCCACGGCTCTAGGCCGTTGGGCTTGGAATACACCTCCAGGGCCGATTCCTGCGGCGGCAGTTCGGCCAGTTGGGTTGCTTCGGTCATGTCAGTCCTTCGCGGCGACTGCGGTCTTGCCGCAGCCTTCGCAGGCGGTGAGGGTGGATTGGGCTTGCTCGTCGCGCTGCTGGCGGTCGCCGTAGCCGAAGATCAGGCCCACCAGCACGCCGGCCAGCACGTAGGCGGCGACGCGGTTGTCGCGGTCTTTCAGGAGGCGGCAGATCATTGGGCACCTCGGGCTTTGGCTATCGCGGTGCCAAGGTTCTCAACCGCTTGCATCGGGTCGCCGTCAAAGCCCGCCGGGCTTTCCTGAAGATTGATGAAATCCGGGGCAACCGCGCACCACATGGGCCGGCCTTGGTCGGTGAGCCCATCCTGAAAAATTCGAATGCCCGTTTTGCTTGGACCGCCGTGCTCTGGGCATGCGTGACCAAAGCAATAGGAGATTTCGCCTCGGCCTTGAGCTTCGCGCAGATAGGCCCTCGGCAACTGGTGCCCGTATGCATTCGCGCCACACAAGCCGGCAGGAGCCCCACCCATCCACATCGGGGCATTGCACCGGGACGCCTGCCAAGGCGCTGGCGTAAGTTTCGTAGTCATGTATTTCTCCTACGGCGCGCCGCGATTTCGTCGCCGATCAAGGCAATCAGGTAAAGGGCGCACAGGCCCCAGATGGCGTAGCTGGCGGTCATTTGCGCGACCTCCAGGCGTCGACGATCGCGTCGTACAGGCACAGGGCGCCGATAAGGACAAAGGCGATCACAGGTAGGCCTCCAGCTCGTCGGAGTCCATTTCCGCTAGGAGGTTGTTGGCGGTCTTTTCGATATGGGCTTCCAGCTTGTCCTGCAGGAACTCGTGGATGCGCGGGTAGGACGCCGCAGCGAGGATCACCAGAGCGGCGCCGGCCTGGTTTTCGGCCAGCTCGTTCAACAGGCTCTCGCCCCAAATGCGCGCCGACTGGCCGAACGCGCCGGCGGTCTCGTTGGAGAGGCAGGCCCGGACGGCCGCGACGGCTTGTTGGCGCGTCACCGCCGGAGCGTCCTCGTCGGGTTCGTTCGGCAGCGTGTACGGCGACCCTACGCGCAACGGGTCATCGCGCAGGAATTCGATGGGAAGGCGGGCGTTCATGGCTCAGTTCCTCGACTCGTTGTCGTAGGCCGCGGCCAGGACGCCGGCGCGTGGCGCGGCGGCGGGCATGCGGCGGGCCGCCAGCAGGCGGACGAAGTAATCGGGAATCAGCGCCGCGCGCAGCGCCATGAAGTCCGTGCCCACGTCGCAGGCCACGCGCAACGCGGCGCGGGCGGCAGGGCTGACCGGCTTGCTGTAGCGGTCGCCGAACCAGAAGCGGCGTTCCTTGAACAGCGCGTCCTGGGCGCTCCGGCGGTTCGCCGGGTTCACGCGGTACCCGGGCAGGCGGTCCCGCGAGTAGTCGCGCACCACGGCGCGGAGCTTCGAGACGTTCAGCAGGTACTCCTGGCCTACTGCGCCGATGCGCGCGGCGCGACGTTTGATGCGGCTTTCGTTCATGGAAGTCTCCAGGCCTCAAAACTCGAGGCGGGTGGTGTGAATTCACTCGTCAGCCGGCGCTCGATGAACGGGCTGACGGATAAATTCCGGGGCAACGCACAGCCTGGCTGTTCCCGCTAACGCGGCTCCAGTCCATGCGCTGCCTCTTCAATCCACCGCAGGCCCAGCAATACAACTCGCCGGTCAAGGGAATGGATAGCCTCATGCAGAGGCCCGCGTTCTTTGCAGGCTTACGTTGTCGTCTTTGATCAGGGGAAGAGGATTGCGCCCTGGGCCTAGCCGTCCTTACGGACCATCAGCCTGTTCTATCGCTTTGCTGGTTGTTAAAGAGCGGTACTGCGGGTGCTGCTTCCCATGCCCACCCGACTTTGTGGCGGTAACGTCCTCTCGCTGGGAGACGAGGCCGAGGGCTTGTTGCTGCGCTGTGTGTGCAGCGCATGGACGTAATGTGACACAAGAAAAACTAGCATGCAAGAAAAACTAGTAGAAAAGTTGTAACGGATATGGTGGGGCGCAAAAAAGCCCGCTCCAGGCGGGCCATCGGCAATGTTGGGGTGAGGGGCTAGACGTTTTTGCTACGCATCCTTTTGGACAGCTTGGTGCGTTCGTGCGCATTCTTATAAATGGTGCCTATCTCCTGCAGGAATGGCTCATGCTTGATGAGGTTCGGCAGGGCTGGCGCGCGCGTGTCTGGCGGCAGAGAGTAGTTGGCGAAGATCGGATATGGGATTGCCTCAACACATTCGAGCGGATGTCGACTGCTGAACTCATATGATGGCTTCCCGCCCGCTTCCAATAAGACTTGTACTAGCGAATCTTTGTACAGGTCCGGATCTGACTTCAGGTACCGTCGATTGACGCCAGGTAGCTGCTGAGCCAGGGAGATCATCATATCCGGAAGAAGTTCTAGCTTTTGACGGTGCAGGAGAAGAAGGCAAGAATTCCCGAAATAGTCGAACTTGTGGGTACTGTATAGCTCCTCGAGCGCATCTGGGCGGTTGCGCATTAGGCAAGCGTGCAGTAGGGCTGCGCCGCTATAAGCCTGGAAGGATTTATTGGGGTGGTGGCGACGCAGGTGGACCACTTCTACCAAGGCCGTATCAAAATCGCCTGTAACCAATTGGCGCTCCAGCCCGTAGTAGTACGTGAACACGTATCCAATATCAATGGGACGGCTGATATCTTGAAGCCAAGCTAGGTAGACGCCGCGCTGGTCGGGGGTCATCCCAACATAGGAGGGGAAATACCCAAGCGGGGCCGTTTGTTCCGCCTCCGGTGCGGGCCAGGAAACGGGCACGGTCGTGTATACAGTGCTTGGCTCAGCGGGACCTTCTAAATTGACTTCCCTGGTTCCATTCACGGATATTGTTACGGATAGCGACGGTCCGGTGGTGTGGGGCGGCATTGCGGCAGAGATGTACAAGAGACGTCTCCGGCGTTCCTGAAGTATCTGCAGGTCAACGTCAGGCGCGGGCGTGCCGCCGGTAGGTTTGATTAGCCTTTGTATGGCTTTAGTCGCGCTTGTCAAAATTCCCATGGGGGTCACTTACGCCTAGCGTCTGTTACAGCATGGGACAGTTTATCCGCTGTGCCACTGATCTTGAGAGGATCGTCCCGAGGCACATCGGGGACGAGCTGCACTCGATGCTTACTGTCGAGGCGGCCAGCTACCGGCGCTGATGCCAGCACTCCGAATCTGAGCGAATGACCAGGGGCGGCGCTGTTACGGTTGAAAGGGAAGAAGGGGGTCCCTGAAATGAAAAAGCCACCCGGAGGTGGCTCTAGCACTAGCGGAGTAGCCCTAGATTACTCAGGCGATACTCCATGGCTTGATTCGATACTTGGAAGCGTCCAGCCAGATTCTCAATCATGTACTTGTTTGGAGCTTCTGTGCGAAAGTCATCCCAGTATCGTGCCCAGATTTCTTCGCCCACATTAACAATGAGCTCCGCCGGCATAAGCAATTCGGCGGCAAAGTTGTTGGCTTCCGACTCATACCGATCCCAATAAGATTCAGTCCTGCTCATCGTTTTGCGTGAGTCAGTGAATTCACCGCGCTCGTTGGAGTGCAGGCAAAAATGTCCCAGTTCATGAGCAAGGGTAAACCGGCGGCGAGGTTCATACGAATTCTCAAATGGGTTTATGCCTATCACTGGCCCATTTTCTGAAAATTTTATCTCGCCTATAATTCCGCGGTCTTCGAGAGTATGGTCATATAAGACTCTCGCGTTCAGCATCATGGCGATGCCGTCCACATCAATGGGCGCGGTCCACGGCATCCCCATACCTTTTGCCTCATCCAATATGGCGGCTGCATTGCGGGGGTTTGGGATCATAGCGGTAGCCATTTAAACCTCCTTATTGTTAACCGTTAGGATGGGCACCATTGGGGCCTCGCGGTGTGGAGTCTTGGGCCCACGGCGTCCTGCCGCTGGAGCTATTCGGAGTGTCCCCAGCGAGTCGCTCGGCAACTTGCGCTTGTTGCGCAAGTGATCTGGATCGCTCCTGAATCAATTCTTGCACCTTAGATTCTAACATCTCTTTCAGAAACCGCTTTCCATCGGGGCTCTCAAGAATGGCAGTGACCAGGGAAGTGGCAGTCCTTTCATCCTTAATAATTGTGTTCTTAATATGGTCTAATGCATCGGAGATATGCATTTCTCGGTTTTGCGAAAATTGCTGGGTGAAAACGAAGCCGGCGATGGCAAGAAAAACCGTGAATGCGACAAAAATGAACGAAGTAAAGACGATATAGGTGTTTGCAGTGGAGATCCCATCCAGGGCTTCATTAGCCCAAATGGGCCTCGCCCATGCAATAAAAGCCCAGGATAAAAATCCTCCGCAGAACCCAATGAGTAACATCATCGCAGATTTGGCGAGAATTGAGCCGCATTTGCTATAAGCCGTTTTGGATTTCGGATTATTGTTGTCTGTCATGTTGATTCTTATGTGAATTTGGTCTGTGGAGCCAATGAAGGTGGATTTATTCTGAGCCGCAGTTCAAGGTTGAAGGTAACGTGGCGAAAAATGTGGTAAGTGCCGTTACCGGCAGTTGTTAATTTATCATTTTGTAACTTGATGCTTATGGGTTTCGATCTTATTTTTCCGTCACCTATTTGGACGCGGTCCCCACATTTCGATGCCCAGGCGTCAGTAATATGTGAAATAGATCATAAGCGTATCCACTACCTATCCCGCCTCATCGTCCCGTAGCCTGGCGCCAGAGCAGGAAAAGGCGATCACAGCCTGAATCCTACCCAGAAGACCCTGCCAATGATCTCGATTTCCGGGTCTTCGAAGTCCAGATGTAAATCGGGGTTGCCGACCAGGTTCTCCGACCTGGCTATGAAGCCCCCATTGCCTTTGTGCAGACGCTTGACCTTAACCTCATCGTGTTGGCGAAAGGCATAGACCTTCCCGTTGACGATTGAGGTCGCGGCACGGTTTACAAGAACCGTGGCGCCGTCGGGAATCAGCGGCTCCATGCTGGCGCCCTTGACCGACACGGAGACGGTCTGTTCCGGCGTGGCTCCGGCAGCACGCAGAAAGTCCGCCCGGAACGACAAACGGCTCTTCTCATCCTCCGACAAAACGATTTCACCATGCCCGGCGGAAAGACGCACGTCTAAGCGGCGCACCGCAACGAACTCATTCGTGTCCGGATCAGTGACGGGGCCCACGGCCAAATACTCGGGAGTCGTGTTCAGAGCTTTTGCGACGGCTTCCAGCCTAGCGCGCTTGGGAGCAGTCTTGCCGTTCTCCCATTGCTGAACCGTCTGCCAAGAAACGGGCACGCGCTCGGCGAGCTGCTCCATGGAGAGCCCAAGTTTCTCGCGTAGGTCTTTGATTCGTTTGTGGATCGTCGGCATGCGCGCGAGATTACCCACAAGAAACGCTTGCGTCATTACAGGAATTTCTTGCATTGCTAGTTTTTCTTGTATAGAGTGGGCGGATGGACAGAAACTCTCATATCGCTCAAGCCATCGCTAACGCCGGCGGACCGGTGGCAACGGCGCGGAAGACCGGCGCAAACAACTACCAGACCGTCCAGCAATGGGAGAAGTCCGGAAATGTTCCGGCAGAGTACGCGACTGCCCTTGAGGCCGCCTCCGGGATTTCGAAGCGCCTCTTGTGCAAGCAATGGGCCAAGGTCTGGCCCGAGTTGGCCGAACAGGCGAGGGCGGCATGACATCAATGCACCGTTGCGCTCTCGCGCCCCTCGGTGGCCCACGCCATGCGGTCACGCTCGGCGCACAGCTCCTGAAACAAGTCCATGACTGCCTTTTCGCTCGGATCTTCAAAGACCCGGCGGGCCAAGTCCTGGGCACTGATCAACAACTTTTCCGTTTCGGTCACGAAACACACCTCGCTCTTTGTTCATAAGGAAGTACTCGATGAGCACGCAATCAGTTTCTCCCGATGAGGTTGAAAGCACACGCAAGATCGCTGAAAGACTGCGCAGTGAAATTGGCAGCGCGATTTCACTGTTCACCCAGGCCCGTGCAGCGGATTTCATGGGCACATCAGCCAGCACCGTGAACCGCATCGTCGCGGACGACTTGGACAAGGTGTGCCATCTGATGGCCGCCATCGGGTGGCAGTTCGCCCCGCTGGACTCGATGGTGGTGAGCAAGGCGCAGCTGGAGGCTTACGAAGAGTTCGCCTACGAATACCTGCGCCCGAAGGTTGAAGCGCGGAGGCGTGGCTGACATGGCCGATATCACCTTGGTTCGTCAGCAACCCGCCCAAGCGTCCGAGCAGGAAAAGGAAGCCGCGCGCCGAATGATCTTCGGCATGGTTGACGGCCTGGGTGAGCGCGGGCGCAAGCAATGGCGCCGCCTCTGGAATCAGATCGTCCGGCTGGAACCCGGCGAGATGCTGTCGATTACCACGCACAAAGAGCGCCTAGGCTGGTACCACCGCAAGCACATGAAGATGGAGACGGTCTTGTTCGAAGCACAAGAACGCTTCGAAGACTTCAAGGCGTTCAGGGACTGGTTAAAAACCGGCAGCGGCTTCGTGGACTGGTACCCCGGCCCGAAGGGCGGCGTAATCCCGGTTCCGCGGTCGATTAGCTACGCCAAGCTGGAGCAGGCCGACATGGAGCAGTTCCACGACGATGCTGTTGCGTTTCTACGGACGGCGCACGCTCAGAAGACGATGTGGCCGCATCTGCCGGCCTCGCGCGCCCGCGAAATGCTGGAGCTTGTATTGCAAGGATTTGGCGAATGATCCGCAACTCTACCCTTAAGCGGTCGGCGCCGCTGCGCGCGAAGGCGCCGATGAAACGCGGCACGGCCAAGCTGCCTGCGAAGCGCAAGACCGCGCGGTCCACCAAGACGATGTATCGCAACCCGGCACTCTTGAAGCTAGCTAAGGGGATGCCCTGCAAGCTTGCCATCCCTGGCGTGTGTTGTGGGAATGTAGCGACGGTAGTTGCCTGCCACTCGAACCAGTCGCGGCACGGCAAGGCTGGCTGGCTGAAGGCCCACGACTGGGCGACTGCGTGGGGATGCCGTACCTGTCATCACTATATCGACCAGTCCCGAATCCCTTCTTACGAAGAAAAGGTTGCGCGGTGGGAAGCCGGCTTTAAAGAGACGCGCCTTTCGCTGATCGTTCTCGGTAAGTGGCCCTATGAGGCAGAGATCGGCTACATGGCCGTGTACGGGGCTTATGCATGAACTACTACCCCCACCACATCGGCGACTTCAACAGCGCCACGCGACACCTGACTCGCCTTGAGCGGTCGGTCTACCGCGACATGCTCGACCTGTATTACGACACCGAGTCGCCCCTGACCCTGGACATGGATGTTCTTTGCCGCCTGCTGATCGCCCGTTCCAACGAAGAACGAACAGCCGTTGAACAGGTCTTGAACGAGTTTTTCACGGAAACCGACGAAGGATGGCGCCATTCGCGCTGCGATACCGAAATCGAGAAGTATCACGCTCAGCGCGAAGCGAAATCGGCCGCAGGCAAGGCCAGCGCAGCGAAAAGAGCACAAAAATCTCGACGACCGATGAACACGTGTTCAACGGCTGGTGAACAGCCGAACCACGACTGTGCAACTAACCAGAACCAGAACCATAACCAGATAAAAGAAACACCCCCTAACCCCCGCAAGCGGGGGAACGGATTCGACGCATCAGCGATCGAGCTGCCCGACTGGCTCGACCGTGAAGACTGGCAAAGCTGGGTTGCTGACCGCAAAGCCCGCAAGAAGCCGGTGACGGAGGAGGGCGCCAAGCGGCAGCTGGAGCAGCTCGCTGTCTACCTGGCCGAAGGCCATCAGCCCTGCACCGTGATTGCCCACAGCATCGCTGGCGGATACCAGGGGCTGTTCCCGCCCAGGGCCCAGCCGCGAGCCGGCCCCCCGAGCCGCGCGCAGCAGCGTGCAGCGTGGTCATCGGAATTGCGGGAAGTGCTGGCGGAAGGCCAGTCGCCGAGAGAAATCGACATGGGGGTGATTGATGCAAGTAGTTAACGCTCAGACCGGGCTTGGCGCCCTGGTCGTCAACGAAATGCACATGCTGTACGGCGCGAAGTTCGCCCAGCAGTGGGAAGGCCTGACGCCCCGCGAGCTGAAAGACTCCTGGAATCAGAAGCTGGCCAGCCTGGACGAGGCTCAAGTTCGACGCGGTCTGGTTGCCTGCCTGACCCGGGAATGGCCGCCCACGCTGCCCGAGTTCGTCAAGCTCTGCTGCCCCTGGATGGCGCCTGAGGTGGCTTACCACGAGGCCGTGCGCGGCATGTCCGCTCGAAAGCGGGGCGAAATCGGCATCTGGTCGCATCCAGCGGTGTATTGGGCCGCGGTAGGCGTTAGCACGGTGGATCTGTTGTCCAGCACGTATGGCGCGATCAAAGCGCGTTGGGAGAAGTCTCTGAGCGATGAGCTGGGGAAGGGAGCGTGGCCGGATATCCCTGAGCCGCGGCAGGCGCTGCCGGCCCCTGGGCAGACCCTCGCCACCAAGGCGGAAGCTGCCGCGGCGCTCAAGAAGATGGGAGCGGACAAGGCGCTGGATCAGACCGGTCGCAACGCCCGGCGCTGGATCGACAAGTGGGATGAGCGGATTGCCAAAGGTGAACGGCCGACGCCGGCCATCGCGGCGATGTTGAAGGCCGCCAAGGGCGAAACCGGTGGGGTGCCAGCATGAAGCAAATGGACGTTGTTCTGGATCCGCTGGCAGGTACGGAGTTCGTTCCCGGTCGTACGGTCGGTACGTTCGCCATCGACCCGGGCCCCGAAGAGTCCGGCTGGTGCGTGCTCGCCGGCGGCCGCGTGATTGCATCAGGGGTGCTGCCCAACGCCGAAATGCTGGACCGAGTTGCCACCCGTGTGTATCGGACGATGGCCATCGAAATGATCGCCAGCTATGGGATGCCGGTAGGGCGCGAGGTCTTCGAAACGTGCGTGTGGATAGGCCGGTTCATTCAAGCCTGGCATGAGCCCGAGTCGGTGCAGCTGGTCTACCGCAAGGACGTCAAGATGCACCTATGCGGCACCACCCAGGCAAAGGACGCGAACATTCGCCGCGCGATCCTGGACCTGTATCCGCGTTCCGGCGGAGGCGCAACACCTCAGGTGGGCACTAAGGCCCAGCCGGGCCCGCTCTACGGCGTCAGCACTCACGCTTGGGCTGCGATCGGCGTTGCGTTGACTGTTCAAGCACGTGCCGCAGGAGGTTGCTAATGGTCGACCTATGCAAATGGCAGTTCCGCGACCCGATGCTGGTGGTGATGAGCAAGCAGCAGGCGGCGCTGATCAGGTCGTGCCAGGGCTGCGCCCACGCCAAGACGATCGAAACACCCTTCGGCGACACGACCGCGCGCTGCCTGAAGGGCAAGCCCTACGGGAAGAAATGCAACCGCTATGAGGTGGTCGATGAATAGCCTGACCGGTGACGATTTGCTCTGGAACTGGGCCCGCTGGACGTGGTCCGGGACGACAGTGGGGAACATGGAGGCCTACGTGTCCTGGGAAGACGACCACCGCCCAATCCTGACGGATCATGCCCTGGTCGTGGAGAGCATGCATGCGGCGCTCCCCTGGCATGAGCGGATGGTGATCATCGCCGAGTATCCGCAGAAGAACGCCATGTTCGGGCGCCTGGATGCGCGGGCCCGGGTCAAGGCAGCGCGCGAATGGATCGCCAACACCACGGGCGTGGCCCTGACCGAAACCGAATACAAGCTGTACCTGGGGCTCTTCCGCAGCCAGGTCGAAAGGAGGCTGGCGTGAAGTACGCGCACGAGGTGATGGATTTGATGGAAGCGTACCCGGCGCGGTCGTTCAGGGTAGGGGAATTGGTTCGCCACGCCACGCGGGGCAGGCCTCTCACTGCGGCGGAGCGTGAGGCGGCGCGCAAGGCTGTGAAGCGCGTGTTGGACGCGCTGATCGCGACGGGCGCCGTCTCGATCACGCAGCCGGCGGAGGTGTCAGGCGCGTCTGCGGAGTACTCCGTGTCCCGCTTCCGGGACATGAGGCACCCAAAAGCGGGACAAGAAGCGGGACAATACGTGCGGGTTCTTGCGCCTTGAAGAAAAGAAGGCCCGGGGCGATTTGGGGCCTTTCTCAAATCCGCCATCACAATGGCGGAAACTCGCTCATTGCGGCATTTCTTCAGCGGCAGGATCAGGGAGAGCTGCAACCTTAGCTCGTAGTTCGTTGAGACGGTTATCAATATCTTTCAAGGCCGTGTCGGCCCATAACTGCTGGAATCCGCTGGCAATGGCGGTGGCACAAAGGTTAAGGACGACCGCCGCGGCTACCAAGCCAACCGAGATCTCACGTAGCGTGGTTAGCGTGTGCTCGGTTGTCTGTGGGTTCTTGGGATCAAGCGCTTGAAGATCGTTGAACAACGTGCCTTTGTGCCCATCGGTCACTGCCCATTGCCAGTGAGCAACTTCATTGCGAAGGCCCGACAATTTCTGATAACCGCGAATTGCCTCCGGTATTCGAACAAGGTACTCGTCGTCGAGTCCGATATAGCCATCCCGTAGCAACGCCAAAATAGTCTTGGCCATTGACGACGCTTTCATATTTTGCGATTTCACCAGAACTCTGGTCGCTCGGTCTGACAGGCCAGCTTTGCCAAGAATCGTCAGAAACAGGCTGTGTATCGCTGATTCGCAAGTGGAGTGATTGACAACTACTTGCCCAATTTCTGCACGAAGGGGTTCGATCGGGCCAATTCGGTAAGGGTCCTTGGGTGTTTCGTTCGGCATATAGGCCTCGTTGTTATATGGCAATGAAAAGTAACAAATATGGCGGCGACAGACAAACAGAGCCTCTGCGTAGCTGGGTGCTGCCGGACCGGCGCCTGTCGGCGCCTCTATGTTTCCGTGCCGGCTAGTCGGATATGGGCGATCCTAAGAAAGCTATGACCGAAGCAAAGAAAAAGACCGACTGGGAGCGTGTCGAAGCGGACTACCGCGCCGGTCTATTATCGGTGAGGGAAATCGGCGCCGCTCATGGCGTATCGCACACGGCCATCAACAAGCGCGCCAAGACGCACGGATGGGTCCGTGACCTGTCCAAGCGCATCCAGGCCAAGGCCGAGGAACTGGTTTCCAAGCAGACGGTTTCCAAGGAAGTTTCCACGGAAACGCTGGAAACTGACCGGCAGATCGTCGAGGCGAATGCCAAGGTGATCGCCGATATCCGGCTGACTCATCGCCGGGACATCGCCAAGGCGCGCAGCCTGGCAATGCGGTTGCTGGGTGAGTTGGAAATCCAAACTGGCGACCTCGATCTATTCGAGCAGCTTGCCGAACTCCTGAACGAGGACGGCGAAGGTGGGCAAGATCGACGCCAGGAATTGTTCGCCCGTGTGCTGTCCCTCCCTAGCCGGGTGGACGGCATGAAGAAGCTGGCCGAGACCCTGAAGAACCTGGTCGGGCTGGAGCGCGAGGCATACGGCCTCGCGTCCGGTGACGCCGACCCCACAGAGGACGCCCCTTCCGGGCTTGACCATTTCTATGGAGGTCATTGACCGTCCTACGCTGAACCCGGCTTTGCGTGAGTTCTGGCAGACGCCGGCCCGGAACCGAGTGCTGCATGGTGGCCGGGCGTCCACGAAGTCCTGGGACGCGGCTGGCTTCGCCACCTTCCTGGCCAGCAACTACAAGCTCCGCATCCTCTGCGTCCGGCAGTTCCAGAACAAGATCGAAGAATCGGTCTACACGCTGCTGAAGACCCAGATCGAGAGATTCGGGCTGAACCCACAGTTCCGGATCCTGGACAACAAGATCCACCACCGCAGGACCAAGACGGAATTCTTGTTCTACGGTCTGTGGCGCTCGATCGACGAAATCAAGTCGCTGGAAGGCATCGACATCCTCTGGATCGAGGAAGCCCACAACCTGACCGCCGAGCAGTGGGAAATTCTGGAACCGACCATCCGCAAGGCTGGGTCACAGATCTGGATCATCTTCAACCCGAAGCTGGCCACCGACTTCGCCTACAAGCGCTTCGTGCTGAATCCGCCGCCCAACACGGTGGTGCGTCAAATCAACTACGACGAGAACCCATTTCTCTCGCAGACGATGCGCGACATCATCGAGGCGGCGAAGGCGGAGGACTATGACGAATACGCCCATGTGTACCTGGGCGTGCCCCGCGACAGCGACGACGGCGTCATCATCCGCCGGGCCTGGATCATGGCCGCGATCGACGCGCACCTGAAACTTGGTTTTGAGGCCGCGGGCGACAAGCGGGTTGGCTTTGATGTGGCCGACAGCGGGGACGACAAGTGCGCGAACGTCTACGCGCATGGTTCGGTAGTGTCCTGGGCGGACGAGTGGAAGGCGGCAGAGGACGAACTGCTCAAGAGCTGCACGCGGACCTACGCAGCGGCCCGTGAGCGCGGCGCAGGCGTCACCTACGACTCTATTGGCGTAGGGGCTGGCTGCGGGGCTAAGTTCGGCGAGATCAACGAGACGCGTCGCGGGGAAAGTGACAACCAGCCCGTGCTGTACGAGAAATTCAATGCGGGCGGGGCAGTGTTCGAACCCGACGAGATGTATCTGCCTGGCACGACGAACAAGGACATGTTCTCGAATATCAAGGCGCAGGCGTGGTGGCAAGTGGCTGATCGCTTCCGCAACACTTACAACGCCGTGCACCGCGGCGAGAAGTTCGCCGATGACCAGCTGATCAGCATATCCAGTGACTGCCCGCACCTGGAGAAGCTTATCGACGAGCTATCAACCCCGAAGCGCGACTATGACCAGAATGGCCGCGTGAAGGTCGAAAGCAAGAAGGACCTAGCCAAGCCCAATCGTGAGGGCGGCCCGGTCAAGTCTCCAAACCTCGCGGACGCGCTCATCATGTGCTTTGCGCCCCGTGATCGCAGCCTGGAGGTCTGGGCGCGACTTGCAGCATAAGGAAAATCATGGGCCGTCGCTCATTCGGAAAGGTCGCTGCGCGTAAAGACGCTCCGGCCGCAGTCACCGCGCCGGCCCGCGATTCCTTCGCCAACATCGAAGCGCGCGTCGGCATCCAGACGAACAACCAGGCGTCCCAAGGGCGCTACACGTTCGATCTGGTCAGCCGGAACCGCATCCAGATGGAAGCGGCTTATCGCTCGTCCTGGATCTGTGGGATGGCGGTGGACGCCGTCGCGGAAGACATGACGCGCGCGGGCATCGAGCTGGCCAGCGATATCGACCCGGACGACGTCGAGCGTATCCAGTCGACGATCGAGCAATTCCAGGTGTGGGACGCCCTGTGCGACACGGTCAAGTGGTCGCGCCTCTATGGCGGCGCCATTGCGGTCATGCTGGTCGATGGCCAGGACGTGAGCACCCCGCTCAAGCTGGACAGCATCGGGGAAGACCAGTTCAAGGGCCTGCTGCCGCTCGACCGCTGGCTGGTGCAGCCGTCGCTGACGCATTTGGTCCGGGAGTATGGGGCCGACCTGGGCAAACCCGAGTATTACGATGTGCTGATCGCTGCGCCCGCCCTGGCTGGCAAGCGCGTGCACTACAGCCGCGTGATCCGCCTGGAGGGCCTGAAGCTGCCTTACTGGCAGCGCATTGCTGAGAACCTGTGGGGCCAGTCGGTCCTGGAGCGTCTGTGGGACCGCCTGCTGGCATTCGACAGCACGACCGAGGGGGCCGCCCAGCTGGTCTACAAGGCCCACTTGCGCACGTATAAGGTCAAGAGGCTGCGCGACATCCTGACCACGGGCGGGCAGGCCGAGGCTGGGCTAATGAAGCAAATCGAATTCATCCGCCGGTTTCAGTCCAACGAAGGCATGACCCTCATGGACTCAGAGGACGAGTTCGAGGCGCATCAGTATTCGTTTGCCGGCCTGGACGACGTCCTGCTGCAGTTCGGCCAGCAGATATCCGGCGCTCTTCAGATCCCGCTGGTTCGCCTCTTTGGGCAATCCCCGGCAGGCCTAAACGCCTCTGGGGATTCTGACCTGCGTACCTATTACGACAACGTCGCGAACGGCCAGGACAAGCAGCTGCGCGCCGGCATGAGCGTGTTGCTGGATGTCGTTCATCGATCAACCCTTGGCCGGCCACCAGACGATAAGTTCGGTTTCGAGTTCCGGTCTTGCTGGCAGTTGACGGACACCGAGAAGGCGACAGTAGCCAAGGATGTCGAGACAGCAGTTGCTGACGCTTACGACAAGGGCATCATCGGCCGGAAGACGGCGCTTTCCGAGCTGCGCAAGTCCGGGCACAAGACCGGCGTGTTTGCCACGATCACCGAGGAAGAGATTGATGCCGCAGACGACGAGCCGCCCGAACCTGGCGAGGTCGACATACCTGGGCTCGATGTCGGGAAGAACACGGGACAAACACCAGGGGCGCAAGCAGCCGCACCGGCGTGATCCAGTAAATGCCCGTAAGGCCGAGGGGCCATATGGGCGACAGTTGAAGCGGGTGGCGCAGAACGTCGGGCGGATCATCAACGCGTTTCCGCCCGACGAGCCCAACGCAGTCCCTCCTATGACGGCCGTGCTGAACGCCTACGCGGAGACATTGACCGAATGGGCGCGCGCCACCGCGCTGCAGATGGTGACGGACGTGAACCGGCGCGACCGTGATGCCTTCATGGCGCGAGCCCGGGACTTGTCAGCGGGGCTGCGGCAGGAGCTGCGCAATGCCGAGACAGGCCGTGTGATGCGGCAGTTGATGGCTGAACAGGTCGACCTCATCAAGAGCATCCCGATTGAGGCAGCCAAACGGGTTCATGTCCTGACGTCCGAGGCGTTGCTGGACAGCACGCGCGCCGCGGAGATCGCCAAGGAAATCATGCGTTCAGGGGAGGTGGCCGAGAGCCGCGCACTCCTGATCGCCCGCACCGAGGTGGCTAGGACGGCGGCCAAGCTCACCGAAGCGCGCGCCCAGGCGGTCGGCAGTACCCACTACATCTGGCGCACGTCCGGGGATTCCGATGTGCGGGCCGGCCATAGGCACATGAACGGCAAGGTGTTCGCCTGGGCTGACCCGCCCATGGTGAACGAGGGCGACGCGAAGCTCCCAAACTGGATACGGCATCACCCAGGGGAGATCTGGAACTGCCGGTGCTACGCGGAGCCGATCTTGGCAAAGGAATGAGCATGCACACCACTGACCGAATGGCCAGCGGCTTTTACACGGTCGAACGCCTTGGCGCGCGGCAGTCCGTCACCAATGACGGATTCCTGCTGTGCGAGGGCGTACCGATCGCGCGCATCGGCGAGCTGCTGTATGCCGACGGGGAAGTCCCGGTCGAGCCGGGCCGTGACGGGATCATCCGCATTGACCGCACGCCTGAAGAGGTATTTCGGCCTGAGACTCTGGCCAGCTTCGAGGGCAAGCCGATCACGATGGACCACCCCGCCGAGTTTGTGACGCCGGACACGTGGCGCCAGTTGGCGGTCGGGATCACCCAGAACGTTCGCCGCGGCGAAGGCTTGGACGCTGACTACATCCTGGCCGACATGCTGATCACAGACCGCGCGGCCATTGACGCGGTGCGCGCCGGCCTGCGGGAGGTTTCCTGCGGCTACGACGCGGACTACGAACAGATTGAACCCGGGCGCGGGGTACAGCGCAACATCATCGGCAACCACACGGCGCTGGTAGAGCGTGGCCGCTGCGGCCCGCGTTGCGCAATCGGAGATAAGGAAAGCGATATGAGCAAGAAAAAGAGTACCTGGGATCGCATCCGCGCGGCCTTCAAGTCCAAGGACGAGGCCGCGCTTGAAGAAGCACTGGAGGACGCGGAAACGGCAGACGCTGACGGCGATGACGACGATAAGGACAAGGACGACGACAAGTCGGCCAAGACCGGTGATGGCGCCACCCTCGACGCCATCCTTGGCGCTGTCCAGAAGCTGACGAAGCGCGTCGGCGACATGGAAGCCAAGATGGACGAGAAGGACGACGAGAAGGAAACCAAGGACACGGTCCTGGAAGCCGAGGAGGCCGAGCACAACTCGGAAGCCAAGGGCGAAACCTACACCGGCGATATGGCCACGGTTCGCTCCGGCGCTGAAATCCTGGCCCCTGGCATCAAGCTGCCCACCTTCGACAGCAAGAAGGTTCAGACGGCCGATGCGGTTTGCGCCTGCCAGCGCAAGGCCCTGGAAACGGCCTATGCGACCGACGCGGGCCGCGCTGCCATCGACCCCTTCCTGGCCGGCCGCGCGCCGGAGTTCGGCACGATGGATGCTTCCTCCGTGTCCACGATCTTCAACGGCGCGGCAGCCTTGCGCCGCCACCAAAACAACGCATCCGGCGTGCGCAGCGGCATCACCACGCGGGATTTCGGCCGGCCTTCCACGGTCAGCAGCATCAACGAACAGAACCGCAAGTTCTGGGACGCCCGGACGGGCAGCAAATAAGGAACCACAATCATGGTCGCATATCTCTATCGCATGCCGTCCGGCATTCCGGGCGATGTCAGCCGTAAGGAAAACTCGGTCGTTGAGGCCCAGATCCTGAACGCTTCCCTGCCGTTCTCGGCTTATGGCCTGGTCGGCAAGATGGCCGCAGGCAAGTTCGTGCCCTTTGCCGGCGGCGAAGCCGCCACCGACGCATACGGCGTCCTGGTCCGTCCGTTCCCGACCAATTCGGGCACTGACGGCCTGGGCACGGCGACGCCGCCCACTTCCGGCCCGGGCGATGTCCTGCGCCGGGGCTACATCACCGTGAAGCTGAATGGCGGCGCCACCGTGGCGGCCGGCGCCCCGGTTTACGTGCGCGTGGCGGCCGCAGCCTCCGGCAAGCCGCTGGGCGGCTTCGAAGGCGCAGCCGACAGCACCAACACCGTCGCCATCAATGCCATCTTCTTGTCGGCCGCCGACGCGGACGGCAACGTCGAGATCTCCTTCCGCAACTGATCCCCATCACGGGAACGGGCCACCTTCGGGTGGTCTTTTTTTCGCCCCTACGGAGCAAATATGAACCTGAGCAAAACCGAACTGGCGGCCGTGATGGATGCGACTCGCCGTCTGACGCGTGCCCGGACCACGGACAGCATGATCACTTTCGACCGCCAGACGATCGACTCGGCCGGCGCCTTCCTCATCGGCGAACTGGAACGCCTCGACCAGACCCTGCACGCGCCGCTGGCGTCCGTGACCTGGTCCCGCGACATCGACCTGCGCGAGGATGTCTCGATCGCTGACGAAACCTCGTCGTTCACCAACTCCAGCTTCGCCGCCGCCGGCGGTCCTTCGCCCACCGGCAAGAGCTGGATCGGCAAGGACGCCAACTCGATCCAGGGCCTGGCGCTGGACATCGGCAAGACGGCCAGCCCGCTGACCCTGTGGGGCATGGAACTGGGCTGGACCATCCCCGAGCTGGAGTCCGCGCAGAAGCTGGGGCGCCCCGTCGACCAGCAAAAGTACGGGGGCATGCAGCTCAAGCACAACATGGACATCGATGAGCAGGTCTACATCGGTGACGCGACGTTGGGCTTGTACGGTCTGGTCAACAGCCCGAAGGTCACGAACGCGAGCAATGCGCAGACGGGCAACTGGGCCACTGCCACGCCTCAGCAGATGTTGGACGACGTGAACGAGCTGATCAACAGCACCTGGGCCGCATCCGGCTACGCGATCTGCCCCAGCAAACTGCTGCTGCCGCCGATCCAGTATTCCAAGCTGGTCGGCACGCTGGTCTCCAGCGCGGGCAACATCTCGGTGCTGGAATTCCTGCGTCAGAACAGCCTGGCCAACAGCGTCAACGGCCGGCCGCTGGACATCCAGCCGCTGAAGTGGCTGTATCAGCGCGGCGCCAGCAACGCCAACCGCATGATGGTCTACACGCAAGACCAGCAGCGCGTGCGCTTCCCGCTGGTGCCTCTGCAGCGCACTCCGCTGGAATACCGCAGCATCTACCAGATGACGACCTATTTCGGCCGTCTGGGCGCTGTCGAATTCGTGTACCCGGAAACGCTGGGCTACCGCGACGGCATCTAAGGAGAACGGCATGCCGAAAATCTATGTCAACTGCGAATTCACGCTGCAGCTGGGCGGGGAAAAGCGGCATTTCACGGTCGGCAACCACACTGTGGACGCCGAAACCGCCAGCCACTGGTATGTGAAGGCGCACGTCGGCGACGAGCCGGCGCTGGACCCGGACACCAGTGCCGCGGCGGATGCGTTGCTTTCGGAGCTGGACGCGCGCGCCAAGGTGCTTCAGGATGCCGAGTTGAAGGTCGCCCAGCGCGAGCAGGCGGCCGATACGCGCGAGGCTAGCCTGGACGAGCGCGAAAAGGCCGTGGCCCAGCGCGAGCAGGCGGCAGACAATGCGGACCAGGGCGCCGCAGGCAAGACGAAACCCACCAAATAGGGAAGCACGATGGACGCAGCCACTTTCCGCCAGGACTTTCCTGAGTTCTCGGGCCCGCTGATCTACCCGGATTCGCAGGTCGATTTCTACCTTCGGGTGGCGGAAAAGCTGCTTCCTGAGTGCCGGTGGGGAGAAATGCTGCCCTACGCGATAGAGCTATTCGTTGCCCACCATTTGGCAATCGGACGGCAGAACGATCTGGCGGGCAGCGTTGGGGCGATACCGGGCGCCGTGAAGGGGCCGACAACGTCCAAGGCGGTTGACAAGGTTAGCGTCGGATATGACGCGGGCTCAGTCGCGCTGGAGGACGGCGGCTTCTGGAATCTGACCACCTACGGGATCCGATTCCTGCAGTTGGCGCGATTGTTCGGTGCTGGAGGTGTGCAGCTATGAGCGGGAAATTCCGAGTCGATCGCCTGGATGGCGTCCTTGCCTCGATCAACGAGCTGGTCAAGAAGCAGGTCCTGGTTGGTGTTCCCGATAGCGCGCCCGACCGTAAGGAAGGCCCGCTGTCTAACGCCCAGATCGGCTACATCCTGGAGCACGGTTCCCCCGCGAATAATCTGCCGCCGCGGCCGCATCTCCTGCCAGGCGTGCAGGACGCGCGTCCCAAGGTCGAACCCGAACTACAAGC
>Ga0182740_1000947_pt1 | contig 22006 bp, 14 predicted proteins | sample eDN5th37CKraftBY_FD_128872 | JGI IMG/M metagenome (GOLD analysis project Ga0182740, IMG submission 128872) | Enriched backyard soil microbial communities from Emeryville, California, USA - eDNA 5th pass 37_C Kraft BY (version 2) (version 2) | ecosystem: Environmental > Terrestrial > Soil >...
CGCGCGCTCAGCCTCTTCGCGAGTGTCTCCGGTGTCGGGGCCTCGATCGGCCTCATCCTCGGCGGCATCCTCACGTCGTGGCTCTCGTGGCACTGGGTCTTCTTCGTCAATGTGCCGATCGGGATCGCCGTCGCCTTCCTCGCCCCGCGCGTGGTGAAGGAAGCGCCACGGATGCCGGGCCGGCTGGACATCGGCGGGGCGATCACGTCCACCATCGGCGTCTCGGCGCTCGTCTACGGTTTCATCCGGGCGGCCGAGGACGGCTGGGCCGATCCCCTCACGCTCGGGTCGTTCGCGGCGGCGGTCATCCTGCTGGCAGCATTCGTCGTCATCGAGCGGCGGGTGAACGAGCCGATCCTGCCCTTCCGCCTCTTCGACGAGCGCAACCGGGCGCTGGCCTTCCTCGCGATGCTGGTGGTGCCCTCGGCGCTGTTCGGCGTCTTCTTCTTCCTCACCCAGTACCTCCAGATCGTGCTGGGGATGAGCGCGATCGAGTCGGGCTTCGCCTTCCTGCCCTTCTCGGCCACCATCGTCATCGGATCGCGCATCGTGCCGCGCGCCGTCCAGCGCTTCGGCGCCCGGTTCGTGGTGATGTACGGGGCGGTGGCGATCGCGGCGGGCCTCACGCTCCTCTCTCGTCTCGACCAGGACACGGCCTACTTCCCGTTCGTGATCCTGGCGATGGTCGTCACGGCCTCCGGCGCGGTCTCGAACTTCGTCTCGCTGAGCCTGACCGTGATGGGGCGGATCTCGCCCCGCGATTCCGGACCGGCCAGTGGGCTGATGCAGACGGCGCAGCAGATCGGCGGCGCGATCGGCCTGGCGATCCTGGTGACGGTCTTCACGACGGTCAGCAGGAACGCGACGGTCTCCGGCAGCGACCCGTTGCATGCGATGGTGCACGGCATGCAGTGCGGGTTCCTGACCGCGGCCGGCCTGGCGCTGATCGTCCTCGTCATCGCGGTCTTCGGATTCCGCTCGGCGCAGCAGCCCGACGCAGGGTCGAATCAGCCACCGATCGAGATCCACTGATCGCTGGTTCTCATGCCGAAGCCCGGTCCCTGGCGTCGCGCCGGGGACCGGGCTTCGTGCTGCCGCCCGGATGGCACCCTTTCCCCGGTTGCCATCCGACGCGATAATGGCTGTCATGTTTCCCGGCGGGATGCAACCGATCCGATCGCAGGTACATCGACGGCTGACAGGGAGTCTCTCGTTCATGGCGACGAACGATCACGGACCCACGGCGCGAACGGCCACAGCATCGGCGCCTCCGGTGGGGAGTCCCGTCCGGGTCGTGACGCCGGCGCTGATCGTGCTGCTGGCGTGGCAACTGATGGTCGTGATCGACGGCACCATCGTGACGATTGCGCTGCCCCAGATCCGGGAGAATCTCGGGTTCTCCGAGGAGGGGCTTTCCTGGGTCGTGAACATCTACGCGCTCGCGTTTGGCGGGCTTGTGCTGCTCGGCAGTCGCGCCAGCGATGCGTTCGGCCGCCGCCGGATGCTCGTGGTCGGGGTGACGGTCTTCTCGCTGGCATCCCTCATCGGGTTCGTTGCATGGACACCAGGCGTCCTCATCGCTGGGCGAGTGCTTCAGGGCATCGGTGCCGCGATGGCCGCCCCGAGTTCCCTTTCGCTGATCACCACCAACTTCGCGGAGGGTCCCGCGCGTAACAAGGCACTCGGACTGGCGGCTGGCGTAGCCGGTCTCGGGGGATCGGTCGGGCTGGTGATGGGTGGCGTCCTCACGTCCTGGCTCTCGTGGCACTGGGTCTTCTTCGTGAATGTGCCGATCGGGATGGCGGTCGCGCTGCTGGCGCCGCGCGTGGTGAAGGATGCGCCGCCGCAGCCGGGACGCCTCGATGTGGTCGGAGGGGCGACCTCGACCATCGGGGTGACGGCGCTGGTCTACGGGTTCATCCACGCATCGGAACACGGCTGGCGGGATGCGGAGACGGTGGGGGCATTCGCCGCCGCCGTGATCCTGCTCGCGGCGTTCGCCGCGATCGAGCGGCGGAGCGATCATCCCCTGATCCCGGCGCGGCTGCTGGAGCATCGCGATCGTGTGGTGGCGCTCCTGCTCATGCTGATGGTGCCGACGGTGACGTTCGGTGTCTTCTACTTCCTCACCCAGTACATGCAGAACCTGCTCGCGATGTCCGCGATCGCGACTGGCTTCGCGTTCCTGCCGTTCTCCGCGATCGTGGTGGCCGGGTCGAAGTACGTGCCCGATGTGACGCAGAAGCTGGGAGCGCGTCTGGTCGTGATGGTTGGATCGGCCATCATGCTGGGTGGTGTGCTGATGCTCTCCCGCCTGGATGATTCCAGCACCTACGGGCTGGGCATCCTCCCGGGCATGGTGCTGACGGCGGCCGGCGTGGTGCTGACCTTCGTTCCACTGAACCTGCTCATCATGGGGACTGTTGCACCGGAGGATTCCGGCATTGCGAGTGGCCTGGTGCAGACCATGCAGCAGGTCGGGAGCGCCATCGGGATCGCGTTGATGATCTCCGTCTTCGCGGCGCGGGAGCGGGACGCCCTCGACCGTGGCGCGGAGGCGGCAGTCGCGACGGTGGAGGGCATGCAGGGAGGCTACCTCGCGGCGGCGCTGGTGACGGCGCTGGTGCTGGCCCTCGCGACGGTCGCGTTGCGACGGCGGGTCGCCGTCCCCGCCCCGGCATCTGCGGCCTGACTCACGCCGGGCGCGTGAAGACCAGCACGGTATTATGCCCGCCGAACCCCATCGAGTTCGACATCACGGCGTCGATACGCGCCTTCCGGGCGACGTTCGGGATCACGTCCAGCGCGATACCCGGATCGTCGTCGTCATGATTCCGCGTCGGGGGCAGGATGCCGTGCCGCAGTGCCTCGATCGCGATGGCCGCCTCCAGCGCACCCGCCGCACCGAGCGTATGCCCGGTCGCGGCCTTCGTGGAGCTGACCGGCGGTGTGTCCGCTCCGAAGACGGTGTGAATCACGGCTGCTTCGACGCGGTCGTTCATCTCGGTGGCGGTGCCGTGGGCGTTCAGGTACCCGATTCCGTCCGGCGCGATCCCTGCCTCGGCCAAGGCTCCGCGCATCGCGCGGACCAGGCCTTCGCCGTCGTCGGGCAAGGCTACCTGGTGGAAGGCGTCGGCCGTGTTCGCCCCGCCCGCTACCTCGGCCAGGATCGTCGCGCCACGGGCGATGGCCCGCTGGCGATCCTCGAGGACGAGCATCGCGGCGCCCTCGCCGAGGACGCAGCCGTTGCGGTGGAGGTCGAACGGCTTCACCGCGTGGTGCGGATCGTCGTTGCGGTCGGAGAGCGCGCCCATCGCGGCGAACCCGGCGGAGACGATCGGCGTGATGGGCGCTTCTGAGCCGCCGACCACCGCGACATCGGCGCGGCCGGCGCGGATCATGCGGGCGCCCTCCACGATGGCGTTCGCGCCACCGGTGAACGACGACGCGATGGCGAAGTTCGGCCCCTTCGCCCCGATGTCGATCGCGACGCAGCCCGGCGCCATGTTCGGGATCGCCATCGGCACCGCGAACGGGGAGATCCGGCGCGGCCCATGTGCCATCAGGGTGCGCACGTTCTCGCTGTAGGTCTCGATCCCGCCCATCGCCGTGCCGACGATCACCGCGATCCGCTCCGGTGCGCTCGATGTGTCCAGCCCGGCCGATGCGACCGCTTCCCGCGCCGCGACCACCGCGAACTGGGTGACGCGGTCCATCCGCCGGTGTTCCTTGCGGCCCAGGACGGCCGGATCGAACCCCTTCACCTCGGCGGCAAACGTCGTCGGGAACTCGGACGCATCGAAGCGGGTGATCGGGGCGATGCCCGTCCCGCCGGCGATCACGGCGGACCACGTCGCGGGCAGGTCGAGGCCGAGCGCGCTGATCGTCCCCATGCCGGTGACGACGACGCGCCGGCTGGAGGGCGTGGGGTCCTGCATGGCGGCCTCCCCTTCCCTACCGGGAGGCCGGGACGGTGCTCGCCGCGCCGAGAATCAGCGAAACGTTATGTCCACCGAAGCCCATCGAGTTCGACATCGCGTAGGTTGCCTGGACCGCGCGGGCGACATTCGGGATGCAATCGAGGTCGCAGTCCGGGTCCGGCGTCACCTGGTTGATGGTCGGCGGCAGGATGCCGTCGCGCATGGCGCAGAGCGTGATGACCGCCTCCAGCGACCCTGCCGTGCCGAGCAGGTGCCCGGTCATCGACTTGGTGGAGCTGAGGGGGATCTGGTAGGCGCGGTCGCCGAACGCCTTCTTCAGGCCTTCGGTCTCCAGCTTCTCGTTGAGCTGCGTGGAAGTACCGTGCGCGTTGATGTACTGGATGTCCGTCGTAGTGAGCCCGGCATCGGCCAGCGCGAGATCCATCGCGCGGGCGATGCCCTCTCCGCCCGGTCCCGGCTGCACCATGTGGTTGGCGTCGTCGGTCGTCGCGTAGCCGCGCACCTCCCCGAGGATGGTCGCCCCCCGGTCCAGCGCGTGCTGAAGCTCCTCCATCACGATCACCGCCGCGCCCTCCGCGAGCACGAAGCCATCGCGGCCGGCGTCGAACGGGCGGCTGGCGCCAGCGGGATCGTCGTTGCGGGTGGAGAGTGCGCCCATCGCGTTGAAGCCGGCCACGCCCATCCGCGTGATCGGCGCCTCGGACCCGCCAGCCACGATCGCATCGGCACGGCCGTCGCGGATCATCTGCAGGGACTCGCCGATCGCGTGGGCCGAGCTGGCGCAGGCGGAGACGGCGGCGAAGTTCGGCCCTTTCGCCCCGAGGTCGATCGCGACATTCCCGGAGGCCATGTTCGGCAGCATCATCGGCATGAAGAAGGGCGAGACGCGCTTCGGCCCCTGCGTGACGACGGTCTCGACGCCGGCCTCCAGCGTCTCCATGCCGCCCATCGCGGAGCCGATCATGACGCCCACGCGCGTGGGATCGGATGCGATGTCGATCCCCGCCTGCGCGACCGCCTCCCGTGCGGCGACGATGGCGAGCTGGGAGTAGCGGTCGAGACGCCGGTATTCCTTCCGGCCGAGCGTGGCGGCGGGGTCGAAGTCCTTCACCTCGCCCGCGAAGGTCGTCTCGAACCCGGTCGCGTCGAACCGGGTGATCGGCGCGATCCCGCTGCGGCCCGACCTGATGGCATCCCAGACGGCGGGAACGTCGTTGCCGACGGCGCAGATCGCACCCATGCCGGTGACGACGACGCGGCGGGCGTGCGGCGGGGCGGCAGGGGCGTTCGGGGTGGCGGCGGAATCGGTCATGGGAAGGGAACTCCTGGCGCGTCGCGCGACGCGCGGAATGGGGCAGCACGGCGGAGGATCGGCATGGGCGTATTCTACGCTGGCGGTACCGAGGTCAACTGCCCGTTCGGGCATCGGGCAGGATTTGAAGGCGGACGGGAGCACATGCTAACCTCTGAGCTCGGCCATCTCGAAGGTTCGCGGGCTGCTTATGCGGTCTTGAGCCAACGTTTTGTGAGCCGGGAGCTGATCTGGCACGGGCCGTGGTTCGTGTTCTGTCGTCGGCACCCACCTGAGAAATCAGGTTCAAGGTTCCACACACGCGCCCGGGTTCCTTCGGGATCGGTCGTTCCCCTCTCATGACTCACCTCCCCCGCAACGCATACCCTCGCATCGTTCCTGGAGACGCGCATGATCGCCGTCGTGCTCGGTCCCGATAACGGGCTCGCCCGCTCCGAACTCAAGCGCCTGCTCGCGGAGGTCGATCCGGACGGCAGCAGCACCTCCACGCTCGATGGAAAGACGGCATTGATGAATGACGTGCTGATGGCGGCCAGCAGCATCGGCTTCTTCAGCGCGGGTCGCGTCGTCGTCGTCGAGGACCTGATCGCGCGGCTGGGCAAGCAGGGCGCGAAGGATCGCGGCGAGACGCCCGACTGGACCGCCTTGCTGCAGGGTGTTCCCGCCGCCAGCACCCTGATCCTGCTCGATCCGACCCTCGCCGCCCTGCCCGCCGCCGTGAAGAAGGCCCTGCCGAACGACGCCCGCGTGATCCTCGGCGACCCGCCGCGCGGGGCGGAGCTGATCCGCTGGTTGCGGGCCGAGGCGACGCGCGAGGGCGTCGAGCTGGACGACCGCACGGCCCGCCTGATCGCGGAGACGATGTACCCGCAGTCGTGGGGTGCGAAGGCGAATAACCCTGCCTTCGACCGTCCGCCCGACATGGATGTGCTGCGGGGGGAGATCGCCAAGCTGGCGATGGCGTCGTGGCCGGGGCCGATCGCGCCGCAGCACGTGCGCGATCTGGTTCCGCGAGGCGACGAGGACAAGGTCTTCACGTTCATCGACGCGGCGATCTCGGGAAACCTGCGCGGCGCGGTGATCGAGTTGCAGAAGCTGATCGACGCGGGCGAGGACCCGAACAAGCTGCTCGCGCAGGTGAGCCAGCAGGCTGAACTCGCGATCGTGATGGCCCATGCCGGCCGGCGGGCGCCGGAGGAGGTCGGGCGGGAGCTTGGCCTGCCCAACCCGAAGCGCATGGCGTCCATCCAGCGGAGCGTCGGGCGGCAGTCCCCGGCTCGGGTCGCGGGGACGCTCGGGGCGTTGACGGAGACCGACCGCGCGATCAAGACCGGCGAGATCCGCGACACGCTGGACGCCCTTTACGCCGCCGTGGCGGCCATCGCCGCCAATCGCTGAGACAGTTCTACGACATCGCTCGCTGACGATTGACCGCTGCAAGCGCTTGGCGACTCGAGGCGATCTGGTCAGCGGGTGCTTGCGAGGCTTCCCGCAACGCGAGCGCCGCGCGGAACGACCGTTCCGATGCTGATAGGTCGCCCTGATCGAACTGAAGCTTGCCAAGATGCTGGTGTGCGAACGCGCGAATCAGCCGCATACGTGGCGAATCGGCCTCTCCCTCTGCGGCCGACAGAGCTCGCTTCATGAGATCCGCCGCCTCGTCGAACCGGCCCTGCCAATGCATGACATGACCCAGCCTCAGCGAAGGGAGAATTGCCCCCGGTGGCAGGGGCAACGGCCCTCGCGCGCTCCCGCCGGCGTTGCTGAGCAACTCGCGGCCAATCGCCTCTGCAGCGTCCAGTTCACCGATGATCCGGAGCCAGCCGAGGCGCTCGATGTCGCCATCACTGCCCAATGCCTCCAGATCACGGATGCGTGCGCGGACGAGCTCGGGATCGTCTACCGTCTCGCGGAGTGTGTCGTCATCGATGGTGTAGGTTGGCATGCTGGCGTCTGCCTGAAAAGCATCGCTCCGCCCTTCGGAATGAAGGGCGGAGCGATCTTCGTGCCAAGGTCGATGAAGCCTTATGCGGCGAGCGCGTTGAACTTCTTCATCAGGCGGGACTTGCGGCGGGCGGCGTTGTTCGGGTGGATGACACCCTTCTGCGCCACGCGGTCGAGCTGGCTGGTCGCCGCGAGGACGGCTTCCTGCGCGACGGCCTGATCGCCGGCGGCGATTGCAATCTCCGCCTTCTTCACCGCCGTGCGGGCCGACGAGCGGAACGGGCGGTTGCGCAGGCGGCGCTTCTCGGAGGTACGGATGCGCTTGCGCGCGGAATCGTTGTTGGCCACGGTGCGTTCCTCATCCCGGCCGGGGCCGGGCCTGTCGAGTCTGTGCCGGGAACCGGCAGATGAACCTTGTCGGTGGACCGTGCCCGAGCACTGGAGGGCGCCATTCGCTGTCAAGGAGACACGACAACCGGCGGCCCAATCGGGACGATCGCGTTATTCTAGCAAATCGGGAAGCCGCGCTCAATGCGCGGCAAACCGGCCTTGCCTGATGTAGGCTTCGCCGGATGCTTTCCCCCGGCCGGATTCCGGCTGGATGCGTGACAGGACGGGGTCGGACGGCGCATGAGTCAGGCGACACAGGTCTTCGGCGATCGACGACAGGCGGTTCCTCCCTCGGAGCCGGCGCCGCCCATGCAGGCCGCCAGCCGCGCCGCGCCGAACATGGCTCGCAGCGCCCTCATCGTGGGACTCGCCTTCGTCCTCAGCCGCGTGCTCGGCGTGGCGCGGGAGGTGATCCTCGCGCGCACCTTCGCCACCGGTCCGGAGATGGACGCCTACGTCAGCGCCTTCCGGATTCCGGATCTCCTGTTCCTCACCGTCTTTTCCGGCGCGTTCGGGGCGGCCTTCATCCCCATCTTCGGCGACTTCGTGGACCGTGGCGACCGCGACCGCGCTTGGCGCCTGGCCTCGGCGGTCCTGACCTGGTCGGGGATCGCGGTGGTCGTCCTCTCGTCGATCATGTTCGTGGCGGCACGGCCGCTGATGCACCTCGTCTCGCCCGGGTTCGACGAGCAGACGATGGACATCGCGGTCCGGCTGATGCGCATCCTCCTGCTCTCCCCCGTCTTCCTGGGGCTCGGCATCGCGGCCAAGGGCATCCTGGAGGCCCAGAACCAGTTCACCCTGCCCGCGATCGCGCCGCTCGTCTACAACCTCTGCACCATCATCGGGGCGGCCTTCTTCGCCCCCAAATACGGCATCTACGCGGTGGCGTGGGGACTCGTGATCGGCGCCCTCGGGCATTTCCTGACCCAGGTGCCGGGACTGATCCGGACCGGTATCAGCTTCAAGCCCACGGTCGATCGCCAGGTCGATGGGCTGAAGGAGGTCGCGCGGCTCTTCGGCCCGCGCGTGCTGGGTCTCGCGGCCTTCCAGATCAACCTCGTGGCCGTGACCGCCTTCGCGTCCATCTCCGGGCCGTCGGACGTGGCGGCGGTCAACTACAGCCAGCAGCTCCTGATGCTGCCTCACGGCGTGCTGGCCCTCAGCATCTCGACCGTTGCCTTCCCGTCGCTCGCCGCGCTCTTCAGCCGGGGCGACTCCGCCGGGTTCCGCACCCTGCTGGACCGCACGATGCGTCCCCTGCTCTTCCTCACCTTTCCGGCCTCGGCCGGCCTCCTCCTGGTGCGGAAACCGATCGTCCAGGTCATCTACGAACGCGGCAACTTCGGGCCGACGGACACCAACCTCGTGATCGCCCCCCTCGCCTTCTTCGCGATCGGCCTCGTGGGCTATGGTCTGACGGAGATCGTCACCCGCGTCTTCTACGCGACCCGCGACACGCGAACGCCCGTCATCACCACGATCCTCACCGTCATCCTGAACATCGTCCTCTGCGGCCTCTTCGTCCATTCGCTCGGCGCGGCGGGACTGGCCCTGGCGCTCAGCCTGACGACGGCATCCGAGGCGGTGATCCTCCTCCTCTTCCTGCGCCAGCGGATCGGCAGCGTGGTTGCGCCGGACTTCTGGGCGTGGCTGGCCAAGGTGATCGCGGCGACCGCCGGGATGTCCCTGGTGATCCTCGTGACCGTCGGCCGGCTCGAACGCGCGATGCTCTTTGCCCCGAACAGCCTCATGCGGTACGGCATCTTCCTCTTCGCGATGGTCATGTACGTCCTCGCCTTCCTCGCGTGCGCCCAGGTGCTGCGCATCCCGGAGCTGGAGGCCGTGACGGACAAGGTGGTGGCGCGCCTGCCGGCTCCGCTGGCGAGGATCGCGCGGACGTTCGGGTTCGGACGTTCCGAGGCGTGATGAACGGCATGCACGCCATGCAAATCGGCGCCTGAAGTGCCATCATGGGTGGGAGTCGACGGGCCACCCGCGCGGTAGCGGCAGGCACGCACCCTGCGCGGTCATCCGTCGTGGCACGTCTTGGGAAAGGGAGTACGGCTAGCGTGACGGGCGACGGGATTGCGGCGCTGGAAGGGACATTCCGTCTCTCGCGCGATGCGACCATCGACGGTCTCCTCGAACTTCTCCAGCGGTATCCATCGGACCGCCTCAAGGAGTCGCGGGCGGGGCTTCGCCGTCGTGTCCAGGGCGTCGTCCTCGGCCTGGAGAGCCTGCTCGTGGGCGCCGAAGGCATCCCCCACTTCGCCGAGGAACTGGGGAGCACGCTCTTCGGGATCTCCGACGGCTCCGACGAAGCCCTCATCGCCATGCTGGCCTATCTCGAAGAGCGGTTCTCGAGCGCGATCCCGCCATCGCTCCAGCCGGAGATCCACCGGAAGCTGCTCTCGGCCAGCCGCCTCATGATGCTCGGCTGGTTGCGGCGGTTCGACGACGATGCCGACAAGGGCCGGACGTTGGCCGAGGCCGTACGCGAGCGCGTCGATGCCGGTGCGGATGGCGATGTCGTGCGCGCGGCGGTCGAACAGTCGCCGGTTGGCACGCTCGTGATCGAACTCGCCACCGGGACGCCCGTCCTCTTCAACCGGGCGCTCGAGGACCTCTTCGGGTTCACGCTCGAGGAGGACATGACGCGCTCGCCGGAAGAGTTCCAGAACGAGGACTCGGCGGACGATGACTACGATCTCCTGGCGGACATGATGGCGGGACGCATCCCGTATGTGGAGCGGGTGTCGGCCCGCCCGCACAAGAACGGGCATTCGGTGCCGTTCCACCTGCTCGCCTGGCCGGTGCGAGACCGCGACGGCGTCATCACCCACCTTGCCAATCACCTGACGGCGGCGGAGGGGCGGCCTCAGGGGACGGCTGGGAGTGGCCTGGCGGAGAAGCGCGCCCGCTACCTGCTCCAGCTCTCCCCGGACCCCGTCATCGTGGCGGCGGAAGACGGGACGATCCGCTACGCCAGCCCGTCGGTGGAAGTGGCCCTGGGCGTCGATCCGGACTGGCTGATGGGGCAACACATCGCCGCGGTCGTCTCGGCGGGGAGTCTCGACGCGGGGCGCGACCTTCATCAGCGCGTCCTCGAGCTGCCGCGTGCCCGGCTCGTGGCCGAGCTGGAGGCGCCGCTGCCCGATGGCTCCTTTCGCTGGTTCGAGGTGATCGCCACGAACCTGCTGGATGTCGAGGATGTCCAGGGCATTGTGTACCAGGGCCGCGATATCACCGTCCGGCGCGACCTCCAGTCGGCGCTGGAGCGCATGGCGCGAACCGAACCGCTGACCGGCCTGCTGAACCGCCGGGGATTCCTCGATCGTCTCCGCGACTGGTTCACCGGGAGGCCTGCGCTGGATTGCCGCGGCGACCGGGAGACGGTGGTCTGCTACATCGACCTGGACAGCTTCAAGGCGATCAACGACCGCTTCGGCCATTCCGCCGGGGATGCCGTGCTTGTCGCCGTGGCGACGCGGCTCGCCGCCCTGGTGGATGGCCGGGGATTCGCGGGCCGCATGGGCGGCGACGAGTTCGTGGTGCTCGCCGAATGCATCGATGCGGATGAGCGCCAGCGGTTCCGCCTGGCGCTGACCGAGGCCCTGCAGGGCACGATCATCGTGGACGGGCAGGAGATCCCGTTCGACGGGAGCGCCGGCTTTGCCGCGGTTGGCAGCGACGCCGATCCGGCCTCGGTACTCCGGGACGCCGACATCGACCTGACGCGCGCCAAGCAGGATCGCCATCGTGGCGCCGGGGAGTCCTGAACCCCGAAACCGGCCCATCGGCGGGAACGGGCGTTCCGGTATACTTGGGGTTCGTGCCCGGCGGCTCCGGGCGCCGACCGGATGCGACGCTTCTCCATCGGCCCCTCCCGTCCCGCCCGGCTCCGTATCGACCTGCTTCCCGACCCACATGAACGGACCACTCCGCCGCCCATGAGCGACCTCTCGTCCCCGACCGCCGTCCCCGCGACCACCAGTGCGGCCACGGCGCACATCCGGAACTTCAGCATCATCGCCCACATCGACCACGGCAAGTCCACGCTTGCCGACCGGTTGCTGCAAACGACCGGGACGGTCGCGGAACGCGATCTCCAGGCGCAGATGCTCGACTCGATGGACCTCGAACGTGAGAAGGGCATCACGATCAAGGCCCGCGCCGTGCGCATGGCCTACACCGCCCAGAACGGCGAGCAGTACGAGCTGAACCTGATCGACACGCCCGGTCACGTCGACTTCTCGTACGAGGTCAGTCGCAGTCTCGCCGCCTGCGAAGGGGCGCTCCTGGTGGTCGATGCCGCGCAGGGCATCGAGGCGCAGACGATGGCGAACGTCTACCTCGCGCTGGAGCACGAGCTGGCGATCGTGGCGGTGATCAACAAGATCGACCTGCCCAATGCCGATCCGGAACGCGTCTCCAGGGAGGTCGGCTCCTTCATCGGCCTGCTGGACGACGAGATCATCCCGGCCTCGGCGAAGGCCGGTCTCGGGATCGACGAGATCCTGGAGGCCGTCGTCTCGAAGATCCCCGCGCCTTCCGCCGCCGGTGTGGGCGCGCCGCTGCGTGCCCTGATCTTCGATTCGCATTACGACCCGTTCAAGGGCGTGATCGCGTACGTGAAGATCGTCGATGGCGAGATTCGCGATGGCGAACGCATCCGGATCATGGGCACGAAGAAGGACGCCGAGATCATCGAACTCGGGTTCTTCGGCCCGAACATGACCTCGGCAAAATCGCTCAGGACCGGCGAGGTGGGCTACATCGCGACCGGCCTCAAGGTCGTCAAGGATTGCCAGGTCGGCGACACGATCACGCTGGCCGCGGCCCCGGCGGCATCACCGTTGCCCGGTTATCGGCCCGCGCAGCCGATGGTCTACGCCGGGCTCTACCCCTCCGACAACGAGGACTTCCCCGAACTGCGAGAGGCATTGGAGCGGTTGCAGCTGAACGACGCCTCGTTGACCTTCGAGGCGGAGTCGTCGGCGGCGCTCGGGTTCGGCTTCCGCTGCGGTTTCCTCGGCCTGCTCCACATGGAGATCATCCAGGAGCGGCTGGAACGCGAGTACGATCTCGACCTGCTCGCCACCGCCCCGAGCGTGCAGTACCAGGTCCAGATGCACAATGGCGACATCCGGCGCGTCGACAACCCGTCCGAGATGCCGAATCCGGGCGAGATCAGCGCCATCCTCGAACCGTGGATGCACCTGACGATCATCGCGCCGTCGCGCTACATCGGCGCGATCATGGACCTGACGACCAACAAGCGGGGCCTGTTCGTGGAGATGGAATACCTGGACGAGGATCGCGTCCAGATGAAGTACGACATCCCCCTCGGCGAACTGATCGTGGAGTTCTACGACGCCCTGAAGAGCCGGACGCAGGGCTACGCCTCGCTCGACTACACGCTCGCCGGAATGCGCGAGGCCGACCTCGTGAAGCTGGACGTGATGGTGAACGGGCAGGTCGTGGATGCGCTGAGCATCATCACCCACCGGGATGACGCCTACGTCAAGGGGCGCGAGCTGGTGCAGACCCTGCGCGGGCTGATCCCCCGGCAGATGTTCGATGTCCCGGTGCAGGCGTCCATCGGCAGCCGGATCATCGCCCGCGAGACGATCAAGGCCATGCGCAAGAACGTCCTCTCCAAGTGCTATGGCGGCGACATCAGCCGCAAGCGCAAGCTGCTGGAGAAGCAGAAGGAGGGCAAGGCGCGCATGAAGATGGTCGGCAGCGTGGAGATCCCGCAGGAGGCCTTCATGGCCGTGCTCAGCCTTGGCAGCGACAAGTGACGGAGCGCCCCGACATCACGATCGTCGGGCTGGGCCCGGGCGATCCGGACCGGATCACGGTCGGCGCCCGCCGCGCCCTGGACGAGGCGGACCGTATCTTCGTTCGCAAGCACCCCGAACTCGACCTGTCCGGCCTCCTCGATCTGGACCGTGCGATCGATATCGCTCCCCTGCGCAATCCGGATGGAGCGCCGCGTGGTCCGTGGACTGCGGCGGCCCATGCGCTTTGCGATGCCGCCGCCGATGGCCCGATCGTCGTCGCGATCCCCGGGCATCCCCGCTTCGGTGAAGGGTTGACGCTGGAAACGGTGCGGGAGGGGCGCGAACGTGGACTTGCCGTGACCGTGCTGGACGGCATTAGCGCCATCGACCTCGTTGCGACAGCCCTGGATGTCGACCCGCTCCTGAGTGGCGTGCAGTGCTTCGCTGGACGGATCCTCCAGCGCCACATCCCGGACGATCCCTTCGCGGGCGGCGCGTTCAGCGGTACGCCGGGCAAGCCGATGCTCTTTACGCACGTCTACGACGATGCGACGATGGCGGTCATCGCTCGCTCGCTGGGGCGCATCTTTCCTGCCGATCATCTCGTGATCCGTGTCGATGCCGCCGGCCTGCCGGCGCAGGCGATCACCCGGCACACCGTCGGCGAGCTGGCGGATGTCCCCGCCGGGCCGATGATCGCGCTCTGGGTGCCCGCGCTGCCCGAGGCGGAGGGCCGCCGCGACGCCCGCGCGATGCAGCAGGTCAGCGCCCGCCTGCGCCGGCCGGATGGCTGCCCGTGGGATCAGGTGCAGACGCACCGATCGCTCGTGCCGTCCATGCTGGACGAGGTCTACGAGGTGGTGGATGCGATCGAGGCCGGTGATACCATCAACCTGGCCGAGGAACTGGGCGATCTCTTCCTCCACATCGTGCTGCAGGCCCAGATCGCGGAAGAGGCCGGCGAGTTCACGCTGGAGGATGTCTACGAAGGCGTCGCGGCCAAGATCGTCCGCCGGCATCCGCATGTCTTCGCCGGGGAGGTCGCCGAGACCGAGGATGACCTGCATCGGATCTGGCATCGGGTGAAGGCGGAGGAGAAGGCCGCCGCGACGCATCCGAAGCCGGAGAAGGATGTCGACGGATCGCCCTTCTCGAAACCGGCGCTGGGCCGCGCGGCGGCGGTCCTGCGCGACCATCCGCTGCCGCCAGCGGATGCCACGACGCCCGAAGCTCGGGCGGACAGTCTGATGGAGGCGATAGCCGCCATCGTGCAGGCTGGCGACGACCCGGAAGTCGTCCTCCGGGATGTCCTTCGGGCGCACCTTGACCATGCGAAATCCATTCCGGGTGAGACCGCCGGATGATCGCCTGACGGGCCGACACATGGTCGGCTTCTGCACATGACCGGATTCCATGACGCGTCGCGTTGGTTGGGGGCCGACATGACGTCGGCCCCGATCCCGACAAACCATCTGCCTGAACGGATGGATCTCTCTTCCAGGCTCAAATGAGGTAGACCAAGCATCATGACTGAGACGATTGGACGGACGACGAACGGATCGCTGCGGGCGGAGCACGCCGGGCAGGAGGTCACCCTCAAGGGCTGGGTGAACCGGCGCCGCGACCTCGGTGGCCTGATCTTCATCGACCTGCGGGATCGCTACGGGATCACGCAGGTGGTCTTCAACCCGCAGGTCCAGCCGGAGGCGCACGCGATCGCCAGCGACCTCCGCAACGAGTACGTGATCGCCGTCACGGGCACGGTCAATCACCGGCCCGAAGGCACCGTCAACCCCAGGATGGCGACCGGCGAGATCGAACTCGAAGCGCATGGCATCGAGATCCTGAATGCCGCGAAGACTCCCCCCTTCTACATCAACGAAGAGGTGGATGTCGACGAGTCGCTTCGCCTCACCTACCGCTATCTCGACCTGCGCCGCCACAAGATGCAGCAGAACATCCTCCTGCGCTACAACCTGACGCGCCATATGCGGCGCTACCTGGACGAGCGCGGGTTCGTGGACGTGGAAACGCCGATCCTGCTCAAGAGCACCCCGGAGGGCGCCCGCGACTTCCTGGTGCCCACGAGCTCGAATCCCGGCCTCTTCTACGCGCTGCCGCAATCGCCGCAGCAGGTGAAGCAGCTCCTGATGGTGGCCGGGCTCGACCGCTACTACCAGATTGCGCGTTGCTTCCGCGACGAGGCCCACCGCGCCGATCGCCAGCCGGAGTTCACGCAGCTGGACATCGAGATGTCGTTCGTCGATCAGGAGGACATCATGTCCCTGATCGAGGAGCTCTACATCCAGCTCACCAACGAATACAGCGAGAAGACGATCCAGGAGCAGCCCTTCCCCCGCCTCACGTACGCGGAGGCGATGGACCGCTTCGGGAACGACCGCCCGGACCTCCGCTTCGGCATGGAGCTGCAGAACGTCTCCGACGCCCTGCGTGGCACCGGGTTCAAGGCGTTCGCGGGAGTGCTGGAGAGCGGCGGCCAGGTGAAGGCGATCGTCGTGCCGGGCTGCGGCGGGTACACGCGGCGCGAGATCGACGAGGTGACCGAGCTGGCGAAGCGGGCGGGGGCAAAGGGGCTCGCCACGATCGCCCTCACCGACGAAGGCGTGAAGTCGCCGATCGCGAAGTTCCTCTCCGAGGACGAAATCGCGGCGCTCACCAGCGGGATCGGCGCGGCCACGGGCGATCTCGTCCTGCTCGTCGCGGACCAGCCGGCAGTCGTGGCGAAGACGCTCTCCGCGCTGCGTGACGAGTTTGGGAAGCGCCTCAACCTCGCCGATCCGAACGTGCTCGCCTATTGCTGGGTCTACGAGTTCCCGCTCTTCGAGTGGGACGAGGACGGCCAGCGCTGGGACGCGACGCACAACCCGTTCTCCGGCTACTACGCGGAGGACGAGGCGCTGCTCGACTCCGATCCGAGCGCCGTTCGCGCCAAGCAGTACGACCTGGTCGGCAATGGCAACGAACTGGGTGGTGGCAGCATCCGCATCCACCAGCGCGAGAAGCTCTCCCGCGTCTTCGAACTGATGGGACACAGCAAGGAGGCGCAGCAGCATCGCTTCGGCGCCATTCTCGACGCCTTCGAGTACGGCGCACCCCCACACGGCGGGATCGCGATGGGCCTCGATCGTTTCGCGATGATCCTCGCCGACGAGGAGAGCATCCGGGACGTGATCGCCTTCCCGAAGAACCAGCGCGGCTTCGACCTGATGTTCGCATCGCCGGATGCGGTCGATCAGCAGCAGCTGGACGACATCGGGCTGGCGCTGAAGCGAGAGCCGGACGCAAAGGCCGAGGAGGCGTAATCCGGCTTCACCTGGACACAGCGAGGGCGGGAACCAGCGTTCCCGCCCTCGCTGTGTCTCTTCTCTCGCTACTCGTTCCCCGGATAGCCCCGCTCGGCCAGGAGTTCCGAGGCGATTTCGGCCTCGTTCCAGGGAACGTGCTCCAGGCCGACGATGATGCTGGTCTCGTGGCCCTTGCCGGCCAGCAGCACGCAGTCTCCCGGTGCGGCCAAATCGAACGCGCGGGCGATCGCCTCCCGGCGGTCGGTGATGCAATGGAAGTCTTCGCCCTCCACTGCCCCGGCGCCGCGAGCGCCATCGGCGATGTCCTGGATGATCTTCTCGGCGTCCTCCAGGCGAGGGTCCTCGTTGGTGAAGATCGAGACGTCCGCCAGCTCCGCGCAGACCGCCCCCTGAAGCGGTCGCTTGCCCTCGTCACGCTGGCCGGCGCTGCCCGTGACGACGATCACGCGACCGTGCGGATAGCGCTCCCGAAGCAGGAGCAGGATCTTCCTGATCGACTCCGGCGTATGGGCGTAGTCCACGACAACAGCGAATGGCTGCTCCTGATCGAGCTGGTGCAAGCGCCCTGGCACGGCGAGCGGCCTCCCCAGGGCCTCCGCAATAGTGTCGGCGTCCAGTCCGAGCGCCTGGGCGAGTGTGGCAGCGAGCAGCGCGTTGGCGACGTTGAACTCCCCGATCATCGGGAGATTGACCTCGGCCTCACTGCCGGGAAGCACCAGGCGGAAGGCGATCGATGTCTGCTTTGGTGAGACGTTGTGCGCAACGACGTGTGCATCCGCGCTCGGGTTCATCGAGAACCAGGTGACCGGGCGATCATCCGTCCAGGCGAGCATCGAGCGGGCGCCCTCGTCATCGGCGTTGAGGACGACAACGCCATCATTGGCGATGGCTCGTTCGATCAGGATCGCCTTGGCGGCGCGATAGCGCTCGATCGTGCCGTGGTATTCGAGATGCTCGCGCGTGATGTTCGTGACGCCCGCATAGCCGTAGCGCACCCCATCGAGCCGGTGCATGGCGAGCCCGTGCGAGGTCGATTCGACGATCGCCACCTCCACGCCGTGCTCGACCATCTCACGGAGGTACCGTTGCACCCGGTTCGATTCCGGCGTCGTCTGGTGGCCGTTGTCGTAGGCAATGTCGCGCCCGATGCGGACGCCGACGGTGCCGATCACGCCGGTGACGATGCCAGCGTGCTGCAGGACGTGTTCGAGGATGTAGCTGGTGGTCGTCTTGCCATCGGTGCCGGTGATGCCGACCACCTTCAGGGCGTGGCTCGGATAGCCGTAGAACCGTGCCGCGACCGTCGCCAGCGCCGCCCGGCTATCCGGCACGATCGCCTGGGGAACGGCGAGCGGCAGCGGCTCCTCCGCGAGGATGGCGACCGCTCCTCCCTCGACTGCCCGCGCGGCGAAGGCGTGCCCATCGAAGTCGCTGCCCCGGAGAGCCACGAAAAGCGCGCCGGGCACCATCAGCCGGGAGTCGTATTCCACCAGGCCGATATCGGGATCGCCATCGCCGACGATTTCGACGCTCTCGAGGTCGGCCAGGAGGTCGCGGAACCGCATGGGGCGGGGCGGAAGGGAGGAGGATGCACCGGTCATGACGATCAGCCCCGGATCAGGTTCAGCCGGCGCATGATGCCCGGCACCATCGGCACGTGGCGGCGTTCCAGGGTCGGCGGATAGGAGACGATGTCACCGCCAAACCCGGTCTTGAAGCGATAGAGCCCTCGCCAGTCGTCGCCCTTCGTGCCGGCGGCCTTGCCCTCCCCTTCCTCGCTCTCCATCGATTCGGGGTCCTGTTCCGGAATGCCCCAGAGATCGTAGACCGTGCATCCGTTCTCCTGCGCCCAGCGCATCGCCTCGAACTGGAGGCGGAAGGCAGCACCGTGAGCCCGGTGCACGGTAGAGGAAGCGCCGTACATGTAGATGGCCTGGGCGCCGAACCGGGCGGCGATGATCGTCGCGGCGTCCTGCCCCTCGTAGTGGGCGAAGAGGAGGCAGGCGCGATCACCGAACGTCTGCAGGAAGCCATCGTAGTACGCGCGGGAGTGGACGCTGAACTCGTTGCGGCTGGCGGTGTCCTCCATCAGCGCGTAGAAGCGATCCATCGCCTCCGGCGTGACGGCCGCGCGTTCGATAGCGACGCCGCGCTTGTCGGCCAGCCGGACGTTGTAGCGCGTCTTCTGGTGCATCTGCTTCAACTGGGCCTCTGCGGACTCGTGAAGCGGCACGAGCACGGTGCGCCCCGGCTGGACGTGTTTCGGCCCCGCGACCAGCCCCGCCTGCCGGAAGGTGCCGGTCAGGCCCAGCGCCCGATCCGGCTCGATCATCGTCACGACCGCGCGCCGGCGACGGGCGACGGCATCCAGCCGCGCGAGGAACGCAGGCCAGGCCGCCTCCACATCGCCGTGGATCACCGGTCCGCGCGGGATGTATCCCATCGAGATGCCGGCACGCCCGCGATAGAGCACCTGCGCGAGGATGCGGCTGCCGTTCGCCTCGACCTCGATCCGTTCGGCATCCCAGCCGAAGTCGGTCTTGAAGCTGCCCCACTCCCAGCTCTGGAGCAGGTGGCCATCCGCGGCCTCGACGGCGGCATTCCAGGCGGTCGCCTCCGCGGAAGCCGGCGCGGCGTCGGACGATGCGGTGGATGTGGTGGGCGATGGCGGCGTGACTATCGGGGCCTCCTCGGGGCATGGGTTCCCAACGCGAGCACGTCAGGACGGTCGTCGGAGAATGGGCTACCAGCGTTCGTCGTCGTCGAATCGGTCGTCAGGGACGTCATCCTGCTCGTCCTCGTCGTCCAGCAACAGCGGATCGGCGTCGACCGATGCCTCGGCCAGCGCGTCCTGGATCGCATCGATGTCGGCATCGGTGCCAGCCTGTTCCGCCAGGCGCTGGAGCATCCGCATGGCGGGACGGCCGCCGATCTCGCCGATCGCCGCGATCGCGGCCTGGCGGACTTCGTCGTCCTCGTCGGTAGCGAGATCGGCCAGGGCAGGCAGGCCCCCTGGGTCGCCGTAGTGCCCCGCCGCACGGGCCGCCTCGTACCGGACCTCGGCGTCGTCGCTGGCGAGTTCGTCCAGCACGGTGCCGTACCAGCGTGGATCGAGCGTCTGGCCCATCGCGAAGACGGCGCTCGACCGCAGGCCGCTGTCGTCATCCTCGTACATGGCGAGCAGGTGCCGGTCCAGTGCGGGGCTGCTGCCGAACGCCGCCACGGCTTCCAGGGCGCGCCGCCGCAGCGCGAGCGGCTCGGCGGGCTCGTCCAGCACCGCGAAGAGGGCGGCCAGCAGCCGGTCGGCGAAGGGGGCATCGAGCTCCCCCAGCACCGCCCGGGTTGCGACGGACGCCAGGTTCTGGGCTGCCTGGATGCGGACATCGTCCGCCGGGTCGGACTCCAGCGTGGCGAGGAGCAGGTCCGGGATATCGCTGCCCTCGTCGTCCCAGAGACCGCCGAGCGCGCGCTGGCGGATCGTCGCGGACGGGTCGCTCGCCGCCAGCCGGAAGACGCGCCCGAAGTACATGTCGTAGCGGTCTTCGGCGAGGTCGATCAGTTCGAGCAGGACCCGTTCCTTGTGCTCGTCGTCGAGCGCTGCCCAGACGGGGCGCAGGTCGGCGATCTGCTCACGCCCGAGGTCGGAGAGGCCGACCAGCATGCTGGGGGTTGCCCCGCCTTCCTCCAGGTGGGCGATCACGTCGGGAAGACCCGGGCGCGGCAGCGCATCCGGGTCTCCCTCCTGCTCCAGGTCCTGGTCGTCGTCGCCTTCGTCCTCGGGCGCCTCGCCGTCCACCGTGAACAGGTGGAGCGGCTGTGGCGGCTGCTGGCCGGGGCTGGTGTCGTCAGGCTCCTGCGGCATAGGTGTAGGTGTCTCCGTCGGCGGTCACATGCGCGTCGCTCTCCAGCACGGAGGCCAGGAGCTCGCGGGAGAAGGGTCGCTCGACATTCACGGCGGTCAGGAGTTCGGCGAACGTGGACATCTTGCCGCCGTTGCCGTCGTCCACACCGATCCGCGCGAAGGTGGCCTCGACCACGGCCTCCGGACGGCGCCGGACGCGCTCTTCCAGCGGCTTCTCCGACCCGAGCGCCGGGAAGCGCTCCTCGGCCAGCAGCCAGTCGTCATCCACTTCGCTGGCGAAGGTCGTCGGCCGGAAGGTGTAGCGGGCGGCGCGGCGATCGTCCAGCTCCAGGAGGCGCTCGCTGCGATCCTTGCTGGCGATGAACTCGACCTTGTAGTGCCCGTCGTTCTCCGTGGCGCTGATCGCGATGATCGACCCCGGAACGAGGCTCTCGGAGTAGAGATCGTCCAGGCCGAGGAGGAACCCGCCACGGTTCGGCGTCGGGTAGCGCAGTTCGGCGAGGTAGGTGGTGTAGAGCTGCGGGATCTCGAAGGTCAGGACGGCCGTCTTCTGGTCCTCGATCAGCGGGGCGGGCAGCAGCCGCTGCATGTCGGCATCGTAGGGAAGCAGACCGAGGTTGTATTCGTAGAAGGTCACGATGTGATCGATCGAGGCGACCGAGCGCGGCGCGATGTCCTGGCCGACGGCCTCGTCGACGAGGTAGCGGTAGTCGGTGCCGATCTCGTTCGGCTTGCGACGCGCTGTCCCGATCGGCGGCAGGTTGGAGGTGCTCCAGAACCGCTGGTCGGAGGTGCCTACGAACTCGAAGTCGCGATGCTCCCGCGAGAGGCGGAAGTTGAGGGCGAACTTCATCAGCTCGAACTCCGCCGAATTGGGGCGAACGCTCAGCACGTCCTGCACCAGCACGGCGTCGGTCAGCGGCTGCTCCTGCTCCTCGATGTACTCCTTGATCCGGCGCAGGTCGCCACGGCTCAGGCGCGGCACCCGATCCTCGGCCATCCACTGGTCGCCGAAGTGGGCGACGTGCACGTCGTTCGGGAGCACGGCGCGGATCGCGTCCGCGATGGCGGCATCGGCCATGCCAGCCACGGCGGAGGCCGCGGTCGCCGGTGCGGGCTCCGGCTCCGGCGCGCGTTCTTCCACCGCCGGGGCCTCGGCGGGCGCTTCCTCCGTGCGGGCCGGCTGGGCCGGCGCGGCCGCGAGGGCGTTCAGCGGCTCCAGGATCAGCTCGATGTCCTCGGCGCCGATCGTCGGCGCGGGGGTCGCCTCGATCTCGTCTTCTTCCTCGTCGAGGAGGTCGGCGTAATCGGAGAGCGAGAAGTTGGCCCAGGACGGATCGACCTTGGCGCGCTCGCGCTTGGGCGTCGCCGGAACGGCGGGCTTCGGCAGCGGCGTGTGGAAACGCGACGTGAACGTATGGATGTTCGGGGCCGAGGCGACC